>Ga0209541_10000190_pt1 | contig 116283 bp, 113 predicted proteins | sample RifCSPlowO2_01_FD_184027 | JGI IMG/M metagenome (GOLD analysis project Ga0209541, IMG submission 184027) | Groundwater microbial communities from Rifle, Colorado - Rifle CSP2_plank lowO2_0.1 (SPAdes) (version 2) | ecosystem: Environmental > Aquatic > Deep subsurface > Groundwater | place... | reverse complement strand
GAAATCCACTGATAAATGATTCTTGGCTTAAGGCCATGCTCTTCAGCTGCTTGGGCTACTGAAACTCCTTCTTCCCGGATTCTCTTTAATATTTGATCCCTTACTTCATGGCTAACGATGGGTATTCTTCTGGGCATAATGTTTTTGTTCATTTACCCATTATACCAGTGAAATGAGATTACAAGATTTGGGGGACAGGGCACTATTAAAAACATCACCAAGAAATTATCCTAACCGCTATCTAGCCATTCGCAAGGTGTCTTAAAAAATCGTACCCGCCATCGACCAACTGAGCCCCAAGTGGTTAAAACCGCAAGGGGCTCTTTCTGTTCTGGTTCGGCTAACTCACCATCAAGATTTATTGGCCCAATCTGGTAATTTTTACCAGATTTTGTTTTAATAATTTTACGTGCTCTTGTCATAGCCAGGGAAGCCCGGGTTGGTTGGTCAATCAGGGATAATTTAGTTCTTAATATTATTATGCCAATTCATTCCTTTGATTCTATTCTGAAATGGCAAAGCGGTGGATAACAATTTTTAAAATTTTTGCTATAATTAAATCATGGTTAAGATTGAATTAAAAATTGAGGGGATGCATTGCGGGGCCTGCGCCACCGGTATTCAGATGCTGACTTCGTCTATGGACGGAGTCAAGGAAGTTTTTGTTGATTACGAAAAGAAATTTGGAACTTTTGAGTTTGATGAGGCGAAGGTGACGAAGGAGCAACTCGTAAAAGCCATTGAGGAGCTGGGATATAAGGCATCTTAGAAAGTTAAAAATTTAAAAAGCCTAAATACGGCTCGTTTTTTTAACCTTGATTAGCACTCTTGACCTTTGAGTGCTAGTTTGATAATATGACGGTATGTTGAATCAAAGGCAGGAAAAATTGTTGAATATAATCATTGATAACTATATTAAGACTGCTGAGCCGGTCAGTTCAAAAGCCCTTGTAAAATCTGGCCCATTTAGATTAAGTTCAGCGACTATCAGGCACGAAATGAGGGTTCTTGAGGAAGCTGGCTATCTTGCTCATTTACACACTTCAAGCGGGCGGGTTCCGACTGGCAAGGCTTACCGGCTATATGTGGATAACCTGATGGCCGATCCGGGAATTTATGTGCCGGAAGCCACTAAAAAGAAGATCCACAAAGCGATATCAGATACCGGAGAGAATTCTGAAGAACTGAATAGAGTGGTAGCTAATATCGTGTCGGTTTTGTCCGACAATATAGTTGTTACCAATGTTAAAGACAGTAATAATTTTTATAAAACCGGCTTTTCAGGTTTATTCGAATTTCCCGAGTTCAGGGAATTTAACCGGGTTTTCAATGTTGCCAGCGTTTTTGATCATTTTGAGAAAATGTTCAGCCAAATAGAGAATGAATTATTTGGCATAAATAGCAGCGATATCACGATATTGATAGGTAATGAAAGCCAGATAAAAAACATGAAAGAAGAAGCGGTAATTCTGGTCAGATATCCGTTACCGGATAGAAAAGTTGGCTCTATGACCATTATCGGGCCGATGAGAATGGACTATGAGAAAAACATCGGCTTAGCCAGATGTGTTATAGACGAATTAAAAAATAAATTAAAAATCACTTGAAAATTTATGGAAGAAGAAGAAAAACAAAATATGGCGCTAGAAGAATGTAAAAAACAAGCCGAAGAATATTTGAGTAACTGGAGAAGAGAAAGAGCGGATTTTATAAATTACAAAAAGGACGAATCAAGGCGGATGGAGGAATTCCTTAAATTCTCGACCGAGGGGATAATAATGGAATTAATCGATGTAATAGACGGAATAGGGGTGGCCAGGAATAACCTGCCTGACCGGCAGGTAGGCCTGCCGGATAGCAAAGAACTGAAGGAATGGACGGATGGATTTGACAGTTCGCTTGATAAGATAGATAAATTCTTAGAAAAGTTTGGAGTAGAGAAAATAAAGATTAAAGGAGAGAAATTCAATCCTCTCCTCCACGAAGCGGTTGAGGTTCAGGATAAAGACGGAGAAAATATCGTAGAAATAAGGCCGGGATATATGATGCATGGAAAAGTCATTAGGCCGGCACGAGTCAAAATTATAAAATAATTTTAAAACAAATCCGAAATCCGAAACAAGGCCCGAAAATCCTAAATTCTAAAATTCGAAACTGTTTGGAATTTAGAAAATTCGAGCTTAGAATTTGTTTTGAATTTCGAATTTATAAAATATTATGTCAAAAATTCTGGGTATCGATTTGGGCACAACTAATTCGGCTATGGCTGTCGTTGAAATTGGCCAGCCGAGAATTTTGGAGAACAAAGAGGGGATGAGAACAACTCCATCTGTGGTTGCTATTGGCAAGAACGGAGAGCGTTATGTAGGCGTCACTGCTAAGAGACAGGCGGTAACAAATCCGGCCAACACTATTTATTCTGTAAAAAGGCTTATCGGCCGGCGTTTTTCTGATGCCGAAGTCCAGAGGGATAAAAAATTATTGCCTTATGATATAAAAGAGGGTGCCCATGGCGATGTTGAAGTTAAAATGTCCGACCCTTCGGCGGGTTCAGGGCAAGTTAAATATTACAAACCGGCTGAAATATCAGCAATGGTTTTGCAAAAATTAAAACAGGATGCTGAAGATAAATTAGGAGAAAAAATAACCGAAGCAATAATTACTGTGCCGGCATATTTTGATGATTCTCAAAGGAAAGCGACTAAAGATGCGGGAGAGATCGCTGGATTAACAGTAAAAAGGGTAATAAATGAGCCGACGGCGGCCGCTTTGGCCTACGGTTTGAACAAAAAAAAGGACGAGAAAATTGTCGTTTATGATTTTGGCGGAGGAACTTTTGATATTTCGGTGCTTGAAATAGGCGACGATACGATAGAGGTAAAAAGTACCGGCGGAGACACTCATTTAGGCGGCGATGATATTGATCAGAAATTAATCCAGTATTTGTTGGAAGAATTTAAAAAAGAGCAAGGAGTGGATGTCTCAAAAGATCAACTTGCTGTTCAGCGATTGAAAGATGCGGCCGAGAAAGCCAAGCATGAGCTTTCAAGCACGATGCAAACGGAAATAAATATTCCCTTTTTAACCGCTGATGCTGGCGGAGCCAAGCATTTTAACATGACTCTCACCAGGGCCAAGCTCGAAAGCCTTGTCAAAGATTTAGTTGACCGCTCGATTGAATTGACCAAAAAAACTGTCGAAGAGGCCGGTTTGAAGATGTCGGATATAAACGAAGTGGTGATGGTTGGCGGTCAGACGAGAATGCCCTTAATTACAGAAGAAGTTAAAAAATTATTCGGCAAAGAGCCCCACAAAGATATAAATCCAGATGAAGTTGTAGCCGTTGGCGCCGCTATTCAGGGCGGAATCATGCAGGGCCAAGTTCGCGACGTCTTATTACTTGATGTTACGCCATTATCGCTTGGAATTGAGACGCTTGGACAGGTATTTACCAAAATGATTGAGAAAAACACTACGGTGCCGGTTTCTAAATCCCAAATTTTTTCAACAGCTGTCGATAGCCAGCCATCGGTTGAAATCCATGTTTTGCAAGGTGAGCGGGCAATGGCCCACGACAATAAAACTCTTGGCAGGTTTATCCTTGACGGTATTCCTCCGGCTCCGCGAGGTGTTCCGCAAGTTGAGGTTACCTTTGATATTGATGCCAACGGAATATTAAATGTTAAAGCTAAAGATAAAGGAACGGGCAAGGAACAATCAGTAAGGATCGAGGGATCTTCCGGTCTTACTGATGATGAAAAGAAAAAAATGACGGCTGATGCCGAAAAGCACGCTACGGAAGATGCCAAGCGCAAAGAACTGGCCGAGACCAAGAATCTGGCCGAAACAATGGTATACACAACCGAAAAGATGATTAAAGAAAATGATGATAAAATAAAGGAAGAAGACGCTAAAGAAGTAAAAAGTAAAGTTGAAAATTTAAAAACCGAACTGGGATCGAATAACTTAGAAAATATTAAAAAAGCATCGGAAGAACTTTCAAAAGTGGCACAAAAGGTTGGAGCTTCGCTTTACGAAGCTCAGAAAGCCGAAAAATCGAAAGAGGAAACAAAGGCCTCCGCCTCCGCTGAAGCTTCGGCGGACAAGGAGGAGGCTAGGCCAGAAGATAAAAAAGAGGAAGATAAGTAGGCTCTCGACCTTAACCCATTAAGGGTACGTCGTAAATTTTTGTCACTTGAAAAATTTTAAATTTTTAATTTTTAATTTGAAGCGTGTCCAAACGAAATAAATTTATATTGTGGTGCGGGTTCGTTGCGGTTACCAGCTTTTGGATGTGGGCGAGTGTGCAGACTTGGTTGGAAGGATCATTATTTGAAGTGCAAATCTCGGCTAATCTAATTGTTCTGGCAATTCTTTTTATAATCCTTATGTCGCTTTTATCCGTTGGATTTATTATTTTCCAAAATCGTCTTTGGAGTATTGGATTCAGTCTGGTTATCGGCATTCTTTATTTAGTTTTATTTGGAGTCAGCAATTTAAATTTAGCCGGTGTTTTTATGGCTGTTATGCTTTTTTATCATGCCCAAGATATAATGGTTGGTGAAGTTAAAGAAAGAATAAAGATGAATTCTCGACTATTGATTAAGAAGGGCTTGGCTAATTTTATTGTTGCATTCTTTATTCTTATGTCTTTTGCCGCTTATCAGAGTCCGGCTATTGAGGAATTTAAAAATATTAAACAACTACCTTCTTCAAGTGAAATATTTGTTAAAACAATAGTTGAGCAAGCAGTAGAGGCTCAATTAAATGAAGCAAGCCAGGAACAGAAAGAACTTGTTCTAAATCAAGCCGCTAGAGAAATAGTTAGCCGGATTAATTCTTTTCTTCGGCCTTATTTCCAATATGTTCCGCCAGCATTGGCATTTGGTTTGTTTCTGGTATTATGGAGCGTCGGCTGGATATTCGTATTATTAAGCGCTTTTCTGGGTATGTTTATTTTCTGGATATTTAGAAAGATTAAATTTTTTACTATTGTCGAGAGAGATGTTAAGGCGGAAGTGATAGTGATATAATTTTCAATTATCAATTCTCAATTTTCATTGAATTTTCAATGACTTAATTTTCAAATAGTTTGGAAGTTAAAACATTGAAACATTGATTGAAAATTATAAATTGAAAATTGATAATTTCTTGAATAAAGATTATTACACAACCTTAGGCGTTTCTCGGACCGCTTCGCCTGATGATATCAAGAAAGCCTATCGCAAAATGGCTCATCAATATCATCCCGATAAGCAAGGCGGGAACGAGGAAAAATTCAAGGAGGTAAATGAAGCCTACCAGGTTTTATCTGATTCGAAAAAGCGTGAAAGTTATGATAATTTTGGTTATGCCTATAATGACGGATTTCAGGGCGGACAAGGCGGGGGTGAATATGCCGATTTCTCTGATATTTTTGGTGGATTCAGGGGTGGTGGACGTGGTGGCGGGTTTGAAGATATTTTTGAAGCTTTTTCAGATATGATGGGCGGCGGGGGATATGCCCGGCCAAGTTATCAGGAGGAATCCCGTAAAGGAGAGGATATTTATATGGAAGCTCGGGTAAGTAAAAAAGACCTTGGGACGACAAAAATTTTTGAATATAATATTTTAGATAAATGTGATGATTGTGGGGGCAATGGCGCGGAGAAGGGTTATAAAATAATCAATTGCGGAAACTGTGGAGGAACCGGCCAAGTTAGACAAACCAGCCGGAGCGCTTTCGGAGTTTTTACCAGAATTGGTGTCTGCCCGAAATGCAAAGGCAAAAGACGAATGCCGGAAAAAGAATGTCATATTTGTTCTGGTTCCGGACGAATGAAAGCCAATAAAAAGATTGAAATACGTATTCCTGAAGATCTCGACCGTGGTTATACTATCGTTATTCCAAAAGGCGGTAATGCCGGTAAAGAAGGTCAACCTTTCGGTGATCTGGTGATCCAGTTGACAATACGATAGTAGTATGATATACTTTAGATATAATAGTTCTTAATATAACCGAGTCCGAAAGGGCTTGGAAAAGTCTCTTAAATGCCGGTTTTCATAGTTCTCGAGATTTATGGATCGGAAGATAGGTAATCAGTAATGAATAGGCATCATTTGTCTCAATATATGACTGTATATGTATCTATTTGGAGACTTTTCCGAACCCTTCAAGGGCTCAAAAGTTGGTCTCTACCTGCCACAAAGATGGTTTTTATGTTGTGACTGTACGATGATATTAAAGAAAGATTGTACAGACACCAGAAAGGACATGTTCCAGCCACGTCAAATAGAATACCCATAGAGTTAGAGTTCTATTTTGCCATCGAAGATAAATACAAAGTGTTTTACACTTCTATAACAACAGGTAAAATCATAGGACGTCTTTGCGTCTTCTGGAAGAGAAACAGTCCAATCTGGTTGCGGAGTTGGTCTTTAAGATAGGCAAAGTTCGGTTCATACATTCTTTGGTTTTCGACGATTTGACGTATTTTTTTACGAACATACATCAGCATTTCCTTGTTTTCTTTTAGATAAATAAAGCCCCTGGAAATAATATCCGGACTGGCCATAAGTCTGTGGCCCTGGGTAGTATGCTGAACAAGGGCAATAACCACGAACATTCCATCCTCGGCTAAAATTTGCCTGTCCCGTAAAACCACATTTCCGATATCACCGACGCCAAGTCCGTCAACAAAAACATAATCCGCCGGAGCTTTTTCACGGTCAAACCACCACTTATCTTTCTCAATGTGGGTGATGGAACCATTATCGGCAAGAATTATATTTTCCCGAACTACTCCTTCTTCTTGGGCCATCATTCCATGATTAACCATCATTGAGTATTGCCCGTGGATGGGAAAGAAAAACTTCGGTTTCATGAGCTGGAGCATTCGACGCAAATCTTCTTTATTACCGTGTCCTCCGGCATGGACATCCAACATTTGATAATTTAAAACCTTAGCCCCATTTCGATAAAGCTGATCTTTCAGGAACTGGACGTCTTTTTCATTTCCCGGAATTACGGATGAAGAAAATACGATGGTATCGTTCTTTAATATATTTATGTATTTATGCTCGCCGTTAGCAATTCGCATTAAAACGGCATTGCCCTCTCCCTGGGCGCCGGTAACAACAGCAATTACTTTATTCCGCGGATAATTGTCTATTTCATCCATTAATATCTGGGTGTCGCGGGCCATTTTTAAATAACCGAGCTTTTTACATATCTCAACATTCGTTTTCATCGAATAACCGTCAAAGACAACTTTTTTGCCGTACTTTTCGGCGATGGTAATTATTTGCTGAACACGATTAATAAGGGAAGCAAAAGTACCCAATATCAACATTCCGGTTGATTCTCTCATTATCTGATCAAGGTTTTCGGTAATATCTTGTTCTGAAAGAGAGTGGCCTTCTTTTTCGGCCCCGGTGGAATCAGACATAAGAACCAGCACTCCTTCTTCGCGGGTCATGCGCTCCATTTCTTCAATATCGGCCGGTTTGTCATTTACCGGCGTATCGTCAAATTTAAAATCAGAGGTATGAACAATATTACCGATGGGGGTTTTTATTATTACTTCTAGGTCATCGGGGATAGAATGGTTTATTCTCAAAACTTTAACCGAAAGCTTGTCTGATATTTTTATTTCTTCTCTTGGGTTTATAACGTTTATGTTTATCGGTCCTCGATCTCTAAATTCATCCATTCTTTTCATAAGCAACGCCCTGGTTAGGGGAGCGGCATAAAAATCGGGGTCTCCGATTTTATCCAAAACAAAAGGCAACGCGCCGACATGGTCCATGTGACCATGAGTGAAGAACATGGCTTTGACCATATGTTCCCTGCCCTCAAGATAACTGGCATTGGGGATTATAAAATCAATGCCTGGCATTTTCTCATCGCCGAATCTGACGCCGGCATCAATAAGAATTATTTCGTCATCATATTGGACGGCTGACATATTCCGGCCAACTTCACCAAGGCCTCCGAAATGGACTATTTTAAGACCGCCGATCTCTGTGCCGGTTTCTCTTTGCTGTTCTTTCCGGAATGTTTCCCGGAGAACCTTAACTCGTCTAACAACCGGTTTCATCCAGCGATCCCTCTGAGAACGTTGGAGTTTTTTCATATCTTTTTTGTCAGGATTATGAGGACCCTGGTTCATCGGTTGGCCTGCTGGATGGGCAAGCTGACGGATATGGGGGTTTTGAGGAGTATGAGGACTTCTTATGCCATCACGAGGCTGAAGCCCACTTTGATGGCGAGGCGAATGTCCGTCCTGATGAAGCAAGGGTCGTCTCATTTGGGACGATGGTTTTTTTCCTATCATTTAATGTAAAGTTGAAATCTCAAAATGGAAAATGACAGTTTAAAATGTAATTAAGGAATTAAATTTTTTATTTTACATTGTAATTTTTAACTTTGAGATTTACATTTTTAATTTTGCTTTAGTGCCCCCGACAGGACTTGAACCTGTACAGCCGTGAGGCCATACGCACCTGAAGCGTACGTGTCTGCCAATTCCACCACGGGGGCTTGACTATAATGTTACTATTGATTATTCTAATTCCAGAATCAGAACATTTATCACGGGAGTAAAAAATGAATTTTGTAGGACATTGGTCGCTAACTTTATTGGCAGCCCTTTTCTTAGTGGTATTAGGTTTTACTATAAGGTTAGCAAGACGTTCAATATCTAAAAAATCTAAAAATTTAAAAAAAGTTGAATAACTAGTCGAAGCATCTCTCGCTCTACAACAGGGCGAGTTTTTATTAAAAGAGTTAAGTAATTGAGGACGTTGAGATACTTACGATGTTAAATACATTATATCACAGCCGTTTAAAAAATACAAGAACAGTATTATTTCCAGATTCTTTTCGTTTCAATATACCAATTTTGGATATTGGCGAATCTTCCTGACGGTACGGCAACAATTTTGTTCTCGAACCCTTTGATATTTTTCGATTGGCCGTACAAGTAATAAGGACTATATAGAAATAGGGCCGGCAAGTCTTCTGCCACTAGTTTCTGAAAATCGTTATATTTTTGACTTCTTTCGATTGGATTTAAGATTTTTCTGGCATCCTCAAGAAGTGTATCGGCTGTTTTGTTGTCATAAAGAGCCAGATTCAAGCCGGGATCTTTTTTCTGGGATGAGTGCCACAAACTAAACGGATCAGGATCAAGATTGATTATTTCTCCAAAAAGAAGCATCTGATAATTGCGGTCTTTTATCGCTTGCTGGAGATCGGGAGTGGGGAGAGCTTCTACTTGAAGATCGACACCTAGTTCTTCCCACTGTTCCCTAAGGACATTTGCGGCTTCAATCAGTTCAGGCCAAGTTGAAGTTGTAAGTTTGATTGTCAATTTTTCTTCGCCCTTCATTAGAATTCCGGCCTCATCTTTTTTATTCCAACCCGCCGCTTGAAATGTTTCAATCGCCAGATCTTTATTGTATTCATATTTTTTAACATTTTCTTCTCCTGTAAATGAAGTTAATATCGGCGAATGAATTATTTTCCCATGGCTCTCAAGTATTGTTTCGACAATGGATTCCTTATCAGTTCCGTAAGCCAGAGCTAAACGGATGTTCTTCTCGGAAAGTATTTTACTTTGGTTTTGGTTAAAAAATACGCCGAAATAACGGGGCATTATTAATTGCTTTATCTCAAGCCGTTGTTTAAACTTAAGTTTTTTAATATTTTTTGGAGAAATCAGTCCTAAATTATCTACCTCATTTTTATTATAAGAGTTGATAAGTTCATCTTCAGATACGTAGAATTTTAACTGAATCTTTTCTATAAACGGTTTGCCATCGTAAAAATTTTTATTAACCGTCAGTTCGTAAAGATGGATGCGTCCAAGGGCGTCTTTCTGAAATTTTTTAAATTGGTAAGGACCTGAACCGATGGGTTTTATGTTAAATTCCGATAAGGCAAAATTTATCGGCTTTACATTAGCCCAAATGTGTTCTGGCAGCATTGGCAAGGTCAAATTATTCAAAAATTGGGCATATTTATTTTTGAGTTTAAACAGCAGCTTATAATTATCTATTTTTTCAATATCAATACCCTGCCAATTTATTCTTTGTGAACTCCCATAATCTGGATTTTGCGCTGTTCGAATGGTGAATATTACGTCATCGGCGGTTAACGGCCGATTATCGTGCCACTTAATGTTTTCTTTAAGATAAATTGTGTAATTAAGTTCGTCCAGAGAGATGTCATATGATTTGGCGAGATCGGGAACTAACTTTCCTGCCTGGTTATATTTTAAAAGACCGGAATAAATAAGACTAACTAAGTCTCTGTCGGCATCACTTTGAGATAAGAGGGGATTGATATGGCGCAGTTCGCCAACCACGCCTTCGTTAAGAGTGCCGCCTGAATCTCCCACCGGATAAGTAAAGTGATAGTAGGCGGTTATCGGTATGGCCAAAATAGAGCCGGCCAATATAAGGGCCAATATTAACATTAAATATCGTTCCTTTCCGGACGATACCCTTGGAAGCAATTTTAATTTAGCCTTGAATTGACGATTTCTTCGGCTTAAAGTTTCTTTTATACTCTTTCGGCTTTTTGAATCTTGTGATTTATTTTTGTCGTTTTTATCGGGAACATTAATCCCAAAAAAATCATCTAATTGACGCTGTTTATCCACTTCTTCGCTCCTTGCGGAGCTTTCTTCTTCGTCAAGACTACGAAGAACAAGTTGGAGTGTTTTTCCGACCTGTCCTCCAAGGCTTTAGCGTAGGAGGAAGCTTTAGCGTAGGAGAGCTATACATTTACAGTAAGAGTCTTGCCATCGATATTCCCAAAAAGAGGACCGCCAAAACTATCGTAGCATAAAATATTACTTTTTCAGCTCCTCTTTTGGTGCTGTATTCCATCATCCCGCCGCCAAAAGTTGACGATAAACCACCGCCCCTTTGCTGGAGGAGGATGGCAATGATAAGCAATAATGATATTCCAATATGAGTATAGGTCAGCATAAATGAAAAATTATTGTAACCTGGCTCTTTCTTTTAATTTTTAGAAAGAGCCGGGTATCCGGCATTTACATTTAGTCGATGGTTTTAGTTAGGGTCGATATTATTATATTTACAACCGTTATGACGATCGTAGCCCAGACAAGAGACATGATATCATTAATTAGAATAAAGTCGAATATATAATCAACCAGCCACAAAAGCAAGGCATTGATGACTATCATGAAAAGACCGAGGGTCAGGATTATGACCGGAAAAGAAATGAATTTCAAGATCGGCTTAACTGCCGTATTCAGCAATCCCAAGGCGACTCCGGCGATGGCATATTCTTTAATTCCGCCGGTAAAGCTAAATCCGGCCACAAGCCACGAAGCAGCATATAAGGCTACCGAATTGCCCAATATTCTAGCTAAAAATCGAACCATATTCTTAGTATTATTATAGCATTTTGAATTAAAAATTCAATTGCAAACTCTTTTTTCTATGCACATTTCTATAATACGATATTGCGAACCGGTGGGCTTCGGAATTAATCCCAATAAGGAAGTTTCTTAATTCGGTTGGGAGTTTAGATAAAACGATTTCCTTATTTTCTAACGTAACTTTATGTGTCGTATGCTTTTCGTTTTTTGTCAGGGCGATAATAGTAATTAGTAATCGGTAATTAGTAATTGTTTTTAGGGCAGTTGAAAGCTGGGCCTTTCCACCATCAACAATAATTAAATTGGGATAAGGCCACTCCGGATGTTTAAGCCGCCTGGTAATGACTTCTTTTAACATAGCCGTATCGTCGTTTTTTTCATCTAGTTTTGACTTTGTATTTATATCACGATCGTAATATGAGTACAAATTATAATCTCTATTATTTTGCTTGGTATTTTTAATTTTGAATTTTCTGTATTTATTTTTGTCCGGTTTTCTGTCTGTAAATACAATCATTGCTCCGACGGCAAATTGGCCCTGAATGTTTGCGATGTCATAGGCTTCGATGCGCCGCGGGAGGGAGGGGAGATTTAAAAACTTTTGCAGAGATTTTAAAACGTTTGAAGAGTTATGATATATCATAACTTCACGGTCATTATTAATGATGCGGGCATTTAAAAATATTTTTTTAAATTTTTCTATTTTATGCTGAAGTTCAAGGGATTTTTCATATTCTTGTTTATTTGAAAAGTTTCTCATCTCTTTTTCGAGATTCTTGGTAAGCGACGACTTTTCTCCCGATAAAATGTCCTTAACTGCTTTTATGTTTTTTCTGTAGGTTGTTAGTTGTAAGCTGTTGATTATGGATTGTTTCAAACAACAAAATCCTGGGCATTTTCCGATGTGGTAATTTAAACAATAATTATTGTGTAATTGTTTACAGGTACAGTAGGGGAATATCTTTCTAAGTAGGCGCAAGGTTATTTTGAGGGCTCTTATATCCGTGAACGGTCCAATGAAATCAGTTTCTTTATTTTTTGCAGGCTGGTGTGTGATAAATATTTTATGGAATTTGTCATTGCTAAAGCCGACAAAGCCATACTGCTTATCATCCCTAAGCATAACATTAAAATCCGGATGATATTTTTTAATGTACTGCGATTCAAGTATTAACGCTTCAATCTCGCTTTCTGTTACGATGATATCTACTCCCTCGGCTTCTAAGAGCATTCTTTTCAAGCGCCCGTCCGTAATTTTTAAATAAAACTTGAGGCGGTTTTTTAAATTCAAAGCCTTACCTATATATAGGGGTTTATTTTTAAGGTTTTTGAATATATATATTCCGGGCCGGTCTGGAATTTTTTTGATTTGCTCTTTTAGCCGGGAGATTGCCATAACAAGACCTCATTGTGCCATAAATTACTTGGTTTGACTATAATTTGCTTATAAAATATAGTATTTAGCAGTACTTAAAAAAGGAAGTTGAAATGAAATCTAAAAATCGCGCCCTATCCGCATTGATTGCTTCTTTTTTTATTTTTTCGTCATGCGGGGCCGATCCCGAACTGAAGAAAGGAAAAACATTCAATCAGGATTTTACCAGCGATGCGGCCTATCTAGTTTTGGAAAAGAACGATAAGCCATATATTATGGCTTCGGGCTTTTTGGTTAATAAAAAAAGCGGAATATTTATTACCGCAAAACATTTTACCGATGAGTTCAGGCCGTTAGGCGCTGATTCGTGCAAGGTTTTTTTTAACGGCAAAGCGTATATGGCGGAACTGACCAGGGTTCCGCCGACAAAAGATATGGCCGCCATTAAGATATCATCCCCTTTTAATTTTCATGATTTTCCGGAACCGATGCCCAGGATAAATAAAAGGCCGAAAACGGGAGAAAAAGTTTATATCAGAGGTTTCCACCCCCACGCTTATCGGATAAGAGAAAGAAATAAATTTGAAGGGTTTCCGGACAAGGTTGTTCCCGTCTTTGAAAATTACTACGGCCAAATAATGAAAGATCTTACCAAGGAAACTCAAGTTGTTTTTGATAACCTGGAAGGCAGGGCCGCAGAGTCCGATCCGGATTCGGTGCGTAAAAATCGTTTTTTGAGCGATAAACAGAAAAAGGAGTTGCTCAAATTTGAAAATGACAACTTTATTAAAATCGTCATGGCTCGAGACCATAAATTCTCATTTGGCGGACTAAGCGGAGGATTAGCCGTAAATGACAGGAATGAAGTTATCGGAGTAATTACGGCCCAGGATATATTCAGATTTGAATTTGATGAACATGGTTTATTTTTTGACCCTCGAAGCAGCTACGCGCCGGTTATTGTTAAACAATTTTTCGATACCCTATATATTACCCCGATAGAATTTATGGCTGATATTGAGACGTATGTCGAAACAATTAAATGAAACTCCGCGGCCGTATAGCCGCGGTTTTCTTTATTTGACGTTTTTCAGCTTTTTCATTAGTATTTAGAAAAGTTCCTTGATAACCCGATAAACGAGGACGATAAAATGAAGCAGGAACCGATAACTCTTGAAGAAGCGCTTTATGATATTAGCAAGGTAAAGAAGAATGCGGGCCTAACCCTCTTCGGTATTGATAATGCGATTGAAAATGGGGCCCTGGGTATGTTTTGTTGGGTTGCCTATGACAGAGAAGAGATCGATAAAAACGGCGTAAAATTTATTTATAAGGATTATGCCCCGGCTCCGGTTATTATGACTGCCGGGCACGGTGTCGGCAAAACTGGACTTGCCCGATCTCTGGCATTCTCTATCGGCGGCAAGTTCGCTTTTATAGCTGGCGGACCCGATCTGTCCGCAAGTAAAATTATGGGTACGGATATATTTGCCGGCGGTCAATTTTACTTTGCCGAAGGAGATATTAATTCCCATGTTATTTTATTTGACGAGATACCGAAAACTCCACCCAAAGTACAGTCGCCATTTTTTCAGGTTATGGAAGAAAGACAGGCGGTTGCAAATACATTCGACAACATATTTATGAAAGTCGTAAATAAAAGAGTAAATCTTACCCAGATCAATGAAAATGACCCAACTGATAAAAGATTATTTTTCTGGCCGATCGCTACTGGCAATCCTTATGAACAGGAAGGAAACTATGAATTACCCGAGGCGCTTTGGGACCGGTTCTGCATTCATTTTGGCATCGGTTATCCTGACAGGAAAAACGAGAAATTAATTGATTCAAAGAATGTCTGTGGCAAAGATAATCTGGTTACTAGACCGGTTATAACTCTCGAAAGAGCCTATGAAATTGGACACTTCTTTGCCGAAAACGTTGAGATAGGAACAGACGTTATGGAGTATATTCAGCGTCTTACCGAAAATTCCAGACGGAAAGAACGCAGAGATTATGCTCCTCGAAGCTTAAAAAAGCTGGTCGACTTATATACGAGGGCAGGAGCTTCTCCCAGATATAATTATCACTTTAAGGCGCTTGTCAGAACTTTGGCCGGATTCAGGGGACGGCTTTATGTGACCATTGATGATGTCAGGGATGGATTCCATCTGGTTGCTACCCACAGAATATTGATGAACCGGCTGGCCATCGGCCGGAATATAAAACAGAAGGATATTGTAAACGAAATTTTGAAGAAGACGCCCATTCCGCCGTCAGGTTCCAAGTCCACGGTCAGTTTTTCCGGTCTTGAGTTGGGATTTTTAGGCCGATTCAGAGATTACATAGGAATTTAATATGCGATTTGCATTAAATGATGTTTATCCCAATATCCAAAAAGCTGCCCATGAATTACCCATAGGTACGCCAGCCTCTCGGATAAAATTCGGAATGCATTTAAGCAAGTTTAAAGGACGGGGACCTAATTTTTATCAGAACGTTGAATATGATCCGAATGAGCACGACATTGATCAAATTCAGTGGCATTTGACCGATCCGGACGGCAAAGTTTATGTCCGAGAAGCGATAATTGACAAGGATTATCAGGTTGTGGTTATGGCCGATCTTTCAACATCAATGATGTTCGGGATGAGATATCCGTATAAGCTTAGATTGTTGTTTGAAACTATCGGTAATATCGGGCTGACATGTGTTCATGCCCAGGATCCGATGGGATTCATTGGTTTTGCCGGGAATATAATTTTTGATGAGAGGCCCAGGGTTGGCGAAGGTCCAGTATATTATCTTCTCGACGAAATGTATAAATTTTTTTATGGTCTTGAACAAGATGGCAAAGGTCCGCTCAAACGAGAGGGGACTGATTTCAAAAAGGCCTTTGATTTTTTTTCTTTACGGTATGCCGGTAAAAATCCGTTTTTGATTGTTATATCTGACTTTGTGGGAATGGAGGAATTTGTAGATACCCAGCTATTGAAAGATATTTCTTCTGAAAATGAGATCGTCTTCTTGTTCTTGGATGATCCAGATGAATTTAACGTAAGAAGCTGGCTGAGCCGTGTGTTCGGTATAACTTTCGGCTATTTAAGGATAAGAAATATAGAGACCGGCAAACGATCCACTGTTTCCATAAGAAAATGGAGAAAGATGGGCAAAGAGATAAGACAAAAACGAAAGGTAATGAGAGAACGGCTCAAGGATGCCGGTATTGATTCAATGGTTCTTGAATATACCGAACAGGGCAAGCATTTTGAACGGCTTTACAGGTTTTTCCTGGGAAGGCGGGGACTGCTAAAGGATAGAACAAAGGTTATTCAGCAATAACGGGGGTACTCCCCGTTTTTACTTGACTCAATTTATTTTTTCCATTATCATTTTTAGAAAGTACTTTTACATTTGGAGAAAAATTAAATGCGTTATAAAGCATTACTGGCGGTTGCAATTCTGCTTATCGGCGTTTCTTTGTATTCTCAAACCGTCTCGCCGGTAACGATCGAAACGCTTGATACCACTCCGACAGTTGTGCGTACCGGCCAGGTATTTGTTCAGGGCTATAGGATAAGATACCTCGATTTATCTAAATATGGCGAGAAGGTTATTATATATGAAGACAAGATTAAAACTGGATTTTTGACTCTTCCGGACGAGATTGAGATTGTGGAGTTTAACGACGGCAAAAATTCTGAAGAAAAAGTCGGGAATGAGACCAGCAAAGATATTTCCTTTGTTTTAAAAATAATCGGTCCCGAAAAAGGATCTTATAAAATTCCAAAAGGCAAACTTGAATGGTCTATTCAGAGAGCCGGCCAAACGGAAGAAAATGCCGAAAATCAAAAACCGATTGAAACCGAAAAAGAAGTTTATATCAATTACACAACCACTATTACTTCCGACCCATATCTGGACATAAGAGATAAGGTTTATCTTGCAATCCACCAATATTTAACTTGGACTTTTTGGTTAATATCCAGAGCGCTCTCGCCTCTGGCGGTTTTACTGCTGTTAGTGATTTTTAGCGTTTATATGTTGCGCGGGAAATCTGCCGCAGAGAAAGAGCCGGATACGGCCAAACCGGAAGAATTTGATGAGCCGGAAGCGTCTGAATTGCCAATTTCGTTTACCGGAGCTTACCGGTTATTTTTTAAGGAACTCAACCGGCTGGAAAAAAACTTTCTGTTTAGCCGGGCCGGAATGGATAAAAATAAGACGCTCGGTTTTAAACGAGAATTGTCCGTCTTGGTCAGGAATTTGATCGGAGCAAGTTTAGGAGATTTGAATCCCGGAGACAGCGCTTGGATTATCTTGAATCAGACCAGGAATGTTAAAGGGCTATACGGCCAGGCTCTTTCGGCGCTTGCTTTGATGCTGGCAGATTATGAAAAAGCCATGGTATCGGATAGCTGTGCGGCTTATGGAGATGACGGCTTTAACGGAGAACTTGAGTTTTTAAAAACCAATGCCAGGCTCCTTAAGAGGTCAGGGCGAATTTCTGCCAGGATAAAAACGATTTTAAGAAGGAGTTGAAATGCCGTCTTATATTTTGGACGCAATTCATATTTTTTATTTTAAAGCCAGAGAGCAGATTGGCATAATTCTGAATCTGGACTTTAGCCAAGTCCACTATACAGACATCGGTACATCGGTCTATATCGGCCTGGTATTGATTTTTGCGCTTTTAGCCAGAATTTTATTTCCAATTATTGCAAAAAGAAAAGATAAATTTGCCTGGGAATCTTCCGGGGAAAAAGTGGCCAAGAATGATGAACAGGGCATTATTTTTAAATTCTTTTCGCTTGTTCCAAAGGTTGTTTTTAGTTTTGGAGTCGTGTTTACGCTTGTCGCCGTTTCTAATCCGTTTCTAAACGCGGTTAAAGAAGAAAATAAGATTATGGAGGGCAGGGTCAGAACCGATCTGCGGGATATTTCCGGTTCGATGACTTACCCCTTTCCGGGAACCGAACTGTCAAAAGCTGAAGTTGCCGCCCGAAACCATGTTGATTTTGTAAAAATGCGTCAAGGCCAGAATGACCGCGTTTCTTTATGGCTTTTTGCTTCAAATCCATATATGGTTGAAGATTTCATTGCTGACGATGAAGTTTATTATCGTCACGTCAAAGATGCGCCCTGGGTAACCGGATATTCCCGTGATATTGTTTCAGCTTGGTTCCAAAGTTCTCCTAACAACCAGGTTATACCAATGGAAAGATATGCTTTTATTGATGGAGATGGCGGAGGAACTGATCTTGCTTCGGCTCTTAGAGCAATAATAAAGCAATCTGACCATGATAAGATTGGAGAGAATCGGAAAAGGTCGGTTTTGATAGTTACGGACGGCGAACCGGATCGGTATCCGGCGGCTGAACTGGAAGGATTAAAGAAAAGAAAAATTATTCCTTATATTATATTCGTAAGAAGTCCTCCGCCGTCTGAATTTTCAGAAGACGGATTCTCTCAGCCTCAAAACGATTCTTTGCCTGCGGTTGTGAAAAGAATCGGTGAATATGGAGGAAAATATTTTGATGCTAAAGACCAGAACAGCCTTAAAAGAGCTTATCAAGAGATAGACAAGCTTGAAAAAGTAAAATTTGAAGTCAAAAACACCTTTATAAAAGTTTATCTTTTTCAAACATTCATTTTTATCGCCATGCTTCTTTTTTTGACAGCAATCATGTTGGGTTTTCTGGCGAAGCTGTTTGGAACCTACCCTTGATCGCTCCCGCTTTGGAGCGATTTTTTTGTGCTTGACATTCCATTTTTTTTTCACTAATATTTCTAAAATAGCTCGTTGAAAAAGAGGAAAATATGCCCAGAAGCCGCAAGGCGATAATCGGCGTTTTAATTTTTTCCGCGTTGTTTTTGGTTTTGGCAGGCTGGACTTCCTACTTGCTCTATCCGGTTGCGTATCATAGCGACCAATTCAAAATTAATGTGAGCAAACAGGATTCCGAAAAAGCCCGCCGGGAATTCAATGAAATGATGCTGGCTTATAAGACGGTTGAGAAATACCGCCTAAAATGGCTGGCCAACCGTTATTTGCTTGAAGACGCCTTTTTATATGAACCAGCTCTCCACCTTGTCGATGACCATGACTATGATCGGGTTATCAACGATCTTGAAAAATATAAAGACGATTATCGGGCGGCTCACCTAATAGGCGTGGCCAAAGTTCGGAAGGCCCAATCCGATTATGCTTTTGAAAAAGATCCGAAGGTAAAAATAGGGATAATGAAAGAAATGATGAAAGAGGTAAGCCCGTATTTTAAAAACGCGGTTAAGGGTTCAAGTTTTAATTTTGACGATGCCCTTAATTACGACATAGTCAGCAACGAAGATTCGGCCAAAAACTTGCTTGAGAATAAAAAACCTCCTCTTGTCAGGCTTGGCTATGAGCCCAAAGGAAAAGAGCCCGGCGCTCCCCAAAAGAAAGAAACCGAAAAGCCCAAACTGGACGAAGAAAAAAAAGATCCCGGCAGCGGCGGTCTTGGAAAAAGAGGCTGATCCATGCTGAAAGAAATCCTTAAGATTAAAAACAGCGTTCTTTTTGCCAGTCCGGAATACTTGTATTGGGGATTGGCATTTTTTTTAATATCAGTCTCGGTTATTATTTTTATTCTTGGCAAACTTAATTCTCCGGAATTAAGTTATGGGTCAAAACGGCCGTTGGTCGGCGAAATAAAGTTTTTTGGTTTTTTTGCGGTTCTTGTTTTTATTTTTTCGATGATCGCTCTGGCCAGACCCTATGTTGAGCATGTGGCGCCTCCTCTTATAAAGAGAGGCGATGTGGAAATTATTTTCGTAGTTGATAATTCAGGTTCAATGCTGGTGAAAGATTTGGGAGTGTTCGGAGGGCAGAGATTGGCCAGGATAGATGCGGCGGCAAGAGAAATTTTCAAACTTTATTCCGGCGGGGTCATAAAAGAGGGGGACAAAATCGGAGTATTTGTTTTTGGTTTGACAACGCGTCTTAAGGTTTATCCGACCAGAGATATGCAAAGATTCATGAATGAGATCTCTAAATTGGGCTCGCCCGAATATCTAAGCGGCGACGCTTCTTTTTGGGGATCAAATCTGGCCCTTGTCCTGGAATCTGTTTATCAGGGGCTTGACCGGTATGACAGAGGTGAAAACGAAAATAAAAACTGGACGCCAAAACCAAAAGCGAATCGCTTGGTCATATTTTTTTCTGACGGCGATTTCGATTTTTTGAATCCGGCTAGTAATCTTCAAGAAATCGAAGAGCGGAAAGCCTATCAAGGGCGTCTGGTATCTGCTTTGCTTGAATTTAGGAAAAGAAAACTGAAGATTTATAGTATCGGGATCGGTAGCCGGAAAGAAACCGATCTCGACACCATCCTGAGGGATTATAAAAAGGGAGACTATGGTGAGAAATTGGAGGAAGAAATCAAGGACTTAAAAACCCGTCTCCGGCTTGATGGTCTTGAAATGATCGCCGGACAGACCGGAGGCAAGACGCCCATTCCGACTATACAAAATGCCGCGTCAGGCGTTACCGATATTCTCGCCAAAATTATAGATTCATACCGTTCTATGAGCATAGAAACTCCAAAAGAAAAAGAAAGACAAGAGTTATGGCAGTACGCTCTTTATATTGCTTGTTTGATTATAATGATAGGCATTCTTATGTATTAAATAGGACTTATGCGCTTGAGATCGGAAGCCCATCAGATTAGGGCTTTGCCGATCTCAAGCCACAGGGGTTTGGCCAATTTCTTCGTTAAAATCTACGTTTGATTTTCGCCGTACTTCTAGTACGTCTCAAATCAATACTCGACTTTGCCTCGAAATTGGCCAAACGCGTAAGTCCTATTAAATTTTAAAAAAAAGACTATCTTTGATAGTCTTTTTAATTAGGATATAATATAAACATTATGGTTGAAACTTCCCCATCCTTTAAAGTTTACTATCGGGGCATGCTAAAATATATAAAGAACTTCCATGCAATCATACATATGGATTAAGATGAATGGTATAATTTAAAATATTATGGCTGAAGCGCCTATTTCTACAATTGAACACGATATTATTGATTTGGAAAAAAAACTTCAAGAAAAGAAAGCGGATTTAGAGCGGGAAAAGATCGGGGGAAGCGGCGGATTAGCCGGAGAGGATCATCCCTCGGAAAAGGAAATGCTTCACGAAGCGGTGGGCGAAAAAATAAAGGAGCACATTCCGGCATACCAACCCAAATCTCTGGTTGTTCAACCGTCAACTCCAATCGCTACTGAACCGCCCAGTTACTTAAGCCAGGAGTTGAAAGATAAAATTAAAGAAATAGTTCAGCTGGTTTTTTCTAAGAACCTTGAAGAAGGAATTAAGGAAATAGTCAAAACCGGCAATATGGCCATCATTGACGCTTTTCACGATATTTTAGTTGATGAATTATATAATCAATTGATTGAAAAAAGAAAACTCGACAAGGTCGAGTAGTTATAACTAACGACTAACGACCAATGACTAATGACTAATTCAAGAAAGTCATAAGTCATAAGTCATAAGTCGTAAGTTTGATTGTTCTTCTTCCTCTATCTCATTTTCTTTGGCGTAATCTGTATCCTTGTTTTCGCTTTGATTGAAAATTTAAAGTCCAAAGGCGCTATTGCCAGAGCTTTGAACATGTCTTTGTTTCTTATCACCTTACCCAAAGGCGAGGGGAGCAATCCGTCGGCTGGCGGACAGCGTCCGGAGAAAGAGCTGATCTCGGTGATGGAACAGCTTTACTCTTCTTTCTCGAATCTTCATGCAACCGGTTGGAATAAGTTTGTTTACGGAGAGCCATATATTTCTCTTGAAATGGCCGTTCATCATATCGGTGAGGAAATCCATTTTTATGTCGCTGTTCCAAAAAGTTATGAACAGATTTTTATGAAACAGCTTCATGGTATATTTTCCGTAGCTGAACTTGAAAAAGTAAAGGATTATAATATTTTTAATCCCAATGGGTTTTCAGCCGGGGCTTTTTTGAGAATAAAAGAAAATCAGATTTTACCGATTAAAACGTATCAGCATCTCGAAGTTGATCCTTTGGATGCTGTCGCTAACTCTCTTTCAAAGCTTGAAAGAGAGGGCGAGGGAGCGGCGATACAGATTTTAATTCGCCCCTCCCACCAACATGAGACAAGATCGACAGCCCAGAAAGTGGCTAAAGAAATGCAATCCGGATTTGACTTTAAAACTGCCGTTGAAAGGGTAAAGAAGCCTCCAACCAAAGAGCAAGAAGCTAAGGATGCCGAGAAATCAAAACCGCCTCGAGTGACAACTCCATATGAAGAAGAAATAGTCAAAGCAATCCAATCAAAAGTATCTAGACCTCTTTTTGACACCAACATTAATCTTGCTGTTTCGGCCTACAGCCAAGAAAGAGCCGATCAGCTTCTTAATGACTTGGCCGAATCCTTTGTCCAATTTTCATCTCCCGAATTGAATAATTTTTATGTCTCCAGGGTAAAAGGCAGATTTTTACAAAAGCTTTTGTTTAATTTTTCTTTCAGAATGTTTCAGAATTCTCACGCTTCAGTATTATCGAGCGAAGAAGTTACCAGTCTGTATCATTTTCCCCTGGCAACGACCCACGCTCCAAAATTAAAATTTTTGAAAGCAAAACCGGCTGAACCGCCGGCTAATCTGCCCGGTGACGGCATTGTTCTCGGAAAAAATATTTATCGCGGGGAAGAACGGATTGTCCGGATGACTGACGGTGACAGACAGCGCCATCTATACATTATCGGTCAGACTGGTACGGGTAAATCAACTCTGATGAAAGCGATGATTCGCCAGGATATTGAGAACGGCAAGGGTTTGTGCCTGATTGATCCTCACGGTGAATTTGCTGAGTTTGCCGCTTCGGTAATTCCAAAAAATCGGATCGATGATGTTATCTACTTTGATCCTGGCGATATTGACCGGCCGATGGGACTGAACATGATGGAAATTGATCCTAAACATCCCGAACAGAAAACTAGGGTTATTGATGAACTCTTTGGAATATTTGATAAGTTATATGACTTAAAACAGACCGGCGGACCGATGTTCGAGAAATATTTTAAAAATTCCGCCCTTCTTCTTTTAGATGATTATGAGCATGAAATACCGACTTTAGCCGACATATCTAGAGTTTTGGTTAATAACGCTTTCAGGGCCGATAAATTAAGTCGTGAGACAAATCCTCTGGTCAAAGAATTCTGGGAACTTGAAGCCCAGAAGGCCGGAGGCGAAGCGTCTCTGGCCAATATGGCGCCATATATTTCATCAAAAGTAACGGCTTTTGTTTTTAACGAATTTCTAAGACCGATTATCAATCAAAAGAAAAGCGCTTTTAATTTCCGAGATGTAATGGATAATCAGAAAATTTTAATTATTAATTTATCGAAGGGAAGGATAGGAGATTTAAACGCTAATTTACTGGGCATGGTTATCGTAGGTAAACTTTTGATGGCGGCTTTATCCCGGGTTGATCTGCCCGAAAGCGGGCGTAAGGATTTTTATTTGTATATTGATGAGTTCCAGAATTTTACTACCGACAGTATTGGGATTATTTTATCGGAAGCCCGCAAATACCGTCTTGATTTGATCGTTGCCCATCAGTTTATAAAACAGCTTAAAGAGAATATCCGCGATGCCGTATTCGGCAATGTCGGTTCGATTGTCTCTTTTAGAATCGGTCCCGATGATGCCGAGTTTATGAAAAATAAATTTGAGCCGATTTTTATACCCCAAGACCTTATAAACATAGACAATTTGAATGCCTATGTTAGCTTGTTAATTAACGGCCAGACAACAAGACCATTTAATATTAAATTAGAAACAGATAAAGTATTCGGCGCCGGTTCCTTGGAAATTACCAATTCGATTAAAGAAATATCTCGCCTTAAATACAGCCAGCCGAGAGATGAGGTGGAAAAAGAAATACAGGAACGAGTTGCCAATGTAATAAAGTAAATTTTTAAAACATTGTTTTTTACTAAAAAAGATTTTATTTCTTCTATAATAACCGGTTTCTATACTGGCCTTATTGCCTGGCGGGTTTTTGTTTTTATTGAAAAGCCGGATTTTTTTGGAATTTCCTTAGCTTGGTTGATAGTTTTTGTTCCGGTATTATGGGTATTAGGCGTTAATCTTGGTTATTTTCTTGGCAAGTGGATGCCGTTTTTCAATCAATTCGGTAAATATGCGGCTGTAGGATTTACTAATGCTGCTGTTGATTTTGGAGTTCTTAACCTCCTGATTGCTTATTCGGGTATTGCTTCTGGTTTTATTTTTTCTATATTTAAGGGCGCATCTTTCATAATTGCGGTAACTCACAGTTATTTTTGGAACAAATACTGGGCTTTTCAAGACAGAACAACAGAGCAAAAAGGAGAATTTTTTAAATTTTTTGTAGTCAATACCATTGTTGCCGCTATTAACATAGGAACCGCTTCTTTTGTGGTTAATAGTATTGAGCCCCAATTCGGCTTAGATACAAATGTTTGGGCTAATATTGGAGCGGTTATTGGTTCGGCCGTAGCATTGATATTTAATTTTATAGGCTTTCGGTTGGTAGTGTTTAAGGGCTCGTCTCAAAAATTAGAGCAGTAGCGAATAATTTTTGACTGGCGAACCTTATTTTTCGCTAACAAAATCGTCATGTTATATCGCAAATATCGTCCTGTAACTTTTTCCGAAGTCGTCGGGCAGGAACACGTAATTAAGACGCTTCAGGGAGCATTAACAACTGGCCGAGTGGGCCACGCGTATTTATTTTGCGGACCGCGGGGAACGGGTAAAACAACAATCGCCAGACTATTAGCCAAGAGTCTTAACTGTGAACAAAAAATAAAAGACGGCGATTGTGATAATTCTTGCCAAACCTGTCTGGCCGTGAATCAAAATCGTTCTCTTGATTTAATCGAAATAGATGCCGCTTCAAACCGTGGAATTGATGAAATAAGGAGCTTGAAGGAATCAGCCTCAGTTGCCGCTTCAGGAGGCAAATATAAAATATTTGTCATTGACGAGGTCCATGCTTTAACCAAGGATGCTTTTAATGCGCTGTTAAAAATTCTTGAGGAGCCGCCGGCTCATGTCGTGTTTATTTTAGCCACTACCGAGCCTCATAAAATTCTACCGACGGTATTATCACGTGTTCAAAGGTTTGATTTTAAACGGCTTAATCCAAAGCAGACTTTTGCAAAATTAAAATATATAGTTAAAGCCGAAAAGACTGAGATAGACGATGAGGGGTTGATGGCTATTGCCATGTCGTCTGACGGCGCTTTGCGGGATGCCGAAGTCGCCCTGTCTAAGGTTATTGCTTCCTGCGACAGGAAAAATAAAATTTCAACCGAAAATGTCTATGAATCTTTGGGTTTGATTCCGCTGAATTATTATCCTGAATTTCTCGGCCATCTGGCGGCAAGCGACAAAAACACCGCTCTTGATTTCATAAATAAAACTTATGCGGCCGGCATAGATATGGATCATTTTACTTCCGGTTTTATTGAATACCTAAGGAAGATTTTGATGCATACCATAAATCCTGCCGTTCTTGTTTCAGTTGGCGAAGAGCTTCTGGAACAGGATTTAAAAATTATTTTGGCCTATTCCCAAACCCTTACCCAGCAACAGCTTATCCGTCTGCTTAGTATTTTTATGTCGGCCAAAGAGGGGATGAAATCTTCTCCCATTCCCCAACTTCCTCTGGAACTGGCGGTGTTAGAATTGGTGGGTAAATAAAACCAATCATTCTGTACAGGATGTATTATTAGTGTATAATAATACTTGTAAAAGATTCTTAAAAATTCAATTAGTTGTTTGAGAGAGGCATGATGGACAGAGAAAAAAGATTCGAATTTCATGAAACTAACGCTACCTTACTCTGGTTTCTGATGGATGGATTGTGGATGATGGGCTTTAAGATTTTGCCAGCGATCATAGCTTTTCCGGCCGTTGTTATCGGTTGTCTGATTCTGGTTTATGCCGATAAAACACCCCATCTTTTAGCCGTTATTATTGCCGGCAGTACCTGGATATTTATGGACATATGTTGGATGATCGGTGAAAATTTTGAGGTAAGAGGCATGCACTTATTGTCATGTATTATGTTTTGGACAACATTTTTGTGCCTTGCTTATAGTCTTATCAAAAGTAAGAATTATCGAGAATCAGCGTATGAAACTCTATCCGGATTCAGGCGGATGAAGATAAAAAAATGAAGCTCGTCTAATGACAAGCTTTTTGTATTAATCAAATAAACCGCTAACCGATTCATTGTTATTGATATTGCGAATCGCATCAGCGATTATCTTGCCTACGGAGATCATTTTGACCTTGCTGTTCGGATCTTGAGATAATTCAATGACTTCCGGGTTGTGTATGGTATTAGTAACGAAAATTTTTTTCAGAGCCGAGGCGTGGAGTTTGGCTAAAGCGCCTTTTGAAAAAATACCGTGAGTTCCAGCGGCTATTACTTCTTTTGCCCCTTGGTTAATGAGGGCTTGAGCTGCTCCGATAATAGTTCCGCAGGTATCAAATATGTCATCTATCAATAAGACTATTTTATTCTCAACATCGCCCAGAACGTAATTTATATCAGATGTATTATGTTTATCTCTTCGTTTGTCCAAAACAACCAGGGGTATGTTTTTACCAGCCAGTCTTTTGCTTAAATGTCTGGCGTAAGCTCTAGCTCGGCCGGGACCGCTTCCGCTTGCATCCGGGGAACCGATAACTAATTCATCTGAATTGAGGGCACTGGAGAATGTGTCGATGAAGTGATCCAAAAAAACCGGTCTGGCATAAATCTGGTCCAACTTTGCCATTTTAAAAAATCCTTCAATGGCGTTAGCGTGAAGATCCATAGTCAGGACTCCGCTTGCTCCGGCATTTTCAAGCATATCGGCAATAAGACGGGCGGATACCGGTTCTCGGGGAGCGCTTTTTCGTTCTTGGCGGGCGTATCCGAAATAGGGTATTACCGCTATCGGGTTGCCTCCGGCCCGTCTAACTGCATCAAGAGCGAATAGCAAGGTTAATAAATTTCCATCTGGCTGATTTGTGGATTGGATAAGAAAGACCCTTCTTCCACGGAGGTTCTCGTTGAATTGAACATATTTTTCACCATCGTTAAATTCCTTGACTGTTACGTCGCCAAGTTCACGTCCCAGGTTGTGGGCTATTTCTAGCGCCAGAGAATTATTACTGCCCAAATTAAATATTTTAAGGTTCTTCATGGCTGATCCTCGATAATAATAGGTACTTTATTATAGATTATATAAAATTTGTTGCAAAAATCAAACAAAAAAAGGACAGCTGCCTGTCCTTTCAAAAAAAAAGCTAAACCGTTTCAAGTCTTGGATTGGGTCTATACCAACGGCCGGTTTTTGTCATTGGCTTTCCATAAACTAAAACAATGTCTGCAGTGAAATCACTCCCGCCTTAATTAGCGGGCCTTATCTATGACTTCATCGGTTGTGGTAAATTTCACTCCGGCATTGGCCATTTCGTTCAAGGCCAAAGCTTCATCGCCAGGTTTCTGATTTACCGCCCGGCAGGTATCAGTTAAAAGATAAACTATGTATCCAAGTTTTCTTGCGTCAAGGCAGGTATTTTTGACGCAATAGTCGGTGGCAAGACCACCGATGTATAACTTTTTAACTTTAAAATAGCGCAATACTTCGTCCAGGGGCCGAAAATATGTTTTTCCCTCAAAGGCTGAATATCCATTTTCTTCAGGATCCGTTCCTTTTGACACGACATAATCTGATCCTAAATATTTTAAGCTTGAATGGAATTCGGCTCCGGGAGTATCCTCGACGCAATGGATTGGCCAATTTCCGGTCGGCTTAAAATGTTTTGCATTCAAGGGATGCCAATCTCTGGATAAAAATACCGATTGTTCGTTTTTATGGGCATGGCTTATCATTCTATTCAGCGGTTCTATAACTTGATCTCCGTTTGCTACGGGCAATGCTCCGCCGGGGCAAAAATCGTTTTGAAGATCTATGACAAGAAGGGCTGAATTTGCTTTCGGTTCAAATGCTTTGGTCGTTGAGATTCCAAAATTGTCTAAAATCATGCCCATTTCTCCTCCTCGTTGTTAAAGTAGTCATCAGATGATAACACGAACCCTCCTTTAGTTCAATTTAATTTAAATAAAAAACATTGTATAGTGTATAATATATACTCATGATAAATCAAAACCTAAAAACTTTTCATATCTTTTATTATCCGGAGAATAAACAGGCCTTATTCTGGTTTAATAAAATAAATAATTTTCTAAAAAAGAAGCTTAAGATAAAAGCAGATCTAGGTAAGCCGGATTTCGTCATTGCTCTTGGCGGAGACGGGACGATTCTTGAAGCGGCTAGAAAATATCATGAATACGGCTCAATCATTTTGGGTCTTAATTTAGGCAATGTCGGATTTCTGGCTTCAGTTAGGAATGAAAAGGATTTTTTGAAAGCCCTGGCAGATTTTCTAAAAGGTAAACATACAATTGTTGAACGAATGATGCTTTCAGTCCAAGTTCGGAGAAATGGCAAAATTGTTTTTACTGCCGAAGCTCTTAACGAATTGGTTATTAAAAATCCTTTAGGCATGGTTGAGCTGGAAGCTAAAATTTCAGACCATCCGGTCCAGCACATTCGCGGTACAGGAATTCTTGTTGCTACCGCAACCGGTTCAACGGCCTACAATCTCTCGGCTCATGGGCCGATTGTGATGCCGGATATTAAATGTTTTATAGTAACTGAATTATTGGATCATAACATTCCCAGTCCCAGTCTGGTTGTTAAATATCATAATCCCGTCAGTATTAAGGTTATTTCATTCAGGGAGAGGGGTATTATATCTATTTCTAAAACCGGTCAGAAATTTGATGTTCTTCTTATGGCCGATGGCGAATCATTTTTTCCGCTCAAGGAGAAAGATGAAATTACCATCAAAAGTTCTCCTCACTTGGTGAAATTCGCTGAATTTGAAAAAAACTATTTTTTCAAAAGCCTCCAAGAGAAATTTGGGTTTAAATAATTATCAAAACGGTATATTTGTGGTATATTTTTAATAATTATGTTCAAAGAAGGCATTATAGATAAGACCCTATTCCAAATTAAAAGGCTGATTCCTAAATCAGTTTTTAATTTTTTTCAACCGGCATATCACTCCATATTGGCTTATTTAGGAGCGGCGTTTTATGGTTTTCCATCAAAGAAATTAAAAATTATCGGTGTTACTGGCACAAAAGGCAAATCCACGGTTGTTTATTTAACTGCCAAATTACTTGAAGCTTCCGGAAAGTCTGTTGGAAGTTGCGGTTCTTTAGGTTTTAAAATAAAAGAAAAAGAGTGGCCGAATACCCTAAAAATGACAATGCCCGGTCGGTTTCGTCTTCAGAAATTAATGTCTGAAGCGGTTAAAGCCGGCTGCGAGTATTTTATTTTGGAAGTTACTTCAGAAGGAATTAAACAAAAAAGGCACCTGGGCATTCAATTTGATTGCGCCGTTTTTACAAATCTCCACAAAGAACATATCGAAAGCCATGGCTCTTTTGAAAATTATTATAGAGCCAAACAGGAATTATTTAAGCGGACGAAGAATACCCATGTTATTAATGCCGATGATCCGAATACCAAATTATTCGGCGATTTTCCGGCCAAGCATAAAATTTTTTACGGCTTAACTAAGGGTGATATGGTGGCAAGTAATATAAAACTGTCTAATGCCGGATCGTCTTTTGAAGTTTATGGGATGGTTTATAATACTTATCTGGCCGGACAGTTTAACGTCATGAACATGCTGGCGGTTTTATCGGTGGGAGCAATATATAAAATAGATCTTCCGTCGGCAAAGCCTGTTCTTGAATCGGTAGAATTTATTCCGGGGAGAATGGAATTTATACAAAGAAAACCGTTTGAAGTGGTGGTGGATTATGCACATACGCCGGATTCGCTGGAACAAGTTTATAGAACATTGAAAAAGAGTCCCTCGACTTCGCCCGGGACGCCAATCACACAAATTAGTCATAAACTAATTTGTGTGATTGGCGCAGCCGGAGGCGGACGCGATAAGTGGAAGAGGCCGGAATTCGGCCGGATTGCGGCGGAATATTGCGATGAGATTATTTTGACGAACGAAGATCCTTACGATGAAAACCCCGATTCTATTATTAATGATATTCAGAAAGGGTTTTTATCTAAATTTTCAATTTTCAATTTTCAATTTTCAAAAATTATTGATCGCAAAGAGGCCATACAAAAGGCTTTAATTTTAGCTCAAGAAGGCGATACGGTTATAATTACCGGCAAGGGATCGGAAACTTCCATGGCCGTATCGGGGAATAAAAAAATTCCCTGGTCGGATAAAAATATAGTGATTGACTATATAAATTTTAAGTAGTAATATTTTTCCAGGACGGTTCTTTTAAAGGATATAACTTTTGTTAATAGCAGAAGATATCCCACTTGCCAGTGTCCGTAAAATTTATGGGAAATCTTTTCCCGGCACTAATCCCCACCATCTTGTCCCGAGAAGTAGAAACGGGAGCGGAGGTCATTTCAATCTTTTTCCGTATAATAGAAAAGCCCATTCTGCCTACCATCATCTTTTCTGGAATCTGAAAATTGACGAAGTTTGGAATAATCTCGATAAAACTCACCAATCAATATTTGATACCGATAGAAAATATTGTTATCAGTGGTGGATAAGTTCTTGTTTTCTTGATAAGGGGACGGAAAAGGAAAGAGAAAGATTTGAAAAATCTAAACAGGAAAGGCTTGTTAAATTATTACCCGTTTCTGAATTCAAAAAATATTGGATTGAATGTTTCGGCAATAATTCCGTTAACCACGCAAGATTACTCCTTAAATATATGATGCTTTTTATGATTTTTGGGGTAAATATGGCTGATACAAATTCACTTTTTAATAATGATGATTTAACAATATTTTTTGAAACATCTCCTTCAAAAGGCTATCGTTTATGGGCATTTGAAATCTGTTTCGGCAGTAGTACTGCAAAAGTCCAAACTATTAAGACTAAGATTAGTAAAGTATTAAAAAAAGCCGCCAACATCTCTCCATAAGGAGAGATTTATTTTCAAAAGATAGTTTTATATGTTAAAATCCGGATATGGCATTTTTTGGAAAAAAACTGGAATTGCGAGAACGTCAGCATAATCCGGCGGTCTTTTGGATTTTGATAATTGTTTTAATGCTTTTTTTGGCCGGAGCGGTTAAAATGTTTGCCAAACCCGATGATTTATCATCAAAAATTCCGACTCCTTTGCCTGAAGAAACTCGTCAGCCAAGATTCTATACAGTTTCATATAAGAGTGGGGTTTTCAGTCCGACTAATTTACGGATTCATGCCGGCGATACGGTGCGATTTAAAAATGAGAGTTTTTTCAGTATCAGGGTAGTGAGCGATCCGCATCCTGCCCATAATCAGCTTTCCGGATTTGATAGTGTTGGCGATGTACCCCAAGGCAGTTATTTTTCTTATACATTTGCCGAAAAGGGAATCTTCGGCTATCACAACGAGAAAAAGCTTGAAGAGCAGGGAACGATTATTGTGCGATAGTATAGAGATTTAAACATTTAAACATGATTCTGAAGCTGAACTTATTTTGGAAAGAGATTTTATTATTCAGTCCTACTCTTTTATTGGGGATTTTAGCGGCTTATAATCATGTGCCGCTAGCAAAAGAAAACATTGTTGCACTGGAATCATTTTCTTGGAGCGATGTCGTTATTTTTTTGATTTTATTTCTGGTTTTATCTTTATTTTTCACTAAGTTTAAAAAGATAAGTTCGGTTTTATTGAAGTTATTTCTGATATTGGTCGTATTCTCCGGTTCACAAATAATTTTTGGGTCATTTTTAAATACGCCTTGGGACTTATTCGGGGCTATTTTTTTAGCTTCTTTTTTTGTTCTTTTAAAAAACGTTTTTATTCATGACCTAGGGATGGTTTTTGGCATTGCCGGAGCGGCAAGCTTGCTTGGTTTGAACCTTATTCCCGCTACCGCCATTATTCTTTTAGTTATTCTGTCATTCTATGACATAGTGGCTGTTTACTGGACCAAGCATATGGTTACCCTTGCCCGAGGCATGATGGAAAGCGGAGCTATTTTTGGGTTTATTATCCCTTTCGAATTTAAAGATTTTTTTCATCATAGCGGTGAAGCAAAGCAAAAGATCGGTGAAAAATTCATGATCCTGGGTTCCGGGGATATTGGTTTGCCTATTGTTATGGCTAGCTCGGTAGCCGTCATTTCCATCAGCCAAGCTTTGACGGTCGGATTATTTTCTTTGCTGGGATTGTTTCTGACTCATCTGATATTTGTAAACCAGACCGCAAAAGGGCCTATGGCAGCATTGCCGCCAATAGCAACACTTACAATAATCGGCTATTTAGTCAGCCAATTATTGTAAAACACTAAGCACGAAATCCTAAATCCGAAACCATCCTTCGTTAAAACTACGGATGGCACGGCAAAGCCTAATCGATATTGCTGCGCCCTCTGAAGCTTTAGCGTAAGAGGGTTTCGAATTTCGATATTCGAATTTCGAATTTGAAATTATCTTTTTACGGGGGCGTTCAACAAGTAACCGGATCTAATTTTTTACTGGAGTATAACGGCTTAAAAATTTTAGTTGACTGCGGTTTATTTCAGGGTTCTAAATTTGCCGAGACTTTGAATTATCAGGATTTTCCATATGATCCCAAAGAAATTAATTTTGTTTTAATTACTCATAGCCATGCCGATCATTCAGGGCGTTTGCCTAAGCTCTATAAAAATGGTTTTAGGGGGAAAGTTTTTGCCACTAAACCGACTATTGATCTTTCGGCCATTGCTCTTGATGATAATCTTGATTTGATTAAGGACGAAGCTCGTAAGGACGGCCATGAGCCGTTATTTAAATCCGGAGACTTACATCAGGTTTTTCTTCTGGCCCAAGGAGCTGAATATGGCGAAGAACTTGATTTGGGTAATGGTATTCAGGCTATTTTCCATGATGCCGGACACATTCTGGGTTCGGCCATTATAGAAGTAAATTGGAAAAACAATGAAAACGATCAGCAGAAAAGTATTTATTTTTCCGGTGATCTGGGCAATTATCCCGCTCCGCTTTTAAAACATTATGATATGCCCAATGGGGCAGATTATGTTGTTGTCGAGTCAACTTATGGTGATCGGGTTCATGAGAATAAGGCTAATCGCAAAGAAATTTTGCGTCAGGCAATTCAAGAAACCGTCAAGAGAGGAGGAACGGTTATAATTCCGACCTTTGCCATTGAACGGACACAGGAACTTATTTATGAGCTGAACGAATTGATCGAACATGAGCATTTGCCCAAAATTCCCATTTTTCTCGATTCTCCTTTGGCCATTAAATTAACTAAAGTTTATAAAAACTACGACCGCTATTTTAATAAAAAAGTTATTCACGACATAAGGGCGGGGGATGATATATTTAATTTCCCCGGATTAAGACTTACCTATTCAAGCAATGAGTCCCGAGCAATCAATAACATAAAAGAGCCGAAAGTTATTATCGCCGGTTCGGGAATGTCTTTGGGCGGTAGGATACTTTTTCATGAAAGAAAATATCTGCCCGATCCTAATTCAACAATTCTATTCGTTGGCTACCAAGTTGAGGGTTCTCCAGGCAGGCAGATATTGGACGGTAAAAAAGAGATAAGGATTTTAGGCCAAAAAGTGTCGGTTAACTGCCATGTTAAATTGATTGAGGGTTATTCCGCCCATGCCGATCAGGAAATGCTTTTGGACTGGGCGGGCAAAGCCCAACAAGACGGAAATCTTAAAAAAGTTTTTGTAACTCATGGCGAATATCACTCCAGTTCAGTCTTGAGCCAAAAAATAAAAGATAAACTAAACGTTGAGGTGATTGTTCCGGGGATGGGGGATGGATTTCTACTTGATTAATTATAGATAAAATTATAAAATTTCAGCAGGTGTTTACATCATCTCTAACAATATGAAATACAAATTTGTTGTTTCAGGGGCGGCTAATGTGAGTTTCTGCTGTTCGGATGCCGAGAAAAAAGCATACCAAATCGGACAGGAGATTGTCCGTCAGAACGGGATTCTTATTACCGGGGCTACGACCGGAATTCCCCATACGGCAGCAAAAGGAGCCAAAGAGGAGGGGGGCATATCAATCGGCATTTCTCCGGCCGCTACTTATGCCGCTCATGTTAAAACTTATCGGCTTCCTACCGACTATTTCGACTTTATTATTTATTCCGGATTTGATTATTCCGGCCGCAACTTGATTTTGACTAAAGCGGCCGATGCGGTAATTATAGTCTGCGGCGGTTTCGGCACTCTTAATGAATTTACGATTGCTCTGGAAGATGATAAACCGATTGGGGTTTTATCGGGAACGTGCGGGGCTTCCGATGAAATATACGGATTACTTAAAAATATAAAAGACCCCCATCATCATGGGGCGGGAAAGTTAATTTTTTCAAGCGATCCAAAAATATTAATTTCCGGTCTCGTCGATATTATTGACAAAGATAGGAAAGATGTTAAGGTTAAATCACCAGTGGGAGAATAAATCCGAAGCGCGAAATCCTAAATTCGAAATTCGAATTTTAAATTTTTTGATTTGTCGTATAAACTCAACAATATTTTAATACCCGAGGAACTGCCTTTGATTGCCCTCAAGAATACTGTTCTTTTTCCTAAAGTGGTAATTCCTCTTGTTGTCCAGCGGCCCAAATCAATCAGTGCCTTGGAGGACGCTATGAACCGTGACCGGTTAGTATTTTTTGTTACTCAAAAAAGCATTGAAGACAATGTGCAGACTAAAGATCTTTTTGAGGTTGGTACCATTGGCAGAATTGTTTCTATTTTTAAATTGCCCGATGGTTCTTCAAAAATAGATGTTGAGGGTCTGGCCAGGGCCAAGATAGCAGAAATATTAATCGAAGAGCCGTTTTTTAAGGTGAAGGCAAAACCAGTAGCTTCTCAAAACTTAGCCGTTGAAAATCTCGAGGGCAAGGCTCTTGTCAGGCTGGTTATTGACCAGTTTAGAAATATTTCAGAAATCCGTTCGTTTCCGTTAGTGTCGTCTGAAATTATTTATATGATGTCGCAACTCAAAGACGCCGATCAATTAATCAGCTTAATTACCGTAAATCTAAATCCTGAAATTCAAGATCAGCAAAATATTCTTGAAACTGAAAATCCCTACGAAGCTTTAAAAAAATTAAGTTTTTTTCTAACAAGAGAGCTTGAGATACTTGAAGCTGAAAAAACTGTTGCTAAAGAAACTAAAAAACAAATAGGCAAAATGCAAAAAGAGCTTTTTCTGCGGGAACAGCTTAAAAGCATAGAAAAAGAACTGGGCGTAGATGACGAAAAAGACGAAATAAACATGTTAAAAAATAAAATTGCAACGGCAGGAATGTCTAAAGAGGCAAAAGATAAGGCCCTTAAAGAATTGAACCGTCTTGCCAAGATGCCCCCTTTTAATCCTGAAGTGTCTTATTTGCGCACATATCTTGATTGGCTGGTAGAGATACCCTGGTCTAAAAAAACTAAAGAAAAACTAAATCTTAAAGAGGCTGAAAAAATATTAAATCATGACCACTATGGGCTTACTAAAGTAAAAGAAAGAGTGCTTGAGTATTTAGCTGTCCAAAAACAGGTTGGTAAACTAAAAGGTCCGATACTGTGCCTTGTTGGACCTCCCGGTACCGGTAAAACCTCTATCGGTCAATCAATCGCCAGAGCTCTAGAACGTAAATTTGTAAGGGTATCTCTTGGCGGTTTGCGCGATGAAGCAGAAATACGAGGACATCGCCGGACTTATGTTGGCGCCTTGCCTGGCAGGATTATCCAGGGTATTCATACTGCCGGAGTTAAGAATCCCGTTTTTATGCTTGATGAGATAGATAAATTGGGAGTTGATTTCAGGGGTGATCCGTCATCGGCCCTTCTTGAAGCCCTTGATCCTCAGCAGAACCACGCCTTTTCCGATCATTATCTCGAAGTGCCATTTGATTTATCGGAGGTTATGTTTATTACTACGGCTAATGTTCTTGAGACTATTCCTTACGCTTTGCGTGATCGCTTGGAAATAATCCATTTTCCCGGCTATACTGAACAGGAAAAATTCCATATTGCCAAGAATTTTCTTATGCCCAAACTATTTAAAGACCACGGATTAAAAAAGACAGCTTTAATTTTTAATGATTTTGCGCTTATAGATGTAATTCAAAAGCATACCCGCGAAGCCGGAGTGCGCGAGCTTGAACGTCAGCTGGCATCAATCATGAGAAAAGTTACAAGGAAACTGGTTGAGTCTGAATCTTACCGCCAAGTTAGTATAACCAAAGAGGCTATACATAAATATCTTGGTCCAATAAAGTATTCTCACCAAACGGCCGAGAAAAAGGATGAGGTGGGAGTGGTTACTGGTTTAGGCTGGACACCGGTTGGGGGCGAAGTTTTCTCGATAGAAGCAGCTAAAATGCCGGGCAAAGGCAGGCTAATTTTGACCGGTCAACTGGGCAACGTGATGAAAGAATCGGCACAGGCGGCTTTAAGTTTTGCCAGGGCCTACGTTGTCAAATACGGCGTTAAGGAGGATTTTAATAAAGACGATATTCACATTCATGTTCCTTCCGGCGCAATTCGGAAAGACGGTCCTTCGGCTGGTATTGCCATGACTACCGCCCTTGTCTCTCTTTTTCTGGGGAAACAGGTCAGAAGGGATATTTGCATGACCGGGGAAGTAACTTTACGGGGTAAAGTGCTCGAGATTGGCGGAGTTAAAGAAAAAGTTCTTGCCGCTCACCGAGCCGGATTAAAAATTGTAATTTTGCCGGCAGAAAATAAAAAAGATATGGAAGATATACCAAGAGAAATTAAAAAAGACATGAAATTTGTTTTTGTTAAGACGGCGGAGGATGTTTTAAAAACAGCCCTTAAATAATGGCTGAAATATCAATCAAAGCGGAAACACTGTTTCACTTAGGAGTTTTTAATTTTACTAATTCCTACTTTTTATCACTGATAGTGGTGGGGATTTTTGTTTCTCTGGCAATGTGGTTTAAGACGGCCTTAGCGATGATTCCGGGTAAAATTCAGAGCTTGTTTGAATTGTTTATGGATGAAGTTCTTAAAATGATGGATGCTATTCTGGGAGCACGCCATCAATCCGAAAGGTATTTTCCGGTAATTGCTACTATTTTTCTTTTTGTCATGCTTTCGAATTGGCTTGGCTTATTGCCAGGTACAGGCTCATTAGGGCTAACACATGAAATTTATCACCATGGAGAATATCGGACTGTGCTTATTCCATTATTTCGAGCGCCAGCAAGTGATTTAAACTTTACCATTGCTCTTGCTATCATTGCAGTTTTTTCGGTGAATCTGCTCGGAGCGATGGCTGTCGGGATGCGGGCTCATGTCGGCAAGTTTTTTAATTTAAAGAATCCTATTTATACTTTTGTCGGCCTACTTGAATTAGTTTCAGAATTTGTTAAAATAATCTCGTTTTCCTTTCGTTTATTTGGCAATGTCTTTGCGGGAGAAGTCCTGCTGATAATCATAGGTTTCCTGGGGCCGTACTTCTTGCCTTTGCCATTTTTATTTTTGGAAGTATTTGTCGGTTTTATACAAGCATTTATTTTTGCGATGCTGACCCTTGTATTTATTGGAATGTCGGTGTCGCATCAGGTCGAGCACTAATTAAAAATCCGAAGTACGAAATTAGAAATCCGAAACGTTTGGAATTTAGAAAATTCAAATTTGGAATTTGTTTCGTATTTCGATATGCGAGTTTCGAATTTTATTTATTATGGAACCAGAATCAATGAAATTATTAGCCATAGCCATTGTCATGGGAGTTGGAACTATTGCCCCGGCCTTATCTATCGGTAAAATAGCCGCAAAGGCCGCCGAAGCCATCGGCCGTAATCCCGAAGCGGCGCCAAAGGTTCAAACGGCAATGATCTTGGCCTTAGCTTTCGCGGAAGCAATCGCTATTTATGGTCTTGTAGTAGCCCTGATATTGAAGTTCGTCTAGTAAGACAGCCATTAGAACTTAGTCATTGGGACTTAGAAAATTAACTAAGTTCTAAAGTTTAAGCACTAACTGCTAGTTTATTGTCTGAACTTTTTTCCCAACTTGGGATAGATGTTAAGCTTCTTATCGCCCAAGGAGTGAATTTTGTAATATTGCTTTTTGTATTGACTAAGTTCGTATATAAGCCATTGATGAAGATGGTTGAGGAGCGGAGGAAGAAAATCGAACTTGGGATAAAAGGCGGGGAAAAAGCGGAGCAGATAATCAAGCGGGCCGAACAGGAAAGAACGGGCATCATCAAAGAAGCCGATACCAAAGCGGTGGGAATAATATCCGAAGCGGAAAAGACCGCCCAGAAAAAAGCCCAGGAAATCGGCCTGCAAGCTGATAAAAAAGCCCAGCAAACCCTGCGAGAGACGATGCTTGTTGCCGAAAGGAAAGAAAAAGAAGAAATGGAGAAAGTGTCAGTTGAAGCAAAGCGACTGGTCAAAGAGGCGATAATCAAAACGGTTCAATTAAAACCGGAGCAAGTTGATGAGAAATTAATTGAGGAAGCAATTAAGGGTTTGCGAGTATGAAAAAACCACCAGGTTTGTAGCGACCGTTGAATGGTCACCTTCCTGATGGACCATGAGGACGGAGTCTAACTGCCTCCGCACTTTCTAATTATATTATAAATGAAATATTCTGTCAACAATTATGTCGGCGCTTTTATAGGAGCCAGTAAAAAAACTTCTTATGAAGAGGCAGCGGATGGCCTTATTAAATTACTGAAAAAGACCGGCGATATTAAGCATTCAAAAAAGATAGTCGAAGCTATTCATAAAAAACTTGTGAATGAAAAAGGCGGGAAATGGATGAATATAGAAGTGGCCAGGGAGTTAGTGCTAAAAAAAGAAGCATTTAAACATAAGTTTTCCGAAAAAGATCATGTCGGTTTTCGAATAAATCCTGAATTAGTTGCTGGTGTTCGGATTACTATTAATGGTGAAGGGGAATTAAATAATACTTTGCAAAATAAATTAAATAAACTTTTCAAATGAGTTACGAGATTATCGAAAAACTTAAGAAGGAAATTGCCGGTTATCAAGATGATACTAAATTTGAACATGTTGGTTTAGTAACCGAAGTTGGCGACGGCATAGCTAAGATTTCCGGCTTATCAAAAGCATTAAGCCAGGAACTTTTGAATATTGAATCTGACAATGGCGAAGTATCAGCAATTGTCTTTAATCTTGAAGAAAATTTTATCGGTTCGGTCATTTTGGGTGACGCGCAAAAGGTAAAAGTAGGCGATAGAGTTAAGCAAACTGGAAAAGTAGTTGCTATAAAAGTTGGCGATGGAATGTTAGGCAGAGTCGTCGATCCTCTTGGCAACCCACTCGATAACAAGGGCATCTTGTATATGGATATAACCAAGATTAAAGATTATCCCCTTGAACGTTCAGCTCCTTCAGTAGTCGCTCGAGAATCGGTAAATACACCACTACATACCGGTATCAAAGCCGTTGATGCAATGATTCCAATTGGCCGGGGGCAACGGGAACTTATAATCGGGGACAGGCAAACCGGAAAAACGGCAATTGCGCTTGATACGATAATTAACCAGAAACAAGATACAACTAGTGAGGTTGGGCCTCACTATATTGGTAGGAAACAGGTTGTTTGTATTTATGTCGCCGTCGGCCAGAAAAATTCCAAAATTGCTAAGATTGTTAAGACCTTAGAAGAAAAAGACGCTTTAAAATATACGGTTGTTGTTTCTGCTCCGGCATCTTCGCCGGCTTCGGTTCAGTTTCTTGCTCCTTTTGCCGGTTGCGCAATAGGGGAATACTTCATGGATAAGGGACAAGATGCCCTTGTAATTTATGATGACCTTTCAAAACATGCCGATTCATATCGACAGTTATCGCTTTTATTAAGACGGCCGCCGGGACGGGAAGCTTATCCTGGAGATATTTTCTATTTGCATGCCCGCTTGCTTGAAAGAGCGGCAAAATTAAATAAAGAACTTGGCGGAGGTTCGCTTACCGCTTTGCCGATAATTGAGACTCAGCTTGGTGACGTTTCGGCCTATATTCCGACTAATGTCATTTCAATCACTGATGGACAGATTTATCTCGAATCTGATCTTTTTTACAAGGGTTTAAGGCCGGCTATTAATGCCGGATTATCTGTTTCTCGAGTCGGTTCTTCGGCTCAGACCAAAGCGATGAAGAAGGTTTCTGGAAAATTAAGATTAGACTTGGCTCAGTTCAGAGAATTACAGGCATTCGTTCAGTTTGCTTCGGATTTGGATGAAAATACAAAAGCTCAAATTGCCAGAGGCCAGAGATTAACCGAAATTTTGAAACAAGTTGATAATGACCCGATACCGTTTGAGAAACAGGTTGTGGCAATCTATATGGCGACGAACGGGTATCTGGATGATATAAAAGTTGAAGAGGTTCGCTCAATTTCTGAAAGAATAATCAGCAATCTTGAAAAACTGCACGGAGATATTTTGAAAAAAATCAGAGAGACGAATCAGATGGATGAGGAAACGGAAGCAAAGTTAAAGAGTTCTTTGAGTGAATTACGGGGAGTGTAGCAGATTGATATATACCCAGACTCGGACCACATTCGATTTCTTCCAGCGGAAACCGAATCTTAAGTACTCGGCAAAATTGTTCCCATAAGAATGGGAAACCAAGCCAATTTTACCTGCGTATTTCCTCCCTAGGGTATATATCAATCTGCTACACATTAGAAGTGGAAACAAAAAGCCCACTCGTAAGAGTTGGGCTGGTAAGGCGACAGCTTTCAGATTTTTAGTCCATTTCTTTTCGTGCTTGTGCGAGATCCATTGTTAACTGGATGGCATCGATAGATTTTAGAATTTCTCGTCCCCTTATCAGTATACAGTCGTTACACAAAAAGTTGACAGGATAAACGACGACGTTGTCAATCCGTGCAGGAGTGTTATCAATATCTTGCTCAAACTCTTTTCCACAGATATTGCAGATACGGATGACTTTGATCATTTGTTGTCCCCCCACGCGGATTATTTAGATTATATAATACGTAATCATTTATGTCAATAATCGAAGTAAAAAACCGAATAAAAGCCGTTAAGAATATAGGCCAGATAACCAAGGCGATGGAGGTTGTGGCGGCGACGAAGATGCGGAAAAGCCAGCAGGTGGCTTTGAATTCGCGTCCCTATGCTTTTAAGGCACTCCAGTTACTTTCTGTTTTGGGCCAGCATGCACCAATCAAAACCCCTTTGTTACAGGTCTTGCCTGTACAGGCAAGACCTGGTAAAAGGCATATTAAAAAAACACTTCTGGTTATTGTTACTTCTGACCGGGGTCTGGCCGGTTCTTTTAATTCCCAGGTTTTAAGATTGGCTGATACATTTTTGAGGTCATATCAAGATACTGGCAACGATAGATTAAAAGTTGTTGGGATAGGCAAGAAAGCCATAGCTTATGCGAATAAAAAGAAGCTTGATTTAGTTGATGGGTTTTCCGGATTCGGAGATTTTATAAATCCCAAAGAAACTGATCCGGTCGCAGAGCTATCGATAAAAGGCTTCTTAAATAAGGATTGGGATCGGGTTATTACCATTTCTACTCATTTTAGAAGCACATTGAAGCAGGAAGTTTTAATGAGGCAAGTTTTGCCTGTTGATCTGGAAAAAATACAAAATACTATTAATGAAATAATCCCGGAGCATGGCTTATATTCTGAAATTCGAAATTCGAAATTCGAAATTCGAAATTCATCCCCAGACTATATTTTTGAGCCATCGCCGAGAGAACTTATCGAGGGCTTAGTAGATCATTTGGTCAGGATGCAGGTTTATCATTTGGTTTTGGAGGCTAATGCTTCGGAACATTCAGCCAGGATGGTGGCGATGAAAACGGCGTCCGACAACGCCAAAGAGCTTTCTGGAAAACTAAATTTAGAGTATAATAAAGCCCGTCAGGCTGAAATCACGAAGGAATTGATTGAAATAACATCAGCGGTAAATACACTAATTTAAAATTATGAAGGGTCACATAATACAAATAACAGGGCCGGTGGTGGATGTGGAGTTTGGAGAAGAGATAAAAATGCCGGCGCTTTTGAATGCGCTTAAGATCCAAACAGATAGAGAAGAGATTGTTCTTGAGGTGGCAAAACATTTAGAACCTGGGCGTGTCCGGGCAGTTTCACTTGCTTCTACTGATGGACTATACCGTGGCCAGGAAGTTTCTGACACTGGAGCGCCGATAAGCGTGCCGGTTGGACAGGAAGTGCTTGGCAGATTATTCAATGTACTTGGAGAAACTCTTGACTCACAACCCACAACTTTTAAAAAATACTGGCCAATTCATAGAGCTGCTCCGACGCTTGATCAACAATCAACAAAGACAGAAGTTTTTGCTACTGGTATTAAGGTAATTGATCTTCTTGCCCCTTTTATTAAGGGTGGAAAAATTGGATTATTTGGCGGTGCTGGAGTTGGAAAGACAGTTTTGCTAATGGAACTTATTCATAATGTTGCCGAAGTTTCTGGCGGCTTTTCTGTTTTTGCCGGAGTAGGTGAGAGAACCAGGGAAGGTAATGATTTATACCACGAGATGAAAGAATCAGGAGTTATTGATAAAACCGCTCTTGTTTTTGGACAAATGAACGAAGTGCCCGGTGCCCGGTTGAGGGTGGCTTTAACTGGATTGACGATGGCTGAATATTTTCGCGATGAAGAAAGAAAGGACACTCTTTTATTTATTGATAATATTTTCCGTTTTTCACAAGCCGGTTCCGAGGTTTCAACTTTGCTTGGCCGGGTACCTTCGGTAGTAGGATATCAGCCGACATTAGCCGGAGAAATGGGAGCTTTGCAGGAGCGTATTACTTCGACTAAAGATGGCTCTATTACATCAGTTCAGGCTATCTATGTTCCGGCTGATGATATCACCGATCCGGCTCCAGCGGCAACGTTTGCTCACTTAGATTCAACTATTGTTTTGTCACGTCAACTAACTGAAATCGGTATTTATCCGGCAGTTGATCCTTTATCTTCTACTTCAAGCGCGTTGGATCCGAAAATTATTGGCGAAGAGCATTATCAGATTGCCCGACAAGTTCAGCAAACCCTGCAACGCTATAAAGAGTTGCAAGATATCATTGCCATTTTAGGATTAGAAGAATTATCTGATGAAGATAAGCAAGTTGTTAATCGAGCTCGAAGAATTCAGAAATTTCTTTCCCAACCGTTCTCGGTTGCGGCGGCATTTACTGGCCGGGAAGGTAAGTTTGTTTCAATCGAGCAGACAGTAAAAGATTTCAAAGTAATTATTGAAGGTAAATATGATGATAAGTCCGAGGAGTTTTTCTACATGAAAGGTTCTTTGGAATAGTTAAAAACCAAGCCATCTTCGGCACGCTTTCGGTCGGATAACTCGTTTCTGAGTTATCCGACTTCAGCTATGTTCGCCAGAAAATTATCCGATAGTGGACTTTCGCCAACCGGCTGAGTCCGATATTATACCATCGGTCAATTTCGGGGTCTCAAATGCTTCAGATGCCTCGGTTCTTAACTATTCTTTGCGATAATGAAATTACAAGTCATTTCTTTAAAAGGTCTGGAATTTGATGGCAAGATAAGCTCGCTTAATTTGAAGACGACTGCGGGGGAAATTACGGTGCTTGATAATCACCGGCCGTTGATAACCCGGCTGGCTAAAGGCCAGGCGGTAGTAATCAAAGAAAACGGCGAAAAGATGAGCTTTGAAATCGGATTGGGATTTCTTGAGGTTTCTGAACGTAATCAAGCGACTATTCTAGCAAGTCAATCTAAATTATTCTAATATTCTTGAGAATATGAGAATATAATGATGGTTGATTTTGTTTCAGCTTTAGAGTATAATATTATCCGGCACATTGAATTAAGGATAACCATGAAACAAGTCTTAAAATTCAAAAGTAAAAAAAAGCATTATAAAGCCGACGTTTGCCTGGTCTGGTGTTTTGATGATAGATTTACAGGACTGCTAGGAGAACTTAATAAATTCGGTTTTAAGAATGTTGATTTAGTTAAAGTTGCCGGTGGGGCCATGGGTTTGACCGGAAGAGGAAGTGCTGGAAATGACAACGCTATCAACTATATTGCCGATCAAGTAGAAAAATCAATAAAACTTCACGGAACACCCCTGGTAATTCTGATGGTTCATACCGACTGCGGAGCATACAAAGCGATCGGTCTCCCAGTAAAAGGAGAAAGTGAAGTGGAGTTATTAAGAGAGGACTTGAAATCAGCTAAAGAAGAATTATTTAGATATTTAGCCCGAAAAGAACATTGGCCGATGATTAAAACATACCTTGTCGATTTTGAAGGTTTGTGGGAAGTATAAAAAAACACCAAGCGTAGAGCTCGGCATTTTTTTATTTAAGATTATTTCGTTAATTTCTTTGCTTTATTTAATCCTTTAGCAACGATTTTCCACTGTTTCTTGAGTTCGGCGGTCATGTCATCAACTTCGCTTTGAGCAACTCCGGACATTTTAGAGTACTTTTCGGCGACTTGATCTACGGCTTGATAATACATTTCTTCTCCAATATCACCGGCTTTTTCCAATTGCTCAAGCAATTCTCCTTTGGCCTTAAGCATCCAGCTTTTGAGAACCTTTTTTGTTTTTGTAGCTCTTTTGCCGGTTAGAAGATAACTTCCCAAAGCGGCTCCAATTGCAGCGGCAGCAAGGCTCGCACCAAGGCCCATGGCGGCAGCAGTTTTTAATGTTTTTGCCATAATTTTAAAATTCGAAGCACGAAATCCGAAATCCTAAACCATCCTTCGTTAAAACTACGGATGACACAGCAAAGACTAATCGATATTGCTGTGCCCTCTGAAGCTTTAGCGTAAGAGGGTTTCGAATTTCGATATTCGAATTTCGAGTTTATTATCTATTTGTAATATACTCTTCCCGATATTTCTTGCAATTGTTGATAATCAACATAGAATTAAAATATGCGCTTATATCGTTTTATTGGTGATTTTCAATTTAAGGTCGGTAAATTAGAAATAAAAGACAAAGAATTATTTAGTCAATTAAGGAATGTTTTGAGATTAAAAGCGGGAGAAAAAATAATTCTTTGTGATGGAAGAATGAATGAGGCAGTGGCAGAAATAATGATATATGGAAAGGATTTTGTTGAGATAGAAATTAAAGAGATTAAAACTAATCAAAACGAACCGGAAAGACACGTTATTTTATATTGCTCAATTCTAAAGAAGGAGAATTTTGAATTAGTTGTCCAGAAAGCGACCGAGGTTGGCGTTAAAGAGATTGTTCCACTAATTACGGAGCGAACGGTTAAGCTGAATATTCGAAAAGATCGCCTTGAAAAAATTATCAAGGAAGCATCCGAACAGTCAGGAAGAGGGGTCGTCCCTGTTTTAGCAGAGCCCGTTGAATATGAAAAAGCACTAGCAATATTAAAAAATAATGACCTAAATTTGTTATTCGACCGATCCGGTGAAAATTTTAGCAACCTAGAACGTCTGGATAACCAAGGATTGATTGGCGTTTGGATCGGTCCAGAGGGTGGATGGACTGTTCAAGAACTCAAATCGGTCCAAAGGTCAAATTTTAAAATAATAAATCTAGGCAAGCTTACCTTAAGAGCTGAAACAGCTGCAATTGTGGCTACCCATGGAGTTATCCACAAATTTATTTGTCACTGACAATGCTAGTAAGGTATAATTAAATATTGTGAGTAAAATAACTAAATTATCGGTCGCATCTTTAGCTAGTTTAGGTTTGGCGTTGTCTGTTTTTGCCCAGAGTCCTTCTCCGGCTCTAACACCAGGAACGAATGTTCGAAACCAGATGAAAGATGCGAGACAGGAAATTCGCGACACAAGGCAAGAAGCTAGAAGCAATATTAAAGAGGTCAGGCAAGGAGCTAAAGACGAAATGAAAGAAATGAGACAGGCCAAAATGGATGAAATAAAACAAACCAGAATGGAATTTAAAGATCGGGTCAAAGAAAAAAGAGATGAGTTGAAAGACAAAATTGAAACAAAAAGAGCCGAATTAAAGGAACAGCTTAATAAAATCAAAGATGAGCGCAAGAAACAGGTAGTCGAAAAAATAGATAAAAGCCTCGATGCTTTGAATGAGAAAATGACTAATCACTTTGTGAATGTTCTGGATAAACTGGAGGATGTTTTGGCTAAGATTGATGAAAGGACAGATAAGGCTGAAGAAAAAGGAATCAACGTTGCATCGGTAAGAACGGCCATTGAAACAGCTAAGACGGCAATTTCTAATGTCCGAACCGCTGTAGAAGCTCAAGCCGGCAAAACATATACCGTAACTGTTAATACGGAAGAAAAACTAAAGAGCGATGTTGGAAAAGTTCGTCAGGCATTACATGCCGATTTAAAGGCTCTTCATGAAAAAGTTAAGGCATCCAGAAATGCCGTTCATGAAGCGGCTAGAGCCTTTGCTAAGGCTCATGGAAGAAACCTTTCTTCTCCATCACCAAGCCCAGCTGTAACCGTTTTTCCCACACCAACCCTCTAAATTAGTTAATAGTGATTAGTTACTAGTGGCTAGTTTTTATGACTAGAACCCAGAAACTAGAACCTAGAAACTTAAGATAGAAAATGGATCAACCAAACCAAACGCAAAATCATAACTTTTTATCGAACACGCCTCCCTCCAATCAACAAAATTCCGGACCGGTTATAGGCCATAAAGGCCATTGGGTTTTAGTAGCCGTAGTAATTATTTTACTGGTCGGATTTTTGACGACTTGGTATTATGTTCGTCAGACAAGATTTAATTTTGGAAAAGATAATAGGGGCGGAGCAATAACCTCCGAAAGACAAGAGGCAAGAGAAGATGCTATCATTAATAATGAATTAGAAGCAGTTGATATGGGTAATGTTGACCAGGAATTCCAGTCTATTGATAATGATTTGAATAGTTTGTAAGATAATTCCAATTCTCAGCTATTTTTAGATAAACCCCCCATTAGGGGGGTTTGCTACTTGTATTTTTTATTACAGATAGTAATAATAGGAGTATGATTAGTAATGGATTCTTCAACAATAGAAATCTCGTTAAGAAGAGTCCGGTAGTGATGGTTAAAACTTTTATTGTACTTCAAATGTCGGCAGTAGCCGTTTTTTTCTTGGCTGCGGTTTTAGGAGATTATGGCGAAATTTATGAACATTTACCGCTATCCCAGTCCCTTTCTTTTCATATTGTTGAAGCGGTGGGGATATTTACTTTTGAGACTATTCTTATTTTTTATATTTTTTTCAGTTGGTATAAGGAATACTATGATATTAAAAATGACAGGATAGTTTACGGAAGAGGATTAATATTTCGTAAAAAAAGAGTGGTTTCACTGGGCGGCATTAGTTCAATAAACTACCGCCAAGGTCCACTTGGCAGATTAACTAAATATGGAGATATAGAATTGGAAGATAAAATTTCAGGTAAGAATTTTATAATGGATCATATTCCCGAACCTCAAGATTATGTAGAATTTCTGGTTCATTTAAAAGATAACATTGGATTTAAAGATTTTAAAAAAGATAAACGGTCTTTGGCTGATTTACTTTCTCGCGGAGAAGAGGAGAGGCTTGAATTTAAAACATCTTTCCGTTGGGATGAACGTCAGAATAAGGTGAATAAAGCTCTTGAAAGGGCAGTAATGAAAACGGTTGTTTCTTTTTTAAATTCTGAAGGCGGCCAGTTATTAATTGGTATCAACGATTCGGGCAATGTGGTTGGTCTTGAAAATGATTATCGTTCGTTGCCAAAGCCTAACGCCGATGGTTTTCAGAATCATTTTAATAACGTCTTTCATTCTATGATCGGCTCGGAGTATAGGCAGTTTATAGAATTAAATATTGATAAAACCGATAATCAAGATTATTGTTTAGTGCGAGTATTGTCTTCAGACAAACCGGCTTATCTCAAAATCGATAATGACGAAGAATTTTATATCCGTATCGGCAACGGGACAACTTCTTTAAAACTAAGCGAAACCGCTTCCTATATTGATTCTCATTGGCGGGGGAAATTGTTATAATACCTTTGTGAGCGAATTTAACGAAGATTTTGACGGGATTAGAGTAACCGAAACCAATCAAAGCGATAATGGCTGGATTTTTTTGGTGGAACTGGGTCATGGCGAGGGATTAATAGAATATTTAGTTGATGTTGACCGAGATTTTTGGACTCGTTTGACTAATCGTACAGTTGAACCGGCAGATCTGGTTACCCACTCATTTAAATTCTTACTGGACAGAGAACCGAAAGAAGTCATTCTTAAAAAATTTAATCTTGCCGATATCTCCGGTTATTTTCCAACCTATGAGATTGAAATTAAAAAATATTTGTAATGTTTAAATATTTTCGGAAACTTTTTAACAATTTATTTTTTTTATTAATTGTTGCTTTTGGCACTTTAGCTAACTGGCAGTGGCCGTTTTATGCTTGGTTCGGCGATACGACCATAAATCGTTTCATTTGGTTGGGATTTTTTTTTATTTTTTTAGATATTTTTTTTGAAATAATTTTTAATTCAATAAAAGATATTGAACTTGTTATTGAAAATGCTAATTTTTTCAGAAACATTCATAAACTTTCCGACGGTTTTCGCTTATTGTCAAAATTAATTCTACCAAATGATCTTAAGATAGATTTTGTAGTAGTTGGTTCTTCCGGCGTCTGGGCAATTACGGTTAATGATGGAGGCGGCAATATATCTTTTAATGGCGATGAATTAATGCGGGATAATAAGATTTTGAAGGGGTTGTTTACCCAAACTCTCGAGAAATCTTATACTTTAGCCGAATTTCTTAAAAAAAATTTAAACCGAGATTTTAAAGTAGCTCCGGTTATCGCTTTTTCCAGCCCTAAAGCTAATTTAAGCTTAATACCGAAAATAGTGCGCGGCGTTTATATATCTTCGAGAAAAGACATCAATTCGCTTATTGAAAATACGGATGTTCAGCTTATTGATAAGAAAACAACCGACGAGATTTATAAAATCTTAAAATCACACAAATGAAAAAAACATCACTAGTGTTTATTTTATTTTCTATTCTAGGTGGAATTTTTGCTTATCAGAATTTTTTCTTAAATAAAGATATTAAAACAAATGATGGCTTACTGCCTGTTAAAACCGAAGCTAATGCTATTTATGTGGCTGATCAAAAACCAGGTTTGTTTATAACAATTAATATGATTAATTTGAACAAAAACGGCTATGCTGTTATTTATGAAGATAATCAGGGCGGTTTTGGTCGGATTATTGGAGGGACAAAGTTATTACCCAAGGGGGAATCAATGGGTATTTCTGCTAATTTAGTTCGCCCGGTATCAGATGGCGAAACTCTTTTTGCGGTGATTCACGAAGACAGCGGAGATGGTATTTTTTCTCCCAATCTTGACACTCCGCTCTTGGATGATGAGGGGAATATTGTTTTTACAATATTTTATACTGATCAAGATGTATCTAACATTGAAAACCTGAAAACAAAATTTGACCAACCTTTAAAAGGGTGTATCGTTACCGGTTGTTCCGGCCAAATATGTTCCGATGAAGAAGTGATAACAACCTGTGAATTTTTACCGGAGTACTCTTGCTATAAAACCGCTCGATGTGAGCGTCAGTCTGATGGCCAATGTGGCTGGACGGAAACTGCGGAATTAAAAAGCTGCCTTAATTAATAATATATGCAGGCAATTATTCTAGCCGCCGGCAAAGGAAAACGATTAAGGCCGTTAACCTTAAAAATTCCCAAGCCCCTTGTTCATTTAGCCGGCAAGCCCTTATTAGAACATACTTTTAATGAACTTCCTGATAATATTACGGAGGTGATTTTAGTTGTCGGCCATAGGGCCGATCAGATAAAAAAACATTTCGGTTCATATTTTAATGGTAAAAAAATAAAATATGTGAAACAAATGGCTCAAAAAGGGACATTTCATGCTCTTCGCGTAGCTAAAAAATTACTTGATAAGAATTTCTTGGTATTAATGGCCGATGACATCTATACCAAAAAGGATTTAGAAAGTTTAATTAACCATGATCAGGCAATTTTAGTGAAACAAATTACCGGACCGTCGGAACGTTTTGGGACCTGTGTTATTAAAAGAGGCTTATTGCGGGGAATTGCAGAAAAACAAAAAGGGATAAAATTCAAGTATGTTAATTGCGGAGCATACATATTAACTCATTCCATATTTCATGAGCCGATTGTTTATGGTTCTAATAGGGAAGAATTGTTGTCGTATATGGTTGGCACTTTAGGTCAAAAAGAATTGGTTAAGGCCATCAAGGCAACCCGCTGGTTTCCCATAGCCAGTGTTGAGGACCTAAAAGAAGCTGAAAAGTATATTTAATTTATAATAAACCCCCCCTTATTCGGGGGGCTTAGATTTTATTTCAAGGACAGTAAGGATGTCATTGGTAAAGTAATCGACCATTTCTTGCTCATCCATTCAGGTCGTATTTACTAATCGGATATTGAGATTATAAGCCGAGTGGGTATTATAGGCTTGCCGTCAAATTTTTATTTTCTGTTCAATGCTTCTCTGGGTAGTTGTTTCGCGGGGTCTTTTACTGACAGCAACTCGAAGTTCTCTGGCTAGAGCAACTTCCGGATCGCATATCATGAAATAAACAAGGTCAAGATTTTCGGTAAATTGTCGGGAAGTGAAAAACGATTGCCAGATGAATTTATCTCCCGGCGTCAACTGGCCTTTTTCTACCCAATATTCCATCCAGCAGAATACATCATAAAGAGCCCTATCAAAAAGAATGATATCGTATTTGTGGCCAAAGCTCTCAGACTTTGAATCCGAGAGGACGTAAAAAGTCATATAATTCTTTAATAGTCGTTGATTTGCCGGCTGAAGGGGGTCCAGTGAACTCTATCATGAATGGGCGAGGCAGGAAGCCATTCCCATAGCGGAGTCGGCTTTTTAAGTATGCAAGTATGCTTTTTGCTTTTTGTTCGAATAGTTGCTCAATATCTTTCCGTTCTTTCATTATTTCTCTATTTGTAAAAGTTCGATGTTTTGTTTACTATAAAAGACAACATGAATAAGTTCAATATTGACCCCGTCCTTAAAAATGATTCTATTTTTAAAAGTGGGGCAAACAAAAAACCGGTGATCGGTTTTGATATGGACGGAGTGATTTTAGATAATGCTGACGCAAAAATTAAGATAGCCAAGAAACATGGCTTTGAAATTAAATTACATCATACGCCTACGGAGATAATTAGAACCGTGCTCCCGCAGATTATATTAGAAAAACTTCAGAAAGTTCTTTATGGGGATCATCCGATAGCTATGTCTACTCCTTTAATGCGCGGAGTTAGAACGGTATTGGCGGAAGTAAAAAGAAGAAAAATTCTTTATTTTCTAATTTCGCGCCGAAAAATACCGGAAGTTGCGGTTAAACTGTTAAAAAAACGCGCTATTTGGCCCGATTATTTTAACTTCGAAAACTCTTTTTTTGTTGCTGAACCGGTGGATAAGGATAAAAAGGCGGCTGAATTGGGCATTACCCATTATATTGATGACGAGCAGAAAATTATAAATATTTTATCAAGTGTTCCAAACAAATTTTTATTTGACCGATTTAATGTTTTTAAGAAAACCGATTATTATATAAAAATTAAGTCGTGGTCGGAATTTAAAAAACATATATGGAAATAATAAAATACGACGATTTTAAAAAACTAGATTTACGGGTGGCAAAGATACTTAAAGCAGAAAGATTTGAAGAGTCGGAGAAGTTGGTTAAATTGCAGATTGATGTAGGGGAGTTGGGAAGGCGTCAGCTGGTTGCCGGTATCGGCACTGTCTATGAGCCGGAAATATTAATTAACAAACAGATTGTGATTGTTGTTAATCTTGAATCCAAAAAGTTGATGGGAATTGAATCAAATGGAATGCTTTTGGCGGCATCAGATGCAATGGGTCCAGTGTTGCTTTGTCCCGAATCAGAAGTTGCTCCGGGAACCACAATTAAGTAGTCGCTTTTAGTCTATCATTTTTTCAACCACTGCTCCGGGTTAGACAAAGAATAGTATTAAAACTCCCGGAATCCTTCGGGAATTCTTTCATCTCTTAAAATTGTTATGTTTATAATATGTCCGATCGGACATATTATAAACATAACTTTTTAGAATTTAATCAGTTTCGAGGCGATTTCTGACGAGTTCCTCGGCGGGAACCTTCGCCCAGCAGGCAAAATTGAGGCTAAATAAATTTTTTGTCAATACATACACTTCCTAAAAATTTATGCCTACTCTTACTAAAAAAGTTTACAAAATTGTCAAAAATATTGCAAGAGGTGATATAATAGAAGAATGCATCGTTACCAGATAGCCTTATTATTTTTTGCTTTAGGTATTTTTGTTGTTACTTCGTTTTTTATTTTTTGGGCAAAAAAAGTTGATGAGCAAAGTCTAATATTGAAGAGTATCGAATCGGAATATGATTCAATTTTTGTATTTTTCTCCAATAACATAATGGCTTCTGAAGTATCGGATTGTAATGTTACTTATCCGGTTAGGAGAGACGTAAATCTGACCACTGAAGTTGAGAATAGCCGTGGCCATCTCGGAGAACTGGTTTACCGGTCTTTGTCAGAACTTTTAAAAGGGCCGGATGATGTTGAAAAGGACCTTGGTTATTTTACTTCCCTAAACGAAGATTCAAAAGTCCAAAAAATTTCAATCGAAAATGGAGTTGCTACTATTGATTTTTCCGCTAAACTAAATGAGGGTGTAACCAGTTCTTGTAGAATTCAGGCTATACGTTCTCAAATAACCAAGACCCTAAAACAGTTTCCGGAGATTAAAGAAGTGATAATATTAATTAACGGCGAATTGAAAGAAATACTTCAGCCCTAAATCCGAAGCACGAAATCCTAAATCCGAAACAAAGCCCGAAAATCCGAAATTCTAAATTTTCAAACCGTTTGGAATTTGTTTCGTATTTCGGTATTCGAATTTCGAATTTTCTTTGAAAGAACTCCGTATCCTACTTGTTGGTGGCGGATCCGGCGGACACGTATATCCGCTTATTGCCGTTGCCAGGGCTTTAAATATTCAGGCTGCTGAAAAAAATATTAACTTAAAATTAATGATGCTGGGAGAGGGTAAATTTATTAAGCGAGCCGCGGAAGATGAAAAAATTCCTTATAAAATCATATCATCTGGAAAATTAAGAAGATATTTTAGTTTTAAAATTCTTCTGGACTTTATAAAAATTCCGGTCAGTTTTATTCAATCATTTTGGCATGTTTTTTGGTTTATGCCGGATATCGTTTTCTCTAAGGGCGGATATGATTCGATAGCGCCAATTATTACCGCAAAAATTTATTTTATCCCGGTATTTATTCATGAATCTGATTCTGTGCCGGGTCTTGCCAATAGTATTCTCGGTAAAATAGCTGACAAACTTTTTATTTCTTTCAAAACGGCAGATAAATATTTTGAAGGCAAGGAGATAATTTTTACTGGCAATCCGGTGCGCAAAGAATTGGCTAACGGCAGCAAGGAAGAAGCTTGGAAATTTTTTGATTTTCATGAGCCGAAGCCGACAGTCCTGATTTTGGGCGGCAGTCAGGGCGCTAAGGCAATAAACGATGTTATATTGAGCAGTCTGGTTGTTATGACTCAAAAATTTAATGTCATTCATCAATGCGGAGAAAGCCAATTTAAGCCAGTAAGGGCTGGCTTGGATGCGGTATTAAGGGAAGGTACTCGTCAATATTCTGAACCGGTCAGCAGATATTATCGGCTTTACTCTTTTTTTGACGAAAACCAACTTGCCATGGCCTATGCCATAGCTGATTTGGTAGTTTCCAGGGCTGGAGCGGGATCTCTCTTTGAAATCGCCAAATTTGGAAAACCGGCTATAATTGTGCCAATTGCCCAATCGCCGGGCAACCATCAATATCTGAATGCTTTTGAATTTAGCTTGTACGGCGGCTACTTAATAGAAGAAAAAAATTTAAATCGGGAGACTTTAATCAGGGAAATAGAATCTATATTAAAACCGGAAAATTATGCTAAGATAAACGAGAAAATAAAAACATTTTCCACGCCAGAAGCGGCGGATAAAATTGCTGAAGAAATATTTAAATATTTAAGCATTTAAATATGCGGATTATCGGTCACGAAAAACAAAAAAAATATTTCAATAATTTAATTGCCAACAGCATGCTTGGCCATGCCTATTTATTTACCGGACCGGAAATGATCGGTAAAAAAACATTTGCCCTGGAATTAGCAAAAACTATTTTAGGTGAAAATAGTAGCCAGAATCCCGATTTTAAATTAATTGCCCCGAAGGTAGAAGACGGAGAATCAAAAATATATATAGAAGATGTCCGTGATTTGAAGAAGTTTCTATCTTTTAAAAGCTATGGCAGGGGACAAAGAACAGTTATATTCGACGATGCTCACTGTTTAACTCCCGAAGCGGCCAATGCTTTTCTTAAGGCCTTAGAAGAGCCACCGGCCGGATCATTTATTGTTCTTGTCAGTTCAATTCCTGGCTTAATTCTGCCGACTATCATATCGAGATGTGAAGAAATTAGATTTATAGTAGCCAATGAAAAAGAGGCAGATTATTATATGTCATATAAGAAGTTAAAGCAGGAAGATAAAGAATTTCTAATAAAACTGGCCGGAGGCCGTATCGGTTTAATGGAACGGCTGATAAATGAAGACGGCATATCTGAAGCCAGGAAAGCCGTTGACGACCTTCGTAAGTTATTAAATTCGAGAGTATTTGAAAAAATGAATTATGCTAAAAAGATTCATGAAAAGACCCTTCGACACAACTCGGGGCAGGGCGGTTATCAACCATTGATTGATTATTGGCTCAATTGGGTTTCAGCCCATGTGGCAAGTTCTCCAAAAAATGAAAAAATTGTCAAAAATCTTCTCTCGCTCCACCGACTCATCTCTCAACCTCAATTCAATCATCGACTGGCTCTGGAGAATTTTTTATTGAATTTATAAAATTTTTCTCAAATAAAAAATCCGGCCTTATTGGCGGCCGGCAACCATTAAATATAGTGCTTATTTAGTAGCTTAGAAAGTTTTTGATGGACAAAAATAAGAAAAATAAGGCAAAAAAACCATTAACCGCTCTCCAGAATTTACCGTGATGTTTAGTGAAATAAATTACGCAGAATATAAACATCAGCAACATGGCTAGTCCCGTATAATAGCCTGGCATCAGTTGTTCTTTTAATATACAAAGCGTGATTGTGAATGAAAAAACTGCATAAAGCAATAATAGTCGTGTTTCTGTCCAGATTGCCATTTGTATTTCCTCTTATTTGATATTGGTTTGATATTGATAAGGTACTTTTATTAATCTATCATTTTATTAGCAATTAATCAAATTATATGTAATAAAAATGAGAAAATAATAAAGAATATTTTTATAAATATGAATAGTTTTTGGCAAAGACTAAATAAACCCTTCACTGTTCTGGCCCCCATGGCTAATGTAACGGATTGGGCATTTAGGCAGGCGGTAATCGAGGCTGGCGCTTCAGCTGGGCTAAGCGTAGACAGGCCCGATGTATTTTTTACCGAATTTATTTCAGCGGATGGAATCTGTGCGATTGGTCGTGAGAAATTTAAAAGTGAATTGTATTTCACTGAAAATGAAAGACCGATCGTGGCCCAGTTTTTCGGTGCTAATCCGGAGCATATGTTTAAATGTGCTCAACTGGCGCAGGAACTAGGATTTGACGGAATAGATATTAACATGGGTTGTCCTGATAAATCAGTTGAGAAACAGGGCGGGGGAGCGGCGCTTATGAAAAATCATGAACTGGCGGCAAGGGTTATAAAAGAAACTATTCGTGGCGCCGAAAAGCTGCCTGTTTCCGTCAAAACTCGCCTTGGTTACATCAAAGTAGATCATGACTGGTTCAGACACCTTCTTGATACTGATATCGTTGCCTTGATCATTCATGGACGGACAAGGAAAGAAATGTCCAAAGTTCCGGCCCGATGGGATGAGATAGGGGAGATTGTTGAGTTGGCAAGAGGTAGTGGCAAGTTAATTATCGGCAATGGTGATGTAAAAAACATGGAAGATGTTTATGAAAAGGCTAAAAAGTATAACCTTGACGGCATTATGGTTGGTCGAGGAATATTCCAAAATCCATGGTTCTTTTCAGACCGAGAAATCGACGATCCTAAAGAAAGAATTAACTTATTACTGAAACATCTCGATAACTTTGAGAAACTCTGGGGGCCAAATAAAAATTTTAATGTTATGAAGCGTTTTATAAAAATTTATATCAACGGCTGGCCAGGCGCTAAAGATTTAAGGTCAAAACTTATGACCACAAAGAACAAGAATCAGGCTGTTGATTTTATTTCTAAAGGTGGGGTGGTATAATTACAAGTATGCCAGGGACAAAAATTATAAATGTTTTAAAAGACGATAAACTGGAGGATATTCTTCATATTTTTAAGCAGATGTCGGCCGAAGAAGTTATCTTGGTTTTGCCAAGAAAATCGCCGGTTTTTTCAGATGAGAATAGTTATGCTGTTTTGGCCGATGCATCCCAGGAACTTGGTAAAAATATTCTTATTTTAAGCGAAAACCGGGAAATGAATATTCTGGCGGCAAAGTATGATTTTGGAATTCTGCAAAGCGAGAAAAAAGAAAGAAAAAACAATAAGGAGAAAGTTCAGCTTCTTGAAAGTGATGAGGGGCCAGAACAAGAATCAGATGAAGGAGGGCAACAACAACTGGAACCGGATTGGGAACAAACCAGCTATGCTTCGACGAAGGCAGAGCATGAAGAAGAATCAGCTTTCAATGATTTTTCTTCCGAGACAGTTTTAACGGCTACTTCGAAACCGCCTAAATTCATGAACGACATTTTTAATCCGGACATGGCTGATTCAGTAAATGTTAAAATCAATAAAAATATTGAACGTCCGGCAAAAATTGAAATTAAAAAAACTATTCCCAAGCGTCAATTTAGTCAAGATACCCTAGAAAAAACGGCAATTGATGAAATTCAAAATGTTTGGCAAAGAAGACAGCCGATAGTAAAAAAACCACTTTCTTTTCCTATCTCTCGAAGAACCCCTTCATTTAGTTGGTTTTTTTCAAATTTATTTAAAAAAACCTTCCTTTTGTATGGTTTGGCGGTAGTTGTGATATTCGGCCTTGTTCTTTACATTTCAATGGGAAAGGCAGAGATAAATATAAAACCACGGGCTCATTCTCTGGACCTCACCATAAAAGTAACTGCATCGGGTGAATTTACTGATGTTGATCACGAACTTAAGAGAATCCCGGGCCAGTTACTATCAGTTGATAAAAAAGTCGAGGAAATCTTTCCTGCTACGGGAGAAAAAGATGTTGTTCAAAAAGCTAGGGGGAGAATAACTGTTTACAATGAATATGGCACCTCACCCCAAATTTTAATAGCAACAACACGATTTGAATCAGAAAACGGTTTAATATTTAGGACATTAAAAACAATTACCGTTCCCGGCACTACGGTTAAAAACGGCCAGATTACCCCAGGGTCTATTGATGTTGAGGTAATAGCCGATAAGGCCGGAGACATTTATAATATTGGTTCGAGTAAATTTACTATCCCGGCTTTTAAAGAAAAAGGCGATATGGACAGGCATGATAAATTCTATGGCCGATCCGGTGAAGCTATGAAGGGTGGCATTGTCGGTAAGGCAAAAGTAGTTACTGAACTGGATTATATTAACGCCAAAAAAGAAGTTCAAGAAAAAATAATCACTGAAGCGGAACAAGACCTAAAAAACAAGGCTTCGGGGTTGAAAATATTAAGCTTGCCCAAACCAGAAGTAAGAGAACTTATATCTTCGGCCCAAGTGGATGAGGCGGCTGATTCTTTTACTGTGTCTGGAATGATTCAGATAAGCACAGTTGGTTTCAAGGAATCTGATCTTGACAGTATGTTGGCGTCGTATATTCAAAGCATAAATGATGTCAAGGTGCTTTTCGAAAAACTGGAACTAAAATTTGAGAACGAAAAATTTAACGAGAAGGATAAAATTATTGAATTCAATGTTTTAGTTAAGGGTTTTGTTTATAGTAAAATTGATGAAGAGAAAATAGCGAAGGACCTTATGGGAAAAGGAGAGGATGAGATTAGAGAATATATTAAAACGATAGAGAACATTTCTTCAGCAAAAGTAATATTGTCTCCTTTTTGGATATGGAAAGTACCGAATGACAAAAATAAAATCAATATAAAAACAGAGTATTAATCCAGTTAGGGAAAAGCCGCCCCCAAGTGGCTGAAGTCGCTCCTTTCAGGATGGCGTTCTCTGGCGGGATTGACATTTAATCCAGTTTTTGATAACCTATCTAAGTTAATAAATGCTATCCAGTCGGTTATTTAAGGGGATATCCGCAATTATTAAGCGGTTATATAAGGTTGTTTTAACTCTATCCCCTTGTAATTTAGCTTTAATTTGAATAACCAGATAAATAATCAGATAAAAGAAAAAACCGTAGGCGTTATTATTGAAGCGCTCCCAGATACTAATTTTCGTGTCCAGCTTGATAATGGACAGGAAGCGTTGTGTTATCTTTCCGGAAAAATGAGATTGAATTATATAAAGGTAATGATCGGGGATAAAGTATCTTTGGAGCTGGGACCGGACGGGAAGAGGGGGCGGATTGTGAGAAGACTTTAAAATCCGAAATCAGAAGTCCCAAATTCGAAACAGCTTGAGATTTTCTTGATTTCAACATTCGATATTGTTTCGTATTTCGAGTTTCGATATTCGAATTTATCAGATATTGTTTCGAGTTTCGATATTCGATATTCGAGTTTTCTGTGAAGGTACGCGCATCTGTTAAAAAAATGTGTAATGCTTGTAAACTGGTAAGGCGAAAGGGCCGTTTATATTGTTTGTGCAAGAACCCGAAACATAAACAACGGCAAGGATAACTAACAACTTATGACTCACAACTTATGACATAAGATAAACTTTAGTCATTAGTCATTAGTCATTAGTCATTAGTCGAAATGGCTCGTATTCTGGGCATCACAATCCCGGATAATAAAAAAATAGTTTATTCGCTTCCGTATATCTATGGACTGGGTTTGTCTGCAAGTAAGGTGATTTTACGTTCAGCTAATATTGATCTCGATAAAAGAGCAAAAGATTTGAGCGATGAAGAATTAAATAAAATACAAAAAATCATAGAAAAGAATTATAGAGTTGAAGGTGATTTAAGAAGAGAAGTGGGACAGAACGTAAAAAGATTAAAAGAAATAGGTACTTGGCGCGGCTTGAGACATGCCCGAAGATTGCCGATTCACGGACGAACTAAAACAAATTCAAGAACAATCAGGGGAAATGTAAGAAAAACAATGGGTTCTGGAAGAAAAAATACATCGGAGAAAACATAGAATTAGCTTAAAGCTTAAAGACTAAAGACTAAGGCTCAATCTAGTCTTAAATATTAAACCTTAAGCTTTAGACTATATTATATATAGTGGGTAAAAAAAGAATCATTACAACTCAAGGAGAATCTCAAACGACTGAAAGACAGTCTACTGTTTCAAGTTCTAAAAAAGCGGTCAAAACACAAGTAATAAACGGTATTGCCCACATTAATGTTTCTTATAATAATACGTTACTAACAATAACTGATTCCAAAGGAGAAGTTATTTCTTGGTCATCGGCCGGTAGCCTGGGCTTTAAGGGAACAAAAAAATCCACACCCTATGCGGCTAATTTGGTAGCTAAGGATTGTGTAGAAAAGGCTAAAAAATTTAATTTAATGAATGTAAGTGTTATTATCAAAGGCGTCGGTCCCGGCCGGGAAGCAGCTATAAGAGGTATCGCCGGAAGCGGTTTAAATATGGTATCGATAATGGATGCTACCCCGATTGCCCACAATGGAGTCAGGAGAAAAAAACCCCGCAGAGTTTAATTTTATGACCTACGGCTTATGACCTACGACTCCCCAGAGTCATTAGTTATTAGTTGTTAGTCATTAGTCAGCATGGCACGCTATACCGGTCCAAAAGAAAAAATAGAAAGACGATTGGGCGAAAAACTTTTTTTAAAAGGTGAGCGTTCACATTCTCAAAAATCGGCTATGGTTAAAAAACCGTATCCGCCGGGGATTCATGGCAGAAACAAGAGTAAAAAACCGTCTGAATATGGACTTCAGTTAAAGTCAAAACAAAAAGTTAAAAATACTTACCGACTGCTTGAAAAACAATTTAAAAATTATGTAAAAATGTCCGTTAGTTCTAAAAAAAATCCGTCCGAAATGATGCTAAACAAATTAGAACGCCGCTTGGATAATATTGTTTTTAGAAGCGGTTTTGCCCAATCACGCGATCAAGCCAGACAGTTGGTAAACCACGGCCATATTACAGTTAATGGCAAGAGGGTTGGCATTCCTTCTTATGAAGTTTTAATAGGCGATGAAATCGGTATTAGGGAAGCAAGTAAGGGTTTACAATTTTTTTCAAATTTAATGCCTCAATGGTTTAAGAGTTATGAGCCAGTAAGCTGGATTGAGTTAAATAAGGACGCAACTACGGCTAAAATGAAAAGCCATCCGGTTCTTGTGGAAAGCGGCATTAGAATAGAAGATTTGCAATCAATAATTGAGTTTTACAGTAGATAACCGACAACTTACAACAAACAACTAATGACAAGATATGATTGTCGTTAGTCGTTAGTCGTTAGTCGTTAGTCAATGTTACAACTACCAGAAAAAATAAAAACAATATCGAAAGACGGTAGTAAGGCTACTTTTGAAATATCACCATTAATGCCAGGATACGGAGCAACTATAGCAAATCCGTTGCGTCGAGTTTTGCTTTCTTCACTTGCCGGCGCAGCCGTTACCTCTATAAAAATAAAAGGCGTTGAACATGAATTTTCAACCATACCGGGAATTCTTGAAGATGTGATCGAAATAATTTTAAATGTAAAAAAACTGCGATTTAAACTTTATAGCGAGAATTCTGTGAAACTTACTGTTGAGGCCGACGGTGAGAAAAAAATTAACGGAAAAGACATTAAACTTTCTTCTGATGTCGAATTAATTAATCCGGAACAGCACATTGCCACTCTTACGGACAAAAAGTCCTCTTTTAATATGGAAATTGAAATTGAAAAAGGTGTTGGATATGTTCCCGTTGAAAAAAGAAGAAAGGAGAAACTTCCTATTGGGGTAATTGCCATAGATGCTATTTTTTCTCCGGTAAAATCAGTTAATTTTTCAGTTGAAAGTGTCAGGTTGGGTGATCGAATAGATTATAATAAGGTAGTGATGGAAATAGAAACAGATGGTTCTGTTGAGCCGGAAGAGGCTCTTAAAAAATCTGCGGAGATACTATTAGACCACTTTAAAATTGTTTCCGAAGTTGATATGCTGGAAGTTAAGGAAAAGATAAAAACAGTCAAGAAGAAAGAGGGAAAAACTAAGAAGAAAAAATAAGTTTTGTTCGCGAACAAAGTGAGCGGTAACAAAAGTTACCCCGCTCTTTCTAGGGATTCAAAGAAAGAGCGGGGTGCTGATAATTGTACCTACTCGCTATTCTCGTAGACAATTATCACATGCGACGAGGTAATAAACGAAAATTTGCCAGAGTCAAAAATCAACGCGCCGCACTTTATAAGGGGCTGGCGACTGCATTGATAGAACACGGCAAAATAAACACTACCCTCGCTAAAGCCAAGTCACTTTCTCAATTTATCGATAAATTAATAGCAAAAGCCAAAAAGAAAGACATTGCCTCAAGACGATTAGTCAGACAAAATATTGGCGATAAGGCAACTAACAAACTGTTTTTTGACATTGCTCCCAGATTTCAAAACCGAAGCGGCGGATATACAAAAGTTCTTAGATTGGGGAGGCGCACGAGTGACGGAGCGGAAATAGCCCAAATTAAATTTACAAATTGAAGTACGAAATCGATGCCACAAATCAATCATTGGGAAGATTAGCAAGTAAAATTGCCGAAATTTTACGTGGCAAGAATCTTTCAACCTATACTCCCAACAAACTTCCGGATAATATGGTAGTTATTAAAAATTTAAAAAACGCTAAATTTACCGGAAGTAAATTAAATCAGAAAAAATATTTCCACTATTCCGGCTATCATAGCGGAATTAAAGCGCGATCGCTGTCTGAGCTATGGGAGACAAAGCCGGATTTCGTGTTGCGAAAAATGGTTTATAGAATGTTGCCAATAAACCGAACACGGGATAAGATAATAAAAAAATTAACAATTGAAAATAATAAAAATGGCTAAAAATCCCATAAAACCAAAGAAAACTAAAAAGATGGCCGCATCAAAAACGGTTCCGATTAAGGCGGAAAAACAAGACTTTCAAGAGTCTGACAGTAAAGAATCTGGAAAATCAAAAGTTTTAGAAAGCGGCAACGAAGAAAAACTCACTAAAAAGGAGAAATATTTTCAAGCCGTTGGCAGAAGAAAGGAATCGGTGGCTATCGTAAGATTATATACAAAAAAATCAACTGACCTGATTGAGGGCGATTATGCATTAATTCGGGTAAATGACAAAGATTATCGTGATTATTTTACCGATAAAACACTGCAATATATAGTCGAATCTCCTCTAAGAAAACTTAAATCCCTAAATCGTTTTAAGGCGACTGTTCAGGTAAGTGGTGGCGGAGTGTCGGGTCAAGCCGATGCCGTTAAGCACGGCCTTGCCAGAACATTGGTTGTATTTGATCAAAATTTTCGTAAAAAACTTAAGAAGGCTCATTTTCTCACTCGCGATTCGCGCATTAAAGAACGGCGCAAATATGGTTTAAAGAAAGCCAGAAAAGCTCCTCAATGGCAAAAACGTTAAAGTTCTACGATATTTACCCCCCCTCTCTTGTCTGTTTCAATTACTCGGTATATAGAATATGGCCGGTTCCTAGAATCGTGTTGTTCAAGCTCTAGAATTACATGGTCTTCATCTCGAAACCAAGCCCCATTTTGTATTGGTATTTGAAATCTGGTCATCATCTCTTTATCATTTTTTTTATAAAACGGCTGGTAATTCTGGTCATTAAGCCAAACTATCCAGAGTTCATTCGAATTCCACCAAGCAATTTTGTTTTTATTTTTGGAAAGCCGAAACCCTAAAACGTTATTTGCAATTTCCTTAAACTGGCCGTCAGTATTGTCATAAAGCTTGCCTTCTTTTGAATCAAGTATGTATAATTCTTGAATGGATTCCTGGGTAGGGCTTGGACTTGGACTTGGAGATTGTTTGATTTTGGGCCTTGACGAAGAAGATGGTTTTGGTTGAATAACCGGAATTGGAGCAAGATTTTTAAATAACAGAGCAACTTCTTCAAAAAGTTTCTGTTTTTTTTCTCCTTCTTTCGGCAACAATATTATGGCGGAAAAATCAACTACAAAACCCTCTTCAACTGAAGCTGTTTTTTCCCATGATGAGAAACCATTTTTTTGGACGCTTATTTCATAAGTTCCGGGCAGTAACCGATCTATACTGTAGGCATTATTAAAAAATGATGTACTGCCGTCAAGTTTATCATCAAGGAATATCCTTGCGCTAACGTTCATCCTTAAGGATATGGCCCCGGTCCTTAAAAACTTTACCTGAGAAATACTATATTTATATCCCTGAGCGTAAAGTATAATGACATAGCTTAATATGATAAAAATTGCCACTGAAGCATAAAATAAAAATCTTTTTGTTTTCTTAGTCTTAGTCACGATGGATATTTTACCACAAGTTTACAATATTTTCTAGTTTTATGAATTGAATTTAATAGTATACTGTTGCTAATATGTCTAAGTTTATTATTCATGGAGGAAAAAAACTAAGCGGTACTATTCGGGTAATGGGCGCTAAAAATGCCGCTCTTAAAGCTTTTGCGGCCTCGTTATTAACCAGAAAAACAATAACTATTAACAATGCTCCCGAGGTTGAGGATATTGCCCTAATGGCAGAGTTAATTAAAAATTTAGGCGTTTCAGTTGAGTATACAAAACATGGCAAATATATAATTAACGCGGATAAAATAAATTCATCTGAAATTAATTCGAATATAGCAAAAAAACTGAGGGCCTCGATTGTTTTAGCCGGACCGCTTTTAGCCAGAACCGGAAAAGCCATTTTTCCTCATCCCGGAGGTTGTGTTATCGGCGAAAGACCGATCGATCTTTTTATTGATGGTTTTACGGCTCTTGGAGCGAAGGTTGAACACAAGAACGGACTTTATACGGTTTCAACCGGAAAAAATAAATTGAGAGGCGCTAAATTTGTATTTAGCAATATAAGCGTCACCGGCACAGAAACATTGATGATGGCCGGAGTTTTATCTAGCGGTACGACTGAACTTAAAAATTGTGCCTGTGAGCCGGAAATTATAAGTTTGGCGAAATTTCTTAACTCTTGCGGAGCTCGCATTCAGGGCGCCGGTACTTCAACCATAGCAATTAAAGGAAGAGCGAGTATTGACGGCAGTGAATATAAAACGATTCCCGATCGAATCGAGGCGGGAAGTTTTGCCATTCTAGCGGCGGCGTTGGGAAGTAGTATAAAGATAACTGATTGTAATCCGGATCATCTTGAGGTTCCAATAGATGTACTTAAAAAAATTGGAGTTGGTATTTTTATAACAAAAAATAGTTTGGAAATACAGCCGCCGTTAAAATTAAAATCAACCGGCATCAGGACCAGAGAATATCCCGGTTTCCCCACTGATTTACAGGCGCCATTTTGTGTGCTATTAACACAAACAGAAGGCAAGGCTCTCGTTCATGAAACAATATATGAAGGACGATTAAACTGGGCCGATGAATTGAAAAGAATGGGAGCGGATATCCTGAATTTGGATCCTCACCGAATAGAAATACGAGGACCGACAAAATTGAGGGGACGAGAAATAGAAAGTCCGGATATTAGAGCGGGAATGGCTTATATAATTGCCGCATTATGTGCCGAGGGTCAGTCGGTAATTAATAATATTTATCAAATAGACAGAGGATATGAAAAAATAGAGGAAAGGTTGCAGAAAATAGGAGCGGACATCCGCAGAATTTAAGAAGTGATTAATTGATTGGTGATTAGAAAATTCTTACTCTAATACTAGTCATTAGTCACTAGTCGCTAGTTTGGCAAAAATCGGTATCGATCTTGGCACAACTAACACCATAGTTTTTATTCCTAAAAAGGGAATCGTAATAAATGAACCATCAGTAGTGGCTATTTCGGTTTTGGACAATAAGCTTTTAGCCGTTGGGAATGTGGCTAAGGAAATGCTGGGTCGCACTCCTGATAGTATTATTGTCCATTGCCCGTTAGTCGATGGGGCAATTGCTGATTACCGGATAACCGGAGCGATGTTAAAGCACTTTATTAAAAAAGCTGTTGGTTTTATGAATTTTGTGAAACCGGAAGTGCTTATTTCAGTGCCGGCCGGCATTACTTCAACCGAAAAAAGAGCTGTTATAGAAGCAACTCTAAGTGCCGGAGCAAGGGCTGTTTATCTGGTTAAAGAACCTGTTTTGGCCGCTATCGGCGCCAAAATACCGATCAATAACCCTTCCGGGAATATGATACTTAATATCGGCGGAGGAACTACCGAATTAGCCGTAATTTCTCTTGGCGGAATCGTCAGTTGGAGTTCAATTAGAATCGGGGGCAATAAGCTTGACCAGGCAATCGTCGAATATATTAAAAAAAAACACGGATTGGCTATAGGCGAAAGAACGGCCGAGCTGATAAAAATATCAATCGGCAGCGCCATTAAACAACCGGAAGAAGAAAAAATAAGCATAAAGGGCCGTGATTTAGCCAGTGGTTATCCAAGAAGTATAGAAATAGGATCCAATGAGATTACCGAGGCGTTATCGGAACAGCTTAGAGAAATAGTTAAAATAGTAAAAAATGTTCTTGAGGTCACTCCGCCGGAGCTTTGCGCCGATATTATGGATGGAGGGATAACAATTTCAGGCGGAGGGGCACTACTTAAAAATATCGCCGTTTTTATTAATCGTATTACTGAAGTATCGGCTCATATTGCCGATGATCCTCTTTTTTGTGTAGCTCGAGGAACGGGAATTGTTCTGGAAAACTTAGAGGTTTATAAGAAAAACGTGGTGGCAAAAAGATAATTTAAAATCCCTAGCATTGCGCCAGGGATTCAGATTAAATTATGGAGTTTATTGCAGGCTAGTTAAGAATTCACCGTTTTCTATTTCTTCTGGAAATTGTGGCACTGATCCAACTAGATTCTGCTCATATATTTTTTGAACTATCTCTTTAAATATGGGAAGCGCCACCAAAGCGCCGGTTTCTTTTGGAGCTAATTGGCGATTATCGTCAAAATCAATTCTTACGACAACCGTAATGCCGTCCGGTCCGTATGTCGAACCGGCGAATAAAGCGTTTCTAAAGTCATTAGTTGTTCCGGTTTTGCCCATAACCGGTATGGGAAATTTTTGAGCAGTTAGAGAATAAGCAGTACCGCCGGGTTCCATTACAACTGCCCGCATACAATACTGGATCATTTTAATTATTTTTTGATTAAAGGGCAGTAATTTACCGTTGTTTTTTTTGATAAATAAAGATTTTCCGCCACGATCCGTAATCTCTTTTATCATATACGGTTTTGCGCTTAAGCCTGAAGCTAAAGCTCTATAAGCATTAGCCAGCTCAAGTACATTAACTTCTGAAGCTCCTAGGGCGGAAGTAATATATATAATTTTTTTGTTCTTATGATCAATATCAAAATGAAGGGGGCTTTCTATGCCTAAAATTTTTATCACTTTTTCTATTTTTTCCATTCCGCTTTCTCGGCCATCGCCTAATGCTAAAGCTACTTTTATGGCAGGAACATTGCGTGATCTTTTCATCGCCTCCTTATAGGAAATTGCTCCCAGATATTTACCGTCATAGTTGTGGATTGGATGCGTTCCTCGGCCGTAGCCCCTCCTAATGGCAAATGGAGCATCAATAACAATGTCGTTGGGCGTTCGGCCATTTTCAAAAGCAGTGAAATAAACAAACGGCTTAAACGCTGAACCGGCCTGTCTGACCCGCTTTACCCTGTTAAGATCGCTGTATTTATATCTCTGTCCTTGATAAAACTCACGTCCTCCAGCCATAGCCAGTATTGCGGCATCGCTGTTTCGGAGAATAATAATTGAACCCTGAACCATGTCTTTCTGATCAGGATGCCTTGTTTCATAAGTTTCAAGGCCCTTATTAAGCGATTGATTTACTATTTTTTGTATTTTTAGATCAACAGTCGTTTTAATTTGAAGATTTCCCTGAAATATTTCCTCGCTGTCTAATCCGTTATCTCTGGTTTCCTTAAAAATTTCGCTAATTACCGATGGTGCTATCGTTTTTATATTATTTCTCGCCTCAATTTTAATCGGCCTTGATTTATAACGTATATTCTCTTCTTGAGTTATATACCCTTTAGAAAAAATATTTTTTTCAGCCATTCTGTCAATAATGACATTTCTTCTTGCAAGTTGGACTTTGTCTAATTCGGGTTTTTGCCCAAACCGAGGAATATAAATTGAAGGGTTTTTGATCATTCCGGCCAATAAGGCTGCCTTTTCAATGTCATCATGATTTAGCTCCCAAACATGTTTATTGAAATAATATTCTGATGCCGTATCAAATCCGTATCGGCCATTGCCAAGATATGGCGTAAAGCGCATGAATATCTGTTTTTTTGCCTCGGTTCTTGAGCCGTATATTTTTGTCATTTCAGATTCAAGCCAGATGGCATACTTTAATTCAATCATCTTCCGAATTATCTTATTAACTTCCCTAACCTCAAAAACCCTGGCCAGATTTCTTGTAACCGGATTATTATATATAAGCTGGTTACTGCTTTCTTTCGTTATAATATCGGATAGAAAGTATAATCTTACAATTTGTTGAGTAATGGTAGATGCTCCTTCGGCGGAAACAAAATCAAACTTTCTTTTTTTATAAGAACTAAGCGAAGTATAGGCCCCATTGATTAGGGTTGCTCTGACTATTGCGATATAATCAACTCCGTGATTTACCCAATAATTAAAAAATCTGGTATCTTCTGCTGCCAAGATAGCATTTCTAACATCGGTAGGAATATTTGCATAAGGAACTATGCGTCTATATTCTTTGGCCAGTTGGATAATAATCTCACCGTTTGCGTCATAGACTTGTCCAACCGTAGGAGACCCCCTGATAAAAGATTCAATATCGGGCATATTTGAGCGTTCAAAATAAAGCCACCAAATCACCGGCAGTATAACAAGGACGGTAAATAAATAAGCTGTTCTTATGATAAACTTACCGATTCTATTTTCTAAACCTTTATTCCAGGAGGTTGTTTTAGATATGATTAGCTTGAAAACGGCTTTTAAACAACTACAAAACCGGCTCAAATAACCTCTAATCTTTTCTATCAACAAAACACCCCATATTAAGTTTTTAAGCTACGGTATTGCTTAGCTAATATCATATTTTCGATTAGTTGTTAAGGGACTTTGAGATAGAGACAACTTCTATTTCTTAAACACTAATGTACCCAAGAATATCATTCCGGCCGAGAGAATTATGGTTGGACCCGGAGAAATGTCAAAATAGCTGGCAGAAAGCAATCCTGCGGCTGCCGACAGAGCGCCAAAAATTAAAGCCCATTTAGAATACTGCGACAAATTGACTGAAATATTCTTTGCCGCCGCCGCCGGAATTATTACCAAAGAACCGGTAAGCATTGTTCCGGCAACTTTAATGCCTAGAGCGACTATAAAAGCGGCCAGAAATAAAAATATAAAATTTATTTTATGAATAGGAATCTTAAGAGACATAGCCAGTTCTTTTGATATTATACCGAGCATAAGATTATCGGCAATCCTTTTAAGGGTCCAAATTATAACCATAGATAAAGCCAAAGTAAGCCACAGGTCAAAAAATGTTACCTTCGTAATATCACCGGATAACGCTTCAAGAAGTTCAGGTTCAGGCGTAAGAAGCAAACCAAGAGCCAAGCTTAGAGTAAACATTATTCCCACCAATGTTTCGGATGGCAACTCGGTTTTTTTTTCAAGAAACCATATAATTAATATTGCCAGAAGCAAAGCCGTAAAAGCGCCGAAAAAGGGATTGATATTCATAAGTAAAGCAATGGCAATACCAGGCAAGGCGACATGGGAAAGAGCATCACCGACAAGAGACATTTTTCGAAGAACCATAAACGAACCGACATAACCGGCGCTTAAACCGATTAGAATGCCGATTATTAACTGTAATAATAAAGAGTTATCCATGGCGATCATGTTTATAAAATCCGGCTTCGCCGCCATATAACTTAGCCAGAGAAGAAGGATCAAGCACTGTTGACGGGGTGCCGTAACATATCATTTCTTTATTCAGACAAAGAACATTTGTGGCATACTTATAAACAATATTAAGATCATGGGAAATTAACAAAATCGTCATATTGCGTTCTTGGTGAAGTTTTTTAAGAAGATTATATATTGTTTCCTCTCCGCCCAAATCTATGCCAGCCGTAGGCTCGTCAAATAAAAGGACGTCGGGATTGTCTAATAAGGCCCAGGCAATAAGCACTCGCTGTAATTGTCCTCCGGATAACCAGCCGAGACGCTGTTTTAAAATATGTTCCTGGAGATGAAATTCGGAGTGATGGGCGTGTTTAGCGGTCATTATTCCGAGCGATTCAAGGGTATCAACAATATCCGCTGTTTTCTTTTTTTTGAATTTTAAAAACTCCTCAACGCTTAAGGGCAGCTCTTTGTCTATTGAAAATTTTTGGGGGACATAACTTATTTTAAGATCCCGTGCCCATTCAATCTGACCGAAGTGGGGGATAAGCCCCAGCAGGGCCCTAAAAAGAACCGATTTACCGGCGCCGTTCGGTCCTACTATTGCCACCACATCGCCTTTATTAACCGAAAAATCCAAACCTGTAATAACTTTATCTCGTTCAAATCCGACCGATAAATCTTTTACTTTTAGGATTACTTCACTCATTATATTATGATAACATCAAATTTACTTTTTTTAAAACTTTTGTAACTTTTGACTTTTTAATTAAGGCATGTTATAATTAAAACAACATGGAAGAAGTTTCTGTAAGTCCAATTAAATATGTAGTTATACTAGCATTGCTTGGAATGATAGTTCTGGCATTGTTTCTTTTGCCTCTAGCACCGACAAAAGCCCAAAACAAGGGATCTTTTGCGGCGGCTTTAACCGGAAATACAATTTGTTCAGCCGGCTTAGGATGTGATACTAATAAAAATCAATTTAATGTTATGCCTAATGAATCAAACCAGGAACAGGGCCAAACTCCCAGCCTGTTTCCTTTTGGCGGGTTATTTAGCGGGTCCGATTCCAAGAATTTAGCCGGTGATCCGATTATAAGCATTGTCAATATTGAAGGTCAAAATTCCGTTTATCGAATAATTAACGGCTTAAAACATTCCCTGCCGACTACCGAAATTTTTTATAGTTACAGTTTTAACTTAAATATGGTTCAAAAGATAACGGTTCAAGAATTAAATAAATATCCGGATGCCAGATTATTTACCGTAAAAGACGCCGAAGAAACCGAAAAGCCGACTATTTACTACCTAACCGACGGTGGAATGTTAAGACCGATATTAAATGATAAGGTTTTCTATTCATATGGCAACAGAAAAGAAGATATAATAGCTATTAATCAAAAAGAGTTCAATTATTATCCGAGGAACCAATACATATTCGTTGAGATGCCAAAACTTAATCGTGACATCTACCAAATAACTGGTGGTATAAAAAGATATATAACTCCGGTAGCGGTAAAGAGACTAGATTTAAAAGAAAGTGAAATTGTCCCGGTTAACCAGACAGAATTTGATGAATATCCGGAAGGCGAACCGATAATATTTTAAGCGGCTAAAATATAATAAAAACACAAGGGGTATCTTTGCAAAGATACCCCTTGTGTTTTCTCTAAACAATAAATCTGTTATTATAATCTGGATCTTTAGTTCCTTGAAAGGCGGAGCCCAGCCCTTATTAAATTTAAGGGTTGTGGTAAAATAAAAAGATGAGCAAAAGAACAATAATCGCAATTGATATAGGTGCGAGCAAGATAAGATTTTATGCCGGTAATGAAATTAAGGAATTTACTGATTATCTTGATATTCCTCCAGTGAATTTGGTTGGTCTCGAGTTTGACAACCAAAAACTCTTGGATATTTTGACCGATAATATACAAAAAATTAAAGAAAAAATAGAGAAAGGAGGGGATACCGTTGAAGCGATAAGCATCGGGGCTCCGGGACCGCTTGATTCTTTCAGGGGAATAATCGAGGAGACGCCGAACCTGAAAGGAATAAAAAACTGGCAAATAGCAGACGAACTTAAAAATAAATTAAATTTGCCGGTTTTTCTTATCAATGACGCCGATGCGGCCGGACTGGGCGAATGGTGGCTTGGCGCGGCAAAGAATTATTCTCTCGTTTTCTATCTTACTTTAAGCACTGGGATTGGGAGCGCCTCTTTGGTTAATGGTGTTCTCCAGCGTGGCATGGGCAAAGCTCCCGAATGGGGACATACTTTATTGACAGGATGGCACAGCTCGCTGATAACGACAAAAAATGATGACCGACTATGCGGTTGTGGAAATTGGAATTGTGCCGAAACTTATTTGGGTACGAAAGGCTTAGCCAAAACTTATGCCGACATTTTTGAAATTCGGTTAAGCGATATGAATGAAAATCAAAGAAATTCAGTCTCGCCTAAAATGCGGAAAGGAATAGCGGCCGGCGACCCGCATTGGATTAGAGTTCAAGAAAAATATACTGAATACCTGGCTGTTTTATTAAGAAATATCATTTTAGTTCATCAGCCGGAAATTATCGTTCTCGGCGGAGGAATAGCTTGTGGCAATAAACCCCTTCTGATTGCAACCGAAAAAATTCTTAACCAAATAATGAATCCCGATAAAGATAAAATGGCGGTAATGAAACAGGGTCTTAATCTTTGTTTGGCTAAATTTGAAAACCCGGTCAATTTGGGAGCGGCGAAATATGCTTTTTATCTTTTAGACAAGAAGAGCTAGGGGAGGGGGAAATGACGGGATATCTTGAGATTTTAGGAGCTGTTTTAATTTGGGCATTTTTTAACGGAGTTTTGGTAAAAGGGATCAGAACTTCTGGAGTTGGAGTAGGTATTTGGACCGGATTGATAGGCGTTGTTGTTTTTATATCCACTCTTAATTATAGATTCTTGTTCTCTCTCAATAAAAGCCAGCTGATCGGGCTCGCGGCCTTGAGTATGTTTGCCGCATTGAATAACAGTTGTTTTTATACTGCTCTAAAAATATCGATTGCAAATGCCGCACTATTCCATTATTTGGCGCCAATGCTGGTGATATTTTGGTCAATTTCGGTTCCAATATTTTACAAACCCATTTCATCGGCAGATATTTTAGCTCTCTTGATCGGCTTTAGCGGTATAGTTTTTGTTGCCGCGCCAAAATTAAAAGAAAGGGATTTAAGACTTATTTATCTGGGTGTCGGTTCCGCTGTTTTTTATAGTCTTGAAATTGTTTTAAGCAGTTACGTGTCGCGAGATTTGAATGTAAATCCCGAAGTTTCTGCTTTTTTTAAACTTATATTCCAAGTCGGTGTAATGCTTGTACTTGCTAAAACACTTGGCGAATCTGTTAAAATCCAAAGAAATCAAGAATGGGTTAAAATCATTGTCGGCGGATTATTGCTTTACCTGTCTTTCGTGCTTTGGTTTGGCGGGTCAATCACGGTAAACCCGCTTCATTTGGGAGTTATGGGTTATATTGACCGTATCGGAGCTATTATTCTTGGTTCTTTTATCTTTAAAGAAAAGCTTACAAAAAATATAGTTATTGGAGGAATTCTGATATTGGGAGCGGGTTTGCTAATAATCATTTAAACGTATAAGTTCTATTAAAATTTAAAAAAGAGGCATAATCGCCTCTTTTAATTTTTATAACATTTTTTGATTACATCCCGCACGGTCATTACCGGAACTTTGCTCTCAACCAAAGAATTTACAAGCAGGCGCAAATCTTCGATTGATGTATAGTACTGATAATTTTCATCAGAAACCTGATGAAATATCAGTATCAACCATTTATTTTCAGCTATAGCGCGATCAATAAGCCTCTTAATATGTGGTGAAAAAGTCATCCATTTTTCCAGCTGATAACCGTATAGAAGGAATCTGTCGGTATGGGTATCATTCATTCCCGGAATTGCGGTTCTAACCCCAATATATCCTTCGACATGGTTGGGACGTCTGCTGATGGAAACGGAATAATCGGTATATTCCCCGTATGGATAAGCAAAGGTGTTAACGGCCTTAACGCCCATTTTTAACAGATTAATTTTGGATCCGGTAAGTTGGCTTTTAATATCCGATTCGCCAATTTCAGTAAATCTTTTATGGTCAACGGCGTGAGAACCGATTTCATGGCCGGCCCGCTCCATTATTAACAGCTCTTTGGCCGAAACATACTTTTTATTATTTTCTTCAATAACTCCGGTGGAAACATATTGGGTGCTTTTAATGCCGGCCTTATCAAGCAGGGGAATGGCATTCTGGTATATTTCTTTCCAGCCATCGTCAAAAGTTAAGGAAACAAGGCCCTTATTAAATTTATTTCCAGCATGACATAGATTATTTTCAACTTGGCTGTCATATTTTAAAATTATTTCTGGCTGGCGTTTGATTTCCAGCAATTCGTCGTATTTTTCCAGAAAATATTTTCTAATTTTACGGGTTTCGATTATTTCTTTATAGACAGAGGCGCTTGGCCTTAATTTTCTTTCCAGGTTCTTATTTCTATCTATGCTTATTAAGCCGAAATTGGAAAAACTCGCATCTCCTGGTTCCCAAGTATCGGCGAGAGACCAATATTGGTAGCCGATAACATTGGCCCCGTCTTTAATTGCGTCAAAAACGGCTTTCAGGTGGACAACAATAAACTCTTCCCGAAAATTATCGCTGGAATCGTTAAGGCCGTTTTCGGTTATTACTATCGGCAAACCATAATCTCTGAACTTCATGATGAGGTCGTAAAGCCCTTGGGGATAAAATTCTCTCGGCCGATTACCTTGCTTGATTTCATCAGGCGTAATCCAATCAATGGCAAAGGGCCTTTCTTCCGTTAGCCAAGACAGGACATAATTTTTAATGGAAACGTACAGCTTAAGCCGGGTTCTTCCGTAATAATTCAGTCCGATAAAATCACGGTCGGTATTGCCGACAAATGAATCAAGGGATAACGTATATATGAGATTAAAAGCGTTATCGGCCAGCTTATCGAGAGACGAGTCTTCATCATAGGGATAAAAAGCTCCCGGAGCGGAAGCAAAACTGACCATAATCTTGTCATCTTTGGGCAGCTTTCTGTCCATTACTTTATGTATGGCGCGATAAGCTAGGCGGTGGCCGTCCAACACATTTGAAGCAACGCGCATAATTCTTGCAAAACCTTCTTTATCCTGCAAATTTTTAACCCCGTCGAACGGAGGCCAGGAGCCGTTTCCATAAGGCACCATTATTGTAAATTGGGGTTCGTTGAAGGTAAGCCACCATTTTATGTTTAACGGAACTCCCAGCTTTTTTGCCAAAAATTCGGCGTATCTTTGATAGTAGTGCGGCGCTTTGTTGTTTTTCCAACCGCCTTGAGCCGTAAACCACTGCGGATTGGAAAAGTGGTTCAGACATACCATCGGCTCGATGCCGACCTTTCTCATATAAAGAAAAATTTCTTTATATTTTTTTACGGCATCAAGATCAAACTTGCCTTCCTCGGGTTCTATCCTTGCCCATTCAAGAGATATCCGGTGGACCTGAATTCCTATTTGATCGGCCAAATCAAAATCTTCCCGATATCTATTGAATAAATCATTGGCGATTCCCGGATGAATCGGCTTGTGATTAACGCCTTTTTTTGCGATTGAGTCTTTCTGCGCGATATCGGCTATTTTCTCCCATTCAAAAGCCCAGTCGGAAGCAGGGGATAATCCGGCGGTTTGAAAATCGGAATAAGCTGTTCCGAAAAAGAAATTCGGAGGAAATTCAGCGTCTTCTTTGAATATCACATTTTTCTTATCGGGAGAACCAACGACGATAGATATAAAAACAACAAGGCCGGATATGATAATCAAAAAAAGAGCAAACCGCCAGACGGTCATTTTCAGCATTGAAGTTTCCTTTTAAAGAACTGTATTTTATCCAAGCTTTGAGCCGAGAAAATCTGGATGGCCGTTGAGAAAAGCTTTGGCACCCATTTCTTTCCCGCCCTCAAGCTGGATTTGCTTGAGTATTAAATAGCATTTTTTAGTTGTGACGGCAATTTCGTTATTAACCCTTACTACTTCACCCAAACCATGTGAACCATACTGAGGTTTAACCTCAATATGGTTCACCTCAATAATATTTAGAATTTTGTCTTGCCAAATAGTCCAAGTGCCCGGTTCGGGATGAAGAGCTAGTATTTGGTTATATATTTCTTCGGCTGTTTTGTTCCAATCTATCCGGCCGTCTTCGCGGGTTAATAATTTGGTAAAAGTGGCCTTTTCATGTTCTTGAGGCTTAGCCTCAATTTTACCGATTATGTATTGTGGTAATATTTCTATAAGTAATTCAGCTCCTAATTTTGCCAATTCCCGCTCTAACTCTTTCTGATTTGAAAATTGAAAATTGCCTGGCCTTTGCAGCCGAAGCAGCTGCTTCGGCCATGCGTCGCCAAAGGCTTTGCAGACGGCGCGCGGAGTAGGCAAAATTGAAAATTCTCGCCTTGCGAGAACAGGACCATGGTCAACTTTTTCATCAAGTTTTATTATTGTCACACCAGTTTTTTTATCGCCCTTCATTATTGTTGTTTGAATGGGGGAGGGACCGCGGTATTTGGGAAGCAAAGACGGATGGATGTTTAAAAAACCGTATCTGGGCATCTCCAGATATTGAGAAGGGATGATTTTACCATAGGAAGCGACGATGCCGAGGTCAATTTCCAACTCCAAATTTTTAATTTCCAAATAGCTTTTAAATTTATCAATTTTTAAACTGGGGGGTTGTAAGACTGTCAGACCAAGTTCTTGGGCGACCAGTTTGATCGGCGGGGGAGTCAATGTTTGCTTTCTGCCGATTGGTTCGTTGGGAGTGGTGACAACCGCCGTGATATTATAGCCGTTTTTAAACAACGCTTTCAGAATCGGAACAGCAAAATCGGAAGTGCCAAAAAACGCAATTTTAAATTGACTATTCATTTAATCTGTGTTATAATTAAAAAATAAGGCTGACTGGGAAAGGAGAATTGCAATGCTAAAGGAGGCTGAAATGGATGATTTTCTGAAAAGGGTGTTCATGACTATGGTCTTGATGGGGCTGTTGGGTCTCGCCAAGATCATCGTTTGGCCGCCAGGCTCATTTTCTAGAAAGATGTGATCCGGCACGGCCCCGCTACGGCGGGGCCAGTTTATTTATTTTTATTTTTTATTGTGATTCCGTTTAAATGGTCTGTTTCGTGTTGTAGTACTCTGGCTAAAAATCCACGAGCTTTAATCTTTTTCTTATCCCCATTTTCATCAATAAATTTTATCTTTATTTTTTTAGATCTCGGTATCTGGACAAAATATTCCGGAATTGAAAGACAGCCTTCTTCCATCTCGTCTTTGTCTTTTGAATAGTCGGTAATTTCGGGATTTATAAAAACTTCGGATACTCCATTCTCTTTGGCTAAAACCTCATCAATCACAAAAATACTTAAATCTTTGCCGATTTGATTGGCCGCCAAGCCAACGCCTTTATGCTCTTGCATGGCATTTTTCATATCTAAAATCAGAGCTTTTAAAATACCCTTTTTAATATCATCTATCGAAATCTTCTCAATTTTTTTAGCTAATATTTTATGAGGAAGCTTGGTTATGTTCATAGTTATAAAATTGACCTAGGATCAATATCAATGTTCCAATTTGACGGCACAAATTTTAATATTTCGCTCGGTTTCATTGAGGGTGATATTTTTAGAATTATATTATGAATATACAACCCTTTTTCTTTTTCTACAAATGCCGGCGAAGGACCCAGAATCCTTACTTTATCATCCAGCTTTCTTTGAACAATGGCCATTTTTAATTTCTCGCTAAGAATCCTGGCTTCATATGAAGCTTTATTGCTATCAGAAGAAAAAAAAGAAAGCTTGATTAACCGGCTAAACGGCGGATATAAGAACATTTTTCTCAATTCAAGCTCTTTATTATAGAATTCTTTATAATTTCCGCCGGCCAGATAACTAAGCAATTGATTATCGGCATTATATGTTTGAATAATAATTTTTTCCGGTTCAAAATCGAATAACTTGTTAAATTGGAGAAAGGTTCTTTCTTCGGCCTTAAAATCGGGCAAAACGGTTAGGCTGTCTAAATTTGGAATTATTACTAAATCAAAGTTCAAATTAAAACGATAACTAAAAACTGCTTGAGTAGCAATGCAGATAAATGATTCAGAATCTTCTATCTTTTTGACTATTTCTGATTCGGCTTTAAGATTTTTAACATAGCTCAAGTCAAATATATATATATCTTTTTTACAACCGACGCTTTCAAGAAAACTTTCTATTTCCGTCTTTATTTTTTCGCTTCCGGCATAGCCGGCCGTTTTAAGCTTATAGCTTTGGCAATTCGGACAAGCTTCCGGTATTTTTTGGGCTAACGAACAGCGAGAGCATAATAAAAATGGCAAAGGATGCTTATAAATTTTTAGGGGGACGGTGCATTGAGAGCACTTGATAATAAAACTGCAATTTTCACATATTAATGATCCGGAATATCCTTTTCTGGTAGAAAATATCAGGATCTTTTTATTTTTTTTGGCATATTGAGCCAGATTGTTTTTTGATTCACGGCTAAAAATAGAAAAATTACCACTTCTCATTTCTTGAATCATGTCTTCAATTTTAGTATCAGCTTGAACCGGACGGCCTGTTTCTTCCAGGGCTAAAATTTTATTTTTAACGCGATTATAATCTCTGATACTCGGTATCCGTGAAATGAGCAGAATATCAACTGAATATAATTTTGCTATTTGATGGGCAAGGTCGCAAGTATTATATTTTGGAGACATATCGGATTTATAGGTTTCGCTGGACGGATCCTCTACAATAATCAGGCCAAGATTTGAAAAGGGAGCGAAAAGAGCTTGCCGAGTTCCAATAATAACCTCTGCTTCACCGGAGGCAATTTTTTGCCAGTGGGAATGTGATTTTTTCAAAGTAAGGCTACCGGCCAGAAAAGCAGTTTCGTAATAACCGGCGATAATGTCGTAAAAATATTTAGCAATAGATATTTCAGGAACAATAATCAGTACTTGTTTCTTATATCCTATAACTTTTTTAATTTCCGATTTAATGTTTTCAATTATTTTTTTGGCTGATGTCAGTAAAATTCTTGGCCGGAGAGCTATCTCTTTATCTGCCACGACCGCAGGATATTTAAAAGGAAATTTAGAATCTCCAAAAAATGTAGGTAGAACCGTTCTTAGGGCTAATCCCGGTGGAACAAAGTAATTTTTCGAAAGCCATAAGGCAAGTTTAAGCTGAATTTCGGTTAAGGCTGGTTTTTCAGTTATAACCGATAATATTTTTTTAAGCTGGAAGCCGGATTTCTTTAGTAATATTTTTTGTTCTTCCACCGAGTAAGAAGAGATTACGACAGCTTGAACCCTTCGGTTATTTATTAATATTTCAACAATTGCACCTTTGGCAAGTGGCTGATTAAAAAAATAGCTCAATAATTGAGGCGCCTGAGAGGGCAGTTTAGCTATCGGTATAACCTCGATAATATTCATTATTTTCAATTTACTCTTAAATTTGATAAAATCCAATTATGAGTGAAGTTAGAACAAGGGTAGCTCCATCGCCAACTGGCTATTTGCATGTTGGAACAGCCCAATCGGCTTTGTATAATTGGCTTTTTGCCAGAAAAAATGGCGGGAAATTTTTACTTCGAATTGAGGATACGGATAAAGAACGGTCAACGAAAGAATTTGAACAGAACATTTACGATGTCTTAGAATGGCTAGATATGAAGTGGGACGAAAAACCGGTTATTCAGTCGGCCAATTTAGCGCACCATAAAGAAATACTTGAGAAACTATTGACTGAAGGCAAAGCGTTTTATTGTCATCATACAAAAGAAGAACTGGAGACGGAAAAAAAGTCGCAGGAAGAGAATAAAAAGGCTCCGATTCATGTGTGTGAGTATAAGCAACGACAAAGGACTAACGACCAACGACAAGAAGGGATAATAAGGCTAGCGGTTGATGAAGCTTCAGACAGAATAATATCATTCGATGATCAGATTCGGGGCAAGGTTGAATTTAAACAATCCTTGTTGGGAGATTTTGCCATTGCCAGATCAGTTGATGATCCACTATATCATTTCGCGGTTGTAGTTGATGATGCCGATATGAACATTACCCATGTTTTGCGCGGAGAGGACCATATATCCAATACTCCAAAACAAATACTGATTTATGAAGCTCTGGGTTTAAATATTCCCGTATTTGCCCATTTGCCCCTTATGCTTGCACCGGACAGGTCAAAATTATCTAAACGTCATGGAGATACCTCGGCCCTTGCTTACAAGAAAGATTATCTGTCGGAAGCGATGATAAATTTTCTGGGTTGTTTAAGCCATACCTTCTCAAAAGAAATTATTTCAAAAGAAGAAATGATTCAAGAATTTGAATTATCAAAAGTCCACAAATCCGGCGCAATTTTTGATATTAAAAAATTAAACTGGATTAATTCACAATATATAAAAAGCTTGTCAGCTAGTAAGCTAATAAGCTTAACAGCTGAAGAAATACCCGAAAAAGCCATACCCCTGATTACGGAAAGGTTGGAAAAGTTAACCGATATAAATAACTATGATTACTTCTGGAAAAATCCCGATTACAATAAAGATTTATTAAAGTGGAAGAAAGCGACACTTGAAGAGTCGTTGTCGGCCCTGAAAGAAGTGAAAGATATTTTAGAAAAAATAGAATTTATCAGAGAAAATTTACAAAAAACATTGGACGGATTGGGAGAAAAATTAAAGGACAGGGGACTAGCCTATTGGCCATTACGAATGGCCTTAACCGGCCGCGAAAAATCCCCTGACCCGATTGATATTGCGCTAGTTCTTGGAAAACAAAAAACCCTGGAACGAATTATCAATGCATTTAAATAGTTTTAAATTTTTAATTGTAATTTTTATTTTTTCATTTTTATTTTTTCATTTTGCTTATGCCCAATCCGACTCTCAGCGCATAGATCAACTCCGTCAGCAAATAGAAGCCCTTGAAAAAGAAGCCGAACAGTACCGTAGTAATATTGCCGGCGAGCAAGCCAAAGCCAAGTCATTAAAAGGCGAGATAACTATACTTGAAAACCAAATTAAAAGATTACAAACACAGATAAACATTACTTCCAAAAATATAAACAAAACCGGAATAGAAATTGAGGGGCTTCAGGGAAATATTTTTGATACTCAGCAAAAAATAAATTATAAAAGAGATACCATCGGCCGGTTGATACTTGCTCTTTATAAACAAGACCAGGAGAGTCTGGTTGAAATATTAATTAAAAACCAAAATTTATCGGATTTTTTAAGACAAAATCAATACAATACAACGGTTAGTGCGACCCTTTTTGATATTGTCGACCAGCTAAAAGACGAGAAGGAATCACTCGAAGAAACAAAAATTAATTTTGAGAACAAAAAGCAGGAACTTGAAAGCTTAAACCAGAAACAAAAACAGCAGAATAATTCTTTGGGTCAGACAAAAACCGGCAAAAATACTCTTTTGGCACAAACCAAGGGTCAGGAAGCTCAGTATCAAAAAATGTTGAATGAAGTCGAGCAAAAGAAATCGCTTTTTTTCACCGAGTTAAAAGAGCTTGAAACTAAAATTATTCAGGGTGGTTTATATATTTTACACGTCAAAGCTGAAAATTTACCCCCGAAAAAGACGAAGCTATTTCAATGGCCCGAAGACGACTACAGAATCACCCAAGGTTATGGCTGTACCGCTTATGCCAGATGTAATCGATCCAGAGGTCCATACGGCGGCGCACCCCACAACGGCCTAGATATGGCCTCTGGTTATGGAAGTCCAATTCAAGCGATAGGTGACGGGGAAATTATAGCTAACGGTAAAAATGACGGCTGGGGAAATTGGATTGCAATAAAACATCTGTCTTATAATTTAGTTAGTTTATACGGCCACTTAAGCGCTTTTGAATTTTTGCGAGTTGGGACTCTAGTTAAGACCGGACAAACTATCGGATACGAGGGTGATACCGGCAATGCCACCGGCTCGCATGTCCACTTAAGTCTCTATAAAGAATTCTTCACTTATCTAAAAGAAAATAACGGCCAGCTCTATTTCAACTACTTTGAAGGGTCTATAAATCCATTGGATTATCTATGATATAATTAAAGTATGGTGAAAATTCTAATTCTCGGTGGGGGATTTGGGGGAATAAGATGCGCTCTTGACCTGGATAAAAAGCTAGGCAATGAAGCGGAAGTTACCGTTGTTGACCGGAACGGTTATCATCTTTTCGTGCCTGCCCTTTATGAAGTGGCTTCAGCTTATGGGTTAAAAAAGGATCCTTTTGCCATTCAAATCAGAAAAACCGTTTGCATGCCATATGCCGATATTTTTGCCGGAACAAATATTAATTTTATCCAAGCCAATATAGTGGAAATAAATCTAACTCATAAAATAATAAGAACCGGAGGTGATCGGATATTAGAGTATAATTATCTGGTTCTCGCTTTAGGCGGCGAAACAGCCGATTATAATATTCCGGGCGTTAAGGAATATGCTTGTCAGTTTAAAATGCTCGATGACGCTCTTCTGATAAATAAAAAACTAAACGAACTTTCCAAACAGTTTCAAAAAGGGGAGAGGACGGAACCGTTTTCTTTTTTAATTTGCGGCGGTGGATCTACCGGAATAGAATTAGGGGCTGAACTTGGCTGTTGCTCAAAGGTGATTAAAACAAAATGCAAATTGCGCGGCCGTTGTTCCAACATTACTCTTTTTGAAGCCGGCCCGAAGATACTTCCGACTATTTTTGAAAAAGAAAGAAAATTTATAAAAAATAGGCTAACTAAACTGGGAATCGTCTTGATGGAAAATTCACCGGTTGAAGAAGTCGGATCAGATTTTATAAAGTTAAAAACCGGCCAGAAGATAAATGGCGATCTTGTTATCTGGACTGCCGGTATTAAACTTAATCGCCTCCTTGTAAATTTAAACGGTCTGTCTTTTTCGAGTACGGGCAAGATAAGGGTTGAAAACTCACTTAAAGTGGCAGGATTGGAAAATGTTTATGCCATAGGAGATGCCATAGAATTTATTAATTCAGAAGTGCAAAAATCAGTTCCGGCCCTTGCTTACATTGCCATAGATCAGGGAAAAACTGCCGCTCAAAATATTTACAATTTAATAAAAAACAAAGAAGAACCAAAACCCTACAAGCCATTTTCAAGTGTTTGGATAATTCCGATTGGCGGTAAATTTGCCTTGGCTCATTTATGGGGAGGTGTTTTAGTCAAGGGGTTTTGGGGATGGATAATCAGGGAACTTGTTGATATTCGCTATCTACTCTCGATTTTTTCATTGAAAAAAGCACTGGAAGTGTTTTTTAATGAGATAACCATATTTTCCAAAAACGATTAGTCCCGTTAGAAGTGGCCTAGCCAAGGTCCTTCGGACTCATACTCCTTAAGCACGAGCCAGACTTCTAACGGGATTAGAACATATCTTAATAATGTTTGTCAAGATTTGAGCTGAAAGTGGAGGAATGATATAATTAAAATATTACGATCACAATAATAACAACAATTATTGTATCAATAATATTGGGGGCCATAAGCCCCAATCTGTCTCTTGGTGTCAACTTTCCTTCTAAAAACTTATTTTCTCAAATAATTTCACAACTACCAAATCCGGCGCTAAAAAAGAGCTTATCCGAGATAGATCCGATGGAATCTCTTGGTAATGTTACTGCGCCCCTAGATAGTGTATGGGAAGCCATAGGTAGTCGGCTAAAAGTGTTTATCAGCAACAACAAGACTGCCGGCAGTCTGTCGGGGCCTCTAAAATCGAGTCCAGACGAGAGTTTAACCAATAAAGATACCTCTGCTACCACATGGTTCGACAAGCTCACCACAAATGGGCAGGTATTGGGGATAGCTAAATCAACAGTTATATTAATAGCAAATATATTAATAGCAGTACTGGAAATAGTATTGTGGGTATTAAGAGGCCTTCTGAAGTTAGTAAGTTAAAAAGCCAGCGGTTTTTAAAATATATTAGGACGCATAACCTATATTGAGCGACATTCTCTATTTCAAAAATACCCCTCTCCTCTATACTATAGACAATGTAATGTCGCTCAATGTGCAAATATTATGCAACATTTTAAAAAATATCACATAATATTTGCCATTATTAACATCGTTACTCCCCTAGACACCAAGAACTAAAACCTATAAACTATTTTCGTGCCTCGCTTAATTTTCGACATCGAAACAATCGGCGTTGATTTTGAAAAATTGGATAAAAAGTCCAAAGAGTTTTTATTGGAATATGCCGAATCTCCGGAAGAAGAACAATTAGTCAAAGAGGGTCTCGGCTTCTCCCCTCTTACCGGGGAAGTAGTGGCTATCGGGATTTTAAATCCAGATACGGATAAGGGTGCGATATATTTTACCGACCTATCAAATACATTGGAAAAATATTCCGATAAAGACATTCAATATACTCCATGCGCTTCAGAGAAGGAAGTTTTGAAAGAATTTTGGGATACAGCTCAACTATATGAACAGTTTATTACTTTTAACGGCAGGAGTTTTGACGGTCCATATATGATGATTCGTTCGGCTATAAATAAAATAAAATCCTCTAAAAACCTTGTACCATACAGATACGAAACGGAAGGATACGGCAAGATTATCACCCATCTTGATCTTTTGGATCGTTTAACTTTTTTCGGCGCTCTTCACCATGGAAGAAGAGGTCTACATATGTGGTGTCAAGCTTTTGGGATAAAAAGTCCAAAAGACAATGGGATTACCGGAAACGATGTTGCTCAATTGTTTAAAGAGAAAAAATATCTTGATATCGCCCAATACTGCGCCGGCGATCTCTGGGCCACCAAAGAACTGCTCAACTACTGGGAAAAATACATTAACATCAAATAAGCGCTGATACCCTGACTTTTAATTTAAAAACGCGCTTCATGCGCGTTTTGCTTTTTGCTAACAGCTAAAGGCCTGACCCGTGTTTCAGTATCCATGCTTTATTTTTAGCTGGTCTCTAAGCGTTTCGATTGCCAATACGTCAGCCGTCTCATCAATGGTTAAATTATTTTCCACACTTTTTTTATAAGTTTTACGGATGAGATCTTTCATAATTTTATCCAATCTATTCTCAACGTCAGCTAAATTTTTTTCTAAATCAACCTTGTGAGGACGAAGGCCGCGATTATTTGACCATTCTATAAATGAGACGACCACTCCTCCGGTATTAGCAACGATACCCGGAATAACGGGAATTTTCCTTTCTTTCAATAACTGATAACCACAAGCTGTAACCGCTTCGTTGGCTAACTCAAGAACCAGTTGTGCTTTAATTCGATCGGCATTTTCCGCGGTAATTTGGTCTTCTATCGCCGCCGGTATCAGTATGTCGCAATCAATCAACAGAAGCGTATCGTTGGAAATTTCTTCCGCTTCAGGAAATCCGCAAAAAGTTCCATATTTATCATAATAAGAGCTAATTGAATCAAAGTTCAGGCCTCTTGAAGAATAGAGTCCGCCCCTTACGTCGCTTACGGCAATGACGTTAAATTGGGATTCTGGCATTAATTTTGCCAAATTTCTGCCGACATTGCCGAAGCCCTGAATAATTACCCTCGGTTTTTCCGTTATAGTCCCGTTAAGCCTATCGGATAACTTCAAAAATTCCTGCAGAACAATCAATCCTCCCCTTGCGGTAGCATCTTCCCTGCCGGGACAGCCGTCATTTTCTATCGGCTTGCCGGTAACAATTGCGGCAACGTTGGGAATATTTAAACCAAAATCGCCGTTCCATTCCCCAATTTTGTTATAGATCCAGAACATTGTTTCGGAATTTGTTCCCACGTCAGGGCCAGGAACATCTATATCCGGACCAAGCACCTTATTGGCCCAAAGTCCCTGGGCCATATTTTCAGTTATTATTCTTTTGCCAATGGGCGTATGTTGGGTCGGATTAAATATTACTCCGCCCTTGGCTCCGCCGAACGGCAAATCTGCTAGGGCGCATTTTTTTGTCATGTCGAAACCCAAAACTTCCATAAGTTCCACCGTAACATCGGGGTGATAACGAATTCCGCCTTTGTACGGGCGAGCGCCGGTAGAATGAGGATTGCAGTAATGAACCCTTATTACTTCAAATGTCTGTCTGTTTCCGTTAATTATCGGCCGGATTTTAAATTTAACAACTTTTTTGGGGCCCTTTAATTCCTCAAAAAGCCACTCGGGCGCTTTTAAATATCCACAGACCCATTGAAGCCTTTCGAGTTTGTCTTTTGGGAGCATTATCCTATTCCCTATTTTAACGTTCTGGTGGTAATTTAGAATTTAAAATAGTGAGTGTCAATCTGGCATTAATTTTTTATTTTGTTTAAACTAAAAAGTATCGTGATTAAAATCGCTTCCGAAAAAAATAAAACAACAATTGCCGATAGGAGCAATTTCGATTTTTTCAAGGCAAGTCTGGATTTGTATAAAAATGCGGCGCGATATTTGAATATACCGGATAGAATTTATTTGTCTCTTCAACGGCCGGAAAGAGTGCTCAAAGTAAGAATGCCGGTAAAAATGGACAGCGGCGATTATTTGCCGTTTCAAGGCTGGCGTTCCCAGCATTGTTCTTGGCGCGGCCCCCTAAAGGGCGGGATTCGTTTTCATCCTGATACCACCAGAAACGAGGTTATCGCCCTTTCGATGCTGATGACCTGGAAATGCGCTTTGGTTGATATCCCCTACGGCGGAGCCAAGGGCGGCGTTAATCTTGATTTAGAAGCTTTGCCTGAAAAATATCGGCAAGACAAAAACTGGAAAAACCCGTTTCCCTATCTGATGTCAAAAAGAGAGCTTAAAAATTTGACTGATAATTTTACCGAAAAAATATTCCCCATTATCGGACCGAAAATTGATATTCCGGCTCCCGACGTGAACACCAATTCTGAAATAATGGGCTGGATAATGAATAAGTATAGTTCCATGGTCGGTTATACCGAACCAAGCGTCGTAACAGGTAAACCCTTGGGTTTAGGCGGTTCGGCCGGCCGCGATAAAGCAACCGGCCAAGGCTGTTTTATTACAACTAAAGAGGCTATGAAATATTTGTCCAAAAACAGAGAATTAAAATACGGCCTGGATAAGGCAACCTGCGCAATTCAGGGATTCGGCAATGCCGGATCGGTGGTGGCAGAATTACTTGATAAGGCCGGATTTAAAATTGTGGCCGTTTCCGACAGAAGCGGAGCAATCTATAATGCCAGGGGGTTGGATATTCCCAAAATAGCAGATATAAAAAGTAAGGGGTTGTCGGTTTCCGATTTTAAAGAAGCGGAAAAAATCAATCCTGAAGAACTTTTATTTTTACCGGTAACTGTATTAGTTCCGGCCGCTCTCGAAGGCGTCATTACTCAAAACAACGCCCACAAAGTTCAAGCGAAAATTTTAGCCGAAGCCGCGAATGGCCCGACTACCCCTGAAGCCAATAAAATTCTTGAAGAAAAGGGCATATTCGTTATTCCGGATATTCTTGCCAATGCCGGAGGTGTCGTTGTTTCCTACTTTGAATGGGTCCAAGGATTAGAACAATTTTACTGGGGTCTTGATCAAGTAGAAAAAGAGCTAGAAACAAAAATGAGAAAAGCTTTTAATGAAGTTATAGCTACAGCTAGCAAATATAATGTTAGTAACCGAACAGCGGCATTTATAACAGCTATTAATAGAGTTATGGAAGCAGGTGTCGCTAGAGGAAAAGCATTATAACCAAATATAAAACCCGCAATTACGGCGGGATTTTATTTTAAAAATAATCTTAATTATATGTGGTACAGCAATATAGATAATTTTAAAAATGCTAACGGTTATGAAATAGACGGTATTTGGTATCCGCGAGTTACAGCCATTGTCGGCATTAAAGCCAAGCCAGCTTTATATATGTTTTATGCCGGACTACCGGATTATAAAACCGGCGAAGCAATAAAGGCAAAGTCGGCTGAAGAAGGAACGCTGATTCACGAAACAATCGAAGCTATCTTGCGTAAAGATCCAGTTGTTATTCCGGAATCAATTAGGCCGGCTATTTCTGCTTTTATGGATTTTTATTCAAAAAATGAGATTGTTGCTCACAAAATAGAAGAACGGGTTGTTTCAAAAAAACATCACTTTGCCGGTACGATGGATGTTCTGGCAGAAGTAAATGGAAAACTGGGAGTTTTGGACATTAAAACCTCTATCGCTATATACCGCGACTACTCGATGCAAACATCGGCTTACATCGAAGCTCTCCGTGAAAATCCAAACATGCCCGAACTAACCCGCTGGATATTCAGAGTTGACCAATCAAGACACTGCTTCAAATGTCCGGCAACCCTCCGTGATAAAGGCGGACGGGAAAAAATCCGCAATGATAAGGACAAAAAATGTATTCACGAATGGGGACCGATGCAGGGCGAATATGAGATAAAAGAGATCACTACTTTCCCCGAAGACATCAAAGCCTTCCTCGCCTGTAAAGATCTATGGGAGTGGGAGAATGAATTTTGGTTAAAAAAAATTTTTAGGTAGCTCTCCCAGCCCTTATCCGATCAACTTCAGTGAGATACTTTTTACGCAGACGGATATTTTTAGGTGTAACTTCAAGATATTCGTCTTCAGCCATAATTTCCAGTCCCCTTTCAAGACTTACCCGAAAAGGCGGAGTCAATAATATATTTTCATCGGAACCGGCTGCCCGCATATTGGTAAGTTTTTTACCTTTGATGGGATTAACGGTCATATCCATGCCTTTTGAAACATCCCCGATAACCATGCCTTCATAAACTTCAGTATTTGGAGCAATATATAAAGTTCCCCTGTCCTGAAGATTAAAAAGAGAGAAACCAAGCGCTTTTCCGGTTTCCATTGAAACCATTGAGCCAACATGTCTTCTCTTGATTTCGCCCACATGAGCCCTGAATTCGATAAACCGGCTCGACAAGATACCTTCGCCTTTGGTGTCTATCATGAATTCATTTCGAAAACCTAATAATCCTCTGGTGGGTATCTCGAAAGTAAACCTGACTTCCCCATGATGCTGTTCCATTGTCGTCATTTTACCGGAGCGTTGGCCCATTTTTTGAATAACTACGCCTGATAAGTTTTCCGGAACATCTACGATTGCTTCTTCAAATGGTTCTAAGGGCTGGCCGTCAATCTCTTTGATGATTACCTGGGGTTGAGAAACCTGCAATTCATATCCTTCTCGCCTCATATTTTCAAGCAATATCGCAATATGAAGTTCGCCCCGGCCGTAAACTTTATAAAATTCTGAAGGGGAAAAATCTACTTTCAAGCCAACATTCACTTCAAGTTCTCGTTCCAATCTTTCCCGTATCTGACGACCGGTAACAAACTTGCCATCCCTTCCGGCAAATGGTGAATCATTGACTAAAAAATTTAAAGATATCGTTGGTTCATCAATTTTTATAGCCGAGAGTGGTTCTTGCTCTTTATTGGTGCAAACTGTTTCCCCAATATAAATATCTGGCAATCCGGCTATCATTACTATATCCCCTGCTAATGCCTCGGCTGCTTCTTTTCGATCCATTCCATGAAATGTAAATAATTTAGTGATTTTACCAGTTCTGGTATCACCATCCGGTTTTTTAATAAAAACATTATCCCCCACCTTAATTCTTCCCTCATATACTCTGCCAATACCTAACCGTCCTAAAAAAATATCATAAGCCAAATTAAAAGGTTGGAACCTTAAAGGTAGAGATGTATCAGCTTGGGCGGCAGGAACTTCTTTAATGATTGTCTCAAGTAATGGAGTAAGATCCTTTGAATCATCGGATAAGTTAAGTTTAGCAATTCCTTCCCGTCCGATAGTGTAAACTGTTTTGAAATCCAGTTGTTCGTTATTAGCGCCTAAATCCATAAATAATTCTAAAACTTTTTCATGAGCCATATTCGGATTGGCCGCTGGCTTGTCTATTTTGTTTATAATAACAATAGGTTTTAATCCTAATTCCAAAGATTTTTTTAGAACAAATTTTGTTTGAGGCATCGGACCCTCTTGAGCATCAACAACTAAAAGCACCGAATCAATAGAACGTAAAACTCGCTCTACTTCAGAACCGAAATCAGCATGGCCGGGAGTATCAACTATATTTATTTTGGTGACGGAACGTCCTGAGCTTGCCGAAGGATAGAAAAGTGAGGCATTTTTTGAATAAATGGTAATACCGCGCTCCTGTTCGAGCGCGTTGATATCCATAGTTACTCCCTCTTTGACCATTCCTGTCTGATGCATAAGAGCATCAGTTAAAGTCGTTTTACCATGATCGACGTGGGCGATTATGGCTACGTTGCGTATCTGCATAATATTAGGTTAGACGAAGTATTAATTATATTATGAAACTTAAACAAAGTCAATCTTATCTTGACAAAAAAATTTAGTCATGCTAAGATATTACAACCTTGATAGTTCATTAGGGTTGAATCATGAAAAAGGTTTTGCTAGTTCTTTTACTTCTAAGTATTGCTAAAAATTCTTACGCGGAAGGTCCTCAAATAGTTGGCGGATATCAAGCCACGACCATTGACCATGATGTTTTGTTTGGTTTTCAATATGCTTGGTTAAAAACTTCAGACAAAAATTGGCAATTTCTTACGCCGGGGTTTACTGGCGTAAAAACAGGTGCTGCTTGGTCATTACAATTGATTGGTAAGCGATTGGTAAAACTAGATAGACAAAAATGGGTAAACCCCCCAGATCTCTATATGGGAATACACCTTACCGGTAAGAAAGGCGTGGGCATTTCCTTAAGCTTTGGGTGGTAACCACCAGCGGTGCGATTCTACTTCGCCTTTGGCTACGAAGGACGCAGTAGTATCAATCCGCTTTTTAATTGCTTATAAAGTATTACCCTAAGCCACCGAGCTTGAAGGGGATATATGGTATTATCGACTGCAATTCCCTGCCAGAGTGTATCCGGCCGCTTCGGCTTCTTTGTCGGAATTAAACCATAATTTGTTTTCTTCTTTTATTTTTGAAACGCTGGCGCACCAAGAGTAATGATATTTGTTGGACTTCTTACCTAGAAGCGACTTATCGACTACGACTCTTGGGTCAATTTTTCGAGCTATTCCAAGTATTACCTTGATAGCACTCTCAGTACTTGTGGGCTTAAGCATTTCATCAAGAACCTTTTGCTTAGCCTCCAGTTTAACTTCTGCAGGATATATGCCCTCGACTGGCTTAATCATCGGTATCCTTAGATGGATTGTAAGTCTTCGGCTCTTTGTATCAATAAATATTTTATGGACAACCAATTTCATTATTTCCTCTGGAGTATCCACTCGTCCCATTTTGACTATGGCACCTTTAATAGCATTAAGAACCATATCTTTATCCCCCTGACTCGCCATTCGTTGTTTTATTAAAAGGATATCATTCATTTTTAGGTCTACTGCCCTATCTGCCTCTTTTAATGCCTTCTGGCACTCTTCCTGGGTCTTATAGAAGCCCATATCCCACTTCTCCCCCACTCTACCTCTAGCCTTATTTAAGTTGTCTAATGCCCTATTTTCTATTTCTAAAATCGGGGTTAGGTCCTCTACCTTTTTTTCTTCTAAATTGTTCAGCCAAAATTCGGGAGTATTAATAATCTTAGAAAGTTGAGGTAATATTGCAAAGTCCAAGAGTGGCTGTCTAATCCAGCCACAATTACTGCACCTAGACTTAGGCTTATCTTTATTATTTCTGTTACCAGAATAAGAGATAATCAAGCCCTGTTTCTTGGTATATTTTCCTTGCGGGTACATTTTTCCACCGCACCTGGCACAGTAAAGATAAGGAGCATAGGTAGCAGGGTGCTTGGTGGTGCCTCTCAAAGAATTTCTATTGGAGTTCATAGTAACCCTAGCTCTCTCAAAAAGTTCTGGTGAGATAATCGGGTCAGTATAATAGGGAATCTGGAGTTCTTTTTTCTGTTTTCTTCTTAGGACAGCCTTACCGATAAAAATAGGATTTAAAATAATATTTCTAATAGTGGTTCCAGTCCACTTTTTATTTTTAGTGGTTCTTAATCCCCTATCATTTAGTCTTTTAGCCATTCCATTCAAAGAGATACCTTCTATGGCCGACCAGTGATATAAATCTCTAACAATTTTTAATTTATCGTCATTAGGAACCAGTCTAAATTCTTCGTCTTTTTCATATCCATAAGGCGGTGAACCGTGCCAATGCCCCCTATCTCTCATAGCCGCATTTCGTCCATTTTGAGTTCGCATTTTTATATTTTCTCTTTCTAGCTCTCCGATTACAGATAATATTTGTAAAGTAAATTTGCCAAAGGCAGAGTCAGTGCTTAAGAACGGCTCGTTAACGCTAAGAAATTTTATTTCTAAAACATCAAGCTCTTCTAAAACAGTAAGGCAGTCCAAAACTTTACGTGAAAATCTATCTAATTTCCAGACCACTAGAAAATCAAACTCTTTTTTTCTAGCCAGTTCTAATATCTTTTGTATCCCTGGACGCTTTAGATTGGCGCCAGAATAGCCATTATCTTGAATGGTATCTATGATTTGATACTTTTTATAATTACAAAACTCAACACAGTCATTTTTTTGGGTATCTAAAGAACTCTCGTTCTCTGATTCTTCACCAGATGTACGGCAATAAATTATGGCTCTAGGTTTTTCTTTGATTTCCATAGTATCTACAATAGTCTAGAAGCAAATATTTAGCAAGTTACACACCGCGGTGTTGACAGCTATTGAATTGCGTGTTTTGGTATGGTATAATGGATATAGAGCATTAGAAAAACTCTGGACGGCAGAACTCATTGTGTGTCTAAAGACATTCAGAAAAAACGCAGTGAGCGCCCCAAGGCTTTATTACTGTCGTCCCAAGTGTCTTTCTCGTTGCTCTGGAGGATTATTAAAAACCATTTAGAACTGAGGGTATCATAGTGACTGGACCCTGGCCTCTTGGACGCGATAAGAATCGTTTCTAAAATGCCTGGGTTCAGCATTGTCTACGGTGCGTAATACAAAGGAGGTCTCGTAAGAGATTAAAACCGCGAAAGCGAATAGTGCCATAAACATTACGCGTCAATGCATTATGCTAGGTGACTAGCAAAGCCCCCGTTAATGACCACTACTGTTACCAGAGAAATATGGTTGGAACCAATACCAATCTGACACTCTTAAAGCAAGCCCCAGTCACTCACTCTCAACCTTCTAAATGGCCCATGGAATAGTTCTGACAAAGGATTATAGGTACAAGCAACAAAGCAATCTATCACTTTAAGCCTAAGGAGATAGTGATGTTCACTGGTAGACGATAAACGCTGGTGAACTAACGTCAACAGGATGCAGTGGTGTTCGAGACATTAACAACAACGAGCCACTGGGGAAGACCCGTAAGAGGTGGGATACTAGTTAATCCCTGTTAGGTGAGAGCAATCCACATTTGCCTAAAGAAACTTATTACGTTATCGGAAACAGCGTCAACAAACTATAATACCCGACAAATTCTAGTTAGCATAGAACCAGCACTCTACCCAACCACATGGGAGAGGCTTTCAGCGTCCGAAACCTCCCAGCCTGGTGTTTCTAAACCCATTCGTGTGAATTCCCCGCGCGGGTTTCGCGGGTCTGAGGCCAGGGATTGGTCTTATGCTCACAATATTTAATATAAGCAATCTTAAGAAACTAGTCGGGAAGAAGGATTAACTTCTAAAATGGTAAAAGAGTAGGTTTTAAGCCGTTATTCGTACTTTTCCGATAATGGTAGACATACCATTTAATTTAGAGGTTATGGATGATATAGGGTCGGGGTTAACTTCCAACCGCAATCTCCCTTAGTATGACAAGGGCATTGTCTGCCACATCGCGTTCCAGACTGTATCTGTTAAGAAACTACTAACACTCATGAATATTTCATAGGTGGTAGCAATTCCCAACCCTAGCCCACTAGCAAACCACAAAAAGAAAGTTTGTCAAATTTAATTCTCGAACAAAATTTATTGTTCAGATTCGTGACTTTGTGGGTCTACTTGGTTAATTTCTATTCTTCTTAACAATGAACTGAAAAGAACTATTGAAAGAACTGGGAAGGAACTAAAACACCCACGGCATGATGTCCGTAGGTGTTGGCAATTCCCAACTATAAAGTTTTAAAACCCGTATGTCCCCGCTCGTCCGATGGACTATCTATTTTGGGTTACTATGCCCCTACCTAAAAATCCTCTTTCACTTAAACACCTAGGTGTTGACAGAGAACAGAAGCTAATAGCCTTGTATTCTAAGTAGCCTGTAATTTTTGTAACGCCTCTAATTTAAGCCTTGATATCATTTCGTCATCATCGTGTGGGGCTATAACTAAAGCCATATCGAACGCCTCAACTGCCTCCCGATATTTTCCCATCTTTGTTAAAACATGCCCCTTGCCAATCATAGCTTTTTTATCTTGCGAATCAATTCCAAGTAATTTATCATAAGTTTCTAGTGCTTCCTCGTATCTTTCGAGCCCCATCAAAGCTAGCCCTTTATTCAATAGGGTCGATAAGTCTGTTGGTATTATATTGAGTAGCATATTGTATACTACTAGCGCCTCATCATTTTTATTTAGACCTTGACCAAGAGCCACCCCTTTATTATACAGGGCATCTCTATATTTAGGGTCTATCTCGAGAGCCTTGTCATATTCCTCAATCCCTTCTTGGTGTTTACCCATACTGCCCAGAGCATTTCCTTTGTTGAGTCGAGCTTCTTTATGCTTGGGGTCAATTTTTATCAATTTATCATATACATCTATAGCTTCTTGAGGTTGACCCATATGACTCAGAGTTGTTCCCTTACAAAATAAAGCATACCCATTTTGAGGATTTATTTTTAATAATGCATCGAACATCTCAATTGCCTCCCCAAACCTCCTAAGAGAGTCGAGGTCTATGCCCTTATTGTAAATTGCACTCATGTGCTCGGGATTTATTTCTAGTAATTTATCGTATGCTTCAATTGCTTCTGGGTATTTTTTTAGTGCATCTAGGGTACTGCCCTTACTATATAGAACGTCTCTGTATTTAGAATCTATCCCTATGACCCTATCGAACATTTCAACTGCTTCTTCGTTCCTTCCTAATTGAGCTAATTCTCCTCCCATACAATACAGGGCATCTATATCCCGAGAATCTATCTCCAATATTTTATTAAATGATTCAAATGATTCTTTATGTTTACCCATCTCGCCAAAGGCAACGCCTTTAAGGCGTAAAGCGCTTATATCTCGAGGGTATAAATCTAATAATCTGTCGCATATTTCTATCGCCTCTTCATGTTTGCCCATATCATCAAGCACTAATCCCTTGAAAAATATGGCTTTCTTATGCTGGGAGTTAGTCGACAATATTTCATTAAATAATTCTAACGCCTCCTGATATTTCTGCAGGTCATACAGCGCCACACCCCTATTAAACATAGATTCTATATCTTTTTGTGAATCGGTCATGAATAAAAGTTCTTAAAAATAATTTTGTTATAGGAAACACAAAACCCGCGGCTAGGCCGAGAGTATTACTACTCTCCCACGCTCTTTCGAGTATGGACCGACGAAGGTGCCTGAACCACGGGGTCAGTATCTTCGTCGGTATTTTATGCCATACCCATATTTTCATATGGGGTTAGGCTCTATTTAAATTGTAATTATATTATACTCTTTTTCATCCAATAAGTCGTTTCGGGTACTTCCACCCGACCCGCGTACGATTAAGGATGTTATCAATAACCCAATATCTGTAGCGGCCACGATACCAATAATGAACCTGATATGGCTTTCCGCCAGGCATACAGAATTCTTCCCACACTCCATGTTTCCGAATCATCTCCTTGATATACCTATGTGTCTTCGGTTCGTTCTTCTGTAAAACGTATTCATGCGGAGCGGTCTTGGCATATGTTTTTGCGAAGGTCCATTTCATTTATAGTAAGAGAGGATAAATTTTTTAACTGGAGATGTGACGGTATTTTTATTTATCTTTCTGTCTGTGCAATAGGGGGACTCGAACCATTTATATAGACTTAGCTGACCCCTGCTAGCATTACAACCAAAACAACAAATTGCTAAATTATTTTCGCTCAATCTTATTTCGTTCCATGATTCATCCCAATAATCTGGACCCCTTTCATTAAGGTGTTCTATCGTAGCCCAATTGCTCCTTGACCCACCTCTTTTGGGGATGGTCATTTTCTTATGGCAATAGACACAATACGGCATGTCTCTTTTGCGTATCTCTTCTTCTACGTTATCGGGTATACCGTACTTGTTAGCCATAAATTTATTTATCCACTACGCTTACTGCTTTCCGATAAGCACAAAAGTCGCACTCGGGATTTGATTTAGGCATTTTTCCATCAAGACATTTCTTAATTTCCTTAAGTTTTTTTTCAATCCAAGAGCTATCTCCTGTGTATGGTAGCAGAGTAATATCAAATTCTAATTTTGCATCAAATGCCTCTTTATCAGTCTTTCCGTTACAATACACAAAGTAGCCCGTGTCTGAAACCTTCAGACCATTTTTGCGGAGTAACCATTGATATATTTCCATCTGCCTCTTGTATCCACCCTGCCACTCGGCATCCAGTGTAACCGCAGACGTCTTACTTGTGGCCTTATAGTCCACAACGATAATCTCTTCATTATCGTCCTTCCATAAATCATCTACCGCCCCTGTGACAATAAAATTGGTGGGCTTGTGGTGATACTGCACTCCCTTGAAGTTCTCTCGCCATTCGTTTATCATTTCGTGTTCAAAAGGCACCGCCTTGAGCCCATAGGCCTTCATTAGGGGGTGTGCTACCTGTTTGGCCCTATGCACATCGAATTCTTTCTTTAATAAGGTGTCCACGGCTGTATTCAAATTAAAAGGGAACCCACCAGGTTCTCCGATACCTAGTCTACGGTCCAGGTAGAAGCATTTCGGGCAAGAAGAGAAATCCTCAATTCTAGAACGAGACAGCTTAAAGGGCTCCGTACTTTTTGGGTTATATAGATTCTTTGTCCTGTTGGCTTTATAGTATTCGGACATGTTAGTTTTTATTGGAATCTTCTACGATTTTAATTTCCTCAGGAGAAAGGCCGTAGAGTTTATAGACGAGTTGGTCGATTTGTTTTTCATAGATACTAGCATCTTTGCCTCCTCTTTTTAATTCAGTAATTCTAAGAACCAAGGCTTCAATTTCTTTCTCCCCCGCTTCGTCCTTCGGAAATTTTAAGGGGAGCTTCTTCAAATGAATGCCCTTAATGTAAGGAAAGACATCGGGGTTTGTAATCATTTTTTTATTAAAATAATAATCTAGCAGGGAAGAATTTAACAATGCTGTGATAATTTTGAGATTAACCCGTCTCCCCTTTTTAATATATAAATTATATATACTTTGGTCTGTGTAATATCTTTCGCTATCAATTACTGCGATTAGCTTATTACCAGTTTTTCTAACTAATACTTTCTCATCTTCTTCAAAGATATTTTCGTCAATCCCTGTATGAAATAATGACTTATCAAACAAAATATATGTGTTAGGAAAATCAAGCAAATATTTATTGATGTTTCTACCAACTAAAAACTTCTTGTACCTATCTTGTTGCTTATTGATTATTGGGGCATTCGCTCTTTTTATACCAATATTTGCCTCAAGTAATACTCCGAGAAGAATAGCCTTATTTTCGATTTTAGAGATGATTCCATCCTCGTCCTCATTTGTTTTCAAGTTTATTACGAAATCATCCGCATCATTATTCCATTTGTTCTGATAATAAATTTTGGAGTCATGTAAATCAGAAAAGTCTAAATTATGTTTTCTAATCGCAGTCGTTTTCAATTCTACATCATGATTATTATTTACCCCGAGAATAATAGAGTCTGTTACTGCCTCAAATATTTTATTAGCAAAGGACACTATTTGAGATATGTGGTATTTGGTAATTAAATACCTACGAATTTTCTTTAAGTATTCGTTTTGTAGTATCGTGCTGGGAATAATATAAACAAGCGTTCCATTTTTCTTCAAAAGACTTACTCCTTTTTCAATGAATAATGCGTAACTATTCACTTTATATTCGGCAGAGTTGGGATATAAGCTAATTAAACGCTCCACGTATGCACTACTAATATTCACGACATCTTTCCCTTTGTAAGTTATATATGGTGGGTTTGCTATTACAACGTTAAATCCATCCTTCTCGTGGAATACCTCCGAAAAATAAACTTTATAATCAAAGTTCTGATTGTTGTTTGATATATCCTTGATTAATGCATCAATTCTTTTCTTGTACCCATGTTTCTTTTTCAGATTAGTTTCGTCAAAATATAAAGGCTTCAGCTCCTCAAGTTCGGCAAATTGTTGTTGATTAAACAGATTCAGCTCAACACCAAGAAGAGAATCGCCTTGAACAATTCTGAAGTCTAAATTTGGCAGAGGTTTTATCTTCTTTATATCATCCTCATCTACCACAAGCGATAACCATAATCTAAGTTTAGCTATTTCAACGGCCGCTAAATCAATGTCGACCCCATAAAGACAATGCTGTATGGCGTGGCGTTTAAATTCATATATCGTACGCCCGTCCTTATTTTTAATAAAGTTTGTTAAGGCATTCCTAGTGCGGATTACTTCGTTCATCATCCCAACGGGAAAGGCCCCAGACCCTATTGCGGGGTCACAAACACGAATATCGGCCAAACTCTTATCTAGGACCTCGGCATTCTTTCTTATTGATTCTGGCAATTTATGATAATAAGTCGAAGTTTCTTTCCCAATCTGCCCAATAAACGCTTCGTGCTCAACAGCAGATTCCCCGAATTGAATAAGGAATCTGACATCATCTTCGCTTACTTTATCTTTGTATTCAGTAGTTAGGTAACTTACCAGACTTTCCTGACACATATAGTGAACAATTTCTCTGGGTGTATAATATGTTCCCTTTGATTTTCTGTCTTTAACTTCCAAAAGATTCTCAAAAACCTTACCGAGCATCTCTGGGTCTATGGCAACATCTTTTTCTAGTGGCTCATCTTCCTTAACTGTAAAATTGTATCTGTCAAAAACATCTAAAATACCAGTACCGATATCCCCCTGCTTAGTCCGCTCTTTATTTGAAAATATATTATCTGATAATAATATGTCCGTATGAACCCAATCATATTCTTTAATGGGGTCAAATAATTCTCCGTTCAAAAATGGGATTTTACAGTCGAGCTTACTATAGAAATCGCCATCTCTTTCTTTATTGAGGGCTTCATAAAATAACGGTTCCAGAATATCGTTAAAGAAGCAATCGTATTTAGCAATTTTTCTTTCAAGTAAGAGTCTGAGGAAGTTTTTAGGTCCAGTTCCCCAATCCGCATCACGCTCAACCCCGAACCAACCCTTCTTTTGAAGGAAGTATAGAAACACAATCTGACCAAGAAGTTTCTTTGAAAAATCAACGGAGCTAACCTTCTTACTCTCAAACTCCGATTTAATCTTGGAATCCTTCTTCAAAATTGCGTCAACGTGCTCCTCGACCAAGTGGAATAATTCTCTGTACTTCTCAAAGAACTCTTTAGTTACAACTTCAATATTAAATACTTCTTCTAATCGTTGGAGGGTGATAATACTCTCATCTTCTATCGCTGGGGCTAATTTTGACTGGGCAGTGTGGCTATTCTCATTTTTGCCAACTAAAAATGACCACCTACGAGCTGGGGTAAAGTCTTCTTTGACCTTGATTCTTCCGCCCTTTCCTTCTTCAAATTTATAATCCATCTTGACTAGAGAAAATCTCCAGTCATCCTGATTCGGTGATACAAAGGCTACCAAGGCGGCATCTTTGAGCTCACCGCCACGACTACCGTTCAGATACCATGCAATAAAATTCCTTTGCATGGCACGGGCACGCTCAAGGGAAGTTTCTTTCTTTAGATTTACAATGAGGATTTCGAGCTTGTTTTCTCCATCAGTATATTTGCCCACTCTTTCAAATGAGGAAATAAACTTATCGTAAGCATCGGGAATAAGATTACCTCTATATATAAAGGGGGCTTCTTCGATATGATTAAGCAGTTCCTTTATAAAATGGGTAAATCTTGCCTTATCAAAAGTATTTTGTAGAGTATCCTTAACAATACCCTGGGCCTGCTTTATATCCATATCATTGATTAGTTAAATATTCGGACAGAATCACCTCTCTTTTGCTCATGTTATTTCTACCAGCTTCGGCAAAATGTTCTTCGAGGAGTCGTGAAGAAATGTTTGTTTGTAATATGGCAAGAATCTGTCTGGGGTTTGGCACCTTATTTTGCTTTAATTCCTTATTGAGGGCCTGGAGGGTGACTTTGGTAGTCTGCTTGGGTAATCCGCCCTCGGTAAGCTGGGTAATCACTTTCTTAAGATAAGCCTCTTGGTCTTCGGTAAGTTGACGCTGGTCTCGTAGTGTTGCCTTGATGATTCTTAGTATTTGAGTTGAACTGTCCCGACCACCTCTCAATTTCACGTCAGCCATATCTTCGGTTGTTGCCATTACAAAAGCCTCCTTGTTCTTATCAAGTAAGCCATAAAAGCTGGGGTCTATCTTTTGTTGCGAGGTATCGCTAGTGCTTTCCAATATCTTGGCCGCAGACATAAAATCGAGCTCCTTTGATTCGGAACTATTCGCTATAAAGAATTTCTGAATTTTACCTCTACGGAAATAGGTTATCAGACTATTAGCATTTGTTTTATCAGTTTTGGCAGTCCGCGCCTTCTTCGGTAAATGCTTTATTTTCTCAAATATATCTGGCTGTTTATCTCGAATGTTTTTAATAGCATGCAAATACTTTAATTCCGTTTCTTCTTTTTCATCTTCACCAGTAATCGTATCCCTAGAGGTTAAGCGGCTAAATAATTCATGGGAACCAACAGGTTCATTTTCTGTTAGCAAGTGGGCATCGTCACCGAGAAGCGACAAGAAGGCATTGATTTTGTATTCGGCGGCTTCCTTAAGTTTAATCTGGTCATTGGATTGTTTGGTCGGGAAGAAATTAAAAGTATAGATTTTATCGAACTTGGTATCAACGCGGTTAATACGGCCGACCCTTTGCATCATACGAGTCGGATTCCAGGGAATGTCATAATTGATTACAACATTAGAGCGGTGCAAGTTTACACCTTCAGATAAGACCTCGGTACTTACCAATATGCGGTAGTTATCTTTAGGGAATCTGGCCTTGGCATCAAAATTCTCAACAACCTGTTCGCGTACAGGAGCACCTGAACCCCCCGTAAAACAAAGGGCTTTGCCTGGGAATTTCTTATTGATATTCTCGGCTAAATATTCTGCAGTTTCTTTTGACTCGGTAAAAATAATCAGTTTATTTTTCTTAAGAGTCTGGTGGCCAGACAGGTATTTAATAAATGTTAAGAGCTTGGGGTCTCTCGTTATGCCGCCCCATAATTTTTTAATCTCCCGTAGGGTTTCGAGGTCTTCCTGAAGGTCTTTATTAAATTCCTTATTGAATTTTTTACTATCTAATTTTTCTGCCTTGCCTTCGCTTATAAGCCTCTCCACGGCTTCATCATTATCATCATCCAATAATTCAAAGATTTTATTGGTATATTTCTTACTCACATAAACATCACCCTTATCGAATTCGGATAAGAATTGCTCGTAAGAATGGATGAACCTATCTATAGAACTCCTAAAGGCGTGGAAACTGCTTTCCAGACGCTTAATAAGCAAAATCTTCATAAACTTACGCATGTTTTTCTGCGACAATGTTTCGGGCTGGGTTACCTCGCCTTCGTAATATAACATCGGAGCATAGCGGGCATACTTGAACTTCTTAGCCACTAGTTCAATGGTTTTGGTGAATATAGCATCTTCGGTATCATTAAGCTCATAGAAAACTGCTTCTGGCTTCTCAACGTCTGGGAATCTTAGTTTTTGAGTTGCCAAATCCTCTGCGAAATATTTATTAATCTCTGACCGAGTTCGGCGAACCATTAAATACTTTAAAACCTTCTCCCGTATTTCCGTAGCATTTTCCTTTACGATTTTAATATAGGCCCCGTAGTCTGTCTTGCGGTCTAGGCCATTTAGCTTTCTTTCTAAACCAGAAAAGAATTGCTCGATGTCTGGGAGGTTAGGGATGGTACTTTTTCTAGCTTTTTGGAAGAGTTTTATCTGGCTGAGGATGTCTTTCGGTGAATTGTTGTAGGGAGTGGCGCTAACCAAGATAACCTTCTTGCCCCGACAGATTTCGGCCAGCATTTCATAGGTGGCATTGTCTTCTGTTCTAAAGTGGTGAGCCTCATCAACGAATACATATCTATATTGCTCAACTCCTTCCTTGATAATTTTTTCCAGTTCCCCAGTAGACCTGAACGTGGCGGCAACATTAAAATCACGAAAAACATTAGTCCATGAACCAGGGTTAACCTTATTTAAAAGGCCAGGAGGAGCAATAACAAGGATGCGCCCATCATTTACAAGCTGGTCAGCAAGCATGGCCGAGACATAAGTCTTACCAAGACCGACGACATCAGAAACAAAAACACCGCCATATTCATTGAGAATCTTTTTGGCATTAAGGACGGCCTGTTCCTGATATTCAAGTTTTATAAATTCATCTGGAATATATCTAAGCAATAGCTCGTCATGCTGGCTTAAGTCATCTTTGAAATATTCATAGAGAAACTTTAGATAAAGTTGATAGGGTGTAATAGAATCACTAAGCCAAGTCTTGGTTTGAATCGTTTCTATATACTTCTGACTAACATCTACGGCATCCTTCCAGAGCTCATTAAATTTGGCTAGGGCAAAGTCATAATCGGCTCTGTTTTTAAGCTCGACGTTAAACTCCAGATTATCCATTAGGCCAGCTTGGCTAAAATTACTTGAACCAGTAATAACGCGGCCCTTATCTCGGTCACCCTCACTGAAGGTCATAACATAAACCTTGGCATGAATTTTTTCGGATGGGTATGCTTTTATTTCTAATTTTCCGCTCCTTAGCCATTCTATGAATGTCGAGATGCCATTTTCTGTTTTTTCGCTATCTTCAGCCTCTTCCATCTCTCCTTCAATGGCCGTACCTATCTTATCCTTGGTCTCGGCACTCGAGAACTCTAGCTGAGGTTGCTCTGCCTTCTGCATTAAGTCGTAGGTCTGCCTATTAGTACTAATCCCGATAAGAATTCTTATCTTCTCGGTCTTATCAAGGGATTTATAGATAGCGTGAAAGCCGCTGGCATAAAAATAGCCGACCAAGCAATCAAAAAATCTCGTATCCTTGATTAGGGTCTCGAATCTTTGTTTTAAACTTTGACCACCCTCGTTTGTTATAAATGTTAAATCGGAACTCATACAGTCCTTAAAATAACAAAAATCGGGACTAACTGCCAGGGTATAATGTATTTTCAGACATCAATCTGGCATTTTCGGGTACTTTCCTTAATGTTCATCATGTCTTTTTTGGCATCAAACTGACATTGTGGTGACATATGAATTCATTTGCATTCTGGTCACCAGAACTAGTGCTCTAGCCACCAGAGGTCTTATTCTGGCCACCAGAATAACGGTTTTCCTGCTTTTCGGAGGCACTCCCGCTCGCCAAAAAACTGTCAGAAGTTGTTATTTGGTACAATTCCCCGCCAAGGTATATCCAGCCACTTCAGCTTCCGCGGCAGAGTTAAACCAGAGTTGATTCTCAACTTTAATCTTTTTCCACGAACCACACCAAACATGGTGATATTTTCGGCTATCCGATGCCTTAGAAACCACGACTCTTAGGTCTAGGGGCTTTGGGGTTGTCTTGGGAGTGATTAGAACATCTTCATCCCCACCATCCTCCACCGAGGCCGCTTTATAGATATTGGCTCCTTCGGTTATTTTTATTGAACCTTTTTCATTTGTGGCAATTTTGCCCAAATTAAAGCTAATAAAGGCTATCGTAGATATACAAACCGCCAGAAATATTTGATACTGGTAAGTCTTAATTTTATCGATTATTTTTTGTAGCATAGACGTTTTATATACCTAGTTTATGCCAAATGATTATAATCTAACTGGGAAATAAACAAGCCCGTCTCGGGGTCTTTTATGCGACGAAATGGCTTATAATCTATCGTAAAAACATAGTCTATAAACTGGAGTAGTGTTGTGTTGTCATACTTTTTAGAAGTAGAGGCTTTTGAGACAACAACTCTAATATCAAGTTTTTTCTGGTTAGTAGTTGTCTGTTGTTGGTTGTCAGTTGTCGCGTTATAAACATCAGCTTTTAAATCGGTGTTTTTAGTTTTTAGACTCCCGCTCTCCCCTACTTTGATAGGTAATTTTTCAAGGGCATTTATTTTTCCCAAATTAAAACTAATGAACGAAACAAGGCTTATACAAAATGCAAGGAAAATGTTGTATTGATATTGTTTGACGAATTCAGTTAATTTTGATAGGATTTTCATGACTTATTGAAGTGGTACCCCGTCAGAATTTTGCCTGCCTGCCGGTTTATCTGCCGTAGGCATAGCAGGTAGGTAAGCGGGATAGCTGACAAGGGCATAGCGCCCCGCCTCATCTGGGATTAAATATTATTTAACATACAATTTTCGAACTGCAAAATCGACTGCGTCTTTTCTCATAGATAGCTGGCGAATTATGCCAGATGAGGCGGGATGCTCATGATTGTAGTGAAATTTTCTTCACTACAAAGTTTGAAAATTTCAACAATCATGGCACATACAAAAGCTATAGGCTCTACACAACTAGGACGAGATTCCCAGCCAAAATATTTAGGAGTTAAGCTTCATGATGGAGAATTGGCAAAACCGGGCAGTATTATCATTCGTCAAAGAGGAACTAAATTTATTCCCGGTAAAAGCGTTCGCCTCGGCTCTGACGATACTATTTATGCAGTAGCCAACGGCAAGGTTAAATTCACAACCCGCAAAAAACAATGTTATGACGGCTCTCGCCGATTAGTAAAAATAGTAAGTGTGATTGCTTAGCTTTTCACTACCACTTTGAGTTCTGCTTTGACGCCAGGAATGAGTTCAACCCCTATCATATGTTCTCCGGCTTGTTTGATATGCTCGCCGTGCGCTTGATGCCCTGAGCTTGTCGAAGGGTCAAAGTCAATTGAATCCGGATCAATTTTACCGCCAACGGCTTTGGATAATTCTTCAGCCACTTCTTCTTTAGTAAGCGAGGCAAACAGCTTGCCGGTTTTGCTGGCTTTTTTGGTAAATTCCAAGATAATATTTTTTGCTTTTTCGGCCATCTCTTTCGCCTTTTCATTAACAATCTTTTCTTCCACTTCATTTTTTTTCTTCAAAAACTCCGCTTCTTTCATCGTTGTTTCTGTAGCTAATTTAGCCAATCCCCTGGCAATCAAATAATTCCGACCATATCCATCGGCAACATTTTTAATATCGCCAATTCGGCCCAAATCTTTGATATTTTGGAGTAGAATAATTTTCATGTAGCATTATCTTAATAATTCGAGTGCTTTGTCAAGCTGTGGATCTTTCCCGGGCTTACCAATCTCCAGCGTTCCCTCTTCCGGATTTTCAGGCATTTTTATTTCAACATTCGGTTCAATTCCGAGATCAGTTATCGAGCGGCCACTGGGTGTCAACCATTTAGCAATTGTAACTTTAAGCGAAGAACCGTTCTCAAATTTTTCCAATTCCTGAACCGAACCCTTGCCGAAGCTCTTTTCTCCGATTATTTTTGTTCCTTTATTGTCGTGAAGGGCGCCGGCAAGAATTTCAGAAGCCGAAGCCGAACCGCCGTTAAGAAGAATAATGGTGGGATAAATTTTGAGAGCGCCGTTGCCACGACTTTTGAATTCTTCTCGGGTCCCATCTTTGAATTCTTCCATTGTAACAATCTGATCATTGTCCAAAAACCACCCGGCTAAATTAATAGCTGAATCAAGGAGTCCTCCCGGATTGTTTCGCAAATCAACTATAAGTTTTGTAGCAGATGATTTCAGTATTTCTTTTGAAGCTTTTTCAAATTCAGAATCAATATTCTGGTTAAAAGTATAAATCCTTATATAGGCAATCTGGCCATCAATTATTTCCCACTCTAAAGATGGGATTTTAATCGTATCCCGGACTAGTTCAACGTCTCTTGTGTTGCCATTGCTGGAAATAGTAAGAATAACTTTTGTTCCCCTTTTCCCCCTGATAATATTAACCACTTCTTCAATGGAAAGATCGGCTGTCGGCTTAGAATCAACTTTCAAAACCTTGTCATTGGCTTTAACTCCGGCTTTATAAGCCGGAGTATCTTTGAGGGGGGCTATTACGGTAACTATGTTGTTCCGCTTGCCTATTTCTATTCCGACTCCGCCGAAAGCGCCTGATATTTCCTCTTGGAATTTCTGGCTAATGGGCGGTTTCAGAAAAACGGTATAAGGATCGCCAACGGTATTAACCATCCCGCTTATTGCGCCGTAAAGCATTTCCTGCATGTCCAGTTTGCCGGGATCAACATATTTTTTGTGAAGAGAATTCCAAACTTCCCAAAATAAGCTAAAATTAACTTCTTTCGGCTGATTTTGGCTTTGATTAATTAATTTCCTGATTATTGGCACCGACTGGGCCGCCTGAAGATTGGCAAACCAAATTCCGCCTCCGAAACCGAAAGCTAGAGATAAAATCACCGTTACAACAAAAATTTTCCTGTTCATAAAAGTCATGTTCGGGTTATTAAATGAAGCTTTTGGGTTTTATCCCGTGTTTTCTAAAATATCGAAATGCATCCATAATATGCCAGCGGGTTTCTTTTTTAATTATATCCAATGCGTCATATCTTCCCCTTGAACCTCTCCGATGATAGTGATACATTTTTGCTTCCGGAAAATAGACTATTTTATAGCCATTCTCCCAAAATCTCTTTGCCCAGTCAACTTCGCTAAGATATAAAAATAAATTTTTGTCCATAAGACCGCTGGTTTTAATAGCTTTCTTTGTTGACATAAGAGCTGACCCCATCAACCAATCGACTTCAAATTTATCCGTTTTATTTTTATCGGTCATTAGAAATCGGTTTATTTCTTTTTTAGCCCAGGGCAAACTGCCCAAAAAAGTTCTTCTGTAAATTATAGTCAGCGGTCCAAAAAATCTGAAGAAGGAGTTCTGGACACTTCCGTCAAAATTAAGAAGCTTAGGACCAAGTAGCCCGATTTCTTCGTCACTCATAATATAATCAGTCATTTTTTCAATGGCGCCCCTTGTGGGAATAATATCTGGATTAATAATAAGAACGACTTCGCCGTTACTGGCGTTTATCCCCTCATTCACACCTCTCGTATATCCTATATTATCTTTAAAACAAAGCAGTTTGGTTGCCGAAAATTCAGAAATTACATTTCTTGTTTCAATACTGCTTGAAATATCTACGACTAAAATTTCCCTTCTAAAATTAGAGTCTAGTGTATTATGCAGCGACTTTAAACACAATCTTAAAAGCGGGGGGTTCTTGAAATTGATGATGAGGATGGAAAGCATCTTAAATTATGACAACCTGTTGTAACCAATGATTTACGGCATACGACTTATAACTTAAGATACAATCTTCGTCATTAGTTATAAGTTGTCAGTCATTGGTCAGTTGTTACGGGTCATTAGTTTATTTTAAAAATATCCTGAAACAATTGTTTTATCTGCAAAAGATTATTTTCTTTCGGCAATAAAACATACAAATTTCCGGCGTCGGTCTGAACATGGCTTTCGTATAAAAAATTCTCGGTTGATAAAACGTATTTTTTAATTTTTTGGTTGGCTTCGCCGAATTGCCTAGAAAGATTAACCAAACTTCCGGTATCCCAAATATTAAGATCGGTTTCAATATTAGACCGGATCGTATTTAGTATAGAAAGGGTCTTTATCGGATCGGAAAAAAGATTTAGTTGCATTACTTTATCCTTGATAGCTATAATTACTTTCTGCTGACGCTGGGCTCGATCAAAATCACTGGACGAGAACCTGGAACGAACATAATAAAGAGCTCCTTGGCCATTCAGATGATTCTCACCGGCCGGAAGCGAAAATACATATCCCCACTGCTGGGCTTCGCTAAAAGGCTGATCAAGATATACATTAATTCCGCCAAGGTCATCAATTATTTTTTTAAATGAAGAAAAATTTAAAATAACAACACTATCAATGTAAATTCCGGTAATACGGGAAATTAATTTTTTGATAAAACTTAGGCCATTTTTTCGCAAAATGCCAATCTCATAAGCTGAATTAATTTTATCTATTTTATCATCATAAATTCTTACATATAAATCCCGGGGTATTGATACCATCGAGGCCTTGGCGCTTGTTTTATCATAACTGATTACAATCATGGTATCCGTAAGAAGGGCTCCGCCATCTTTTGCATTTTTATCATCTTCTCCTCGAACCCCAAGAACTAAAAGATCCCATCGACTATCTTCCGGTTTGGGCATGGCATAATCGGGATCATTTTCAATTTTTACTTTTTTTTGCAAATTTGAAGTAAAAATATTAGCCACTTTGTTCCAAATAGTTTCCCCGCCATCTTCGTTTGCAACATCTATTTTATGTCCGCCTAAACCGTATTTAGAACCGCCATAGATAATACTAACTGCCAGTAAAACAAAAAACAGGACGCCTAAGTAGCGTTTTTTATCAGGTTTGGGTTGTTGCTTAAAATCTGGCTGTTGAATCATTCAAAATATTTTTTTATTTTTTCAGGACTTAATTGCGCCCTCTTCATCACTTCTTTTCTTTTTTGAAGCATCTTGGGTAATAGTTTAAGAAATCTTGGCAATTCCAGAAATACTTTCGGTTCAAACAATAAAGTATAGACTAAAACGGCAACTTCTCTGGTCAAAATATACCCTAAGTCCTTTAAGATGTTTATTATATAATCGTTTTTAATAATTGTAAATCGGGTATTTCTCCAATCCAAGCGTCTTTTTTTAATAGGTATTTGCTGTCTTGCGGGTACTCTGAACATATAGTCTGACCAATTTCTCTTTAAGTTTTTCGTAGTCTGCCGATCATGCCAAGCGATTACCGAAGGTACAAAAACCTGCTTCCAACCGAATAAATTCATCCGCCAAGCTAAATCCAGGTCATCTCCGTACCAAAAGTAATCATGGTCGAAAATCTCTGTCTGTAGTTTTTGAGGCTCGACCTCAAAAAATCCCCGAGGTCGAACCTCTATTCCGCAATTTTCTAATGTTCCTTTCCTGAAGAATGGACAAGCACCTTCAATGCCAAAAATTTCACCCAGATTATCATATTGACCCCTATCTTTTTCGCCGTGACCAATATTTACTATTCTACGCGACTTAAATATCCTAAACCCGCATGTGTCTATAATCTTTGTAAATTGTGGGTCATTAGTCGTTGGTTGTTGGTCAAAGCGATATATCTTAGCTTGAATAGCGCCGATCTTTGAGTCTTGCTCCATTACCTCAACCGCATTTTTAACAAAGTTCTTATCAAGAATAACATCCACTGCCATACCTAAAATGTATTTGCCGTTCGAGTATTTTAATAATTCCTCTTGCCCCGGCCACATCCCTAAATTTATTTTTGACTTTGTAAAAATAAATTTAGGGATGTTTTTCTTAATTCTTAATTCGTAATTCGTAATTCTATCAATAGTTCCGTCCGTCGATCCATTATCCAAAATATTAAATTCAATCAATTCCTTCGGGTATGTTTGTCCCAAAATCCCGTCCAAACAATGGCGAATATATTTTTCTCCGTTTAAAATAACAAGATTTACGGTAACTAAATAATTTGACATTTATATTAATTATGATAACATATTTACACTTCATTAACAATCGTTGGTGAAAGCATGACTATCGGCGAAATGAACGCGGGAATTGATTTTTTAATAGAAAAAATTAAAAATATTTTAGGTAGCTTGGGACCTGTGGGAAGTAAACAACTGTTAATTCATTTACTAAGTGATCCCGACGTCAGTAAATACCGCACAGGGGTTGGCGATAAGGAATTAAAAGAAATACTAAAAATAACTGCTTATAGGTTACTGCGACTTAATTTAATTCACGCAGAATTATCTTTTGACTTAGAAGATATCGATAGTAAAACAGTTTATTGCCTGCCAGAGTAAACATCATAACTGTTTTTTCCCCCGATTTTGTCGGGATTTTTTATGCCCCAAATTAAGGCTGTTGTTGCTACAAAAAGAAGAAATGTCCGCTCATCAAAAAGCGCCACATCGGTAAGAGAATATATCAAAACCCAAGGAACAAAAAGAATTGTTGCGCCGAAATAGGTAATCAAAAGAGAATCTTTTTCGAAAATGAAATTATCATAAGATTTTTTAAATACCAGCCATAAAAACCAAACAGTTATTATTAACGCCGGAATTCCAGTCTCAGCGGCAATGTGCAAATAAATATTATGAGCCGATGAACCGGCTCTGGCCAAAAATATCCTCTGATCAAGCACTACCGGAAAATTACCGATACCAACACCCAACAATGGCCGTTCTTTTATGGACTCAAGGCTTGCTTTCCATATCTCAACTCGCTGACTGTTGGATGTTTCACCGAAATCTATAATTGATTTAATTCTCTCACCGAACAATTCCCAATTCCCTTTTGACAATAAAAATTGAGGCGAAACAAATATTGGATAAGCCACAACAAATAACATAAAGAATACTAGCATATACAAAGAAATATATTTAAAAATATTTTTGTAATGATTATTTTCCCTGGTTCGATGCATCCAATAAATAATACCGGCAATAATAATTAAAACTCCTGCGCTTGCCACCCATATCCCCCTTGTTCCGCTTAAAATAGCTATCAAAAAAGCCGTCGGAATCCATAAAACCGACATATTGGCTCTAGTTCTTATCATTGTTGTAAGTTGTAAGTTGTAAGTTGTAAGTTTTTGGAATGATATTGCAAATATTGCCGGCAATCCCAATAACACAAACTGCGGAAATGAATGAGAGTCGGGAAATAAAGAAAACACCCTCAATGATAACTGGTCGCCGTAATATGCAAACCAGGTATTGCCTAACCGTACCGCTATCTCCGACCACAAAACCCCAAACTGTCTTGTCTGTATCCCCTCTCCCCAGATTCTCATAAATTGATAAATATCTATGAAATAAGTCGAGGCTAGTTGTATGAAACCGATAATAGTAACAATGATCGTCGGAATAGCAATATTTTTAATTAATCTTCTAATAAATTCAGCATTTTTACCGGCTAATTCATAAATTACAATCCCAATTAATGACAAATTAATAAAGTAAATAATTCTTTTGATGGCCTCGCCCTTATCTGCGGCAGGGATAATAGATAATATGGCTAAAAGCAACATGATCAAAAGTAATACAGACGGTTTTTTAATACTGTAATTTTTAATCCATTTCTTAATACGTAATACATAATATATAATACTTCCTCCCAAAAACCACTTCAAAAAAATTATTATCGATAGTATCCGCCAAGTATTCAAATTATCGTAATTAGCCGTTATCGGTATGGCAATAAAAAGCGGAATTGATCTTATAAAAAATATCGTCGCATCTTCGATTGACGCAATGGCTATATATATTACTAACCCCAAAACTAAAAATATCGATGTTTCTCGCGGCAAAAGGCCAGTTATTATAAAACCAAAAAAAATAAGCTCTAATATAAATATTTTATTGAGGATGCTAACTTTTAACATTGTTGAAAAATATTTCAGTAAAATTTTCCCAATTATATTTCTTCACAAATTCTGACCCGCTGCTTTTTATGCTTATTGCTTTTTTCTCATTGCTTATTGCCTCTCTCATCGCATCCGCAATATCGTTTATACTTCCGCTCTTTGCATAAAAAGCATATTCGCCAAACAGCTCATGACCCAACTCATTATCAGCTATAACTGACGGAACGCCAAATGACAATGCCTCCATCGGCGGAAGCCCAAATGCCTCTCGGTCAGAAACATAAATCAAAGCTTTTGCGCCGGTATATAAATTATCAAGATCTTCCCTTTTATCTAAATAATCATAGCGTATGATTCTCTCACTCCCCAGTTCTTTATTGGTATCTTCAATTAATTTTTTAATTATTGACGGTGAATATTTATCTTTCCCAACCATTATTAATTTTAATTCTGACATTCCAATATTCTTGAGAATATGAGAATATTCTATTGTAAATTTTTTAAAAGCCAAGATAGTTTCTTTGGCATGCCGACGAGAAAACATTTGGCCGACATAGAGAATATAATTGTCATATTTCGAATTATATATTACGGATTGCGGGTTAGAAGAAACTCCCAAATAGGCTACAAAAATTTTTTCCGGCTTAATGCCATACAGTCTAGCCGTTTCCCTTTTTGATGTTTCTGAAATTGCTAAAATTTTTGTTGCTTTTATCGCGGCCCAGTTAGTAAATAATCTGTAGGCTAATTTGTAATGAAATGGGAGATTGCCATATTTATACTCGTAATAAACATCGTCAGTAAGCATAACTATCGACTTGCCCAAGTATAAAGGCGGAAGCATATATGCCGGAAAAAACATCCAATCAAGACGATCTGCCATTGCTCGCAGAGGCATCAGAATATGATAAAAAATATTAAAAGACGGAAAACCTAAAACACGTTTTATAAAAATAGGATTTTTAAAAACCTCGTTGTCTGGAATTATTTTTTTAAAATATAAATATAATTTAAATTGTTTTTGCCACTCTTGGTTTTTTGCATATTCTCGGAGCAAATTTAAAGTCATTTGGCCGACTCCCCAACGCGATTTCGAATCTTCCAAATTTTCACATTCAATTCCAAGCTTAATCATATTTTTAATCAGAAACCTTTACTATCCGGCCCATTTTATTTTTATAAAAATCAAAAACTCCTTTCAATATTGCAACTGACCATTCACGGTTATGATGTGTCATAACTTTGAATATTTGTTTTAAGATAACAATCCAACTCCACGGCCAGACAAGTAGCTTAATATACCATGGCCCGTTTTTCCAGTTAAAATATAAAGCATTGCGATAATGATATCTTAATAAAAACGGCGAACCCAGTTTTTTAGTTGTCGAAGATGGGTTATGATATATTATAATGTTTTCAGCAATTGTTAGCGGAATATTCACGCATCGCGCTCTGATACAAAAATCCGCATCTTCAAAATATAAAAAGTATTTTTCGTCTAATAATCCTATCTTTTCGAAAACATCTTTATGAATTGCCATGGCACCGCCAATTACATAGAATTTAGAATTTATTTGTAATTTATAATTATGAATTTGTGAATTATTTTGCTCATGCTGAAACATTGATTTTAACCATTTAATTTTACCGCAATAGGCAGTCTGAGCGCCTTCAACTAAGGGTACCCCCACAATACCCTCACTAGAGGTCAAAATTGGCTTTAATTGAGCAATAAAATCGTTTTCTGTCCAAGTATCATTGTTCAGTATAAGCATCCAATCTGCCCCGTTTTTTAGGGCCTCTTTTATACCAACATTATTACCCCCCGAAAATCCTAAATTCTCAATATTTCTAAAAGTGATGGCATCGCAAGTCGTCACTCTTAGAAAATTTGATAACAATTTAAAATCTGTCTCTTCTGAAGCATTGTCTATTATAAATACCCGAAAGTCGTTATCCGTCTGTCCGGCAAGAGAATTTAATAATTTTATCGTGCTTTCCGAGCCATTATAATTAATGGTTATTATAGCTAATCGCATTATCTGATTTTACTTAAAAAAAAGAACCCCGTAAACGGGGCCTTATATTCTCTTTCCCAAAAACATGGGTCTGAACCATTTGTCTTTTCTTCCAAGAACTATCTTGATGTGGCTAGGAATGATATTGCCCTCCCGATAGGCTAAGGCATGAGCGGCACATCGGTGCATCCCCTCAATCACAAAAATGCATTCTTTGTGTCGTATAGCAATGATCGTTGTTTCAGAAGGAAAATTTTTTATTAAATCCCTCAATGGCTCATGCTTCTTTACCGATTCAAGCATAGCCATTTGACCAAATGTCAGATATCTATCCCCGGTCAATTTTCTCCAACCTTGGAAATCAGCTCCGCGAAGATAGCTTATGATTATCGGCCGGGTCAATTCAAACATGTCCCACCTCAACTGCCTTAATCCGAATCTCTTGAAGAATTTTTTCCGCCACTCTTCCCAATTTTTATATCCTTGGGCTTGATAATACTGTTTCCAATGTTCAAGATGCTCTTCATTATTTCTGTATATTTGCAGAACATCAACCCACTTTAACTTGTAAGGCGGATATCCCCTTAGATCATACTCATAAGGAAACGGATCGAGATGCATTAGTTCCTCTTAATTAAAGAACATTTCGGGTAAATTATATAATAATTAGACTATTAAATCAAGGAGTTTTCTTTTGAAATTTTCTGCTGAAAATTGTATGATATTATTTTTTATAAATTCTGGATTGTAGTTTGGATAATTCTCATTCAAACGTCTAATACCGTCGGCAAGAGCTTCCGGAATGGGGTCGTCAAAAAATTCACCGGTTTTGCCTTCAATTATGGTTTCAATTGCTCCGCCTTTTCGCAAAGCCAAAACCGGCTTGCCAAACGACATCGCCTCAATCAGTGTAATTCCAAAATCTTCTTCTTGTGGCACGATAAACGCCCTGCAATTCTGATAGTAATATGGCAGGTCCTCATCAGAAATAAATCCCAGTACTTCTATATTGTTGAATTTAAAAGTTTGAAGTTTGAATTTAGAATAAAGAGGACCGTCACCGATAATAACTAAGGGTAAATTAAGTTTGATAAATGCTTCAACGGCAATATCAATATTTTTGTGGGGATATAATCTAGACACTATGAGATAGTAGCCGAAATTTTTAATTTTTAATTTCCAATTTCCAACGCTTTGAATTTGTTTCGGATTTATATAACATGGCGGATAAATTATTTTTGCATCTCGACGGTAATACTTTTTAATTCTATCGGCTATATGATTGGAGATCGCCACAAATTCATCCACTCTATCCGATGCCTGCCGATCCCATATCCGCAACAAGTGTTGACCAAGTTGATGGTTGATGGTTGATGGTTGATGGTTGGAATGCAAATCCCATATTTGTCTCGTCGGACTATAACAATAGCATATATGCTTTGTTTTGGGCTTTAAAACCAACCCTTTCGAAAAAATAGCCGAAGAAGAAATAACAATATCGAAATCGGATAAATCAAAAGACTCAATCGCCGTCGGCATAAGAAAGAAAAAATATTTATAATTTTTGCTAATGCCTGGAATTTTCTGTAAAAAACTTGGCCTAATTTCGGCATCGGGAAAATATCGGAAAGCAAACCCTCGGTTTTTAAAAAGAGTGTATATCGGCGCATCGGGAAATATTTTATGCAACTCAATTAACACACGCTCGGCGCCGCTTAAAGTAATTAACCAATCATGAACCAGGGCTATTTTCATGTCGCTAGATTATTATGTGATAAAATAACATGACACTTTTCTGTTTGCAAAAAAATACTTTTGACAAAGACGATTAATTGGCCTATTATCAAAACCAATATGTCTTATCCTATTGAACCATATAAAGTCAAGGTTTTAAACTCGATTAATATTTTAAACAGGACCGAAAGAATCAAAGCTCTTCAAAAAGCCGACTATAATCTTTTTAAGATTTCTTCTGAAAAAGTTACCATAGATTTACTCACCGATTCAGGCACGTCTGCTCTTTCTCAAGAACAATGGTCTCAAATGATGCTGGGTGATGAATCGTATGCATCAGCTAAAAGCTGGGAACGGTTGGAAGCATCAGTTAAAAATTTTACCGGTAAAAAAGAAATAATTCCGGTTCATCAGGGTCGGGCGGCAGAAAAAATAATCGCCGAGATTTTATTGCAAAAAAATGATGTTGCGCTATCAAACGGTTTTTTTGATACCACCCGGGCTAATCTTGAACACCGGGGAGCAATTTGTCTTGATATTCCAACTGAAAAAATACTCAACCCATCTCAATCAAGGTTATTCAAGGGCGATATCAACATTAAAAAATTACAACGGCTAATATCCAAATATCGCAAACAGATTAAATTTATTCTGATGACCTTGACCAACAACACTTACGGGGGACAACCGGCTTCTTTAAAAAATGTTTCATTAGCTGGAAATATTGCTAAAAAGAACGGTTTATTATTTGTTATTGATGCTTGTCGAATTGTCGAAAACGCTTATTTTATATGGCGCGATGAGCAAAAGAAAAGGGGTAATATCAAAAATATTGTACGAAAACTTTTTTCATTGGCTGATCTTGCTTTTATGAGCACAAAAAAAGACGGTTTGGCTAACAGCGGAGGATTTATTGCCACAAATGATCATGCATTGGCTACCCAACTAAGAGAATTAGTTGTACTTTATGAGGGTTTTATCACTTATGGCGGCATGACCGGAAGAGAAATGGAATCAATAGCCCGCGGTTTAGAGGAAGTTGTTGATCTGGCTTATCTCAATCATAGGCTTGGTCAAATTATCTATTTTCATAATGAATTGGCAAAAATCGGCATACCGTTGATAAATCCTCCGGGAGGCCATGCCGTTTATGTTGATGCCGCTAAATTTTTTCCGCATATCCCCAAAAATAATTTTCCCGGCCAAGCCTTAGTAACGGCGCTTTATCAGGAAGGCGGGATAAGAAGCGTGGAAATCGGCTCCTTAATGCTTGCCGGCTCGGCTAAAAACGAACTTGTCCGTCTGGCCATTCCGCGCCGAACCTATGTTCAATCCCATCTTGATTATATTGTCGAAATATTTAAAAAGATTACTGCTAATAAAAAACAGTACAAAGGTTTTAAAATAATTTGGCAGGCATCCTCATTACGACATTTTACCTGTAAGTTAAAGCCTCTCTAATTGAACCTAGATCCAATAACTCATTTCTGGAAAGTTTTGATTCTGGTGCCGGTGATCGGGATTGAACCGATGATTTACTCCTTACCATGGAGTTG
>Ga0209541_10000189_pt1 | contig 116377 bp, 109 predicted proteins | sample RifCSPlowO2_01_FD_184027 | JGI IMG/M metagenome (GOLD analysis project Ga0209541, IMG submission 184027) | Groundwater microbial communities from Rifle, Colorado - Rifle CSP2_plank lowO2_0.1 (SPAdes) (version 2) | ecosystem: Environmental > Aquatic > Deep subsurface > Groundwater | place... | reverse complement strand
AGGGCGATAGCAACCCAAATGCCGATAATCGTAACCAGTGTCCAAGGATAACGCATAGTAATATCTTACCATTGACTTTTTTCTTTGCAATGCTAAGTTGGGGGTAGAAAAAACGGCTTGAAAAGGAGAGAAAAATGCCCGAGAAAATTTGTCCCGGTCCTAATACCGCAAAAGAGAGTAAACGCGCTAAAAGGCTGATTGCGCCAACTACGCAGAATTTTGATTTTGCTTTGGGCAGGGCGCGGGGTGTTACATCATGTTGGGTTATGGACGAAGACGGGGAAAAATATTTTGACGCCCACTCGGGGCCCGGTGTTTTCAATATAGGCCATCGCCATCCGGCTCTTGAAGAAGTTAAACGAACAGCCGTTTTCGGCTACGGAGCAAACGAATATCCAAGTTATGAGTCCAACGAGTTGGCGAAAAGACTGGCGTCCCTTTCACCCGGGAACTTTGATAAAAAGGTTTTCTTTTCGTCCTCCGGGACGGAATCGGTTGAAGCCGCCATACGCGCCGCCCAGGTTTACCGCCGTTCGCCCACAATGATGGCTTTTGAGGGAGCTTTCCATGGCCGGACTTCGGGCGCAAGAACTTTGACCGATCGCGCTCATGTAACCAGATATTCTTATCCGGCTTTTCCTGTAATTCGCCTGCCGTTTCCGGAAGAGAACACAGAAATGGGCCGTCCGGATAATTTTATGAAATGGGTAAGGCGCATGCTCGCGACTAAAAATCTGGGAGAAGTGGCGGCTCTTTTCTGGGAACCGATCCAAGGAGAAGGCGGAGTCAGAGTCACAAGCCGTCCGGCCTTTTATTCGCTGCTGAATGAAATTGTTATTCCTAACGGAATTTTGCTTGTGGCCGACGAAGTCCAGACTTTCAGCCGTACCGGAAGGTGGTTTGCTTCTGAACATTTTTACATTCAGCCGGATATTATTTGCGTGGCCAAAGCCTTGGGCGGAGGCGCGCCGATAGGGGCGACGATAATGCGTGAAGGTGTCTGCTGGCCCGAAGGCGGACTTTACTCCAATACCTGGGGTGGAAATCCTTTTTGCTGCGCTTGCGCTCTTGCGACTTTAGATGTTTTGAAAAACGAAAATCTGATTGAGGGATCCGACATGCTCGGCCGTACTTTTGAAAAAGTTTTTACAAAAGAACTATTCAGGCTTGTGGGCAACATAAATGGAGTTGCGAATATAAGTACTTCTGGCATGGGTCTTATGTGCCGAATTGATTTTAAAGACCCGAGAGGAAATCCGCTTACCGACTTGCGGAATAAAGTAAAGGAAGAGGCTTTCAAGCGCCGTATTCTTCTAATGTCCGCCGGCGATTCGGCTCTACGAGTTATGCCTCCGCTTGTGGTTTCGGAAGAAGAAGTAATATGGCTGGCTAGAGAGCTTGCTAGATCTGTCGCTTCGGCCGTAAAAAATTTATAATTTGAATCCCCTGATTTTTCGGGGGATTTTTGTTTGGGCGGATGTTATACTTACTGGATAACTTAAATATGAACAAACTGGAACCGAAACACAAAAGGGCCGCCACATATCTTAAAGACATGGTTTACGGCGCGAATGACGGTTTGGTTACGACTTTCGCGGTTATCGCGGGAGTCGCCGGAGCGTCGCTTGATCCTTTGGTTATAGTATTTTTAGGCTTCGCAAATCTTTTTGCGGACGGTTTCTCAATGGCGGCGTCAAGCTATTTGGCGACCCGTTCCGAAAGCGATGTGTTTAAAAGAGAGCGCGCGGTTGAACGCTGGGAAGTTGCCAACAAGCCGGCTTCGGAGGAGGCGGAAATAAAAGACATTCTTTCAAAAAAAGGGTATTCAGGCGCAGACCTTGAGCAGATGAGCGTTTTGGTGTCTAAAAATAAAAAATTTTGGGTTGACCTTATGATGTACGAAGAGCACGGCCTTACGCCTGTGGGGGAAACGAGGCCGTTAAAGGGGGCGGCAACAACATTATTTGCTTTTGTGATCGCGGGCTTTGCTCCGATTATTCCTTTCATCTTCTTTTTTGACGGAGCGTCCCTTTTTGCCGTATCTACTGTGATTGCGGGCGTTATGTTTTTCGCCGTCGGCGCTCTTCGCTCAATCTTTACGCGCCGTTTTTGGTTATGGTCGGGGCTTGAAATGTTTTTTGTAGGAGGACTTGCCGCCTCAATCGCCTACGGTGTAGGATTTTTAATTAGAGCCGTGATTGGCTAGCGATGCAGCAAAAATTCCTCAAGGACTATCTTCTTTTGCAATTTTTTGCCTTGTCTTAAAATTTCCATACCGATTTCATCTCCTATCTGACAGGAGGCGATTACGTCCTCAAGAGTTTCTTCCTCGGTGATTTCTTTATTATTGAAAGCAAGGATAACGTCGTATTCCTGAAGTCCGGCCTTATCGGCGGCGCTTCCCGGAATTATAGCCATATCCCCCGGCATGCCCTCGTTCATTATGAGCGCGCCGCGGTCGATCGGCAGGCGGAATCTTTTTTGTAAATTTTTGTTTAAAATCATGTATCTGACTCCGAAAAAGGGCCTGCGTATACGTCCGTATTTTTTTATTTCCTCAAGGTCTTTTTTGGCCTGGTCTATTGGGATGGCAAAACCTATGTTTTGCGCGCCAAACACCACCGCTGAATTTATGCCCACCGCGCATCCGTCCAAATTGACCAGCGGTCCGCCGGAATTTCCCGGATTTATGGCGGCATCGGTCTGAATAAGCCCGCGAAGTTTTTCTTGGTGTCCCGCAAAATCGGTCATCGCGGTGATAAATCGCGAAAGTCCGGATACCACGCCGGTTGAGACGGTGTTTTGAAACTCGCCCAAAGCGTTGCCGATAGCAATCACAGTTTGTCCAAGCTCAAGGTTTTTAGCCGTTGCCATTTCAACCATCGGTGAGTTTTTGGCTTCAATTTTCAGTATCGCGACATCATTTATCGGGTCGCGGGCGAGTATTTTTGTTTCGTATTTTTTATTGTCTGAAGTAATTACGCTGTAAATCGCTTTTGGGTCGGCGATAACGTGCTTGTTGGTGAGTATCGTGCCGCTTTTGTCTATGAAAAATCCGGAGCCCCCGCCCATTTTTATTCTCCCATGCTCGTCTTTTGGCGCCTGGCGGAGCCTGGATTCAAGCATGGCTTGTTCGCGGGGATCAAGCGTGTAAAACTCTTCCGGCAGATCGGCGGCTATTTCTTCCAGATCCTTGGTTACGGCAATAGAAACTACCGCCGGCATCACCGATCTGACTGCGTTTATAATTTGTTTTTGATAGTCAGCCATTGGTTTTAATTATACACAGGTATAAAGAAAATAAAAAGCCGCCTTATTTGGCGGTCTCGTTTTAGCGCGGGCCAGGCCCGTACCTTATCTCCGAATAGTGGGGCAAAGTGGCCGTGATTCTTTCCTTTAAAAATTCGCGCATGCTCTCCGTCTCTTTTTCCACCGATTTTTTGATTCTTTCCGCCGACTCTTTGTCGTCGCCCGAGACCATGAAACCCAGGACCCGCGAAGTCGTCAGGACAATTGTAAGTTCGAGAATGCCAACCTCTCTGTCTATCGCCGAAACGGCTCTGATAACGAAAGATTTTTCGGCATCTGTCCTTGCCGTTTCCAAAGATTGGGGCAAAAGAGCGTCTTTCTTGGCAAGCGCGGTCAGTCTTTCCTCTATGGACGGCTTCAGTGCCGTCAATTCTCTTGATACCAGGCGAACTATTTCGGGTACGGGCATGCGTCCTCCTAGTTGTCAAAAAACGAAATAATGATTAGCATGATAGCACACATGCCCTCGTAGTTCAATGGATAGAACAACTCCGTCCTAAGGAGTGGATGACCGTTCGATTCGGTCCGAGGGCACAAAACTTAATCGAACGGCTGAAAGGGGGTCGGGGAAAAGCGGAGCGTTTCCCCGCAGAGGAAAACAGTGATGCCGAGCTTGTCGAGGCAGAGCGCTAGAAACCGTGGGTTTCTAGGGAGTGAACAAGGTGAGCGACCCGTTCGATTCGGTCCGAGGGCACGTTGAAATTTATAATATTTTGTTTAATATTGGGTTTATGATGGAAAGCTATTTCGAGGCCGCCTTTAAGGCTTTTCCGTGGATGTCGCCCGCGCTGTTTTCTTTTTTTATTCTTATTCTTGTTTTTTGGACTGTGATTTGGAAGGGTTTGGCGCTTTGGAAGGCGGCGAGACGCGGAGACCGGAACTGGTTTATAGCGCTTTTGGTCGTAAACACCGCCGGACTTCTCGAGATTCTTTACGTTTACTTTTTTTCAAAAAAATCCGGACAAAAACAAAATGGGCCCGTGGTATAGTGGTAACACAGATCCATGGCATGGATCAGTCAGGGGTTCGACTCCCCTCGGGTCCACCCAAAGAAACATCGGCGCAAAAATCGCGGTTTTATTTTTAGCCGTATTTTTGGCGCTTGTTTATTTAAGTCAAATGAAAAACAGTAAGCTGCCGGAGAAAAAATTTTTAGTTATCGGCGTCCCCAGTGTTGAACTTAAGGCCGAACTCGCGGACACCGCGGAAAAAAGAACGCTTGGATTATCCGGCAGGGAAAAACTCGGAGCAAACGAAGCGATGCTTTTTGTGTTCGCGGATTCCTCAATCCGCCAATTCTGGATGAAAGATATGAAGTTCGCGCTGGATGTGATTTGGATAGACGAAAATAAAAAAATCGTTGATATCACTAAAAACGCCTTACCCGATTCTTACCCACGGACATTCTCGCCGTTACTTCCGGCGAAATATGTTTTGGAACTAAACGCAGGCTTCACGGATGAAAATAAAATAGAAATCGGAGACAGGGTTATTTTTTAACCTCTTTTTGACATTAGTCGCGCGTAATTATAGAATTGCGGTTAGTTGATGTTTGTTTTCAAAAAAGGGGATTTTATGCGCTATAACGAATTTATCAGGCGCAAAATCCAACAGACCCTTGACAGAGAAGCGGTCATTTTACAGTTATGCGTTAAACACGGCGATCAATATGCTGAAGTTCTCGGTGTTTCCGAGAGCGATCTGGAGGTTTTGTGGCGTATTGGCGGTGAATCCGAGGAATTGGTGGTTGTTCGGCCTCTTGCGGGACTCGCCGATCATACTGAAATAGATGACGGAGAGCGCGAGGTTGTCGCAGGATTTGACGATAGTTTTTTGAAGTTGGAAATAGACGGAAAGAAGTTTTATTTTATCGTACGTCCGGTTAGCGAACCTCCGGACTACTCGGACGAGCCCAAAAAAATCATAATGGTATTTTCCTCCGACGACGATTTAAATGTTTTTGTGGAAAACGAAACAGTTTTTCTGACCGCTGTTTTGGAAGAATGGCATGAAAAAATTATTAACCTCTTGCAAGGCGGGAAAATTGACGTGATGTCGGATGATCCCGAATAAGCCGGATATTTAATTAAACGCCCCGATGGTTTTCGGGGCGTTCTTAATTTTTTTTATTGTCCGCCTGTTTTAAAAGCCACTCCAGAATGAATTTTCTGTGCCATAAAATATGCGCTCTTTTTCGCGCCTCGTTGGCCGATGCCGGAAGTTTCGATTTACCTTCTTTGTTGTAAGCCAAAGCCGGTGAGAGGACGCTATCCGTATTATCATCTTTCGGGCCATGTTCGAAAAATAAGATGTCTTTTCGGTAGGATAAAACTTCGGCAAGGTCTGGAAAAAACTTTTCTTCAACCTCGGCAAGCGCTCCCTCGGCGACTTTCGACGAAAAATCTTTAAATTGCATCAGTGTTTTAAGCTGCTCTTCAAGGCAGTTTAGCCATTCTTCGGCTTCAAACGCGCAAGTGCTTTTGTTTTTCTTGGCAAGCTCTAGCGTCTTTTTGGCTATGCCGACTGATTCTTTCAGTTCGGCTTCCATTTCAACGATTTCGCTTCTTGAACGGAGCATGGCTGGCCCTTTTATAAATACGTCCGATTTAAGAATAACAAAAAAGAGATGTTTTGCCAGACAGGCTGTTTCTGGACTAGTATGGAAAGTGATGATAGGTTTTGGAAAGATTTTGTTTTTGGGTTTGGAGTCGGCTGTGATGGAAATAAAACATATCGGCGTCAGAGACGCGCTTGATTCCTTTGACGGCATAAACCGCCTTTTGCCTCAATTGCATCCGAGCGGTAATGGGGACAAGATAAGCGAGACTGAATTTGTGGACTGTTTGCTAAACGGGAATTTCCACCTCTTTGTCGCCGTTGACGACTCCAAGAAATATCCGGACAGCTTTGCCGCGATGGCATCAATTTTTTTCCAGAGAAATTTGGGCCGATGGATTGCCGAGATTCACGATGTCGTGGTTGATAAGGAATATCGCGGGCGGGGACTTGGCGAGAAAATCACCCTTGCTTTGATTGAAGACGCAAAGCGGTTTGCGAAAGTAAAGAATGCTAAAATTAAACTTTATTTGACCAGCCGTCCTTCAAGAGTCGTGGCCAACAAACTTTACGAAAAACTTGGCTTTGAGCTCGTGGCTGAAGCCCGCGGAGAACAAGGAACGAACTTATATAAAATGATGATAACGCCGTAAGGCGTTATCTTTTATGGGTCGGATAGTGGAGGATGTTAGAACCATTCTTGAGAGGCAAAATGGGTATATCTACATACCTGATTTGAGAGAATATGCGAATGGGTAATCTTGCCTCGTTATGCTAATCGTTATCTTTGTCGCTGGTAGTAGGTAAATACCAGAGTATTAGCCCGCTCACAAATGATATAATACTGACCACTTCGTTGACCGTCCACCACGCAACAACACCAAAACCAATAAGCACCCCAGCCCAAATGCCTCTTTCTACTCCCAGAAAGTTCGGGTTCTTTTTCATACTTATAAGATAACAATTTTTACCCCACCCCGCTACTCACTATTTTTATCTAATTCAAATTTTTTACATTTACAGTCAATACAAGAATAGGCGGGTGGCATTGGAAAGCCCTCCGTGCGCCTTTTAAGAAAAGGGTGTGAGCCGTATGTGTGGCCACATTTGCATAAATCGCTTAAATTGGGCCCCTTTTTGACATTTCCGTTTAAGTTGTCGGCCAACTCCTGCGCCATCTGCTTTATCTTGGCCTTTTGTTCTGGCGTGGTTTTTATTGTTCCGAACTCTTTTAATTTGTCCATTTTTGTTGCTTTTTAATCTTTTAATTGCGGCACCTTTTTACCCTTTTCTTCCCCAACATTTTTGTTGAGGTTATCAACCAGTTCTTGCGCCATTTGTTCTATTTCTTTCTTTTGCTTTGGCGTAAGCCCCCGCGATTGTATAAATTCGTTTGTCATATTTTTGTTTTGTAATCTGCTAACGGCTCCGCGCCGTTTCTGCTTTTGACCACAAAACGAAAAGCGGCTCGGAGTTTTAATCCAGCTTACCGACCAAAGCTGAATGAAATCTCCCAACCGCCTTCGCGACCTGCCGCGAGCAAGTCGAGTGGTTAGTCGCTTATTACATCTGGCTCACCGCAGATTTCCCAGTTTGCCTACCCCAAAAGGGGAGAAATAAGCGGTTCGTGATTACGCGCACGAACTTCGCGATTACCTTGTCAATTACACCCTTATTATAGCAAACTGGCTGGAAAAAGCAAGCAACCCACAACGCTCTACTCTTTATTTCTCCTCGCTGGGTCAAGGCGTTTTGGAACTTATGACTGGACTAAAGCTTTGCCTTGCCCGGAGGTTGTTATTAAGCAGATAAGGGAATTGTTGGATGTTGTTTGACTGTTAAAAACAGCTGGTCACTTTGAGTTTTCGTATGCCATTATCAATAGTTCTTTTAACAGTTCCTTTTTGTTTTTTAGGTCGTCCTCGTTTAGACGCAAACGATAAACACCCCATCGTTTCATATACCCTATATCGTCAAGGTCATTTTCGGTGATTTTACCTTGAACTTCGTCAGAGTAAGGTAATCTTATTTCTAGGTTTAAGCTACTTTTTCTGGGTCTGAAAACCGCAAAGTTGTTTGGTTGACCATTTTTAGCTAAACCAATATAGAATTTATTATATTTAAGTTCGTAGCCACCGCCGGAAAATTCATTGATAACAGCGAGTAGTTTATCTGCCATTTTTACGGTCTCTTCTGTTCCTCTGTCAACCCAATAACTTCTGTCGGTCACTTCTCTAACCTCTTCGTCCTCGTCAACAGAACCCAGGGCTAATTCATCTAAAACCGTAGTAAAAACTAAACCTATATCGTCCCCAAATTTATATGCGTTCATTTGTATTGCTATTATTGGAATACTGCCATTGAAAAGACCTATGACATTATGAAATCTGGTTGTAATTTCTTCCGCAACTATAACGGCGCAATGGTCATATTGAGGATAACGTTTTCGTTCTGTGTCCCAGTATTCAATTGTCCGGATGATGTGACTTTCGTCTGTCCTTCCAAGCTGTATTTCTACTTCATATCTCCGTTGAGTATCCGGGTCTTGTAATAGTAAATCTAATCTTCCAGCACGCGGTTGCGTTCTTTCTTTGTCTTTCAAAACAAGGTCTCCTAACCCAAGAATTGCCGGATTTTCTGCTATTTTGTCTTGAATTTTGCTCTCGCTAATATCTGGATTGTTCGCGAGGTTTATTTTTTCTGGGCGAAATATATCTGGCATTGACTAAATTATACATAAAAATCAGAGAAAGTAAAGCCCCACCGGTCTTTATCGCCACCAGCGCTTGCCCTCGGACATTTTATAGATGTTTTCAACAGTTTTACCAACCTCAACTATTCGGGCAGATTTTGCGTTTTGCTTGGTTATCCAACCAGCCATATATGCGGCTGACTTTTTGGCAATCCCGTATTTTGAGAAAAGAAGCCACGCAGTTAGTTCTGCTTCTACTTCTCTAACAGAGCGGTCGTTTCCACGAGCGTCTTTGATAATAATAACTTCTTTTGAACTGACCTTGCTTATTTTTATCTCGCCGAGATGTCCAAGTAAATGGTGGGCTATTTCGTGCACCAACACCCCAAATGCCTCTTGCAACACTTCCGGGTCATTATATCTTGGGTGTAATTCTATGCCGTGCTCGTTGTTGTCCAGTTTTCTATAAGCAATGCCGAATGTCCTATGCCCTTCTTCACGCAAATAGTCCGTAGATGATATAGATGTTTTTATATGTAATTCCTCACAGAGTTTTATTAAATTTTTAAATTTTTCTTTTGATATGCCTCCTTTTTCTTCTTTCCACCAGTAGATAAAATCTTTCGGTAGCGGTTTTCCATCGGTGTCCTCAAGGTCATATACAAACTCTACCGGAGCAAATGGGCGCAGTATTAATAATGGTTTGGCAGAGCGCCTTGGTTTTCTGTTAAAACGTCCCCACTGCGATTTTGTTGCGTAATAGTAGCAAGAGGGTTTTTGGATAAACACAAGAGTGCTGTTAAATGTTGAGTGATTTGGCATTCTTGCGCAAAACTTCAAATACTGCTTCATTTTTTCCGAAGATTTTAATGAGAGTAGTTGTTCAAAGAACTCTTGCACCTGCTCAAACAACACTTGTTGCTTGTTTTCAAATAATGTGTGTTGTTTATTTTTCATTTGTCTTGACCAGATTTTCAACAAAATCTTTGGCTTCTTGGAGTTTTTGTTTAGATAATCGGGCTTTCACTAACGAAGATTGGATTTTACCTTCAACCTCAGTCCCAATTTTTGATTTTGAGATTTTAATAACAGCTTCTGGTATTCCGATATTCTCTACATCCTTTGGGTAGAGGTGGGATGTTTGACCCTTTATTTGTCTTTGTATAAGTTCGTAACCAACACCCGAACGCAAAAATAACAAAAGCACAAATGGATTAAGCATTTCGCTTGTCCTGATTGTCATAACCTCTGCTACTGTTAAAATGCCGTCCGTAAATTCTTTTGGCAATTCATCAACAATATCAAGATACTTGCCGATGTAGTGGGCTTGGTGAGCCGCAGAACCAAGCACAATATCATTTTTCTCAAGTTTATTTTTTTTGTTTTTTTGAAAAAACTCCTCTTTTACAAATCCTCTTTCCTCATTCTCCCAATCAATGCCACGCCCCGTTATTGCTCTAAACTTCATTATCCGCCTATCGCCGCTCGGCAAGTAATCATCAAACGCTGGAGTTTTGCCGATTTTTATTTCAGCTAAATCGGCAAGCGGTTTTATTTTTCCTAATTTATTTCTTATCCCTTCACCAGAGTAATAGTCGGGGTCAATTCTGTTGGTTATATCAACTTGGTCAGACCATAGCCAAAACGCCTTCTGGGTTTCGTTAGTTAAATCATCCCATTCCGAGATGTGTGTTTTGATATTTTTCAGGAATACATCAACTGCTTGTTGGTATTCACTCTCGGCTTCTGTTTTAAGTTGAAACGCCTCTTTTACGATTTGCTCAACTTTTTGCTGTATTGTTTTTGACGGAATAAAAAATCTTATTTCCTCTAACGATTGATGATTTATTTCTGGAACTGGGCTACCGTTGCGTCTGCGTAGTATTTGATTTTTACCGAAAGAACTGTTTAGAAAAGTAGTAATATAATATGGGCTGATTTCTTTTTTAACCCTCAAACGCATAATATGCGAACTGATGATGGAGTTTTTAATATCAGGTGTAACGACTGTGATTATCCCAAGAGAACCAGACCGAGACATTAAAATATCTTGCTCGCTCAATACCACCTTCTCTCTTACTTTAACCGCCTCACGGGTTAAAGGAACTAATTTTATATCGTCTAAATCGGTAAAAAACTCTTTTATATTGCCAACCCTCAAATAAAGCTCACCCGTATCAGAGTATTTTCTTAACTCAACCCCATTTGTAATATCCTCAACAACCTCTCTAAAAGGAGAGTATTGCGACATTAACTTGTCATTTTTTACATATTCTGGAGACCAAAAGTCAAAATCACCACGCCTTGTGAAATTCACAACATCACTCCAAAGCCAAAAAGTATTTTGTCTTGTTTGTGCTTCTACCATAGATAGCTCTTAAACTCCTTTTTGAACTTAACCCATTCCTTTAATACATCTGGCACATCAGTATCCATAGCACCCTTCATTTCAATCAAGGCGGGGTCTTGCTTTGTTTTGTTGCCCTTGCGGTCAGTCAGACACTCAATTACTCGCCCCTCATCATCCATAACCTCTCCTCTTTCATTTCTCTTATAAGTTTTTCTGCCACGAATGTCGTAGCCGATTTTTTGTAGGTTAGCGAAGAAAATCGGATAGCGTTCTGGGGTTTTGCCTTTAGGTTTTTTCAAAAATAAAACGCTTGATTTTACACCAGCTCCGAACGGCACAAAGGTTTCTTGCGGCAAGCTGACCACTGCTACTATTTGAGCTTTATTTTTGAGCCAAGCTCGGACAAATTCGGTGTTCTGGTTAGTTAAATCGCCATCGGGCAAAACTATGCCCATCCGTCCGCCTTTTTTAAGTAAAGACAAACAACGCTCAATAAAAAGAATGTCTGGGACTTGCCCGCCACTCTTCTTACCAGTTAAAAGTTTTCCTTTTTCAAACTCGCCAGTTTCTTTATCTTTTTTCCACGCAAAGCCGAAATCATATCCCGAAAGAATGTTTGGGTCTTCAACCTTGCCCTTTGAGCCGAATGGCGGATTGGTCGTTATAATATCGGCACTCTCTGGTGTAATTGTGCCTTTTGTGTTTTTTGTAAATTCATCAAAAGGAATAAGGGCATTGGAAGTCCAAATGCCAGTGTGTCCATCATCGGTCATAACCATATACATCTTAGCGACTTTGGTAAGGTCATTATCAAAATCAACGCCTTTAATATGGGTGCTTGCATATTCTTTGGTTTGACCTCTTAAAATTTCTCTCTGGTCTGGTGTTAAATCAACATCATTAAGAGGATTACCTTTTATATCAACCCAGCCCTTTTGCTTTTTAGTAAGATTTCGGAAGTGATTGATTGCAAAAACCAGAAAGCCAGATGAGCCGCAGGCAGGGTCTAACACAACCTCGTCTGGCTCTGGCTCTAACATCTCTACGACTAATTTTTTGATTGGGTCTGGAGTGAAAAATTGTCCAGCGTCTCCTCTAAAATATCCACTCAAAAATGCTTGAAACGCCTCGCCCTTAACATCGGTATCTAAAACGGTAATGTTTTCAAATTCGCTGACGACATTGGCAATTTGTCTTATTGGTATCTCTATCTTTTCTGAGCCATCAAAAATACTCTTAAATTCTTCTCGGCTTTTTGCCTGCTCAAATAAATCAAAAATTCTTTTTTGAAATGTTTTACTCGTGTCTTTATCTCGTATTTCATCCCACTCTCTATCGTAAATTACAAATTCGCACTCCGCATTGCGACTTTTCTCGTCTTGGATTTTGGCAAACAAAAGATAGATGACTTGGTAAAAAACTTTCTCCTTTCTGCCAGATTTATAGTTAGCATAGATATTGTCGTGAATACGCTTAAAAGTTGCCTGTAAATTACTTGATGGGCGAAGGTCTTTTTTGAGTATTTTTTTATCGCCATACTCCTGTCCATATTTTGGCAGGTATCCTTTTTCTTCGTAGCGGTCTGGCTCTTTTAATCGTTTCCAATACTTAAACTCTATGCCGTTTGTCCAAACGCCTATTTGGGTAGTGGTGGCATTTACATACGCCTTGAGCTGTTTTTCTCCGTCAGGAAACTTAACATCTGGCTCTTTACACTCAACAATAATGTTGTGGTTTTCTTGCTTTTCTCTATCTTGTTTTGAGCGATAAACAACAATGTCGGCTCTCTTGCTTTCGTCCCTGCCAAGTTGGATTTGGACTTCAACATCAACCAGCTCTTTGGGGTAGCCGTATTCTTCAACAAGACGGCGGGCATATTCCTGCCTAACTTTTTCTTCGGGCGTTTCAACAATTTCAACGCCACGAATGTAGCAAATTATTTTATTGGTCATAAACCTGTAGCGGGTTTTAACTTTGCTCTGGCGGATGACAAAAAGCCCGCCGCCAGTGATAGCTTTCGCTACCCATATCCTTTCAGATATGACCCGCTACAGGTGCTCTGACGACGAGCTTTTTGTCCTGTAGCGGGTTTTTTGTGCCATACCTCGGAGTTTTTAATTCACGAGGGTTAGGCAATCAAGTTGTTAATAAAATTATGTCATTATTAAAAAATAACTGCTCCTAAAATAAATCCGATTATAAACCAAAATACAATAAGTTTATATCCTGTTGCTTCTATTTTCTTATGTAATTCACTTTCCATAATTTTTTCTTACCAAAAATGTGTTAAGGCAACAACCATTAAAATTGTTAAAACAAACAAAACTATCATAATCGTTTTTACCATTGTTTTAATAGCGCCAACCTTATAATCTATCCACTCTGTATTTTGTCTTGTCCAGTGCGTGTGATATGCAATGGTGTTCAGCTCTTCTTTAATATCTTTGTTATTCATAAGGATTATAAAATTGTATTTGCTAAAATAAACATTAAAATATATACCGCAATTGCAATATACCTAAATAACATTTTTCGTGGATGTTCAGAAAAAGATGCGGTAAAAAATAGCGAGCCAATTATAAATAATGTGATAAACAAAAACTTCATATTTTCTTTTAGTTTAATAACCCCAAAACATCCTTTTTCCGATAACGCCTGTCTTTGCGTTCGCCAAAACGGACAGCAACCAAAATACCTTTATTGTCCCACTGCCGGAGAGTGTTTGGATGGCATTTTAGAATATCACACGCCTCTTTGAGCGTCAGAAGCTCCGGTATTTTATCTTTTTTCTTGGTTCGTTTTGGCACGGCGTCAAAAATAATTACTAAAGTTTTTCCCCGTCTTATTATCTTTATATATAATCTCGCAAATATCGCGCAAAACGATGTTCCCAAGAGTAGTGGGGTCATAATTCCAGCTTTGCACATTACTAAACTTATCGGCTTCAGCTTTATAAATAGCCAAACAATCTAATTTCCTTTTAGCTATATATTCTCTATTTTCTTTTTCTGTTTTTGCTTTTAATTCTATTTGCTGTTGTTTTTCAATACTGCGCTGTTTATTTACTTGGCTCGCATAGAAAAAACCTCCCAAAACAATACTTGCTATTAAAATAACTGCAGGCAGAGATAGGTTATTAAGTTTTGTTGTAGATTGGGTGAAAAACTGAATAATCTTTTTTATTTTATCCATAGAGGGATTGATTTTTTACCTTACATTGCTTAACATAGAGCATAACGCAGATAGATATTGTCTGCAAACAATTACCTTAAATTACGATGACACCAGAGGAACTTTTGTTTAGTTTGTATAGTCGTAGGGCGGAGATAGAGGCAGAAGCCATTAAAAGATACCAAATGGGTATTGGGCTTCCTTATACCGATGAACTGCGGGAAATAGATGAACAAATTAAGGAGATAAGCAAGCGGATTCCACAACCCCCCTTTATAACTGAATCAGATTTAACCACGGCAAATGAAGAAAAAATTGATGTTCTAAAAAAAGAAATATACACCCTAGAATTTGAATTAAAATCACTTGAGTATGATGAAAAACGGGCAATTGAAAAATGTTCGGAACAAATGAGTGGAAGAGGCATAACAAAGGAAGGCGCAAAAGCGCATTATAACCCTATTCGGAAAGAATACGGGCTTAAGAAATTGGCGGTATCAGAGAGATTAGATAAAGCCAAATTTCAATACAATATCTTATGCTTAAAAGTAAAACCAAGCGAAAAATTAGCAACACATCCAACTCCAGATAAAGACAAATTGGAGGGAAAAACAAAAGTAAATGAGCAAGCAGAGTTTGGTGTGAAAAACGGCGACGAGTTGGTTGGATATTCTGAAGACAATCTGCGGAAGTTTTTAGAAATAATAAAGATTATTTTCAATCAGATAGAACTTGACGGCTGGAGTAAGTTAAGCAGGATGGTTAAAATACCATTTACCACGTTAGAAAGAGGCGGTTTTGCTTATACAGAAATGGGGTCAATTTTTAGAAGCATCAACAAAATCAATAATTACAAATTTGTAGTCATTCTTAACGAAAAGCCATACGAAGAACTCAAGAACAAATCAACTTATATCCTTGCTGGGGATATTTTTGGTGGGAGTAGTGATTTTGAGAAACGAGCAGAAGAGAGAAAAAAGAAAGAAACGCTACGAAAGTGGTTGTCTGGTGAGGGCAGGCTCATTGATGTTTCGGAATACGACTTAGAAAATAAACTCGTTTTGCGGTTGTCAATTGGTGCAAAACAAGACCCCTTTGTATTGTTAAATAAGTGGCGAGAGGACATAGAGAAAAAACTTAATCAAACCAAAAAATCAGAACGGGAGACAGCTACGCCAACGAAAAGTGCAGAAGAAGTAGAAACCGGAAGAAAAATTAAGCCATATACAGAAGCAAGAGGGAGTAAGGGATATTTCAAGTTTTATAAGCAAGGCGAGTTAATTGATATAGGCAGTGTTTCCTCTCGGCATTTTAGATTGCTTGAGGCGCTTTGCAGTCCACATTTTGGTGTGCACAAAACCATTGACGCCGTATTTGAAGCAATTAGATTGCTTAAAGACAAAAATGACACGAATCTCATTAACTATGGGACACAAAAACAAAGAAAATTAGATATTGTAGGATATACCAAAAAGGAATTACAAAAAAATAAGAAGTTGAAAGGAGAAATAAAGTATAAACTTGATGATAGAAAACAGAACATATGGCTTGAGTTGGAGGGTTAGGGAGTAAATTTTAGGAGACAGTTTGTGTCGGCATTGGGGGGCTAACGAAAAGCCCTTTTATTTTTTACTCAAAAAGGAACAAAAACCCTCTTAAGCCCTCTTGCTCCTTTGAGTTTAGAGGGTTTTTTAGAATAGCTGTATATGCTTTCGGATGAGCAAATAACTAAATATCAGGAGCTGGTTAAAAAGAGGTTCAATTGTGAAATTTCTCGTGAAGAAGCTCTTGAAAATGGGACGAAATTGCTTCGTCTGGTTGAGCTTATCTATAAACCAATGACCGAGGCGGAATATAAGATGGTTCAAAAAAGGCGAAAAGAAACTGGATTTGTAGCAAAAAATAAATAATGATTTATGGCTAATTATAACTTGCGTTTAATCAAGACAAGAAGAAGCTATAACATTACCGAAATGGCCTCGCTTTTGGGCGTAGATAGGAAAACTTGCCAGCGCTGGATAAAAACAGAAGGGCTGAAGGTCATTGAAAAAGGCGTAAATCCTTTACTGGTAATCGGAGCGGACTTGCGTGGCTTTCTTAAAGCAAAACGGGAAAGGAGAAGATTTGTTTTGGGCGAAAGCGAGTTTTTTTGTATGAAATGCCATAAATCAGTTGAGACAAAAACAGGAAGTGAAAAGATTGTTAAAACCGGAAAAAGAATAGGGAGAAGTGATTTAGAGCAGTTAAAAAGGACGGGCTTATGTAAAGTTTGTAATACCAAAGTAAATAGATTTTTACGGGGTGAAAGGCAAAACTAATAGCGTTGTTTATAGCCACTCGTAAATGTCCCACTTAATAGCGTTAAACAATCAAAAGCAATATGGCTTCAATAATTTATAAAAACGAGGTAATCAAAAGGAGGTTTTTTGGGTATGTCAGAAACTCCAAGGGGTTTTCAGAAAAGACGATTGAGTGCTACGAAAATGCAATTTGGCTTTGGGAAGATTTTTCGCATAAAACTGACTATATTGGTTTTAACAAAACGGCGGCAGAAGGGTTCAAGGGCTGGTTGAAAACCAAAAAGAAAGCCAACTCCCAGCGAGAAATTAGTGTTTCTTACTGCTATGATATGTTGCGATATTTAAGGGTCTTCTTTGGGTGGTTGTCAAAACAAAAGGGTTATAAAAAAATTGACCAGACAGCTATAGATTACTTAAATCTATCAAAGGCCGAGGTTAAAATCGCCACCCAGCCAAGAAATATAGAAGTCCCCAGTTTAGAGGATATTAAAGCCGTAATTGAGGGCATACAGGGCGATTCAGTGGGCTTACAGGGCAGTTCAGAGGTTGAACAGAGAGACAGGGCTTTAATCTCCTTAATTTTCTTAACAGGGGCAAGAATTTCCGCCGTTAGAACGTTACCAATGAAAAGTTTTGATAGGGACAAATTAACCATAGACCAAAACCCTGCTTTTGGAGTTAAGACGAAATTTTCAAAAAGAATTATTACGCCCTTAATTCCCTATCTTTACAAAGAGTCATTGGATTACTTTCTTGAATGGTTTGATTATTTGGAAGACAAAAAGAAGTTTAAGCCAGACGACCCACTATTTCCAGCAACAAAAATAGAGAATGGGGTTGAAAATTTAAGTTATTATAATACAGGACAGGTTGAGCCGACCTTTTGGGAGAGTTCATCATCTCCAAGAAAAATAATTGAAAAAAGATTTAAGGAAGCCGGAATTAAACACTATAAACCGCACTCTATAAGACATTCTTTAATAAAGCGACTATCAAAACTGTCCCTAACTGAAGAACAGAAAAAGGCCATTAGCCAAAGTTTGGGGCACGAAGACGTCAGAACAACTTTCGGCTCTTATGGTTACGGAAAAATTGATGAAGAGAAACAGATAGAGATTATTAAAAACATTGACTTTGAGGGCAAAAATCAAGGAGCTAAACAATCTATGAGCCAAGAGGACATAGAGCGATTGGCAAAAGAATTGGCTAAAAAATTAAAGACGGACAGCTAAAACTTATCCACTTGCTATGTAAAGCAATGTAAAGTATAATGAAACTATGGGCAAAAAAAAGAAGCAGATTAAGTTTGATGTAGGCAATGCGACAGTAATGGCATTACGTGATATTGATGTAGAAAAAAAGTTTTGGAAAGCCGAAGACCTTGCCGCTATTTTGGATGTAAACATAATGACCATATATCGCTACATAAAAGCGAAGCGGCTCAAGGCGTATAAAATCGGCAAAGAGTTTAGAATTGATAAAAACGAGTTTAAGAGCTTTCTAAACAAAGTAAAAACCAAATAGTTATGAGCGAAAAACAAACCAAAATTAAATACTTCATTTACGCCAGAAAGTCATCGGAGAGCGAAGACCGACAGGTGCAATCCATTGATGACCAAATAAATCGGCTCAAAAAGTTTGCCAACGACTTTAATTTGGATATTAAGAAAACTTATACCGAGGCGAAGTCGGCGAAGAAGCCAAACAACCGCCCACTCTTTGACGAGGTGATACAGCGAATTGAGAATGGCGAAGCAAGCGGGATTTTATGCTGGCAGATAAACCGCCTCTCCCGCAATCCGATTGATAGCGGAAAGTTAAGCTGGTTATTGCAAAGAGGAGTTTTGAAATCAATCCAAACCATAGACCGCCAGTATTTGCCGGAGGACAATGTTTTGATTTTTAATGTTGAAAGCGGGGTTGCTAACCAGTTTATTTTGGATTTAAGCAAAAACACGAAGCGTGGAATGATGTCCAAGTTAGAAAGGGGTGGCAAGTCAGGGTTAGCGCCTCTTGGCTACCTTAACGACAAATCAAATAAAACCACAATTAAAGACCCGGAGCGTTTTAATCTGGTTCGTAAAATGTGGGATTTGATGCTGACTGGGAGTTATACTCCACCGAAAATTCTTTACATTGCCACTAACGAGTGGGGTTTTAGAACTAAAAAATACAAAAAAAGAGGAGGAGGCGAGCTGTCGTCAAGCGGTATTTATAGAATTTTCACAAATCTTTTTTACGCTGGCATCAACGAGCATAAACCGACTGGCACGCAGTATAAGGGTAATCACGAGCCGATGATAACCCTTGAAGAATATGACAGGGCGCAAGTAATTCTTGGAAGAAAAGGCAAGCCCAGACCTCAACAAAAACATCGCTTCGCTTTTACTGGGTCTATACGATGTGGAGAGTGCGGCTGTCTTTATACGGCAGAAAATCATACCAAGTTAATAAAGACGACTGGTGAGATGAAAACTTTTACTCATTATCACTGCACCAGAAAAAGAAAGGACTTTAAGTGTTCGCAAAAGAAATATGTGTCGGTAGACAACTTGGAACTGCAAATTGAGCAGGAGCTTGAAAATTATACCATCCTGCCAGAGTTTTTAGAATGGGCGCTGGAAGGTCTTAACAGTAAAAATGATGCTGAAATTGAAAATAGGACGAAAATTTATGAAATGAGGCATAAGTCGTTGGCAGAAACCCAAAAAGAGCTTGATGAGCTTGTGCAAATGAGATACCGATTGTTAATCAATGACGAACAGTTTATTCCACAAAAGAAACGGCTTGAAAATACGATTACCCAAATTAAGGAAAAATTAAGGGAAACCGAAACACGAGCCGAGCGATGGCTTGAACTTACCGAAAAGACATTTAATTTTGCCGCCTACGCCCGTAAAGCGTTTATAACCACTAAAGGAAAAGAAGGGTTAGAACTGAAGAAAGAGATTTTGCTGGCACTGGGGAAAACGCCGATAATTACAGACCAAAAGCTGTTTCTTGAGCCAAATGAGTGGTTTGCGCCTATCAAAAATAGCTACCCTGCTCTTAAGAAGAAATACCAAAGGTTAGAACTGCAAAAAAGTGGCTTAAATAAAGCACAAAACGAGCAATTATGCTCACTTCGTGTTCAATGGGGTGCCTGAAGGGAATCGAACCCTCATCACCGCTGCCACAGAGCGGCGCTTTACCACTAAGCTACAGGCACCATCTTGTCCGAAACCGGGTTTCGGACACTATTTGTCTTTTTCAAAAATTGGGCCGGGCTCGTCAAGGCCCAGTTTTGCTTTTAATCGAGCCAAATCTTCTGGGACTTGTTTTTTTAAATCGCGCTGTTTTTTTCTTCTGGCCTGGATTTCGTCTGAAATTTCTTTCGGCGTTTCGGGTTCGTTTGTAATATTTCCCTCCGGCTTTTCGGCACGAGGAAACAAATCGGGCTGTTCTTTATTCATGTTTGCCGTTTTATTATACTCTTTTTCCGGAAAATTTCAAGCTTTGTACACGAGCGTTCCTTCCCGCGCTGGCTGATTTACTTTGACCGCCGTCTCCTGCCCTTTTTTGGCCGATTTGATTGATTCATGCTCAATCTGCATTGAGTCAATCGTCTGCGAAAACTCTTCCTCGCCTTTCACAAATTTCACCTCATCTCCGACCTTAAGCCCGCCGTCAAGCTTGATAACGGCGACCATCGCTTTATCAAAATAGTGACTGACTTTGCCTAGTGGCTTATCTTTTGCCATAAATTTAAAAATTTACCCCCGACCTTTACTAATATATTCCATTATATATAATAAGCTCGGTTTTGAAAACTTAGAGGAGGGAAGACGGATGCGCGATGTGGCGGTAATTGGCGCGGGAATGACTCCTTGCCGTTCAAGGTGGCTGGAAAAAACACAATGGGAACTTGCGCAAATGGCTACGGCCGAAGCGGTTAAAGACGCCGGTATTCATGTTGACGAACTAGACGGTGGAGTTGTTGGAATTTATAACGATATTTTTGAATTTCAGGCAATTCCCGAAAGCGGATTACAGGGAATCATTGGTCTTGCGAATAAGCCCCTGAAAAGGTGTTCAAGCGGAGGTGCTACCGGCGCTTACACCATGCTTGAGGGCTACACATGGGTCGCAAGCGGACTTTACGATTTGGTTTTGGTGCTTGGAGTTGAAAAGGCTCTTGACTGCTACGATTTTGAAGCCCAAAGCCCGACACCGGCAGTGGTGCAAACAATCGGATATTCGTGGGACCCGTGGTTTGAGCGTCCTTTGGGTCATCATGCCTCTCAAAGCTACGCTCAAGTCGTTGCCGCTTACATGGACGAACATCCGGGAGACCTTGACCCGACGGTAAGAGCAAAAATCGTTGAGCTTCTTTGTGAACAGGCCCAGAGCAATCCCTACGCCCAGCGTTTAGGTGAAAAGGTCACGGCCGATCAGGTGCTCCGCTCGCCCTATGTTGTTTATCCCATCCGCAAACTTGAAACGTGCGTTTACACAGAGGGCGCGTGCGCTTTGATTTTTGCATCGCGCAAGATGGCCAAAAGAATCCAAAAAAGAACCGGACGCGATCCGGTGTGGATTACCGGGGTTGGCGCGGCTAACGAGCCGTATTTTGTCGGCAGGGACGTAAATCGCTTCAAGGTTCTACACCGAATTTACTCCGATTATATTGCGTTTCAAAAAGCGCTAAAAATGGCCAAACGCTCAATCAACGATATTCAGGTGATGGAGCTTCACGACGCTTTTGTTCCGCAACTGATGATTACACTTGCCGAAGCGGGCGTCGTGCCTCTTGGACACGCAAACGATCTGGTCAACGAAGGCATCATAATGCCGGGCGGACGTTTGCTTGTAAATCCTTCGGGCGGATTGGTTTTCGGAGGACATTTTGTCGGCGGATCAAACATGATGTCAACTTGGAGCGTTATGCGCGAAATGTATTCGCGCGGATTTGAGCGGGGAATGATCCACGGCACGGGCGCCTCCCTTTCAATGTTCGGAGTTGCGATGGTCCTTGAAAGGAGGGTGTGAAGTGGCTAACAACAAAAAAAACTGGGTAATTCCGGAGTCCATGTGGCCGGAAAAAAATATTGAGAGGGTGCGCGGAAGAGATGGCAAAGATTATCTGGTTCAAAACGACGTGATGTTCACTGGAGTCAAACACACCAGAGGAGAGTTTTCTAGATTTTTCATTGAACTTTGCGATAACGCAAGGATTCTGGCCCATCGCTGTCCACGATGTCGTAAAATAATCGTTCCGCCTTCCGAACAAAGATGCCCGCAGTGCAATTTTGTCGAAATGGTTGAGGAATACGTCAGGGATGTCGGCGTTATGGTAGCCACTCCGGTTATAACCGCTTTTCCCCCAAGCCGTTTCAAGGAGGAAATTCCGTTTGGGAGCGGATATGTTTTTCTTGAAACCAACGGCGGCGGTCTGACCGATCAGGCCTTGGCCGTAAGGGTAAAGACTACCGCGGGGTCAATAAGGCCCGGCATATTTACACGCGGGACGCCCGTAAAGATAGTTTTTTGCCACGAACGTTTGGGTGAAATTCTGGATGTTTTTGCGGTCCCGCAGTCGGAATTAACGCCGGAGCAAATTGCCCGAAGTCCTCTCTTTGAATATTCTCTGGTATGGACAGATGCCGCAAAACTTGCGGCTTCCGATGAGCCGGTTTTTAAAGAAACGCTGGAAAGGTGTGTGCGGTTGTTTTGTCAGCTTCGCGATAAGATAAGTTTGAGTTCGAGGGCTCGCGAAAATCTTAAGGGGTGGCTCAGAGTGGTTGACATCAAAACCCCGGGCGGAAGTTTTCAGTTGAGATTTTACACCGAGAGTTTCGTCGTAACCAGAAATCCGGAAAACGATGTGCAGTTGACATTTATTATAAACGAACCAGAACTGCTGCTGAATTGGCTTGAGGACAGCATGAAAGGCGAGAATGAAAAATTAGAAAGTCCGGCTTTGACAGATCTGGTGCTTGAAGGAAAAATAATTATGGATAAACCCGAACTCGAGACAATTAACCGGCTCGACCGCATCCCAAGATCTTTGCGTCGGGACAGGGTTATCTGAAACAAAACAACCGCTCACTTTCGTGAGCGGTTTTTTCTTTGGCTCGCCGTGAGCGAGCGTAGCGAGTCGAATGGTGGGCCCGGTAGGGATCGAACCTACGCGCTTCGGCTTAAAAGGCCGCTGCTCTGCCAGCTGAGCTACGAGCCCACCGGAAGGAATCAAAAGAACAATAATTACGTGGTGACCCCGACCGGATTTGAACCGGTGTGGCGGGCTTGAAGGGCCCGCGTCCTAGGCCGCTAGACGACGGGGCCGCACTTTGGAGTTAAGGGATGGTGGGCCCGCTCGGATTCGAACCGAGGACCAGCCGGTTATGAGCCGACAGCTCTCGCCGCTGAGCTACGGGCCCACCGAAACTCGGCTACGCGTAGGTGTGGACGCGGTTGACGCTCCCCACCACGCGTGGCTTCGGATCTCGGGCGGCGCACTCCGGGCAGAACTGCGCCTCTTTGGCCGTCTCATGGCCATTGCCGACCGCGCTTGCGACGACACGCCCCGTCGGGTCAACCCGATTGTGGGCGGTCATGACGCGCCGAACCTCGGTTGGAATGCGGGCCATCTTCGTTCCTGGATCGGTGATTCTTCCGCATCCTGTGCATGGAAACATGTTCCTGCCTCCTCTGCGGCGGGGTGATGGTGGTTTGGCTGACGGGCCGGATTTATAGCCGGCCTACTCGTCAACAGACACTGTGCCCGGGCCGTTCTCTTCCATGTATTCATCCAGCTGGTTTTCTATGTCGCTCGGCCATTTTTCCGGCCTACAACGATGGCAGTCGCAGAAAGGAAGTCTGCCAGAAAAAGAGTCCCGATCTGGATTGTTGTCCATCGCAATTACAGAATCGGTATGCCGTTTTTCGGCCTCCATGGCCAAACGGCATATTTGCGGATTGTACACCGTGAACCCCCCCGAATATGTTAATTAGAACTTCAAATGTATTATAACAAATGTATTATAAAAAGTCAAGTGTGCGCGGGAGAGGATTTGAACCTCCATGGGGTTGCCCCCGCTACCACCTCAAGGTAGTGCGTCTGCCGGTTTCGCCACCCGCGCATTTTATCTTAAATCTATTCTCAAATTCTCAAGAATATTGGAATAGATTTGTGTCTATTTTTTATCTGTTTCTTTTTCCTCCTCCTTATTTTCCTGCTTTTCGGGCGGTTTTTCCATTACCACTTTTTCAACGCGTGTGAGCTGTTTCATTTTCTTGCGCATTTCGCGCGCGGCCTTGTCGCGGACGTAATAAAGTTTTGCCCGTCTTACTTTTGAATGGCTGACTATTTCTATTTTTTCTATGGTCGGTGAATAAAGTGGGAATATGCGCTCAACGCCCACTCCGCTGGAAACTTTTCGCACGGTTATTGTCGCGCCGGACTCGCGTCCGTGTTTTCTGGCTATAACCAATCCCTCAAACGCCTGTAATCTTGATTTGTCGCCCTCCTTCACCCTTTGCCAGACACGGATTGTGTCGCCCGAACCAAAGTCCATTTTGGCTCTGGCCTCAATATCCACCGGCGAAAACTTCATTTTTTGCGCTAACACAATCATTGAGTATTTTTAACACAAAAGACTTATATATACAAGAAAGTCTAATTTTGGGGCAAGAACTTATCTGGCAAATTTCATCATATGGTTAAAAGTGTCATGTAGACATTTTGAACAGGACAATGTCGCTATTTTTATGCGTATGCAGAAAAATAGCGACAAGGGGTCACAAAAGGGTTATAAAAATAAAAAGTCCCGACCAGTATCAGGACCTTCTTTTAGCAGCTTGGATAATTTTCAATCCTTTCAATCAGGGTTTCAAGATATTCCTTGATGTCCGCGGGCACTTCATTCTGGTGTATTACTGTTGAGCCGACGAGCGGTTCCGGAGTCAGGCAGTAAGCTTGGCCGAACTCATTGCAAACTTTACATCTGGAAAGTATGACGCACTTGTTTTTGATGTAGACAGCGACAAATTGCCATTCGCACTTCTCGCACTTCTGCACTTCGTCGTCTGCGCTCCTCAGCACCTTCGGCATCGTACCCTCCGAGAAAAGAATGTTCTTTTATAAGACTACGATAATTTTTATAAAAATCAAATCTGGCGGCCCCACGGGGAGTCGAACCCCGGTTTGGTCCTTGAAAGAGACCCGTCCTAACCGTTAGACGATGGGGCCGTTATGTGGCAAACTCTGTTAATTTTAGCATTTTTTGCGTAATATTTCAAATAATATGCGTTATGTTTTACCGCCAATAATCGTTTCGGGTTTTGCTGTCGGCATATTTTTCAGGTCATTTTTTGACTTGGGCTGGACATTGGCCCTGCTTATTATGACAACGGGCGTTTTTCTTTTCATTTTTCACCACTTGGACGTGAAACGTCCAAGTGGGGTTTTTGTTTGGTTGGGCGTTTTTGTTTTAACTTTTGGCTTGGGAGTTTTGCGCTACGAAATTAAAGACGCCTCTTCCGTTTCCGCGGAACTAGAGCCGAAAATCGGCCAGAAAGTTTTACTAAATGGTTTTATTGCCGAGGAGCCGGACGAACGCGAAAATTCAACCCGGCTTATTTTTAAAAGCGAAACGGGGGACAAAATTTTACTTGTCGTAAATCGTTACCCCGAGTATTTTTACGGGGATGTTCTTGAAGCTGGCGGAACTCTGAAGGAGCCCGATAATTTTTCGGACGACTTTGATTATAAAAGTTATCTCGCCAAAGACGACATTTTTCTTGAAATTATTTTTCCCGAAATTAAGAAAAGCGGCTCGGGGGCCGGATGGAAAGTAAAACATGTTCTTTTGGGATTGAAAAATAAATATCTTGAAAACCTTTCCGAAGTTTTGTCGGAGCCGCAGGCGTCTTTTGTCGGCGGGCTTACGATAGGAGCCAGAAAATCAATGCCCGCCGAAATTTTGGAACAATTCAGAAAAGTCGGAGTCATACATATAGTAGTTTTGTCCGGCTACAACATAACAATTGTGGCCAAGGCGTTTGCCGGAGCGCTTGGCGCTTTTTTGCCTAGGATATTCGCCGCGAGTTTCGGAATGATCGGCATTTTTCTTTTCGCCATTCTTGCCGGAGCGTCAGCCACGGTCGTTCGCGCGTCAATTATGGCTTCAATTTTGTATCTTGCGGGTTCCGTCGGAAGGGTTTACGAGGCCAAAGTCGCTTTGTTTGCCGCGGGATTTTTAATGCTTTTGTATAATCCAAAAATTTTGCGCTTTGATCTTGGTTTCCAGCTTTCGTTTTTAGCCGCGCTAGGACTTTTGTATCTCTCGCCTTATTTTGAAAAATTCGTCAGATGGCTTCCGAAAAAATTTAACTTACGCGAGTACGGCCTCGCGACTCTCTCGGCGCAGGTTGCCGTTTTGCCGATACTTTTGCAAAATTCCGATTCGCTTTCTTTATTTTCTCTTCCGGCAAATCTTTTGATTCTTATTTTTGTCCCAGCCACGATGTTTTTCGGATTTTTGTCCGGCGTTTTGGCCTTTGTTCATCCGTGGGTTGCCGCTCCCTTTTCGTGGGTTACGTATTTTCTTTCGTCTTATGAACTTTGGGTTGCGAGCTTTTTTGCGAACATCCCATTTTCGTCACTAAGTCTATAACATGCGAAAACTTCTTGAACGATACCGGCCGAAGTATATTTTTCTGGGCGCGCTTGGGGTTGCGGCCGTAGTTACGTGGTCGGCTGTTTTTCATTTTGACGGCGGGCGGCTGACGGTCGCCTTTCTTGATGTCGGGCAGGGAGACGCTATTTTTATTGAAACGCCCGCGGGCAATCAGGTCTTGATTGACGGCGGGCCGAATAAAAAAGTTTTGTCGGAGTTGTCGCGCGTTATGCCTTTTTACGACCGCTCAATTGACGCCGTTCTTCTTACTCACCCGCATCAAGACCATATTGGCGGACTGGTTGAGATTTTAAAAAGATACAACGTTGATTTTGTTTTTGATTCGGGTGATGGGGCCTCGCTTGCCGAGTTCGGCGAATTTAAAAAATTAGTAAGCGAAAAAAATATAAAAGAGGTTAAAGTTCGCCGCGGTTATAGAATTTTGTTGGGCGGCGGAGCATATTTTGATGTTCTTTTGCCCGAAGTTTTCAACGACTCCGAAAATCAGCACCAAAACATGGTTGTCGTGCGCTTAACTTACGGCAGCACATGTTTTTTAATGACCGGAGATGCGGAGCGCGAACACGAGTTTAAAATTTTGGGAGACGACATTGATTGCCAAGTTTTAAAAGTCGGCCATCACGGCTCAAAAACGTCATCTTCGGAAGCGTTTTTGAAAGCGGTCTCTCCTGAAATTGCCGTAATTCAGGCCGGCGCGAAAAACCGCTACGGCCATCCGTATCAAGCCGTCCTTGATCGCCTGACCGCTTCAGCCGTCCAAATTTTTCGCACCGACATTTCGGGCGCGGTAATAATTGAAAGCAACGGGAAAAATGTTTTTGTAAAATAAAAAGGCCCTAGGGGCCTTTATAATTCTGGCGAAAGAACAGCTGTGGCTATTTCTATCGCTTCATCAAGTGTTGCGACTATAAAGCCGGACACCTCTCGCACCATCGAGTGGTTGTGGACATTATCCATTTCCATCACAATTATAATCGGTTTTCGCCAGGCATCGGCCCAGGCAATTTCCATAATTGAACCGATTGAGACTTTCTTTGCGCCAAGAAAATTTACGATTATAGCGTCTGCGCGCATGACATCCATGCGGTCTCTGCAAGTTATGCCTTTTTGGCATGAAAGAGGTTCTTTTTCGTAAGAATCCGCGATTTTCCTTTCTTGTGATAGGTATTTCTTGCCGCGCATAGGCGAGACGCCTTTGATGTGCGGAGGCAGTTTTTTGCTGACATATTCACGCCAGTCAGTGCTTTCGCCGTACGAAACGCCGGTAATCGGACCTGCGAGGTAAAGCAGAAATTGTTTTGGCACAGCGCTCTCCTTGAAATTTTTTGAGGAACAGTTAATCTGAGTTAAATATAAGGTTTCGTGTTGATTTCACCAGTTGCGCTTAGAAAAATATTATTGTTTAATAAGACATGCTTAAAGAAGAAAAAACGCTAATCATTATTAAACCGGATGCTTTACAGAGAAATTTGCTTGGCGAGATAATAAGCCGTTTTGAAAAAAAGGGCCTAAAGATCGTCGGCGTTAAAATGGCCGAGCTCGGGGACGCCATACTTGCGGAGCACTATTCGCACCACAAAGACAAGCCATTTTTTCAGTCTTTAAAAAATTTCATGAAATCTTCCCCGGTTGTTGTGATGGTTTTGTCGGGCATCAAAGCAGTAAATGCCGTAAGGCTTATTGTCGGACCGACCAAGGGCTATGAGGCTGATGCCGGAAGCATTAGGGGCGACCTTTCAATCAGCGGACAGGCAAATATCGTGCACGCCTCGGATTCTTTGGAATCGGCTGAAGTGGAAATAAAAAGATTTTTCAAGCCCGAAGATATTTTTGAGTATAAAAAATCCGATTTTGAGTTTGTGTACGGCGAAGAAGAAAGAAACGAACTGGAGTAAATTAAAAAAATAAAAATGCGCACACTAGGTGTGCGCATTTTGCTATTTACTTAAAATATCAACGTTCCAATTTTCCAGATATTCTTTGAGTGCTTGCTTGAACTCGCCCGCAATCTTTCCGTCAAACATCCTGTGATCAAAGGCCAGCACGATCTTTCCAAAATGTCCGCCGGGTCCGTGTTTTATCTTGCCAACGGCGATACTTGCCATTTGGCTCGCCTCAGTCAATATTGGATTTCCTTCGTCTGTTCCAAACACTCCGACATTGGTTATTGTTATCGTTCCGTTGTCAAAATCGTCAGGCGCGATTTTTTTATTTCGGCATTTTTCGGCCGAATCCGCGATGGCGGAAGCTAACTCCGTGAAGCTCATTTTTTCGGCATCGCGTATCACCGGCACAAAAAGCTCATTTGATTTTGTGGCTACAGCAATCGATAAATTCACGAAGTCCCGCTCAAAAATCGCTTTGGGGTGTGCCCAGTCAACTGATTTGTCGGGCCTTACATTTTCTTCAAAACGGTTTCTTAGCGGCCGGAATTGGTCAAGCATCAGTGTTTTTACCACAGCGTAAGCAATGTAATGAGTTGGGGTCAGACGTGTGTCGGTTTTTTTCTCAAATTCCAGTCTTGTTTCGGCGCGATGTTTTAAAACGGCGTTAAAACAAATTTTTATTTTGTCGTGGATATGGGGCCGCTGCCACTGCTCGGTCATTCGCTTGGCGATCGCCTTTCTCATCGGCGTCAGTTCAATTCGTTTTTCCGTGTTTGCTTGTGAACTTGAGGGGTCGAACCCCTCAAGTTTGCCGACGGATTCTTTTGCGACAGGTTCTTTTTCGGGAATGCGGGCTGAAGCAAAAATTTTTTCTTCGAACATTTTTTCTGCCGCGTTCACGACATCTCCGGCATTCGGCAGATACTCGTTTTCAAGAATCGGGTTATGTGGGTGGGGTGTAAACTTTGCTCCCACGACAAGTGGCTGGGCGTCCAGCCAGTCAAACAGCCCGAATTTTTGCGTCAGAAGCTGTATGAGCGCTGCTCCGTATCCGCCGACCTCTTTGTCTTCATGGGCCACGATAATACGTCCCGTTTTCTTGACCGACGCCGACAGTGTCTCAAAATCAAACGGCATAAGTGAACGAAGGTCAATCACTTCGCAGGACACCCCTTTTTCTTTGAGTGCGTTTGCGGCTTTAAGTGTCTCAAAAAGCATCGGGCCGTAGCTTACAAGAGTGATATCGGAACCCTCTCTTAAAACGCGCGCTTTACCGATCGGCACGGTGTAATCTTCGTCGGGAATTTCAAAATCAAGTTCAGGAGGATATTTTTCAAGGGGCAAGCGGTATAATTTTTTCCACTCAAGAAACAGGGCCGGGGAATCCTGGCGTATCGCTGTTTTCAAAAGTCCCTTGGCGTCGTATGAATTTGACGGCGCAAGGATTATTAAACCGGGTTCTCCAAAAAAAAGCATTTCGGGCGAGGTTGAATGAAATGGCCCCGCTCTTCCCGGCGCGCCGGAAGGAAGCCGGATAACCATAGGAAGCCTTATCCGATTTCGGTAAAAAAGTCCTGCCGAGTAGTTGCGTATCATTTTTATGGCATCGGTCACGAAATCGGCAAACTGCATTTCAGTGACAACTCTCCCGCCTCTTAAAGCAAAGCCGGCGCCGAGTCCGACTATGGACGACTCGTTAAGAATTGTGTTGATGACCCTGTCAGGAAAAAGTTTCGGAAGTCCGGCCGTAACCATGAAAGCTCCGTCTTCGTCTTCTGGCCGGCAAACATCCTCGCCGATTATCAACAGCACCGGTGAGCGCTCCATTTCTTCTTTCAGAGCTTCGGTAAGAGCCGGGGCGTACATCAGCTTTTTCATCGCTCGTCCCTCCCGCAGAGCACCCCAATGAATTTTTGGAGCTCCGGGTTTGAAGAAATATCGGTGTAAAGATCCGACGGTTCCGGCTGCGGCGAAGATTTTGCCCACTCAAGAGCTTCCTGCAGTTCTTGTTCAACGCCAAACTCTTTTTCTAAACGGCTTTTGACACTCTTAAACTCATCTTCAAAATTTTTGTCCGAAAGATCCGGTTCGTTGTAGATTGTGTTTGCAAGCCTTGCGATTGGGTCGCGTCTGGACCATTTTTCCAAATCCTCTTTTGATACATAATGTTCGTAAGGGTCGTAAACGGAATGACCCTTCATTCTGAAAGTGGAGGATTCAAGTAAAACGGGCGTGCCTGAAAGAGCGATTTCACGCGCCATTTTTGTCGCGGCATACACCGAAAGAATGTCTGTGCCGTCAATGGTGAAACCACGAATACCGAACGCCTCAACCTTTCGTGAAAGCGGAATGGCCGCGGTTTGTTCTTGAAGCGTTGTGCGGTAAGCCCACTTGTTGTTGTCAATGACCACTATCACGGGCAGTTTTCTTGACGCTGCTTGGTTTAAAGCCTGGATATCTCCGGTTGATGTCGCTCCGTCGCCTATAAACGTAAAAGCGACAAGACCGCTTTTGTTTTCTTTTTCGTATAAAGCCGCTCCGCAAGCAACGGGGATGTTTGTTCCCAAATGGCTGATCATAGGATAACGGCTTATTTCAGGAATGCCCCAGTGGATGTTGCCGTCTTTTCCTCTGCAGGGCGAATTGGCTCGCGAAAAATATTGGGCAAATAAGAGATTGGCCAGCCGGACTTTTATATCGCCTTTCGTAAACGCCTCGTGTCCGCGCACAAAATCGCATCCGAGGTCACGGTGAAGGGGAAATGCCGGGTCTTCATATTTCATTGCCGCCATAACTCCGCAAGAAGTTGCCTCGTTGCCCGTTCCAAAAAAAGCGCTGCCCGGAATTTGCCCGATAATTCCTTTAATTATTTCTTCTGTTCTGCGCGTAAGCAGCATTGAGCGCAAAAGAAATAAAAGAGTTTCTGGGTCTTTGGGCGCGAGTTTTTCAAGTTCGGATTTTTCACGCCAGTACATCTGGTTCGGACCTCTTATTTCAATGAACCTTCTCTCAAGGTCGCGGAAATAATCAAAATTTTTTATTTCTTCCGCGGTTATTTTGGTCGCCACCTTAAGCATCGCTTGCCCTCCGCCAGAGTTTCTTTTCCGCTTTAAAAATAGCGCATAGATCAGGTATATGCAATAATGGACGGAAGCGCGTAAAAATGTATAATTTTTTAGTAATTTTACTTGTTTTTATGTTTGTCGTTCACGCCTTGGCTTTGGGCGGATTTTTGGGTTACGGGCTTTGGTGGCTGGACATGGTTTTGCATTTTTTGGGAGGAGTGTTGCTCGTTGTTTTTGCTTTCTGGTTTTTGTTTGTCTATAAAAAAAACCCCGGGATCGAATCCCAGGATTGGATCCCGAAGATTCCGAAACCGCTTTTGTTTCTTGGTCTGGTTTCGTTCGCAGTCTTGGGCGGAGTTTTGTGGGAATTTTTAGAATTTTCATGGGACTATTTTTTTGCCAAGCCATACAGCGCGGAACTTGCTCAACTGACCTTAGAAGACACTTTGTCTGATTTGTTTTTTGATTTAGTTGGCGCCTCAGTTGCCACTTTTTGTCTTTCATATTATTATCGGCTTGGATTTCGCAATTCAAAAAAGGGGGAGTAGTGGTGTCCAAAAAACGCGGAGTTTATATTCTGGGCGCCAAACGCACGCCTTTCGGAAAATTTTTCGGTTCTCTTAAAAATTTTTCAGCAGTAGAGCTTGCCTCGGAAGCCATCGGCGCCCTTACGGCTCCTTTTAATCTCGGCTTAAGCCGAAGCGACATCGGTGTTGACGGCGTTATTTTGGGCAACGTTTTATCTGCCGGTCTGGGACAAGCTCCGGCGAGAAACGCCATGCTTAAGGCCGGTCTCCCGGAGCATTGTCCGGCGGCGCTGGTAAATAAGGTTTGCGCCTCGTCTCTTTTTGCGCTTGAATCCGCGGCCGAAAAGATTCAGTTGGGCAAATCGGGCCTGATGATCGCCGGCGGAATGGAATCAATGAGCCGCGCCCCTTACATTCTTGAACGAAGGTCAAGCGCTATTGGTCGCGCCTTCATGCAGGAATTGGACAAGGTGCCCCACCGACCTTATGTGGACGACAGCATGATTTGGGACGGGCTTTTTAACACAATGACGCCGGCGTGGAAAATTATGGGTGAATTTGCCGATGACTGCGCGAAAGTTCATAAAATATCCAGGGAAGAGCAGGAGGCGTACGCTTATGAGAGTTTCGGGCGGGCAAACGAGGCGCAAAAAAACAAAAAGTTTGAAAGACAGATTGCGCAAGTAAACGGCCTGCAAACAGACGAAGGCATAAGAGAGCCGGACATAGACAAAATGAGAAAACTGAATCCGGTTTTCACGGCGGACGGAACGGTTACCGCCGCGACCTCGGCCCAGATTTCGGACGGCGCTTCGGTTTTACTTCTCGGCGATTCTAGGACAGCAAGGAGACTTGGAGTTGTCGCAAGGATTCGACTGGTTGATTTCGTAACCCACTCACAGCATCCGCATTGGTATACCACAGCTCCGATTGACGCTATTCGTAAAATTTTACAGCGAAACAACCTCAAGGTTTCCGATGTGTCGTTTTTTGAAATTAACGAAGCGTTTGCGGTTGTTCCGATTTTTACCATGCGTCAGATCGGAATCCGACACGAAAAACTGAACATCTGGGGAGGAGCGATTGCGTTGGGGCACCCTCTTGGGGCGTCGGGCGCGAGAATTGTGATGAATATCGCCCATCAGTTGTGGGAAACGGGCGGCAGGCGTGGAATCGCTTGCGCTTGCAACGGTGGAGGCGAAGCTGTGGCCGTTTTGGTTGAAAACATAAAAAAGTAAAATTACAACCTCGCGGCTGCGGGGTTTTTGTTTAATTTGTTATAATAAAAATCATGCGATTAACTTTTTACGGCGGGGCGCAGGAGGTGACAGGAGCGTGCTACTTACTTGAATCAGATGAAATCAAGATTCTGGTTGATTGCGGTCTTTTTCAGTGTCCCAAAGTTTGCGAGGCAAGAAGCCATGAGCCGTTTCCTTTTAACGCGTCCGAAATTGAGGCGGTTTTTGTAACCCACGCCCACATTGACCATATCGGGCGCGTGCCGAAACTTTTCAAAGAGGGCTTCGCGGGAAAAATTTACTCAACCCCCGCCACAAAGGATTTGGCTAAAATAATGCTTGAAGACAACCTTCAGCTTTTGAAAAAGGCTGTGGCCAAAAATGGAAAAAACGGAGAAAACGGCGAGGGCGAGCTTCTTTTTGGCGACGGGGATTTGAAAAGCGCGATGGAAAACTGGGGAGATTTGGAATACCACGAAGAAAAAAACATCGGCGGCTTTAAAATAAAACTGCTTGACGCCGGACATATTCTTGGCTCCGCGATGGTTGAAGTTCAAGCGGGTGCCAAAAAACTTGTTTTTTCGGGAGACCTTGGAAATCCGCCCACACCCCTTTTGCGCCCGACTGAAAAAATAACCGATGCGAACTTTATGCTTATTGAGTCAACTTACGGCGATCGGGTTCACGAAGACCGGAAAGAGCGCAAGGTAAAAATTGAGCGCGTAATTGAAGACGCGGTGAAAAACAAAGGCGTTTTAATGATTCCGGCTTTTTCTTTGGAAAGAACGCAGGAACTTCTTTTTGAATTTAACTCGCTTGTCGAGGAGGGCCGGGTGCCTGAAGTTCCGGTTTTTCTTGATTCGCCTTTAGCCATTCGCGCGACCGAGGTTTATCGCAAATACGAGCGCTATTATAATAAGGAAGCAAAATACATAATTGACTCGGGCGACAAGGTCTTTAAGTTTCCGATGCTTAAATTTACTTTGAAAACAGAGGAGTCAAAAGCAATAAATGAAGTTCCGCCTCCAAAAATAATTATTGCCGGCTCCGGGATGTCCACGGGTGGCAGGATTTTGCACCACGAGCGCAGATATTTGTCCGATCCAAACTCCACAATTTTGATGGTCGGCTATCAGGCGGCGGGCTCTAGGGGCCGTCAAATTCAGGACGGCGCGAAATCGGTCAAAATTTTCGGGGAAGAGGTGCCTGTCAGATGTCGGGTTGAGACAATTCAGGGTTATTCGGCACACCCTGACCGAGACGCGCTTTTGGCTTTCGTTCAAAATTCCGCGGACACTCTTCAAAAAGTTTTTTGCGTCCAGGGCGAGCCCGCGGCCTCGCTATTTTTGGTTCAGCGCATCCGCGATTATCTCGGCATTGACGCCATCGCGCCTAGATACGGCGATAGTTTTGAGTTAAAATAAAAAAATGAAACCCTCACCACATTCACATCTAAAATTCAAAATAGCCGTGTCGGGCGCGGCGGAGACGGGACACTGCGCTCCGGACGCGCTTGAAAAAGCCAAAGAGCTTGGGCGGGAAATTGTCCGCCAAAAAGGCGTCCTTGTTAACGGCGCAACAACCGGTTTTCCTTATTGGTCGGCAATGGGCGCTAAAGAGGAAGGCGGATTTACCATCGGCCTTTCCCCCGCGTCAACCGAAAAAGAACACGTAGAAAAATATAAACTGCCCGTGGATTATATGGACATGATTGTTTATACCGGTTTTGAATATTCGGGCAGAAACCTTTTGCTTACTCGTTCTGCGGACGCGGTCATCGTCGGCTGCGGAAGAATGGGGACCCTAAATGAATTTACAATTGCTTTTGAGGACGATAAGCCCATTGGTATATTAATTGGCACCGGAGGCACGGCGGATATGATAGAGGAAATAGTTGAAAAATCCCATCGTCCGAACGAAAAAATTGTCTATGATTCGAACCCGAAAACTTTGGTTGAAAAGGTCATTGAGCTTATCCGTAAAGAAAAAGTGATTGAAATATGAGTGATTTTTTTGATCCCCTGACCCAGGAAATGGCGCTAAGGGTTTTAGTGGCGGCTGTTTTGGGAATTATTATCGGCTTTGAGCGTTTTTATAAACACAAAGAAGCAGGCATCAGAACCCACGCCTTGGTTGCTATGGGTGCTGCTCTTTTTACGGTCATCTCAATATTTGGATTTGAGGGGACAGGGTTTCGCGACCCGGCGCGGGTCGCGGCGCAAGTTGTGGTCGGTATCGGCTTTATCGGCGCGGGATTAATTTTTCTTAAAGAAAGTGCTGTCCGCGGCCTGACCACCGCGGCGGGTGTCTGGGCTGCGGCCGCCATTGGCATGGCCGCGGGCGTCGGGTTTTTTGCTCTCGCCACTTACGTCACGATAATTACGCTTTTTCTTTTATGGGGAGTGCGACTGGTTGAAAAACGTCTTCCTCGCCTTCCAAAAAAAGAAGAAGGGGAAGATGACGACGATGCCTAAGTGGCGTCTATATAGAGACGGCTTGGGAACTTTGGTCGGAATGATTTTTGGCGCCGGTGTTTTTGCTCTGCCTTATAGCTTCTCCCAAGCTGGCATTTTTTGGGGTTCGGTTCACTTTTTCATCGCCATGTTTTTTATGCTTGTTTTACATTTAATGTACGGCGAGGTGGCGTTTTTGACCGACGGCCAGCACAGGTTTACGGGATACGTCAGAAAATTTCTTGGACGCAAGGCCGAGTTTCTGGCTCTTTTCACAACATTTTTCGGCTACTATGGGGCGCTTCTTGCTTACGGAATTTTGGGCGGAATTTTTTTGAAAGTTTTTATTCCCCAGTTTTCTGTCGCCGGCCTTTCTTTGGCGTTTTTTGTTGTTTCGGCTCTTTTCAGCCTGTTTCGTTTTGAGCGCATAGGCACGATTAATTTTTACTTAACCATACCTATTTTTATTTTTATTTTTTATTTGCTTGGGCTTTCTTGGCCATCAATACGGTTTGAAAATTTTATGGTCGGCTCGTCGTCCAATTGGTTTTTGCCTTATGGTGTCTGGCTTTTTTCTTTGGGCGGATTCGCGAGCCTTCCCGAAGCAAGAGACATAATGAGGGACTCGAGCCTGGCCGACTTCAGGAAAGTTATAATGTGGAGCCTTATTATATCGGCCGTGGTTTACTGGGTTTTCGTTTTATCGGTGCTGGGAGTGTCGGGTGCGTTTACCAGCGAAGACGCTTTGGCTGGTCTTGCCGGAGTCATTGGGCGGCCGGCGCTTGCCGCGGGTTCTCTTATAGGCTTGATTGCCGTTTTTACTTCTTATTTGGCAATTGCCGCGGATTTAAAAAACATTTTTGTTTTTGATTACAACTTCAGGCCGTGGCACGGATGGTTTTTTACGGTTTTGGTCGCGCCAATCTTGTTTTTTTTAGGGTTCAACCAACTGGTGTCGGTCTTAAGTTTTGTCGGGACTATCGGATTGGGAGTGCTTGGTATTTTTGTAATTGAGATGTCGCGTCGTTTGCACCTGGTTTTTCCGGAACATCGCCACAGGCTTTTGGGGCCGAAGGCGTGGCTTTATTGGATTTTGCTTATTGGTCTTATTGCCGGAGTCATTTTGGAAATCTTGGGTTAGTTATAAAATATAAAAATGGGAAAAAGAAATTTTCAGGGCAAGTACAAAATGGGTCCGAAACTCTCGCGCCATGCCGAGGCCGAATTCGGACCGGGAAAGACCGATATAATAATATGCCCGGAGGGCAATGAGGTTTATTACCACAAATCGTGGCATCACAATTTACGGCGCTATCCGCACCTAAAGGAAACTAAACCGATTAATTTCAAGCTCTGCCCGTTTCACCAAATGAAGAAAAACAGGCAGTGGGAGGGGGAGATCAGGATTTCGGATGTTCCCGAAAAATACCGCGAGCGTGTTTTGCAAACGGCCGAAAATGTTTCGCGTGAGGCCTATCGAAGAGACCCGATGGACAGGATTTTAAATATCAAAACCACGAAAGAAGAAATAATAATTTACACATCAGAAAACCAGCTGGCCCAAAAAATCGCGCGAAAAATCACAGCGTCTTTTAAAAACAATTTTTTGCGTCCCAAAATCTCCCGCGCTAAAGGTTCAGACGCAGTTTTGATAGTGATAGAATTCGGCGGAAAACTATAAAACCTCTTTTAGTTTTTTGAAGTCGGAGTTGAGAGATTTACGGGTGTCGGGGTGATATAAAGAAGCGGCTGGATGGTACATCGGCATTATTTTTACTTTTCCGTAAGTGGATTCGGCTTCAAACACTTTGCCGTGTATTTTGCCTATTGTTTCTCCGTTATCAACCCCGAATTTTCCCAAAATATATCGCATTGAAAACCTGCCAAGAGGCGCGATAATTTTCGGCCGTATTATTTCAATTTGGCGGACAAGAAATGGGGCATAGGCCTCAATTTCTTCGGGCAGGGGGTCGCGGTTTTCAGGCGGGCGGTCCTTGACTATGTTTGTTATATAAACATCTTTGCGTTCTATATCTATGGAGACCAGAAGTTCGTCAAGAACTCGTCCGGATTGTCCGCAAAAAGGACGGCCGGTGAGCGCCTCGTTTTTTCCGGGCGCTTCTCCGACAAACATAATTTTTGCGCTATGCGAGCCCTCGCCTACGACAGGCAAGTTTTTTTGGCTCACTCTGTATTTATAAAGAGGCGATTTTTTAAACGCCACAACCTCGTCGCGTATTTTTTTCATTTCTTCGTGGCGTTTATCCTCGGACATAATTAGGTTATTATATCAAAAGTTATCCACATGGGCACCGTTGCGTGTTTTTTAAAATGTTTTATCCTTAAATCAGAAGGCATTGAAAGCTGCGTATAATCAAAAGATGGAGCCACCCAACGCTCCTTGAGCACAAAGTAATTTTGTGGACACCCTTCTTTCGCTTTTACGCGACCGCCAACGAACTTTGGACAACTAAATAAACATCTACACAAGAGCACAAGGCCCTACCCTCGCGGTGGGGCTTTATTTTTTATTTTTTCAGCCCAAAAGAATATAATAAATCTAATGAACCAAGAACTATCAAAAATATTTTTTGAGATGGCGGAATTGCTGGAAATGAAAGGGGTGCAATTCAAGCCGAGGGCTTTTGAGAAGGCCGCGCACTCTGTTGAGGCGCTGGACGAGGACATAAAGGATATTTATAAAAAGGGGGGCATCAAGGCGTTTGAGGATATTCCGGGCGTGGGTAAGGGTATTGCCGAACGGATTGAAGAATTTATAAAAACGGGCAAAATCAAGGATTACGACCGACTAAAAAAAGAAATGCCGGTTGATGTGTCAGGGCTTACTGCGATTGAGGGCGTGGGGCCGAAAATAATAAAAACTTTATATAAAGAATTAAAAATAAAGAGCGTACAAGATTTAGAAAAAGCGGCCAAGGCAGGAAAACTAAAAAGTTTGCCGAGGTTCGGCGAAAAACTTGAGCAAAAAATTTTGAAAGGAGTTGAGTTCCAAAAAAAATCAGCGGGTCGCATTAATATAGGAGAAGCAATGCCGCTTGCAAGAAAAATAATTGAATATTTGAAAAACGTCCCGGGAGTTAAACGGGTTGAAGTGGCCGGCTCTTTAAGGCGCTGGCAGGAGTCGGTGGGAGATTTGGATTTTCTGGCCATATCTTCAAAACCGAAGCTGGTTTCGGAAAGGTTTGTGAAAATGTCGGCAGTCAGTCATGTTTACGCGAGGGGAAACACGAAATCATTAGTCCGCCTGCGTCGTGGCATTGACGCCGACCTCCGTGTTTTGCCTCACAAGTCGTTTGGTGCGGCTCTGCAATATTTTACCGGCTCAAAAGACCACAATATCGCTTTAAGAAAAATCGCGATTAAGAAAAAATATAAACTAAACGAATACGGACTTTTTCACGGAAAAAAACTTATTGAGGGGAGGGACGAAGAAAAAATATACAAAAAATTAGGACTTGACTGGATGCCGCCGGAGTTAAGAACGGCAAGCGGAGAAATTGAAGCGGCCCAAAAACACAGGTTGCCAAAACTAATCGGATATGGAGATTTGAAGGGAGATTTGCAAACACAGACCGACTGGTCAGACGGCGCGAATTCAATTGAAGAGATGGCGCTTGAGGCCAGACGGCTTGGCCATGAATACATCGGGATAACCGACCACACAAAAAGTTTGGCCATGACCGGAGGTGCTGACGATAAAAAACTTTTGCGTCAGATCGCGTATATAGAGAAACTTAATAAAAAAATGCCGGACATCAGGATTTTGAGCGGGGCCGAGGTTAATATTTCAAAAGACGGGTCGTTTGATATTTCGGACGCGGTTTTAGCAAAACTTGATTTTGCCGGAGGAGCAATTCACTCCGCGTTTAATTTGTCGGAGCAAGAACAGACCGAGCGACTGATAAAAGCGATGCAAAATCCTAATATAGACATTATTTTTCATCCGACAACGCGTATTCCGATGAAGCGCGAGCCGATAAAACTTGATTTTGAGCGTATTTTTAAAGAAGCGGTTCGCACAGGCACCATTCTTGAAATAGACGGGCATCCGTGGCGCCTTGATTTGCATGACATTTTGATTCGCGAAGCCAAAAAATACGGCATTAAATTTGTGATTGACACCGACGCCCATTCAACATCCGAGCTTTCATATCTGGAATACGGAATTGCCCAAGCCCGTCGCGGCTGGGCAGAAAAATCAGACATCGTCAATACTTTACCGCTTAAAAATTTACTTGAATTATTAAAAAAACCGAAAAATAAAAGGTTTAATGGATAATAAAAATCCTCCAAAGCGTTCTGAAATCAAGCCCGGGGACGCGGTCTGGATTATTGAGAAAGAAAATTACGGGACGGATAATTATAAACAAGGAATTGTTAAGGAGATTTTGACTTCCAAAGAAAACCATCCGCGCGGAGTTAAGGTTCGCCTGACCGACGGCTCCGTGGGCCGGGTACAGTGGCTGATATGAAATTATGGCGGAGAAAAAATTAAGCAGAAAATTTTTTAAGAAGTCCACCCTAAAGGTGGCGCAAAATTTGCTCGGGCAGGTTTTGGTGAGGCGTATCGGCAAAAAAGAAATTCGCGGAATAATTTGCGAGACGGAAGCGTATGTCGGCTCCGAAGACAAGGCCTGCCACGCGTCTCGCGGACGCACACCTCGCTCCGAAGTGCTTTTCTGGGAGGCGGGCCGAGTATATGTTTATTTAATTTACGGAATGTATTACTGCTTTAATGTTGTGACCGAGAAAAAGGATTTTCCTTCAGCCGTTTTGATTCGGGGAGTAATCCCACTAACAAAAGCTCCCGAGATTAAATCTCAGTATTCCCCGAGATTTAATCTCGGGGGGAAAGTTTTGGGCCCCGGGAGGGTATGCAAATTTTTCAAAATTGACAAAAAATTTCACGGGCAGGATTTAATCGGCAATAAAAAACTCTGGCTTGAAAGAGGTCCAAAAATTTCAGAAGCAAAGATTAAAAAAGGTCCGCGTGTCGGCGTTGACTACGCCGGAGCTTGGGCGAAAAAGCCGTGGAGGTTTTGGGTGAAATAAAAACTATTCGCTTATTCGTACGAATAGGAGAATAGTTATAGTGCAAAGAAAAAAGCCGCTGTGGGCGGCTGGTGGCTAAAATTTGTTTTTACGATTTTGGTACGAAAACCGGGCAACGAGTAACCGCAAGAGCGACATTTTCTTTCGCGCATATCTGATAAAAACCTTGTGCGATATGGCAATGATCAGGATGTCCGGGTTTCATTCTTTTGCAATTTAGGCAAAGGCACTCTTCTTTTCGTAAACTTTCAGTTGTCGGATTGACCCAGACGGTTTTGCCATAATGTGTTTCTTGTCTGGCCAGCTGTTTCATTTCTGCCTCCTTGCGGTGTCGGGAACTCTAAAATAATTGTATTATATGCATATAAAATGAAAACCCTGCCGGAAATTAGAGATATAAAAAAGTGGTTAGTCAATAAAAATCCCCTTGGCTTGTTTCGGGGTTCAAATTTTAGCGTTAAAGATATTGACCCGAAGCCGTGGTCGGGGCATTTTAACTATTTAATTAAAGTTGGCAAGAAAAAATTTGTTTTGCGCTTCAAAGGGCCGGAATGGGGCGAGCCGACAAAGGGCATTTTAGACGAGTATAAAACTTTGAAATTTGTTGAAAAATATAAAGTCGGACCAAAAGTATTTTATTTGACCCAAAACTTTTTAGGAGAACCTGCGATGCTTGAGGAACATCTAGAAGGAAAGATTTTCACGAAACTTTCGGCCAAAAAACAGGAAAAACTTTTCGGGCAGGTCGCCAAATTCATTGCTCGTCTCAATAAAATTCCGGTAAACAAGAAACTCGCGCCGTTTCGAGAACCAATGACGAGTTATGCCAAAAACAAAAAGGCGTGGCGGAGGCGCTTAAAAGATATTTTAAAAAACAAAAAAACACAAAATGAGGGTTTAAAAATAAAAAAACTTCTGCCGAGAGCCGAGAAAATGCTTGACGAGTTTGAGCCGGCGCTAAAGCTGGTCATCAAAAAATCCGGCCCGGCTTTTATTTTTGAAAGCGCGCATGCGGGACATTTGTTGAAAACAAAAGATGGATTTAGGTTTTTAAATTGGGAGCAAGTTAGTTTCGGCGACCCGTCTTACGCCCTTGCTGTATTTTTGGCTTCAATCCAGAAAAGACGGGATTTTGAAAAAATCAAAGAAAAAATGACAAAAGCTTACTTAAAAGAAAATTATGTGCCGGAATTCAAAGAATTAGTTGAACAACGCCTGAAAGAGCGCGGGGTTTCAAACACGATTTGGAGAGTCTGGATAAAAACGAAAAAGTAAAATGAAAAATTTTAGCGAAAAAGTTTTTGAAGTTGTGCGAAAAATTCCGCGAGGGGAAACTTTGAGTTATAAAGAGGTGGCGAGGCGGGCGGGCAACACGAAAGCCGCGCGAGCTGTCGGAGCGGTTTTAAGAACTAATTTTGATCCAAAAATCCCATGTCATCGCGTTATTCGTTCGGACGCCTGCCTGCCGGAAGGCAGGGGACTCGGCGGTTACAATCGCGGAGCAAAACAAAAAATAAAACTTCTTGAAAAAGAAAAAGCGGTTTGGGGCTCTTGAAAAAAATCGGGAGAGCAAATAGGGTATAGACAGCGAACCTTTATAACGCGGAGGCCTTATGTGCGGGGTGGCTGGTGCGGTTTTGGCAAAAAACAGGCACAATCTCGGCAAGTATCTTTACGCCATGCTTTATAATCTCCAGCACCGCGGGAAAGAATCGGCCGGTATATTCGTTGATAAGGGCGAGGGGCATTCCCAAAAAGCCGAAGGTGTCGGGACTATAGACAGGGTATTTATGGGTGTTGATTTGGATAATTTCGGAGGTTTTGCCGGGGTGGCCCATAATCGCTACTCTACGTCCGGATTAAATCCGGGGTCTGTCAGCAGGTCTGAAGAATCTTTGATGGCTTGCCAGCCGATGGCCGGAATTTTTCAGGGAAAAACTTTCGCTCTATCATATAACGGTAATCTGGTAAACACCGAAGAACTGCAAGATATAATTTCGGAAAAAATTACCAACGGTCGGCACATAATGCCGATAAGGCCCGATGTTGATACGGCGCTGATTGTTGCTCTCATTGAAATGAGCCAAACTTGCGACTTCAAAGGTGCGCTGCAGGAAACGCTTCCGCTTTTGTCGGGTGCTTTCTCCATGACCGTTCTTTATGACGGAAAGTTATATGTCGTTCGGGATTGTTTGGGCTTCAGGCCTATTTTTATTTGCCAGTTCAGAGATGGAATCGCGGTTGCTTCCGAGACCTGCGCCTTTTCTTCTCTGCCGGAAGCGGGCGAGCCTCAAATGCTTGCGCAAGGAGGAATGGCAGTAATTTCATCGGATCGTCCATACGGGTACGATGTCGGGCTGTGGAGTAAAAATGCGCATCGCGGGTGTTTTTGCATATTTGAATATATTTATTTCGCCCGCCCCGACGGATTTTTGGGTAAAGAGCGGGTTATGTTCATTCAGGAGCGGCTTGGGCAAAAACTTGCCATGGAGGCTCCGAGTGACGCGGATATGGTCATCGGCGTTCCGGACTCCGGCATCAACGCCGCAAGGGGATACGCAAAAGCTCTTGAACTGTCTTTCAGACCCGAAGCTATTTTCAGGCCGCATACTGTCGGGCGCACTTTCATTGACCCGGTGCAGGATTTGAGGAGGGAAGGAGTCAGATTCAAACACTTCGTAATTGAAGAGATTGTCAAAGGAAAAAGGGTTGTTGTCGTTGATGATTCAATTGTTCGCGGAACGACTGTTCCCAGAGTTATCGGTCTTTTGCGCGAAGCCGGAGCCAAAGAAGTCCATGTCAGAATCAGTTCTCCTCCGTACCGAAATCCGTGTTATTTCGGCATTGATACCTGGCGCATCAAAGGAGAGCTGATTGCGGAAAATTTTGCCGGAGATATCAATAAGATTTGCCAAGAAATCGGCGCGGATTCCCTTGCTTATTTGAGCTTGGAAGGAGCGAAGTCCGTGTGGCGCGGAGCGGAAGGATTATGCGATGCCTGCTTTTCGGGGAATTATCCTATATTTGTTGGAAAATAAAGTCCGCCAAAAGGCGGATTTTTTATTTTTTGAGCGCGTGTTAAAATTATAAAATCATGAATTTATTTTATTGGATTTTGGGGACGAGTTTTCTTTCAAGCGTAGTTTCGCTTATCGGCCGGTCGGTAGCATTCTTGGGCGAAGAAAAATTAAGAAGTTATATCCAATATGCCATAAGTTTGGCGGTTGGCGTTTTGCTTGGCGTTGTTTTTCTAGACGTTTTACCCGAAGCGCTTGAGGCGGGAGAAGGTGTTGGTATGGATACGCACGGCGTGCTTTTGTGGGTTCTGGGCGGTTTTTTGTTTTTCTTTATTCTCGAGAGGCTTTTGCTGGTTTATCATTGCCATGAAGGCCAATGCCCGGTTCATGTTTTCGGATATTTATCGCTTTTGGGCGATGCCGTTCATAATTTTATAGACGGCGTCATAATCGCTCTTGCTTTTTTTGTTGATATAAAACTGGGTATTTTAACTGCCGTTGCCGTAGTACTTCACGAAATACCGCAGGAGATGAGCGATTTTCTGGTCTTGCTTCATGCCGGATTCAGCAGAGCCCGAGCGATACTTTACAATTTTTTAATCGCGCTTACCGCTGTGTTGGGCGCAGTTTTGACTTATGTTTTTTCGGGAGCGATTGAAGGTTTGATTTCTCCCGCTCTTGCGGTTGTGGCGGGGAATTTTTTGTATATCGCCGCGGTTGATCTTGTTCCCGAGCTTCACGAAGCAGAACACGGACGCAAAAAAACCGCAGTTCTCATGCAGTTTTTTCTAATATCTTTGGGGATTTTAATTATCTGGCTTGCCGGATTCTTTTTGGAACATTAGACAGAATCCAGTTTGGGATTTTGTGGTTTAGGAAGAAAGGGCCGTTTCAACTACTTTTTTAAAAGCGTCCGGGTGTTTTTCGGCAAGCTCGGCAAGCATCTTGCGGTCAAGTTTAATGTCTGCTTTTTTGAGCGCGTGAATAAGTTTTGAATAACTCAAACCCGCTTCGCGCGACCCAGCGTTTATTTTTATCTGCCAAAGCCTTCTGAATTCCCGTTTTTTCCTTCGCCTGTCTTTAAAAGCATGGGACCAAGCGTGCAGTAATCTTTCCCGAGCTTGGCGTTCTTTTGATTTTCCGCTCCACTTATAACCCTTGGCGTGTTTTAAAACCTTGCGCCTCCGCTTTAATGAAGTTGTTCCTCTTTTTACTCTGGTCATTGGTTTTTATTTAAATGGCAAATATCTTCCCAGTTCTTTTTTAGATATTGAAAGTTCGCCGGATCTTTTCGCGTCCAGCTGAAAACCGCGCGATTTTCTTGCGCGGAAGTGATTTTGGCCCGGGTTTCTTTTCAATACCCTGCCATCCTTGGTAATTTTTAGCCTTTTTGCGAAGGCTTTGTTTGTTTTGCCTGTTGCCATGTTTGAGTTATTTTTTTGCTCTTTCCACCATTATATACGGCCCCCTCGGCCCCCTTTTCGGGCCCTCGACTATATTATGTTCAACCGTTACGTAATTCAAGACCCGTAAGAGCTTTTCGTTAAGCAGTTTTTGGTCAAGATATTTTGCCCGCCCCCGAAGGGCCATTCCTATTTTTATGCGGTCGCCTTTTTCCAGAAAGCCGGAGGCCTTTTTTGCTTTCATTATCAGATCGTGTTCCGATGTTCCGAGGCCGACTCTGACTTCGCGTGTTTCGGACTGGTGGACTTTTTGCGATTGCTTCATTTTGTGCTCCTCTTCATACCGGTATTTGCCGTAATCCATTATTTTGGCCACCGGCGGGTTTGCGGTCGGAGCGATCTCGATTAAATCCAGATTTGCCTCTTTGGCTCTGCTTAGCGCTTCCTCCGTCTTAATGACGCCCAGATTTTTGCCGTCTGGGCCTATGACTCTCATGTCGCGCGCTGTTATTTGATTATTTATCCTTGCTTTCTTGTTCAGATTTGTTCATTATAGCCCACGAGAATCCATAGCGCAACTGCTTGTTTATGTGGGTCGTTGCGGTATAAATAAGGTATATGGACTATCTGCCGCCGCCGTGGAAAATAAAAATGGTGGAAAAGGTGAACTTGCTTTCACGTTCAGGCAGGGAGAGTGCTGTTAAAGAGGCGGGGTTTAATACCTTTCTTCTCAAATCACGCGATGTTTTTATTGATTTACTCACCGATTCCGGAACGTCGGCAATGTCGGATAACCAGTGGGCGGGACTCATGCTTGGAGACGAGGCATACGCCGGATCCGAAAATTTTTATAATTTGGAGAAAGCCGTAAAAGACGTTTACGGCTTTTCTTTTGTTGTTCCGACTCATCAAGGCAGGGCGGCAGAGCATCTGATGGCCCGCGCTTTGGTTCAAAAAGGCCAGCATGTTCTTTCAAATATGTATTTTACGACTTCCCGCGAACACGTTGAGCGGCGGGGTGGGATATGGCAGGACTGCATTGTGCCGGAAGCCCACGACCCGCAAAAAGACAAACCGTTTAAGGGAAATTTTGACATTGCGCGTACCGGCCGTCTTATAAAAAAACTAGGCAAAAATAAAATTGCTTTTATCCGGGTTGAAGCCAATTGCAACATGGCCGGAGGTCAGCCGGTTTCAATGAAAAATCTGGAAGATTTGAAAACTTTAGCCGAACGTCACGAAATCCCGGTCATAATGGATGCTACCCGCGCGCTTGAGAACGCCTATTTCATAAAAGCGCGAGAAAAGGGATGGGAAAAAACGCCGGTTAAAAAAATATTAAAAAATATGATGCGTTTTACCGACGGCATTACCGTAAGCTCAAAAAAAGACAATTTGGTAAATATCGGCGGATTTTTGGCCACGCGTAACAAAAAAATTTTTGAAGAAACAAAAACGCTTGTTGTAGTTTATGAAGGTTTGCACACCTATGGCGGAATGTCGGGACGCGATATGGAAGCCCTAGCGCGGGGTATTCGTGAAATGGTTGAAAACGACGATTATGTTGAACATAGGGTTAAACAAGTTGAATGGTTCGGCGGGCTTTTGAAAGAGGCGGGCGTTCCGATAGTCGTTCCGGTCGGTGGGCACGCCGTTTATCTTGACGCCAAAAAATTTTTAAGCCATCTGCCGCAAAGCCAGTATCCGGCCCAAACTTTATCCGCCTCAATTTACGAAGAGTGCGCGGTTCGATCAATGGAAAGAGGAATAGTTTCGGCCGGACGCGATCCGAAAACAAGGAAAGAACACGGCTCAAAACTGGAACTGGTCAGGCTTACTGTTCCAAGGCGCGTTTACACCAACGATCATCTCGGTTTTGCCGCCGAGGGCATAGTCAACCTTTTCAAAAAAAGGCAGACGATACGCGGACTTAAGATGACCTATGAGCCGAAGCAATTAAGATTTTTTCAGGCGAAGTTCAGGAGGGTTTAAAAACCCGATAAATTTCTTGCCTGGATAGCGGCGTGTTATGCTGATTGCGGGATCTTTTTGATTTGGAGGATACTGAAGTGAAAATGTCAGCCAAGGCCGCGCGCCGTTTTTTAATTTTTACGACACTATTGGCTGTCGTCTGCGGATTTGATGGCAAAGAAACCGTAAACGCAGACACAAAAACAGAAAAGAAAGCGGAAATTCGTGAAAATAAAACATACGAAGACAAAGCGTTTTCGGAATACTCTTTGATATTTCAGCAGTTGCTTGAAAAAGACAGGAGCGTTAGCGAGCTTGCCGAAAAAACCTATCCCAAAATTATAAAAGAATACAAAGATTTTGTTAAAAAATATCCGCAAAGCCGGCTGGTTGACGACGCGAAGTTGAGAATAGCCGAGTTTTATAACATCTGGGGAACGGCCGGTTCGGGTGATTTACTGAAAAGAAAGTTAAATACCCCCGGAGATTGGAGAAAAAAAGCATCCATGTGGCTTTTGGATATAGTTGAAAATCATCCTGATTCAAAAGCCGTCTCTTATCCTCGCGGTGAAGAAACGAAGGAGTATACCGCGGCTTACGCGCTTTACTTTTTGTATGTTTGGGGCAGTCCCAAAGACAAAAAATATCTGGAAACGCTGATTAACAAATATCCAGCATCTGAAGCATTCGAGTGGGCAAGGGATATTCTTAAGTCAGCGGAAAAGAATAAAAAGAGCAGATAAAATCCCCCTAAGGGGATTTTTACTTGACAGCGCTGTGGATAAGTTTATGTTGTGAGTAAAATCGGAAGCGCATATCCTTTAATAGATAATAGTTATTAGTTAACAAGCAATAAATAAAATATGTTTAATAAAAAAATTTTTGTTATCGCGGGGGTTGCTGTTTTTTTGTTCGCGGCGTTTTTTGTAAGCGCGAACCATTCATGGGGCAACTATCATTGGGGGCGTACGGCCAATTCATTCACTCTTGAATTAGGGAATAATGTTTCTGAAAAGTGGACGGAGTATTTGAACACAACTGCTACTGATTGGAGTTTGTCGGCTGTTCTTGATACGGTTGTGGCCGCGGGCAAAGCGGGCAATCCGCGAAACTGTAAGGCAACCAACGGGCGGGTTGAGGTTTGCGGCGCATCTTATGGCTTCAATGGCTGGCTTGGTATCGCCCAAATTTGGATTTCGGGAGAGCACATTATCAAAGGTGTTACCAAAGTCAACGACACTTATTTTGACACCGCGACCTATGACAAGCCGGAATGGAGGAATTTTGTAATGTGCCAGGAGGTGGGACATACGCTTGGGCTTGGGCACACGGATGAGGATTTTTACAACGCAAACACGGGAACTTGCATGGATTACACCAACGACCCGGCGCGAGACGACGGAGCTGGAGACAATCAGCATCCGAACTCTCATGACCACGAAATGCTTGAGCAGATTTACGCCCATTTAGACAGCGTAAACACGGTCGGTTCTTCTGATGGCGGAAGCGGGTCGGGAAAAGGCAACGGCAAGGGAAACAAATTTGGTGTCGGTATTGATTTGGACAATCCTTCCGAGTGGGGGCGTGCCATAAAGAAAGACGCGCAAGGCAAGGACTCGCTTTTTGTTCGCGATTTAGGAAAAGGCGAGAAGGTTTTCACCTTTGTCATTTGGGCCAGATAAAAAGTAAATAAGCGTAGAACAAAAAATTGCCGGCATAAAACCGGCAATTTTTTGTTTGTGGAAACTAATAAATGACGTTAGAACCTCTTTGTTGGAACTCGATAATATGACGTATATACTCAGTATTCAAGAATGTGTAAAAACATTTGAATCGGTGGTTGTCTAGGTGAGATACCTGGAATAAGTTAGAACCTGTTGGTTTTCGAGCTACTTTTTCTTAACATCGTCCCTTATCATTTTCACTATCTCTGGAAATTTAGGTATGTTGAAATGGCCACCCTTACTCTTGTAGATGATTATATGTGGATGTTTCAGTTTTTTGGCATATTTTTCTGCGTGGGCAACAGACACTACATCGTCATCTTTTGAGAAAAGTAGATACAGGTTTCTCGTATTTTTTTCAATCAAGGATAAGTCTGGTTTGAGTTTAAAACCACCGACTAGATCTTCTCCAGGAAGAGAATTATCAAAAGGTGGGCAAACAAGATAAACAGATAACGCTTTTTTACGCAATTTGTTTTCTGAAAGATATTTAGCAAGAAAAACTCCCCCAAGAGATGAACCTATGAGAATAAATTTGCCTTTAAGCAATGGAAGATACCTCTCGAAGAAGATTTTCCAATCTCTATATTTTGCAAAGTCCTGTAAAGGCATTCGTGGCGAAATAATTTCGAATTGTCTGCCAAGACTTTTCTCAAGATAATCACCAGCCCAGTAGGTCTTTTTCTTTGTAGAGATCTTCTTGTTTCTCAGGTAATCCAAATAGTCCCTCTCATTTTTGAAGGTCATTCCGCCGTGTACTGTCAGTATCTGGATTTTGTTTTTCATTAGTAAAATCATACCTATTTTGTCTCGTATTGGCAAAATAGGCAGTTTTTATTCTTCCATATACTTCTATATCAGTGGAGGTGGGGAGAATCGCACTCCCGTTTGAATTGATTTATTAAGAAGTTTCTACAGTTTTAGTTTCGCTTGGTTTCGATTGCGGCTATAAGCGAAACGAAAGTGCCGCAAAAGTCGCTCCTTAAATGTTGTGCCGAATCGGAGCTCTTCGGCATTGAGCCTCAAAATTTCACACCCGCGCTTTCCTATGAGACATCAGAAAGTCGGATGGCTTAAGCAATTAAGCGTAAGCGAGTGCTGGTTGATAGTTTGCACTTGGAACTGTTTGGAAAATTTTACAAGGACACCAAACATCCTTGAACTGCGCCTCTTAACGCCTCAACTCATCGAAGCTAGGCACCCCCGCGAATTTCGCCTCCGACGCAAAGTCGGAGCTTGCGAAATTCAGCGTCCCGAGATTACTATCGAGGGACTACTTATAATTATATACACGAATTTTATGATTTGTCAAGATGCCGTTGTGCCTCTGCGGACGGCGTTTTCGGCAATTTCTTTGATTAGGCTTTCATAAGTTATACCCGCCTTTTCGGAGGCCAGCCCGAATTCTTCATCCGGGGAAAGATCCGGGTTAGGGTTTACTTCAAGAATATAAGGCCTGCGATTTTCACTGATTCTAATATCTATTCTGGCGTAATCTCTGCATCCGAGCGCGCGAAAAGCTTTTAATGAAATTTTTTCAATGCGGTTTTTCAAAGCCGTTTCAATCTGGGCCGGAAATTTTAACCCGACACCCAAGCCGTTTTTGGCCCACTTGATGCCGTACGAAAGTATTTTCGGATCTTTTGCCGGTATTTTGCTGAAGTCTACCTCGCCAATGCCGAGAACCCTCGGAGGGTTGTCGATTACGGCAACGGTGAACTCGCGGCCGTCAATAAATTCTTCAACCAAAGCCGGCTGGCTGTATTTTTCGTGGATCATCGTGACTTTTTCTTCCACTTCTTGAGGCGTTTCAACAACGGAGTCTTTGGTTATACCAAAACTTCCGTCCTCTCTTAAGGGTTTTACTATGAACGGAGGAGTAATGGGTTCCAGATTTGGTTTTTCTCCCACTTGCACGGTGATCGATGGCGGAATCGGGAGGCCGGAAGTTTTTAAAATCTGCTTGCACCTCATTTTATTCAGCGAAATTCCCAAGGACAAAGGAGGCGAACCCGTATACGGGAGTTTCATAAGTTCGAGCCATCCAGCAACATACATTTCTGTTAGCGCTTTATGTGGGTGGTTATAAAGCACTTCGCACAAATTAAAAACAAGGTCCGGCTTCATTTCTTCTATTAACGCGGAAGTTTTTGAGTTAGTCCTTCTCAAACCGAGCGTGCGCACGTTAAAACCGGCTTCTCTTAAGGCGTGGCGGACCGCTTTGATGTCTCCGCGTGCGTTAAGGGAAGAATCGGAGTCGGTTTCCGCGGAGTCTTCAGGCGGATTTCCGCTCGCGGCGTTGTACAAAAGCAGGCAGTTTTTTCCTTCGAGTTTCATTATTTAATTGTAAGCTGTTTTGAGCTCTCTTTCTATCTTTCTTTTTGATTCACGCTTTTTTATTTTTTCGCGTTTGTCGTATTTTTTCTTTCCTTTGGCGATGCCGACCTCCGTTTTAAGCATGCGCCCTTTGATGTATACACGGATTGGCACGATTGTTAGGCCCCTTTCCTCGCCTTTTCCCGAAAGATATTTTATCTCGCTTTTTTTCAAAAGAAGTTTTCTTGTTCTCTGCGGTTCGTATTCCTTTGGCGTGTTTGCCGGCTGATACGGAGGAATTTCCATGCCGACAACAAACGCTTCGCCTCCGCGGATGATGACGCGCGCACCGAGAATTGAGCCAAGTTTGTTTCGCAGCGCCTTAACCTCAAATCCGCGCAATTCTAACCCGGCCTCAAATTTTTCAAGGATTTCATAATCAAAAAAAACTTTTTTATTTTGCAGCAAATCCGCCATGCGCAAATTATTGCATTTTTTGCCGTCTTGTGCTATTGTCAGCGTGGATTGAATTTTTGGAGGAAAGGAGGAGCAAGATGCAGAAATTCGAATTAAAATTTAATACTACTTTTGTTGAGTGCGGAAAAACCTACAGGGGGCGGGGCGAATACCACCGTGTGATTAAGGCTAAAGACAGGCATTCGGCGGAACTTGTTGGTAGGGCAATGGTGGGCGAAGAGATAGATAGTTGTGAATGGATTGCGAATCTGATTGCCGTTGAGGAGACGGATAAGCCGTATACCAGTTATTGGGACAACGGTTATACTTTTAATCGGGTTTTGGAAAATATGGGTTGTTTGCCAAACAGAGTTGTTTTTGAAAGAGATGAAACAGGTCGCATTATCGGGCTGTGTTTTATCCCGATTTAGTAAAATGTTTAGCGTAAACGAATTACGAGCCGTCCTCGAGACGGCTTTTATTTAAAAAACAGCCGCGCATTAACGGCTGTTTTTATCTAAGCGAGTATCACTGTTATTACTCCTATTACTGTAATTATAAGCCCGAATACTTTTTGGACGGTCATGGTCTCTCCTAAAAAGTACCAAAGGATTATTGCGCTGACCAGAGCGGGGTATGTCGCGGCTATCGCGTTTGTTACCGATTCTTTTCCGGGGCTTAGGTAATAAGCGATTACCACTACGAGGCCCCCCGAAGACCAGAACCAGGCGATGGCCCATCCCGACCAATGCCACGACCACGATTTGGCCGGCGCAAACCCGGTAAAAAGCATGACCAGCGCCACGAAAAATATGTTGCCCATCGTTGCCCAGATAAAAGGCATGGCCGGGTGGAATTTATCCGGACCCATAACTTGGTTCATTTTTACCGAAAGAGGAGCAAGCGTTCCCCAACTGAAGCAGACGTAAAGCGACAAAAGCAGGGCAAGAGTGTATCTGGACACGCCGTTTCTCCGCCGAGGAAAATTTTAAAATTCCTAAGTCATTATATTCCTCGGATTTTCATAGTCAACGTTTTAATATATTGTATAAATAAGATGATAAGAGGGGGGATTATTAAAGAAATAAAAAAAATTGCGCCGAAGGACGCCAAATTTTCGGTTTCGCGCCCGGAACGTCCCGCTTTTGGTGACTACTCGTCCAATGTCGCGATGGTGGTCGCAAAAAAATTTGGTAAAAATTCAAGAGAACTTGCCGAAGATTTTAAAGAGAAGCTCGGAAAGTCAAAACTTTTTGAAAGAATTGACGTGGCTGGCCCGGGCTTTTTGAATTTTTGGATTTCGCCGGAAGTTGTCGGCGAAGGTTTTTTGGAATTCGCGCGCGCGAAAGGTCTGCCCAAATTCAACATCGGCAAAAATAAAAAAATACAAGTTGAATATGTGTCGGCTAATCCGACTGGCCCTCTTACTTTGGCCAATGGTAGAGGGGGATTTTTGGGCGACATTTTATCAAGCGTTTTGGCGCTCGTCGGTTTTAAAGTTGAGCGCGAATACTATATAAACGATACCGGAAAGCAAATAATAACACTTGGAAAATCAATGCTTGCGTCGGCCGGACTGATTCCCGACGAAGAAACATTTTACAAGGGGGGTTACATAAAAGATTGGGCTAAAAAAAATAAAGCAAAAATTAAGAAACTCGGAAAAGATCCTCTGAAACTTGGCCAAGAAGCCGCAAAAGATTTTTTGAAGTCAATTAAAAACACTCTTAAGAGTATAGCCAAAATAAAATTTGACCGCTGGACGTCGGAAGACAAATATATCCACAAAAAAAACTGGATCAAAAAAGCGCAGGCGCTTTTTGAGAAAAAAAATATGGTTTACGAAAAAGACGGCGCGACCTGGCTTAAGACAACAGATTTCGCCGATGACAAAGACAGGGTTTTGATTACTTCCGACGGCTACCCGACGTATTTTTTGGCTGACGCCGGGCATTATTTTGAATCAGTCGTGCGCGGATTCAAGAAAAAAATAAATATTTTGGGGCCCGACCATTACGGCTATGTGGCAAGGATTCAAGCTGTTGCCGAAATCGTAGGAATGGAGGACTCGGAAATTATTGTTACCCAAACTGTCCGTCTGATGAAAGGTGGAGAAGAATTTAAGATGTCAAAACGCAAAGGGACATTTGTGGCATTTGAAGAATTGATTGATGAAATTGGATTGGATGCCGCGCGTTGGTTTTTTTTGGGGCGCTCCTCCGATACGCATATTGATATTGATTTGGAATTTGCCAAGAAACAATCGGCCGAAAACCCCGTTTATTATGTCCAGTACGCGCACGCGAGAATGTCGGGAATTTTGAGAAAAGCGCAAGTGCACAGCGTTAAGCGTTTAGCGTTTGGTGGTTTTAAAAAAGACGAACTTAAATTTATAAAAAAACTTTTGGAGGTTTCCGATGTTTTGGAAGACGTCGCGCGCGATTATCAAGCCCATCGCTTAACGGCTTACGTTTACGAACTCGCGCAGGCATTTTCGGCGTTTTATCGCGATGTGAAAGTGCTTGACTCCGGCTCGGACGAACCCCGCCGGCTTTTCATAATTAAGTCAGCAAAAAACACTCTAGGCTCGCTTTTGAAACTTCTCGGCATCTCGGCTCCCGAGAGGATGTAATACGATTGACTTTTTGGCACAAAAATGCAAGTTTTAGATTGGGTTTTTGAAAAAGGGGAGCGCAATGTTCTTAAAATGGCTGGTTTTTGCGCTGGCTTCTTTTGTCGGAATAGGACTTTTTCAGTGGGCGCTTTACACCGGCTTCGAGCTTGCTAAAACAAAAACATTTTTAGGATACATGTTCCCGAATCTGTTTACTTTTTTTGTTTTCTGGTCGCTGTTGATAAGTTTTATTATGGCTTTACCAAACGGGATAGTTTGGGCGATTTCCAGCATTGCCTTAAATGAATGGTTTGGCAAAGCATGGGTTATCCATCTTACTTTCGGCGCAATGAGTTTGCTTGCCGCGGCCACGACCTTCTGGTTTAAGTTTGGAGAACTTCCCACAAAAGGGACATTGGTTGGACTTACTCTGGCGATCGTCGGAGCTTTAATAAGCGCTCTTTGGCGATAAAAACTTTCAGCCCCCCGATGATTTATCGGGGGGCCTTAAACTGTCTCGACGACTTTGATGACGAACGCGGAAGCGCGAACAGAACTTCTTTTCGCGATTTCCGGCGTTACAATGCCGCCGATTTTTGTTGCGGGGGCAGCGGTCGCGATGACCATGCCCCTTTTTTCGTTTTCAACTTCCACTTCCGCTCTCCTCCAGTCGTCCAAATTGCTGCCGGGAATACCGTGTTCTTTTCTCCAATCGTAGATCTCCCTTGCCCGTTTGTTGATGGCCGACCCGTACATCGGAATCACCTCCTTCTTACATTATACCAGCAAAACATTGTTTTGTCAACATCAACAAAACTTTGTTTTGCCTCCCTCTTTCTATATTATAACCATATATATATGCAAGACAAAGATAAGAAATCCACAGAGACGGAAATTCTGGAATACTGGCAAAAAAATAAAATTTTTGAGCAAACGCTTGCGAAAACAAAAAAGGGCAAGCCGTTTGTTTTTTACGAAGGTCCGCCTACCGCAAATGGCAAGCCCGGCATTCATCATGTGGAAGGCCGGTCTTTTAAGGATGTTATATTGCGCTACAAAACAATGCGCGGTTTTCGCGTGCCAAGAGTTGCCGGCTGGGACACGCACGGGTTGCCGGTTGAAGTTGAGGTTGAAAAAGAGCTCGGTCTGAAAAGCAAAAAAGAAATTGAAGAGTATGGCATTGAGGCGTTCAATAAAAAATGCCGCGAGTCCGTATGGAAGTATAAAAAGCTGTGGGAAGACATGACTGCCAGAATGGGGTTTTGGATTGATATGGATAAGCCGTACGTCACTTATGAAAACTCGTATATGGAAAAACTTTGGGGGGTTATTAAAAACTTTTCTGTCAGAAAACTTCTTTATAAAGATTACAAAGTTGTGCCGTGGTGTCCCAGGTGCGGAACGTCTCTTTCTTCGCACGAACTTGCGCAGGGGTATAAAAAGATAAAAGAAAAATCAATTTATATAAAATTTAAGGCCAAAGACAAAGCTGGCGGAGTCTTTTATTTTTTGGTTTGGACCACAACCCCGTGGACTTTGCCGGGAAATGTTGCTTTGGCGGTAAATCCCAAGGCGACATACGTTGTCGCCGAAAAAGACGGCGCTCGTTTTGTGTTGGTGAAAGAACGAGCCGGGGTTTTGGAAGAAAATTATAAAATTATCAGCGAAAGATCCGGACAAAGCTTTCTCGGGGTTGAATATGAACCGCTTTATCGGACTTCCGGCTCCGAGCTTCCGATATTCAATTACAAAGTAATTGGGGCTAATTTCGTTTCAACCGAAGACGGCACGGGCATTGTTCACATCGCTCCGGCTTTCGGCGCGGACGACCAGAAAGTCGGCAAAGAAAACGGACTTACAACCCTTATAACGACCGCTGAAAACGGAAAAATGCTAACGCCCGATTATTTGTGGAACGGAAAATATTTTCAGGAAGCAAATCAGTTCATCGTTCAAAACCTAAAAGAGCGAAACCTGTTTTTAAAGGAGGAGTCCCACGAACACGACTATCCTTTTTGCTGGCGGTGCGATTCGGCTTTGATGTATCTGGCAAAAAATTCCTGGTTTTTAAAAACAACTGCGGTTAAAAAAGAAATGCTCGCCGAAAACAAGAAAATCGGCTGGCACCCAGAATTCATAAAAGACGGCCGATTTGGCCAGTGGCTGAAAGAAAACGTGGACTGGGCGATATCAAGAGAACGTTATTGGGGGGTGCCTTTGCCGGTTTGGATTTGTGAAAAATGCGGACATCAAGAAGTTGTCGGCTCTATAAACGACTTGGATAAACTCGGCCCAAAAAGGACGACTAGGGTTTTTGTTGTGCGCCATGGCGAGGCCGAACACAACGTAAAAGGCATAGTTGGGCCGGCGATTCCGGCACGGGATTTTGATAACCACCTTACCAAAAAAGGAATTAAAGAGGCTGAAAAGACGGCCAGGGCCTTAAAAAAAGAAAAAATAGATTTAATCATTTCCTCTCCGCTTAACCGCACGAGACAAACTTCGGAGATTCTCGCCAGTACTCTGGGCGTTAAGATGGAAGTCAACGAACAAATTTATGATTATAATATTGGAGATTTTCACGACAGGAGTATTAAAGATTCGCATATAGAGTTTCCGTTTGAGCGAAGGCTTTGTGAGCCGTTTCCCAACGGCGAGTCGCTTCGCGACGTTAGGGCGAGAATGATGATGGAGTTAAGACGCATCGTCAGAAGCAATTCCGGCAAAAATATTTTGATAGTCAGCCACGGCGATCCAATGTGGGTTTTAAATGCCTCACTTGAAGGTTTGGAAGAAAAAAACTATCCAAAATCATGGTATCCAAAGACAGGAGAAGCAAAAGAGCTAAAACTCCACAACTGGCCGTACAACAGGGACGGCGAGCTGGATTTGCATAAACCTTACGCCGATTTAGTAAATTTGCGGTGTCAAAAATGTGAAGGTAATATGTCGCGTGTAAAAGAAATCGCCGATGTTTGGTTTGACTCCGGAGCAATGCCGTTTGCTTCCGATGTTCCCGGGTATCCGGCAGATTACATTGTTGAAGCGGTTGACCAAACTCGTGGATGGTTTTACACACTTCTTGCGGTCGCGTCGCTTTTGGGAAAAAAAGCGCCCTATAAAAACGTAATTTCTTACGGACACGTGTTGGACTCGGAGGGTAAAAAAATGTCCAAACACAAGGGTAATGTAGTTGAACCATCACTGCTTTTTGACAAATACGGGGCGGATGCCGTCCGCTGGTATTTTTATACCGTCAATCAGCCGTGGGATGAAAAACTTTTTAAAGAATCGGACATAGCGGAGGCCTCGCGGAGGTTCCTTAATATTTTCCGGAACTCATTTGTTTACTGGCAGACATATAAAGACAAATCAAAAATCAGCAAGAAAAAACCCAAGCTACTTATTAATAAATGGCTGAATGCCCGCATGAATCAGGTTGGTTACGAAGCGACCGAAGCTCTTGAAAAATACGACATCGTAAAAGCCGCCAGGGCTATTGAAAATTTTGTGGCCGAAGATTTATCCAGATGGTACATAAGGCGAATTAGGGATGCGATCAGATTCGGCTCAAAAAAAGAAAAAGAAGAGATATCATCTATTTTTGGTCTCGCTTTATATGAAGTCGCAAAACTTTCGGCGCCCTTCGTTCCGTTTTTAACAGACAAAATGTTTTTGGATGTAATGGGCAAGGGTAGTATCCATCTGGAGAAGTGGACTAAATTTAAAAAACCGTCTAAGGCCGACAAAAAATTGGCTGAAGAGATGAACGAGGCGCGAAGAATTGTTTCGTTAGCACTTGAGGCAAGGGCTAAAGCGGGAATTAAAGTACGTCAGCCACTCGCCCTACTTAAGGTAAAATCTAAAAAATTAAATATAAAAAATAAAGAACTTGTCGGGCTGATTAAGGGCGAAGTCAATATAAAAGAAATAAAATTTGATCCGAAAATAAAAGATGAAGTTGAATTAGATGTCAACATAACGCCCGAACTTAAAGAAGAAGGCCAGCTTCGCGAACTTATTCGCCACATTCAGGAGAAAAGAAAAGAAGCAGGCCTCCAGCCGTCAGATAAAACAACTTTTGTCGCTTTAACCGACGACAAAGGCGAAACCTTTGTAAAGAAGTTTGAGTCGGTCCTCAAAAAAGAAGCGGGGATTAAGGTTATTTCTTTTGGCGAACCCTCAAAACCCAACCGCTTGACTATTTCTTTGAAGTTTGGTATATAGGAAGAGGAAAACACCCAGCCGATTGTTTTGTTTAACGGGGGAGAAACACAATGCACGTAGATGCTTTAAATCAGGAGGTTCCGGTTCAATTTTTGTTCCTTGGTCTGGTGGTGATTTTTACGACGATTGCTTTTGTTTATTTCTGGTTTGCGGACAAAAAATAACGTCTCAAAATAAGTTGATGTTAGCTGAAAATTATTCGCGTCGATACGCGAATTTTTTCTTTTGTGTTAAAATTTAATTATGTACAACCTCCACCACACCGAAGGAATAATTTTGTCGGCAAATGATTTTGGAGAAGCCGACAGGATTTATAATATTTACACCAAAGATTTCGGGAAAGTGTCGGTTCTTGCCAAAGGGGTGCGGCTTGAAAAATCAAAATTGCGGCCGCACCTTCTTCCGCTGTCCTTTGCGAGAGTTTCTTTCATTGAAGGCAAAGAATTTATGCGCCTGACCGACGCCGAAGAAATTTTATCCCCGCTGCTTGACGAAAAAACTTATTCGGTGTTTTCCGGCGCATGTTCTTTTTTAGAAAGACTGGTTAAGGGTCAAGAAAAAGACGAAGCCGTCTGGGAACTTTTGCGGAGCCTTTTGTTGAACACCGAGTGTTTAATACATGAGGGGTTTGAAGAAATTTTTCAAGCTCGGCTTTTGTACCGGCTTGGCTATGTTGATTCGGAAGATGAAATAATTCGCGGAAACCGTTGGTCTGATTTACCAGATCAAGTACTCAGGGTGGCCGAGTTCAAAAAGATTAGCGCTCAAGGCCTTTCAGCCAGCCAGCTTTAAAATGCTATAATATTTAAATGAATGACGACGGTCTTGAGCGGCTGAAAAAACGCCTCTACAAAGAGGGTGAGCGGTTTGGGGGCAGATTCAGAGAGCCGGAGCTCTCTTATAAACCGGAAAAAGTCGATTCCGGATGGCCCGAGCGTCAGTCTGAAGAAATTTTAGCCGAAGTTCTAAAAGAGCCAAAACTTTTAAAAATGAAATTTTTATTATGGGCCGGGATTATTTTTGTTTTGGGTGTTATTGTCCTTGCTTCATTTTATCTTTTTGGCGGATTCGGAGCGGTATCTTCAAGAAATATTGATCTGGTTATATCCGCGCCTCAAGAGGTTGCCGGTGGAGATCTGGTCAGATGGGAAGTGTCGGTTACAAATAAAAATAATGTTAAGTTCGCTTCGGCAGACCTCGGCTTTAAATATCCGGAAGGTTCGCGTCCGGTGAACGTCATTCCGGGCTCGTTTTTGATCGAAAGGGTTTCTTTGGGTGAAATTTCGGCGGGAGACACCGTGCGCCGGACTTTTGCCGCCCATGTTTTTGGACCGGAAAATTTTGAAGCCGAAGCCGAGGCGGTCCTCGAATACCGCACCGAAGGATCCAACGCGGTTTTTGAAAAAAGCGGCAAAAAAAACATTAAAATAATTCGTTCTCCGGTCGGCGTATCATTTAACGCCGCCGGAGAAATTAACGCCGGACGGGAAATCAATTTTGAAGTTAAATACGTTTCAAACTCGTCGGAAACAATAAGAGGCCTCGCTCTCGATCTTACTTACCCTTCCGGATTTATTTTTAAAAATTCCAGCCTTCAGCCGGCCGAAGGCGAAAACCGCTGGGTTTTGGGCGATCTTGCTCCGGGAAGCGAGAGATCAGTTTCCATATCCGGTGTTTTTGAGGGGGAAGACATGGAGCAAAAAAACATAACGGCCCAGATCGGAGTTTTGGACGGTAAAAGTTTGTCGGTTTACGGCGCGTCCACCCACTCGTTTACTATCAGGCGCATGTTTGTCGATCTCAACGCGCGCATAAACGGACGGGATGATATCACGGCGGTAAAAAGCGGCGATTTGGTGAATGTGAATATTTTTTGGAAGAACAATCTTCTCCAGTCTGTTCGCGATGTTAATGTGGAGATCGAAGTTTCGGGGGAAGCCTTGGATGAAAAAACAATATCCGTTTTTTCCGGAGCTTATCGCGGATTTGAAAAAAAAGTTGTCTGGTCTCCGTCGAGCCTTTCGGATTTGTCTTTGCTTGACCCGGGGGGGTCGGGGCAGTCCAGTTTCAGTTTCAGAGTGCTCGATGCCGTGTCTTTGTCCAGAGCAAAATTGGTAAATCCGACAATAAAATTGAAAGGCGAAATCAGGCCCGCGTCGAGTCCGGCGGGTTTGGGCGAATTTGACGTCTCCGGCAAATTCGAGCTTGAACTCAAAATTGAAACATCTTTGCAATTATCAAGCCGGGGGGTTTATTATTCGGCGGTTTTGCCCGGACGCGGGCCGCTGCCCCCGCGGGTTGGAGAAGAAACGGTTTATACGGTTATCTGGACTCTGGCCAATGTTTCAAATAATGCAAGCGGTGTCGCGGTCAAGGCGTCGGTGCCCGCGTACGTTGCTTGGAAAGGCGCCGTGCTTCCTTCGGCCGAAAGCGTGGTTTACGACCCGGCGCGCTTGGAAATAATATGGCGTCCGGGGGCGATAAAAGCCGGTGTTGGCATAACACAGCCGGCGCGCGAAGTCATGTTCCAGCTAGGCATTATTCCGTCGGTTGACCAGACGGGATCTTCGCCGGTTTTACTTTTTGATATTTCGGCTTCAGGACGGGACGATTTTACCGGCAATTCCGTAAGCGATGCGGCGTCTTCCCTGACTACGGACATACTTGCCTCGGATACTAAAACAAAATCGGGAGACGAAAACGTGGCGCGGTGATTGTTGCCAACGGCCGGAGTTGGGCTTAAAATTTCTAAATGACCGAATCAAGTCTCGAAAAAATAATCTCTCTTGCAAAAAGGCGCGGGTTTGTGTATCCGGCGTCAGAAATTTACGGGGGGCTTTCCGGTTTTTGGGACTTGGGGCCTTACGGCGCCGAGCTCGCGCACAACATAAAAGAGCTGTGGTGGAACATGTTTGTAAAAAGCCGGGCTGATGTGTTTGGTGTAGCAACCACAACCATAATGCCGGACGCGGTCTGGAAGGCAAGCGGGCATCTGGAGGGTTTCGCCGACCCGATGGTTGAATGTGAGGAATGTAAAAAACGTTTTCGTGCCGACCAGATTGAAGGCAAAAAATGTCCGGAATGCGAAGGAAACCTCGGCTCCCCGCGCCAATTTAATCTTATGTTTAAAACCGAAGGCGGCTACTTGCGTCCCGAAATAGCACAGGGTATGTTTGTCAATTTTAAAAATGTTTTGGACACAATGCGCGCCGTTCTTCCTTTTGGTTTAGCACAGATAGGGAAGGCCTACAGAAACGAAATAGCGCCTCGCGATTTTCTTTTTCGCGTTCGCGAATTTGACCTGATGGAATTTGAATATTTTGTGAAAGAGTCGGAGTGGGAGAAACACTTTGAAAGCTGGCGTAAAGAAATGTGGTTGTGGATTGCGAGCGTGGGAATTGATAAGAACGCGGTTTCGGAGCTTGAAGTGCCTGAAGGCGAGCGGGCGCACTATTCAAAGCGGACGATTGATTTTGAGTTTGAATATCCTTTCGGAAAAAAAGAGCTTTACGGCTTGGCTTATCGCGCAGACTACGATTTGTCCCGGCATATGAAAGAGTCGGGAGTTGATTTGCGATACACCGACCCCGTTTCGGGAGAAAAATTCACACCGCATGTTATTGAGCCGACTTTTGGTTTGGGGCGCACGATTTTGGCCATTTTGACCTCGGCTTACACTGAAGACAAGCTGGGAGGAGAGCCAAGAACTTATTTGAAATTAAAGCCGAGCATCGCTCCGGTAAAAGTCGCCGTTTTTCCTCTGGTGAAAAACAAACCCGCTTTGGTTGAGAGTGCCCGGGAGATTTATAAAAATTTAAAAAAAGAATTTGGCGCCGTTGAATTTGACGACAACGGCAACATCGGCAAACGATATCGCAGGCAAGACGAAATTGGAACGCCGTGGTGTGTGACGGTTGACTACCAGACATTTGAAGACGACACCGTAACCGTCCGTGATAGAGACACGGGAGAGCAAATTCGCCGCAAAATCCAAGAGCTTGGCGGGCGCATAAAAGACATGTTAAGTTAGAATAGGTTGTTTTTTGTAAGTTAAGGAGGTGGGCATGTTCTACGTTCTGACTCCGGTTTGGTTTGTCGTGGCATGGTTATTTTTTGGCTACTTGGCTGCGGCTATTCTGAAATACGATTTAGTAGAGACTTATCCCGAATGGCGCGGACCAGATATTGCTTTTTCGCTATTTATCATATTTTTGGGTCCCCTCATGTTCGTTGCCGTGTCTATTATATGTTTGCTGTGTCACAAAAAGCTGGGTATGCGCCTGAACATCTTCAAAATAATCATTAAACGATAAGTTGTTTAAAAAACCAAGTTACGCCGAACCTTCTAGGTTCGGCGTTTATTTTTTTTACGTAAATGTTATAATTTTGATATGAAATTCTACAAAAAGATTTTACCCTCCGGGCTTAAGGTTATAATTTCTCCAATGTCGGGGACGGAGGCGATGACTCTTTTGGTCTTGGTTGGCACCGGCTCAAAATACGAGACCAAAAACATCAACGGCATCTCTCATTTTTTGGAACATTTGTTTTTTAAGGGCACCAAGCATCGTCCGGAGCCCGGTGAGGTAAACCGCGCTCTTGACGGGTTAGGCTCCGAACATAACGCCTTTACCTCAAAAGAAGTAACGGGATATTGGGTTAAAGCCGCGGGAAAACATTTTGATGCCGCCTTGGACATAGTTTCGGATATTTTGCTTGAGCCTCTTTTTAAAGCCGATGAAATTGAGCGCGAGCGCGGGGTGATTTTGCAGGAAATAAGTATGTATGAAGATATGCCCCAGCGCAGAATAGGCGATTTGTGGGAAACATTGCTGTACGGCGATCAGCCTGCCGGATGGGATATCGCCGGGACCAAAGCAATAATCAACCGCATAAAACGAGACGAGATTTTGGATTATAAAGAAAAACAGTATGTCGCTTCAAACGCCTTGGTTGTTGTTGCGGGCAATATTGATGCCAAAAGCACAGAGAAAAAAATTATTAAAGCTTTTTCTTCTTTTAATCACGGAAAAGCTTTTCCGAAAAAACCGATCAAGGAGGTTCAGAAAAATCCAAGTACACACTTTATGTATAAAGAAACCGATCAGAGCCATCTGATTCTTGGTTTTCGCGGTTATAATATGTTTGACGATCGCAGATATGCTCTGGATCTTTTGAGCGTGATTTTGGGCGGGAATATGTCCAGTCGATTTTTCATGGAAATAAGGGAAAATCTGGGTTTGGCATATTATGTAAGAGCCTCAGCTCAAAATTATACAGATTCCGGCTATTTGGCTGGTTCAGCCGGGGTTCCGCACGAAGAACTGAAAAGAGTTATTGAGTTAATGGTTAAAATATTAAAAGACGTTAAGACCCGGGGAGTTTCGGAGAGTGAAATTAAATTCGCAAAAGACTACTTAAGAGGGTCAATGGCTCTGTCTTTTGAATCTTCCGATGAAATCGCCACTTTTTTGGGGGAACAATCTTTGTTTTACAAAAAAATAGAAACACCGGATGAAGTCCTAAGGCATATTGAAAAAGTGACGCGCGGTGATATTATGAAAGCGGTTAAAGAACTGGTGCGTCCTGACAAAATGAATTTGGCGGTAATAGGACCGCACCGTGATTCAAAAGATTATATAAATATTCTCAAACGAATTTGAATATGCCAAATATTACTAAAATAGAAATTTCAACCGGAACTTTTATACGTGCCCTGCTTGTGGTCTTGGGGCTGGTTTTTTTGTACCTGATAAGAGATGTGGTCGCGGTGGTGCTTCTTTCGGTTGTGATAGCTTCAGCCATTGAGCCCGCGGCCCAGTGGTTTATGCGCTATCGTTTGCCGAGAATTTTGAGCGTGCTTTTGGTCTATATAATATCCTTTGCTATTTTGGCCGCCGCCTTTTCGCTTGTCATACCCCCGCTTTTTTCAGAAATATCCCAGGTTTCATCAAAGTCTCTTTTCCAGACCGCTTCCGGAGCGCTTTTTGAGTTTGTGCCGGAGCTGCCAATTTCAATATCGCAGACACTCACAAGCCTTCTGGATAAGGCCGGAGTTTATCTGGAACAGCTGGCCGGAGGATTTTTCCAGGCCACTTCGCTTGTGTTTGGCGGAGCGCTTTCTTTTATTTTGGTTGTGGTAATATCTTTTTACCTTTCGGTGCAGGAAAGAGGAATTGAAAACTTTTTAAGAATAGTCACGCCCATTGAATACGAAAGATACATATTGGATTTGTGGTCCAGGGCCCGTAAAAAAATAGGCGGATGGATGCAGGCGCAGATACTGCTCGGACTTTTAATAGGCGTTATGGTTTATATAGGTCTTACGGTTTTACAGATCAAATTTGCCTTATCGCTTGCGGTTGTCGCCGCCATTTTCGAGCTTATTCCGGTTTTTGGGCCGGTGCTTGCGGCAATTCCGGCGGTTCTGGTGGCTTTTTTGCAAAAGCCGATACTGGGGCTTGTCATAATAATTTTTTATTTTGTCGTCCAGCAGTTTGAAAACCATCTCATAGTGCCGGTTGTTTTTAAAAAGGCCGTAGGCGTTCCGCCGATTCTGGTGGTCATCGCTTTGATAGTCGGCGGAAAACTGGGCGGGTTTCTGGGACTTCTTCTCGCAGTGCCATTGGCAGCCGTGCTGGTTGAGTTTTTGAACGATGTTGTCGAAAGAAAACAAATAAAGTAAATGCAGGAAAAATTTTATATCTCTACCGCGATAGCCTATGTGAATTCGCGGCCGCACATCGGATTTGCTTTGGAGCTGGCGCAGGCCGATGCCATAGCCCGCTGGCAAAGACTTAATGGCAAGGATGTTTTTTTTCTGACCGGAACCGACGAGCATGGCGCAAAAATTACTCGCGCCGCCGAGAAGGCAGGAAAAAGTCCGCAAGATTTTGCCGGAGAAAACGCGGCGGTTTTTAAAAAACTTGTCGAGGACTTAAATGTTTCATCCGACGATTTTATAAGGACATCCGACGAGAAAAGGCATTTTCCGGGGGCGGTTAAACTTTGGAAGAAGCTTGAAGAATCCGGAGATATTTACAAGAAAAATTATAGCGGGCTTTATTGCGTTGGGCACGAGGCTTTTGTGACCCAAAAAGATCTGGTTGACGGCAAATGCGCCGACCACGACGCAGAGCCCGAAACAATTGAAGAAGAAAATTATTTTTTCAGACTTTCAAAATACGGCCAGGCCGTTAAAAAAGCCGTCGAATCAGGCGAGTTAAAGATTTTTCCCGAATCCCGCAAAAACGAAACCGTGTCTTTTATTAACGAGGGCCTTGAAGACATAAGCGTTTCCAGGCCGTCCAAAGATATTTCATGGGGAATACCGGTGCCTGGGGACTCAACGCAAACCATGTATGTCTGGTTTGAGGCGCTGGCTAATTATATTACCGCGCTTGGTTTCGGCTCATCAAACCAGGATAATTTTGAAAAATTCTGGCCTGCGGACATTCATGTGATAGGCAAAGACATATTGAGATTTCACTCGATAATTTGGCCGGCAATGCTTTTGTCGGCCGGACTGCCGCTCCCAAAAAGTGTTTTTGTCCACGGATTTATTCATTCCGGAGGACGGAAAATGTCAAAAACCGTAGGCAATGTTATTGATCCGGTTGATTTTGTCGACCGGCACGGATGCGATCCGCTCCGTTACTATCTTTTACGGGACATACCGACATTCGAGGACGGGGATTTTACCGAAGAAAGATTTGTTGAGGCTTATAACTCGGATTTGGCAAATGGGCTCGGAAATTACATAAGCAGGATTTCTAAGATGATCGAACAATATTTCGGCGGTGTTTTGGAACGTCCGTCCGACAACGAACTTTCGGCGGTTCCTATAAAAAAACACTCATCGTTTTTTGCTCCCAACGGCGAAGGAGCGAAACTTGAGCTTGTAAGCCCGCCGTATTTTATAGATCAGGTTGTTTGGCCGATTTATCGGAGCGCTTTCGCGGATTATAAATTAAAACAGGTTTTGGACGCTGTGTGGGCGCTTTTGGGGGAACTTGACGCATATGTGCAGACTTACGAACCGTTCAAGTTGATAAAAACCGACACGGAAAAAACGCGGGCGGTTTTGTGGAATCTGTCTTACGGCGCTTTAAGCATCGCTTGGATGTTGAAACCTTTTATGCCGGACACCGCCGAAAAAATTCTGGATACGTTTGGCGTTAAATCCGACTCAAAAGAAGAGTGGTTAAAAGTTGGCGTTAAACTTGACGATCCGCTTTTTGCGAGAAAAGAAAATGTTGATTGACTCGCACGCGCATTTGCAATTTAAGGCGTTTGATGCTGATCGCGACGAAGTTATAAAACGAACGCTTGAGGGCGGTGTGTTTTGTATTAATGTCGGGACGCAAAAAGACACTTCTCGCGCGGCGGTGGAACTTGCCGAAAAACACGAAGGATTTTGGGCGGCTGTCGGGCTGCACCCTATTCATACCGAAGAATCTTTTCACGACGAACAGGAAATTTCGGGTTCAGGCGTGTTTAAAAGCCGCGAAGAAGTTTTCGATTCAGATTTTTATGAAAAGTTAGCAAAGCATCCCAAAGTTGTAGCAATAGGCGAATGCGGTTTTGATTATTACCGAGCAATGCCCGACTCCCGTAAAAAACAGGAGGATGCTTTTTGCTCGCAGGTTAGGTTGGCTAAAAAAATTGGGAAGCCCATCATGCTTCATTGCAGGCCGTCTCAAAATCCAGACAAATCTTATTCTGATGACGCTTATTTGGACATGTTCCGTGTTTTAAAAGAAGAGGGAGGTAATTCTGTGGGCGGTAACGTGCATTTTTTTGTCGGTTCAACTGATATTGCTAAAAAATTTTTGGAAATTGGATTTTCGTTTTCATTTTCGGGAGTTATCACAATTACAAATATGTACGACGAAGTCGTTAAATTTCTGCCTTTGGATAAAATTTTAATTGAAACTGACTCTCCTTATGCGGCGCCAATTCCATATCGCGGAAAACGAAATGAGCCGCCATATGTTGAAGAAGTTGCTAAGCGTCTCGCAGAACTTCATGGAAAATCGTTTGAAGAAATAGCCGAACTAACCACTCAAAACGCAAAGAAAGTTTTTAATTTAAAATTTTAACTCACCAAAACTTGCACACATCAATACGATTGTAGCGATGTGTGCAAGTTTGAAAAGTTGAAAAAAATTAAAAAGAAAAAGCTCCGACGAATCGTCGGAGCTGGGTTTACGGGGTGGTCCAAGTCCGACTTGGACCAAAATTACTGTTTGGAAAGATTTATGCCGCCTTGCGTCAGAACTTCTTGCGCGGCTTTTTTGTACTCGTCGTCAGCATCCTTCGGATAAAATCCGGAAAATGTCTGCTGGGAGCCGAAAAGAGCCAAAGCGTTTTTGCCTTTTACACCGTTTGGTGAAGACGCCGAGCGCAGACCTCCGAAACATTCCGTATCAACGAGCGCCCCTGTGCATTTCCTGTTCCAGTAAAGATTTCCAGAAGGGATAACGCGCATCATTCGCTTCAATGTTTCGAGATTTCGACAGAATACGGAGCCCGTAAGCGCGAAGTTTGAAAGTTTGCATTTCCACTCAATCTCATCAAGGTTGTTGAAAGGCACAACGGTGCTTACGGGACCGAAAAATTCAGTATTCATAACCGTCCGCATATCCTCTTCGTCATCAGATGCTCCTTCGCACATCAAAAGTGTTGGGGGAAAATCGCTTGCGGAGACTTGGTTAATTTCTTTCTCAAAATACACATCTACTGTACCGACACTCTCAAGAGCTTCTATTTGTTTTACAAGTTTTTCCTTATCCGAATAAGTAATCATTGCTCCAACGTTGGCGCCCTGCTTCACATCGCCGTATCGGATTTGTTCCAAACGCTCACACACTGAATCCAAAAATACTGACAAAACCTTTTCGGCCACAAACGCAATCCTTGCGGAAGAACACTTTTGTCCCGAACGGCCGGTAAATGATTTTACATATTCGTTTGCGGCATGATGGGGGCCGGCATCTTCGCAGACGACAAAAATGTTTACGCCGCTTGTTTCGGCTGAACCGTAAACAAGCTCTGCCTTGCCGTGCCAGCCGTAGCGAAGAAGGTCTCTGTGTTTGTGCCTGATTTCTCTGAAAACCTCGCTTGAGCCGGTAAAAGAAAAACCGGAAACATAAGGATTTGAAAGAAATGCGTCAACGACCTCCGCTCCGCCGGGAGCGTAATTAATCACGCCGCGCCAATCAATACCCATTCGCTCAAACGCTATTTTAACGCTTTCCCAAACAAGATAACCGCAAAGCGCCGATTTCGGGGACGGCTTCATAATTACGGCGTTGCCCATCGCAAGCGCTTTGGTCGCCATATCCATCGGAATGGCTCCAGGGAAGTTAAACGGCTCAACATCAAGAAATACACCGTGCGGATAAAAGCATTTTCCGTTTATATCGCCGGCAAAGCTCGGGTTTGGAATAAGCAAATCGCGGTTAATCTCTTCAAGATACATCGCGTTTACAAGAGGAAAATCGGCTTCTTCGTCGGTCTCACCAATGGCTTCCGCGATAGATTGCCCTGTTTCGTACATTTTCGCGGCGCAAAGAAGCCAGAAGCGTTCTTCGACAACCCGCGAAATTGTCTCAAGAAGTTCTACTCGCTTCGGCCAAGGGTTTTCTTCAAAAAATCTGCGCCCGGCGTTGCGAATATTTTCGGAGTGGGAGTTTACCAAATCACAAAGGTGTGGCCAAGTGAATAAGGGAAAGAAACCAACGCACTGCTTTTTTGGCCGTCTTGAGATTTCCGGCTCATTTGGGTCGCGGGTTTCAAAATACACACCGATTGAGCTGAATTCAGCGCCGCTGAGAATCCACCGAAAATGTTTTCCCAGATAACTTTTCCTGAACTGTTCAATGCCGTCAGCAAGTTTTTGCGCCGTTTCCGGGTCGGCAGGATTCGGATAAATTTTGTTGGAAAGCCGGGCTTTAATGCGCTCTCGAACAGAACTCATTTCACCACTCCTTTCTTGTTGTTCTTGTTGTCAAAAACCACCCTTATCTTAACGCAATTTTTTTTATTGTCAACGTCTCCAAAAATAGCTAGAATAAGACGCATATATGACCGATTATGATTTTAAAAAAATAGAAAAAAAATGGAGCGATAAATGGCTTAAAGACAAGGTTTATGAGCCCTTCGACTTCGCTCAGGACAAGCCCGATTTGGATAAAGCCAAAAATCCATTTTACAACCTGATGATGTTTCCGTATCCTTCGGCGGAAGGTTTGCATGTGGGGAACGTCTACGCATTTGTCGGAGCCGATATTTACGGAAGAAAAAAACGAATGGAGGGCTTTGATGTTTTTGAGCCGATAGGCCTTGACGGCTTTGGGATTCATTCCGAAAACTACGCGCTTAAAACAGGAAAACATCCCAAAGAACAGGCAGAAGTCTCGGAAAAAAATTTTTATAAGCAGATGCGGATGATCGGCAACGGATTTTCTTGGGACGAAAAGCTGGAGACCTATGACCCGGATTATTACAAATGGACCCAGTGGATTTTTGTCCAGATGTTTAAAAAAGGCCTTGCTTATCGCAAAAAAGCTATGGTTAATTGGTGTCCGAAATGTCTGACCGTTCTTGCGGATGAGCAAGTGCTTGCGGGAGAGTGTGAAAGATGCGGGACAAAAGTCATTAAAAAAGAGCTTGAGCAGTGGTTTTTCAAAATAACCGATTACGCCGAGCGGCTGCTTGCCGATTTGGATAAGATAGATTGGTCCGAGCGCGTAAAAATAGCGCAGAGAAACTGGATAGGAAAATCAGAAGGCGCTTCTATCCGTTTTCCGCTTGTTGGTGTTTCCGGACAGCCCGACGAAAAACACTACGTAGAAGTTTTTACAACAAGGCCCGATACATTATATGGAGCGACATTTATTGTTGTTTCGCCCGAACTTGCAAAGTTTTGGATCGATATTGGCTGGCAAGCGCCGGATAAAGTAAAAAAATATATTGCGGATGCTTTAGCAAAGCGAGGACAAAAAGACACAGAAAAAGAAAAAACCGGAATTGACTCCGGAATATTCTCTGTAAATCCGGCAAATAAAGAAAAAATTCCGGTCTGGGTTGCCGATTATGTCCTGGCCGGCTATGGCACCGGCGCCATCATGGCCGTGCCCGCGCATGACCAAAGAGATTTGGAGTTTTGGAAGGCGCACAGAGGGTCGTCAATAAAAGGTTTTAATGTGGTTGTTTATCCGGATGAAAATATTCCGGATATAATAGAAATTAAGGACGCTTACGTTGGTGACGGAATAATGCATAACTCCGGCCCGTTTAACGGCCTTTTAAACGTAGAAGCCGGAAAAAAAATAACTGACTTCGTCGGCGGGAAAATGGAAGTTAAATACCATCTTCGCGACTGGCTTATTTCGCGCCAGCGCTATTGGGGACCGCCTATTCCGATGATTTTTTGCCAAAAGTGCGATTGGCAGCCCGCGTCGGAAAAAGATTTGCCCGTTTTGCTTCCGGACGTAAAAGATTTCCGCCCCACCGGCACGGATAAATCTCCCCTGGCTACCGTTGAGGGGTTTGTAAAAACAAAATGTCCCAAGTGTGGGGGCGATGCCGAGAGAGAAACGGATGTTTCGGACACTTTTCTTGATTCCGCTTGGTATTTTTTTAGATACCCTGATGTAAAAAATAAAAAAGAGCCGTTTAGTAAAAAAACTATTAAAAAATGGCTTCCGATTGATATGTATACTGGAGGAGCGGAGCACGCCGTTTTGCATCTTTTATATACCAGATTTCTGACCAAAGTTTTTCGCGATTGGGGCTTGGTTGATTTTGACGAACCGTTTAAAAAATTCCGCGCGCACGGGCTTTTGATTAAAGACGGCGCGAAAATGTCAAAATCCAAAGGCAATGTGGTTAATCCTGACGAGTATATTAAAAAATTCGGCGCGGATGTCTTAAGAATGTACCTGATGTTTCTGGGGCCGTTTGAACAAGGCGGGGATTTTCGCGACGAATCAATCGCGGGCATAGACAGGTTTTTAAATAGGGTTTGGAATTTGAAAGATAAAATTGGCGACGGAAAAAGTATCGGGACGGAAATCCTTTTACATAAAAGCATCAAAAAGATAGGCGAGGACATAGAAAAATTGCATTATAATACCGCGATATCGCAACTGATGATTTTGTTGAGCGGGATTGAAAAAGGATGCGACGAAAAAAGTTTTAAAATATTTTTAAAACTGCTTGCTCCGTTCGCGCCATTTGTCGCGGAGGAATTGTGGGATGATAAAACCAGTATCCACAAATCAAAATGGCCCGAATATGACGAGAAAAAAATAAAAGAAGAAACAAAAACAATAATCGTCCAAATAAACGGAAAAATTCGCGATAAATTTGAGGTCGCAAATGATATTTCTGAAGATAATATTAAGACACAAGCGTTGGCGCGGGATAAAATAAAAGAAATCCTTGTCGGAAAAAAACCAAAAAAAATAATAATCGCGCGTGGTCGGCTGGTAAACATCGTTTTGTAGTTGTAATTAAAGCAAGTCCGTGATATAAATACTCAAAGTTCTTTGAGTGGAGTTTGATATGACTTATGCCGACTACGCGTCTTTGGTAAGGATTATTTTCGGTCCGCCGTTCGCGCTTATTTTATATTTGACCGTTAAATTTCCCGGAAAATATCCCGCGCTTGAAGAGCATTGGCCTTTTCTGATTTCACTAATTATGTTTTTGGTTCTTGCTCTAACGGACGCGCTTGACGGCAGGCTGGCCAAAAAATATGGCGAAACTCGTTTTGGAGCGTTTCTTGATCCGTTGGCCGATAAGATTTTTCTGTGGTCGTATTCCGCTGTTTTTGTTTTTACTGTTGCTTGGAATGCGATTTTGCCTCTAGTTTTACTTTTTGTGTTGGACGTTTGGTCAACCGTTGACCGTGTTAAGTGGTATGGTCTTCGGGAAAAAGAAATCAGGGCAAATAAAGGCGGTAAACGGAAAATGTTTTTTCATTTTCTGGCGATAGCTCTTTTTCTGGCCACGCTCGTTTTTTGGCCGGAAAGCGCTAAGTCCGAAGTTGCTTTTTGGGATACATATACCGCGCCTGCTGGTTGGATTTTTCTGTGGTCTGCTCTCGGATATTCTTTTTTATCGTGTTGGAATAAACATGAACAGAGGAAAGAGTAGATAGATAGTTTTGGGCCCAGCGAAATTTCGCCGGGCCCTTTTTGTTTTCACCGATGAGGGGTTGACAAACGGGTTATCCCCAGCGTCGCAGCTCGCCCACCTCTTGACAAGAAAGTTGTCCACAGCTCTTGTAGGAAATTAGTTGACACTTTGTGTGCTTAAAAATAGGCTTAAAATATATGCTTGAAGTGAAAGATGCGCTGAAAGGTATTGGACTGGCTGACAAAGAAATGCAAGTTTATAGCGCTTTGTTGCCCCTTGGTTCGGCTTCAATAAGAATTTTAGCACTACGTACCGGCATAAATCGCGGGTCGGTTCATGACGCCCTTAATTCCCTTGAACAAAAAGGGCTGGTTTCCGGCGAGCGTAAGGGCTCGCGCCGGCATTTCAGTGTCCGCTCGCCGGAGAATATTATTGATACACTTGAGGCCCAGAAGAAAAAGATCGAGCGAAGCGAGGATATGGTGCGCCAGGCCTTGCCCGCGCTTTTGTCTTTCTATTCAAAACAAGGCGGAAGGCCGTCGGTTGAGTATTTTGACTCCGACGAAGGAATCCGAAAGATACTGGAAGATGTTCTAATAACTGTGGACGCGCTTCCGGAAAAAGAATACGCCCTTTATTCTTCAAAATCGGCGCGCTCTTACCTATATAAGCTTTATCCGGACTTTACCAAGGAAAAAATAAAGCGCGGAATTAACACAAAAGTCATCGCTTTGGGCGAGGGCGGAGATCCGGCCAACCTCAAGATGGCCGAGCGCAAGTGGCTTGACTCGGACGCGCCGGCTTACATTTTGATTTATGGGCCGAAAGTGGCGATGATTTCGGCGGCGGAAGACGACACGCCCTTCGGTGTTTTAATTAAAGACGACAAAATAGCTCGTACCCAGAGGATTTTATTCGATAATCTGTGGTCGAGAATAATCTAACTTTTAATTTCTAAATTAACATGTGCGGGATAGTTGGATATATCGGCAAAAAAAACGCCGCTCAAATAACGCTTGAAGGACTCAAGCGCCTTGAGTATCGCGGGTATGACTCGGCCGGAATTGCGGCGCTGGATCAAAATGGGGCAGTTTTCATGCGAAGGGAGGTCGGAAAGATTTCGGCGCTCGAAAAAAAACTTAAAATCTTGCCGCAAAGCCGATTGTCCATAGCTCACACGCGCTGGGCGACTCACGGCGAACCGAGCGTTTCCAATGCCCATCCGCACGCCGACTGCAAAAACAAAATTTTTCTTGCGCATAACGGCATCATTGAAAATCACGACAAAATCCGCGAGGCGCTTTTGCGCGAAGGCCACGTTTTCCGCTCCGAAACTGATACCGAAGTTTTGACCCACCTGATTGAAAGATGTCTGGCGTTCGGGGCGCCCGACTTGCAATCGGCCGTAGCGCAGGCCTTAAGGCATGTTGTCGGAACTTTTGGCATAGCCGTTTTTTCGGCTGACGAACCGGATACTCTCATTGGCGCGAGACGCGGGTCGCCGCTTCTTTTGGGTGTCGGAAAAAACGAATTTATAGTTGCGTCCGATGCCGCGGCTGTTCTGAAGCGCACAAGAAAAGTGATTTATCTTAACGACAACGAAATGGCGGTTTTAAGCCCCAAATCAAAAAAGATTTTTAATATTTTACGTACCGGTTCGAAAAGCGGCAAGCCTCTTAAAAAAGAAGTGAAAATGATTGACTGGTCGCTGGAAGACGCCGAAAAGGGCGAGTTTACTCATTTTATGGAAAAAGAAATTCATGAAATACCTGAGGTGATTGAAAACGCGCTTAGGGGGCGGGCGTTGGCCAAAGAGGGGCGGGCAAAACTAGGCGGCCTGGACTCGGTTGAAGAACAGCTTGGCGGAATCGAAAGAGCGGTAATTACCGCTTGCGGAACTTCCTATTACGCCGGACTAATTGGCAAGTATCTTTTTGAAAAACTTGCTCATTTACCCACCGAGGTAATATACGCTTCGGAGTTTCGTTACCATCCGCCCATCATCGGCAAGGAAACGGCGGTGTTTGCTGTTTCGCAATCGGGCGAGACGGCGGATACGCTTGAGGCGGTCAGAGAAGCAAAAAAAACAGGCGCGCTTACATTGGGAATAGTGAACGTGGTCGGCTCGTCAATTGCCCGTGAAGTTCACGCGGGTATTTATAACCACGCCGGACCTGAAATCGCCGTGGCTTCAACCAAAGCCTTTGTGTCCCAGCTTGCGGTTTTAACTCTGGCGGCGGTTCATTTGGGGCGCGTGAGAGGAGCGATAAGCCAAGAATCGGCCGCGGAGCTTTTGAAAGAAATGCTCGCGCTTCCGTCAAAGGCGCGAAAGATTCTGGCTTTGGGCGGAAAAATAAAAAATCTCGCTAAATCCTATTCAAACCACGACAATTTTTTATATCTCGGACGTAAATATAACTGGCCGGTTTCTCTTGAGGGGGCCCTTAAACTTAAAGAAATTTCATACGTTCATGCCGAAGGTTATCCGGCGGGAGAGATGAAGCACGGCCCGATCGCTTTGGTGGATTCGAACTTTCCGGCGATGGTTATCGCGCCCAGAGACAGCGTTTACGAAAAAACTCTTTCCAATCTGCAGGAGCTGAAGGCCCGCAGAGCAAAAATAATAGCGCTGGCCACCGAAGGAGACATGGAGATCAAAAAATACGCAAATCACGTGATAAATATTCCGCAAACGCCGGAAGAGCTAAGTCCGATTTTGTCGGTGATACCTCTTCAGCTTTTCGCCTATCATATGGCGGTTTTGAAAGGTCGGGACGTGGACAAGCCGCGCAATTTGGCAAAATCGGTCACCGTTGAATAAAAATAATAATATGAAATGCGTAATTTTAGCCGCGGGCGAGGGAATAAGAATGAGGCCGCTCACGCTTGAGAAACCCAAGCCGCTTTTAGCAATCAACGGAAAGCCGCTTATTGAGCACATAATCGGGAATTTACCCAAAGAAATCGACGAACTGATTGTGGTTATCGGTTACAAGGGCGAACAGATAAAAGATTTTTTAGGCGAAAAATTCAAGGGTTTAAAAGTTAAATATGTTTGGCAGAAAGAGAAACTGGGTACGGGGCACGCGTTGAAATTGTGCCAGCCGCATTTGGGCGAAGGAAAGTTCATGATGCTTTTTGCCGACGATATCCATGGGCGGGAAGGATTGAAGCGCCTTTTAAATCACGATCGCGCCATAATTACGGCAGAAGTAGAAGACCCGCGGCGCTTCGGAGTCATCTCTGCTGACGCAAAAGGAAAAATAACTGATTTTGAAGAAAAACCGGAAAAACCCAAATCAAAACTTGTTTCAACCGGAGCGATGGCGCTTGATGGCCGTATTTTTAAATATGAGCCGAGCCTGCACCCGAACGGCGAATATTATCTGACAACCATGATTGAACAGATGCTCAAAGAACACGATGTTTTTGCCGTGCCGTCATCTTTATGGATTTCAACCGCTGTTCCGGAAGATTTAAAAAAGGCCGAAGAAATTTTAAATTCGCAAAAGTATGTCTAAAGAAAAAAGAATTGTTGTCGTTGGAGGGGGCACCGGAACTTATACGGTGCTGTCGGCCTTAAAAGATCATCCTGTTTTTCTTTCGGCAATTGTTTCTATGTCTGATGACGGAGGGTCCACGGGGGTTTTGCGCGAAGAGTTCGGTATTTTGCCGACCGGGGACGCTCGTAGGGCGCTGGTTGCTCTTTCGCGTCATCCCGATGAGCTTTTGGCCAAACTTTTTACTTATCGTTTTCGCGAGGGAGGACTTGATGGGCATAATTTCGGAAATCTTATAATAACCGCGCTTGAACGCATCTGTGGAAATTTTGAAAAAGCTCTTCAAGAAGCTTCGCGTCTGCTTGCCGTGGAAAAAGGGGAAGTGATCCCGGTCACTCTTTCAAACGTCAGACTCCTGGCCGAACTTGAAGACGGCTCGGTCATTAAGGGTGAAAGCAACATAGATATTCCCAGACATGACGGCGAACTTGCGGTAAACCGCGTCTGGCTTGAGCCGGAAGCGAAGGCTAACCCGCGGGCGCTTAAAGCCATACACAATGCCGATTTGATAGTTATTGGTCCGGGGGACCTATATACCAGTATTGTTCCCAACTTTTTAGCCCGAGGGATTTCCGAGGCTATGGCGAAGTCAAAAGCCAAGAAAGTATTTATCTGCAACCTTATGACCAAATACGGCGAGACCCACGGCTTCGTAGGCGGGGACTTCTTAAAAGTGCTTGAGCGCTATCTTGGTGAAGATGTTTTGGATGCCGTAATTATGAACGACCAAAAGCCGTCGGAATCGATTTTGAAACGCTACAGAAAAGAGAAGGCATTTTTTGTCGATCCGTTTTTTACCATAGAAACAGGGGCAAAAAAAATCAAAGTAATAAAGTCCGATCTGGCGAGGAAAGGCGAGCTTATCCGCCATGACCACGAAAAATTGGCGTCAATAATTTTGAAACTGGCATGATGAAAATCGCTCTTCTGGATTTTGACGACGTTTTGTTTGACACCTCGGCTTTCAGCGTTGCTTCGCGCAAGGTTTTTATTGATTCCGGCGTGAGCGAAAAAGAACACGACGAGTTTTATCAGCAAATGCGAGAGGATTTTAAAGCGAAAGGCGCGGCTTATCACCGAAACGAGCATATGGCTCTTTTTACCGAACGATTCCCAAAAGCAGACAGCGGACTTCTGAAAAAAAGTTTGGAAGCTCTTAACGAAACAATGCCGGGTTTTGTTTATGACGACACTCCATTATTTCTTGGGGGTCTTTCTAAAAACGGATGGCGCAGGGTCATTTTGACTTTCGGCAATGAAGACTGGCAAAAACAAAAAATCGGCTTCAGCGGGGTGGATAAAATCGTTGACGAGGTTGTTGTTTCTAAAGACGCTTCAAAAGTCGTCGCGGCCGAAGAGATTTTAAAAAAACACCCGAAGGCGGAGTCCGTAATTTTTATCGATGACAATCCTTACCGCGCGCTTCATTCGGTTAAAGAAAAATTCCCGCATGTCCGAACCATTCAGCTTATACGCCCCGAACTCGAGGCGGTTCGCGAACGCCATCTTGGATGCGACCACGATTGCCAAAACTTACTGGACGTAGCTAAAATTTTGGGGTATAATTGAGGGTTAACATGAAACTTTACGAGTTTGAAGGACAGAACCTTTTTAAAAAATACGGAATACCTGTTCCGGAGTCCGTTCTTATTTCAAAGACGGGCCAAAAAATAAATTTTGATCCCCCGTATATGCTTAAAGCCCAGGTTCTTTCGGGCGATCGAAAAAAGGCGGGCGGAATTATGTCCGCGAATTCTCAATCTTCCGCCCAAAAAGCGATAGCCGCTCTTTTGAAAAAAGAAGTTAATTTTGAGCCGGTCAAAAAAGTGTTGGCGGCAAAAAAGCTGAATCCGTTAGCGGAATATTATCTTTCGTTTAGTTACGATACCGGAAGCCAGGGGCCGGTATTTGCCGTATCTCCAAAAGGAGGTTCCGGAATCGCGAACGCGGATGTTTTTCCGATTGACATAATTTTTGGTTTAAGGCCGTTTGTTGTCCGTGAGTACTTGGCCAAAGCCGGTTTTATATCAGACGATATTACGAAAGTTGCCGATATCGCACAAAAATTATGGCAGCTTTTTTTGGACGAAAATCTGGTTTTATCCGAGATAAATCCGCTGATTAAAACAAAGAAAAAAGAATTTATCGCTGCAGACTCAAAGATAATTACCAAGACCAGAAGACGGGTTGAACATTTGGGTGGCGATATCGCGATTCTTGCTTCAGGGGGCGGAGCCTCTGTTTTAAGCATTGATGCGTTGATTGAGGCCGGAGGAGATCCGGCGAACTACACCGAGTATTCGGGAAATCCTTCAGCAGAGCTGGTTATGGAATTAACCAAGGAGGTACTGGGCCAAAAAAATCTTAAGGGGTGCTGGGTTGTGGGGGGCACCGCCAATTTTACCGACATTTTTGAAACACTTAGCGGTTTTGTGCGCGGACTTCGCCAGATAAAACCCAAACCGGCCTACCCGATTGTGATCAGAAGAGACGGGCCGAGACAAAAAGAAGCCGCGGAAATGCTGAGAGCGGTCGCCAAAAAAGAGGGCTATAACTTTCACGTTTTTGGCTCGGAAACTTCCATAGCTTCAAGCGCCCGAACAATTGTTGATTTGTCTTATAAAAATAAAAAATAATTTATGGCTATTTTGGTGGACAAAAAAACAAGGGTGCTGGTTCAGGGCATTACGGGCAATGAAGGTTCCAGAGCCGCAAAAGAGATGCTTTCGTACGGGACTCGGGTTTTGGCCGGAGTTACGCCGTCAAAAGGCGGCCAGGAGATTCATGGTGTTCCGGTATATGACACGGTTAGAGAAGCAAAAAATCGGCATCCGGAAATAAACGCCTCACTGATTGTTGTGCCCGCTTTTGCGGTAAAAGATGCGGCAATTGAAGCCATATCCGCCGGCATTCCGCTTATTAATATTTTGACCGAACTTGTGTCCCCCAAAGATTGCTCCGAAATTATAGCTTGGGCAAAAATTAAAGGAGCCCGCGTTATAGGCCCGGCCTCCGTGGGTGTTATTTCTCCGGGTAAAGGAAAGATTGGTTCAATCGGTTCGGCCGACGTAGATAAAATTTTTACCTCGGGGCCGGTGGGAGTTATTTCAAAAAGCGGAGGAATGACCTCCGAAATCTCGATCATTTTGAGCCGCGCCGGCATCGGGCAAAGCACCGCCATAGGCATCGGGGGCGAACAGCTTATTGGTTCCGGTTTTTCCGACCTTCTTATGCTTTTTGAACAAGACCCTCAAACCAAAGCAGTCGTGCTTTTTGGCGAAGTGGGCGGAGGATACGAGGAGCAAGTCGCAAAACACATAAAGTCAAAAAAAATAACCAAACCGATAGTTGCCGTTATTGCCGGAAAATTTACAAACCGTCTGCCGCACGGCACCGTATTGGGTCATGCCGGCGCAATTGTCGGCAAAGGGGCCGGCAGTTATCGGTCAAAGATAAGAGCTTTAAAATCGGCTGGCGTTATATTGGCGGACGTTTTGGAAGACATACCAGAAGCTGTTAAAAAATTAATATGAAGTGGAAAACAAAAATCAGTTTTGATAAAGACGGCGAGCACTATATCCGCGGGAAAAGCCTTATTGGGCTTATTGAAAAATATTCTTTTGTTTGGGCGCTTTTTTTGGTTATTCTCGGACAAGAACCGAGCGACAAAGAGGAAAAACTAATGAACGCGATTTTGGTAAGCGCGATTGACCACGGTATTTCGACGCCATCGGCATACGTGCCGAGAATAGTGATTTCTTCCGGAAACGACGTAAACGCGGCGATTGCGTCGGGGGCGCTCGCGGTTGGCGAGCGTCATGGGGGCGCGATTGAAAAAGCGATGCGCATGTTTAAAAACGAAAAGGACGCATCATCCGTCGTTTCCGAAGCGCTGTCAAAAAACGAAATTTTGCCCGGATTCGGCCATAAAATATATAAAGAAAAAGATCCGAGGGCGCAAGCGCTTTTAAAAAAAGCGAAAGATCTGGGTTTTGATTTAATTTTTGCGGATAAAGCCGTGAAAATTGAGGAAGAGATCCGAAAACAGAAAGGCAAAAAACTTCCGTTAAATATTGACGGCGCGATTGCCGTACTCTTGTGTGAAATGGGTTTTGATTCAAAAACAGGGAAGGCGTTTTTTATTCTCGCGCGCATGCCCTCAATGATAGCCAATATAATAGAAGAGATGAACGAAGAAAAAACTTACCGCAGACTAAACGAAGAAGATGTTGAATATGGGGGCTGACCGCGCCTTAAACCAAAAAAACCAATTATTATATTTTAAAGTTTTGACGGAAAGTGGAAAGGATAAAAATTAGTAAAAATAATTTTGGCGGGTCGGTTAGTAGGGCCGTTGAGGTTTTGGTTTCCGGCGGGGTGGTTGTCGTGCCGACGGATACGGTTTACGGGTTGGCGGCGGATGTGGGTAACGAAAAAGCGGTTCAGAAAGTCTTTGAAATAAAGGGGCGCTCGGAAGACAAAAAATTGCCTGTTTTTGTTTCGTCTTTTGAAATGCTTGGTCAGAGCCCGGCTTTGACCACAGAACCGAGTTCTGACCGAGAAAGCGAGCGGGTTTTATATTTTTTGCGTAAAGTATTGCCTGGCAAAATTACTTGTGTATTAAGAGCGAAAGGCGGCAGAACAATTGCTGTGAGGATGCCTAATTATGACTTGGTTTTAAAAATTATTGAAAAATTCGGAAGACCCATAACGGGCACTTCGGCGAATGTTGCCGGAAAGCCGGAGCATACTAAAATTGACGAGTTGATCGCAGAGTTTAAAAATTTAAAAGTTAAACCGGACTTAATTTTGGATGCAGGAGATTTGTCTCCTTCAAAACCATCAACCGTTCTTGATTGCACAATTTGGCCTCCTAAAATTTTACGCGAAGGAGCGGTTTCTAAAAAAGAATTGAAAAAACTGATTTTCGGGGATATTCTTAAATAATGACTGACAAAAAAATGCGGGCGCTGATTAAGGCCGAAGAACACAGGCAGGCGGGGGTTATTAATCTGATTGCCTCTGAAAATTACGCTTCGCGCGAGGTGCGGGAGGCGACTGGTTCTGTTTTGACCAACAAGTACTCCGAGGGCTATCCGGGGAGGCGTTATTACGCCGGAAATGAAGTTGTTGATGAAGTTGAACGGCTGACGCAAGAACGCGCGCTTAAACTTTTTAAACTCAACCCAAAAAAGTGGGGAGTGAATGTTCAGGCGCTTTCGGGTGTGCCCGCCAATTTTTTTGTATACTCGGCATTAGTTCCGCCGGGAGAAAAAATGGCGGGGCAAGCTCTGGATCAGGGCGGGCACCTTTCGCACGGCTCAAAAGTAAGTCTGACTTCAAAATTCTGGCGCTGGGCTCACTACACGGTTGACAGAAAAACGGAAATTTTGGATTACGGCAAACTAACGCTACAGATGAAAAAAGAAAAGCCAAAATTGATTGTGGCGGGATATTCGGCATATTCGCGCGAATTAGACTTTAAAAAATTCAGGAAAATTGCGGATTCTTGCGGCGCGATTTTGATGGTTGATATGGCGCACTTTGCGGGTCTTGTCGCCGGAGGCGTTTATCCTTCACCGTTTCCATACGCGGATGTTGTGACAACGACTACGCATAAAACATTAAGAGGGCCGAGGGGGGCTTTGATTTTTTTTAAAAAAGAATATGAAGATGCGATAAATAAAGCCGTTTTTCCCGGAGGGCAGGGCGGGCCACATGATCACCAGACGGCGGCTATCGCGGTCGCGCTTCATGAGGCAACGCAACCATCTTTTAAAAAATACGCGCACCAAATCGTAAAAAACGCGAAAGTTCTGGCGGGGGAATTAAAAAAGAAGGGCTGGCGCATTGTTTCTGGGGGAACGGATAATCACTTATTTTTGCTTGATGTTTGGGACAAAGGCATTGCGGGGAAAGACGCGGAAAAACTTCTTGAATCGGCCGGAATAATAGTAAATCGCAACGGCATTCCTTATGACAGCCGTTCTCCTTTTAACCCTTCGGGAATCCGCATCGGAACTCCGGCCGTAACCACAAGAGGAGTGAAAGAAAAAGAAATGGCGCGTATTGCCGAATGGGTTAGTGGGATTTTGAAAAATAATCTGGATCCGAAAAAAGTTAAAAACGAAGTTTCGCGTTTCGTTAAAAAATTCCCATGCCCAAAATAGTTGACGGCAAAAAGCTGGCCGAAGAAATAAAAGACGAACTTAAAAAAGAGGTTACGGTTGTCGGTAAAAAAATAAAACTTGCAGTTATTTATATTGGCGACAATTCGGCATCCGAAAGTTTCATAAAGAGAAAGAGGGCGTTCGGGGCGTCAGTCGGCGTTGATGTTGAAGTGAAAAAACCAAAAAAAGAAATCTGGAAATCTAGAGAAAAACTTCGGGCATGGATTTCGCAGATAACGCACGATAAAAAAAATACGGGCGTCATAATCCAGCTGCCTCTGCCTGACGAAATAAAACAACGCACGCAATATATTCTTGATTCAATTCCCGTGGCGAAAGACGTTGATGTTTTGTCGTCTGAAGCTGTCGGAAAATTTGCGAACGGCAGATTAGATATAACGTCCCCTGTTGTCGGCGCCATAAAACATATTTTTGAAAAAAACGAAATTAAGCTTGAAAGTAAAAACATAGTTATTATCGGAGAAGGAGCTTTGGTCGGAAAACCGGCATCGCTCTGGCTTTTAGGTGGACGCCTGCCTTTTGCGGTTCTTACTACCGAATCGCCAAACTTTTCGGAAGTTATCGCCGGAGCCGATGTTATAATTTCAGGCGCCGGCAAAGCAGGATTCATTAAAAAAGACATGGTTAAAGATGGAGTTATTGCGATTGACGCCGGAACTTCCGGAGAACATGGCCAGCTTAAGGGCGATTTTGAACCGGCGGTTTCCGGGAAGGCGTCTTTATTTACTCCTGTTCCGGGGGGCGTGGGACCATTGACGGTCGCCATGCTTTTTAAAAATTTAGTAATTTTGTCGCAAAAAACTAAACACCGAGTGTCTAGTAAACATTGATAAGTATGGATACAACAATTCTTAATTACTTAAATAGCTTTGCGGGGCGCTGGATGTTTTTTGATACGGCTGTAATTTTTAAAGCCGAATATCTCGGCTGGTGGATGCTCACGGGCCTTGGCGCATTTTTAATATACCCGGTTTATTTTGGGCGCAAACGTTTTGTGTCCACTTGGACGTTTCACGTCCAAGTGCAAATGCAAATGGTTTTTGTCGCGCTTGTTTCAGCGTTTTTCTCACGTTTTTTTATCACGGATTTGATTCGATTTTTTTACAGCAGGCCGCGCCCGTTTGAAACCATGGATATTTATCAACTTGTCGCTCACGACGGCGGAAGCTCTTTTCCCTCGGGACACGCCGCTTTTTTCTTCGCTTTGGCCGCGGGAGTTTTCATTTATTATCGCAAGTGGGGAATTTTGTTTTACCTTTTCGCCCTGGCGATGGGCATTTCCCGCGTTATCGCGGGCATCCACTGGCCGTCCGACATTTTGGGCGGGGCCGTTATCGGTATTGTCTCGGCGTATCTTGTAAACTATTTTGTTTTGAAATATAAAAAATACTCCAGTTAACCGGAGTGTTTTGGCTATTTTAAATTTTCTAAAAACTCTTTGCCGTGTCCGCATACGGTAACCAGAAATGGTTTGGCGTAAATGACATCATGGTCTACATACTTATCGCTATGGTTCCCGCCGGATAATACGAAGTGGCCCTTTTTCAAAACACCCTCTTTCTCCAAGGATTCCATTAACTCTTGATCTTTGTCCAAGCGCCCCCTACTTAGAAGAACCCATTTGAAGATATTAAAACTCTTTCACTTCCCAATCAAGATGCATTTTGGGGAGCATCATGTGGGGATTCCAGTCTTTTTTGAGTTTTTCTAAATCATCGGCAACTTGGTATTTGCCTTTGTCCTGCGAATAATCTTTATCAAGGATTGGCTCAACTTCGTAAAAAACCATCTGCGCTATTCGGCGGCCGACGACGAGGGGAATGGTGAAATGCTGGGAATTATTCGTCACTTCCATTGTCCAGCGGTTGAAATATCCGACGTCTCCCCAGCCGGCGTCTTTGCAGACCTCGATGAAGTTTCTGCCCAAAGATGAGCGCGCGTACATTTTGCCGACACACTTTGTGCGTCCGCCGACGTATTCCTGGGTGTGCGCCAGAATAGTCTCGCCCGGGTGAATCATTATTATTTTATCCCCCGGCTTTATGTTGGAAAATTTCATGTTCATTTCTTCCGAAAATTTTTCCGTGGTTTTGGCTTCATGTGGCCCCGACCAAATCCGCTTGGTTGAAGCGTCGTCGTATATATTATGTATGGTGTGGCCTCCGTTCGGGTGCGACTCGCGCCAGAAATATTCGCCGAGAGTCACGTCGTAGCTTGTGGTTTTGAGTTTTTTGGGCTCATATGGGTCAATAATGATATTGCCCTCTTTCATGTGTCTTAAAATAGCATCGCGGGATAAAAGCATATTGGGTATATTGTATCACAAAAAAGAATGATGTAATATCAAGGCGGAAAGTGGTTTTGATAAGGAGCGCGGTAATGCTTAAAGAAGAGGTGAAGCAGGTTCGCGGCCTAATGATGGATTTTGTGCGGGATATTCCAAAAGAAGAAATAGATTCTCTTGAAAAAGAACACGAAATGCCGCTGGATCGTATCGGCATGTTGGGCGACCGAGGGATGATGGGCCTTTCCGTTCCGCTTGAATACGGCGGCGCCGGATTTTGCACGACAGAGCTGCTCACAGTGGGCGAGCCGCTTGCGGAAGCGTGGTCAAGCTTGTATCTGATTTGGCTTGTTCAAAACTCCATTGCCGTTTTACCCGTTCTTTTGTTCGGAAATAACGAACAAAAAGAGTTTTGGCTGCCAAGGTTTGCCAACGGAGAACTGGGGTGTTTTTGCCTTACCGAGCCCTCCTGCGGAAGCGACGTTGCTTCATTGAAAATTTCGGCGAAAGAAACCGAGGACGACTTTATTCTTAACGGCACGAAGCGTTTTATAACCAACGCCATAAATGGCAAAATGGCGACAGTTTTTGCAAGAACGGGTGCCAAGGGCTCCGGCTCAAAGGGAATAAGCGCATTTATTTTAGACCTTTCAACTCCGGGTATAATTCTGGGTTCAGCCGAGAAAAAAATTGCTCTTCATGCCTCTCCAATTTGTGATGTTATTTTTAACGAATGTCACATTCCAAAAGGGGCGCTTGTCGGAGAAAAAAACAACGGCTTTAAAATCGCGATGAGCACTTTGAACGCGGGGCGTCTCGGCGTTGCTATGCAGGCAGTCGGCCTTGCCGAAGAAGCATTAAGGCGCGCCAAAGATTACGGCGACGAAAGAATGGTCGCTGGAGGCGAAAAAAAGGTTAATGACACAGAGCAGGCGCGAAGAAAGTACGCCTGGATGCGAACGGAAATAGACGCTGTGCGAGCCCTTATTTTTGAAGCGGCCCGGCTCAAAGACGAAGGTCAGCCATTTGTTCAAAAAGCGTCCGAAGCCAAGCTGAAAGCTGCTAGAGTGGCGCTTGAGGTGACGCGCGAGGCGGTCGGTATTTTCGGCGGAAATGGTTTTATTGCCGACTATGATATTTTTAGACTGCACGCCGAGGCATTCGGAGTTTGGATCTATGAAGGAACCCAAGAAATTCAGGAAATGATTATTTCCAAGGCCGAGTTCGGCGAACTCTAAACAAAAACACCCCGGCGGGTTTTCCGTCGGGGTTTTGTCTTGGTGCCCGGGGGGAGAGTTGAACTCCCATGAGGTTGCCCTCGCAGGATTTTGAGTCCTGTGCGTCTGCCGGTTCCGCCACCCGGGCCCGAGTTTCTATTAAATAATTTACTCTTTTGTCCACCCATTGTCAAAAATTTTTGGTTTGCTAACCTATGTATATTAAACTAAAAATTATGCCGGAAAGTTTACCAAACGAAAACAAATCCGAAAGCGTTTTTTGGCTTGAAACCGCGAGCATCAGCCCGAACCCTCTCCAGCCGAGGCGCGAATTTGACGAGGCCAAACTTAAGGACCTTGCCGAGTCAATAAAACAATACGGCATACTTCAGCCATTGGTTGTTGTTCGTCAGGAACGTGAGGCGGCATCAGGCATCGCGGTTGATTACGAGCTTATCGCCGGCGAGCGCAGACTCCGTGCGGCCAAAATCGCTGGACTGACCCATGTTCCGGCGCTTGTCCGTCAGGAGCCGGCGGAAAAGGTCAAGCTTGAGCTGGCGTTGATAGAAAATGTTCAGCGCGAAGACCTGAACCCAATTGAACGGGCCGTCGCTTTCAAGCAATTGATGGATAATTTCGAGATGCGTCAGCGGGATGTTGGCGTAAAAATAGGCAAAAGCAGGGAATTTGTCGCCAACACCATCCGTCTTTTGTCGCTTCCGGACTACATCCAAAAAGCAATTTCTGACAGCAGAATTTCGGAAGGGCACGCGAGAGCCTTGATGATGCTTACCGAAAAACCGGAAGAACAAGAGGCCTTGTTTAACGATATTTATTTTAAACGTCTTTCGGTCAGAGACGCCGAGAAAGCGTCGCGCCGGATCGCAGTGGATCGCGTTCGCAAGCGAGATGATATACCGGACGCCGAAACCCGTTCGCTTGAGGGACAGCTTCGTGAGGCTCTTGGCACAAGAGTATATATAGAAAGAAAAGGAATAGGCGGAAAAATATCAATTGAATTTTTTTCGGAAGACGAATTGAGGCACTTGATAAATCAGGTTGCTTTGAAGCGGGCCGAAGAGGCATCTTCCGCGGAAAAACTTTATCCGGACGAAGTCCCTCGAGCCCCATCTTTGAACAGCGAAACGAACGAAGAAGCTTTGAATACTCCTGAGCCGGAACTAAAAATAATGACCGCCAGCGCCCGCCCGGAAGACCTCAAAGATTTTACAGTTTAATTTTTCTCCGCGACCGATTTTACTCCTTTTATTTTTTTAAGGCGGGTTTTGACGCGCTCAAGCTGTTCACGGGTTTTTGCGCGGAATTTTATTGTGATTGTCGGATATTCGTTGCCCAAAGCTGTGCTGGACACCCCCTCAATATCTATTTTAAAAGAGGCCAGCACCGCGGTGATGTCTTTCAAAACGCCCACGCGGTTTTTGACGGTAATATTAAGCTCTGTTTCGTTTTCACCTGTTTTGTGCGGCGGGCTGGTTATACCCAGAGCTTTTTTGATACGATTTCTGGCCAAAGATGTTTTTACGAAATTAAGCCACTCCGAAGAAGGTTTCTTATTCTTTTGCGTTATTATTTCGACCACACTGCCGGAAACAAGCGGGGTTGATAACGAGACCATTTTGGAATTTACTTTTGCGCCCGCGGTGTGGCTGCCTATCTCGGAGTGTATGTGGTAGGCGAAATCCACCGGTGTTGCCCCTTCCGGCAGGTCAACCACATCGCCTTTTGGGGTTAGGGCGAAAATCCTGTCTTTGAAAAAATCTATTTTTAGCGACTCTAAAAACTCTTCCGAGCTTTGGCCGCGCCTGAATTCCTTCTGCCAAGACTGCAGTTGTCTGACCCAGGAAAATTTGTGCCCTTCGAATTCGGCTCCGCTTTTGGGCTTACCGGCTTCGTCCCAAAACCAGTGCGCGGCGATACCATACTCCGCTTCTCTGTGCATGCTCTCGGTTCTTATTTGGAATTCGGTCGGCTGTCCGTCAAGACAAAAAACCGTTGTGTGCAGGCTTTGATAGCCGTTTGGTTTGGGAAGCGCTATATAATCTTTTATTCTTCCGGGCATGGGCCGCCAAAGTTTATGTATTACCCCCAACACCGCGTAACACTCTTCAACGCTCGCAACGACGATTCTTAAGGCCACCAGGTCCAAAACCCTGTCCCAGTCCATGTCGTAGCGGAGGAGTTTTCTCCATGCGCTGTAATAATGTTTTGCTCTGGCTGACAGCTCCAGCGGTTTTATGTGTTCTTGAGACAATTCTTTTTTTATAATCGGCATCACTTTTTTTATATATTTTTCCCTCTCGGGCATTTTGGAGCTTACCTCCTTTTTTATCCACCCGTATTCTTTGGGATAGACATATTTAAATGCCAAGTCTTCCAGCTCATTTTTAATTTCACCCATTCCGAGCCGGTCGGCCAAGGGGGCGTAAATTTCAAGGGTTTCGGTGGCGATTCTGCGCCGCTTTTCTTCCGAGGGCAGGGCGTATAAAGTTTTCATATTATTTAAACGGTCAACGAGCTTAAGCATGACAACCCGTATATCTTCGGCGACCGCCAAAAACATTTTGCGCATTGATTCGGCGGCGCGCTCCACCCCGTGATATTTAAGCTTGTCCACCTTGGTTACTCCGCGTACCAAGAACGCGACCTCTTCCCCGAATTTTTTTCTTATGTCGCGCATTGTCGCCACGTTGTCCTCCACCGTGTCGTGGAGAAGCGCGGCCGATATCGTTTTCGCGTCGAGTTTCAAGGACGCGGCGTCAAGAGAAACATCGACGACGTGATTTATGTAGGGCTCGCCCGAAAATCGTTTCTGGTTTTCGTGCGCGCGCACCGCATAATCAAAAGATTGCCTGATAAGATTCAGTTCGTCTTCAGAGAACCGTCTTTTACTTCCGGCCAAAAGACTTTCTTTGAAACTCAGCCAGGTTTTGCTTAAATTTTCTGAAGCGTTTACCACAATGCATATTATATGGCAAAATAAGGTATATAGGTCAATGAATAAAATACGTTTTTTTCCGGCGCTTATAATAGTTTTGGCGGTTGCGATGCTTGCCGCAAATGGCTTGTGGCTTTTGCCGGCGATTGACGCATTGAACGCTGGGGTCTCCAACCTGCACTTGGAAGTTGCCAGACGCGCAAGTTCCGCTCTTCGGGACTCAATAAACGTAAACAGAAAGGCTCTTAAGGAATCGGCGAGTCTTATCGGACAGGATCCGCGATCGGCCGGGGAGATTATGGCCAGACTTCTCAACAACAACCCGTCCATCGAAGAAGCTGTTTTTGTCGATATGAACGGCGCGGAAAAGGCAAGAGTCAGCCGCACAAAATTTATTTCTTCAAAAGAACTGGTCAGCCGTAAAGGAGAAGCGTCGTTTGAAGAAATAGCGAGCGGCCGAAAAATCGAATATGGAGGTCCGGTGTTTTTCTCGTTGCTCGCCGAACCGCTTGTTGATTTTTCCGTTCAGATCAAAAATCCGTCCGGATCCCCGGTCGGTGTTCTTGTGGCGGAAAACAATCTGCGTTTTGTTTGGGATTTGATGTCTCAGGTGAATGTGGGAGGGGCCGGCACGGCTTATGTCGTCGACCAAAATAAAAATCTGATCGCCCATCCGAATCCCTCAATAGTTTTGAGGGGAGAAAATTTGTCATACCGCCCGATAGTAAATCAAGTAGTCAGCGGCCGGGTTGTAGACGGCCTGTCGGCCGACGACCCATATATAAATTTTGAAGGCGAAAAAGTTTTTGCCGTTGGTTTGCCGGTTGAAAATCTGGGCTGGGGTGTAATTGTTGAAAATAACTACGACGAAGCTTTTTCGTCGCGGCGGCGCGTTATCGTTTTTGCCTTGTTCTTCATTGTTTCGGTTATCGGACTTTTTGCGGTGATCTTCTGGTCTCTTCGGCGCATTATCGGTCTTTTTGCGGCTCTTGAGCTTGAAAAAAAGCAGACCTCGGCCATAATCTCGAATCTCACCGACGGCCTTATAGAGTATACCGATGACTTTAAAATTATTTTAGTGAATCCCTCGGCCGAAAATATTTTAGGGATACGCGCCGACGAAATTATCGGCCGGAGGTTCGAGCCCAAGGATTCGACCAATCTAAAATTCTCATCTTTTTCCAAAGTTCTTTTCCCGATTCTTGCGGAAGACGCGCGGGCGATCCGGGCCGATGGCGACCATCTTAAAATGATCGAGCTTAAAATTCATCATCCGCTTGACCGCGATTTGCAGATCATAACTGTTCCGGTATTGGGCGAACAAGGTCGTATATTTTCGTATTTAAAAGTAATCCGCGATATCAGCCGAGAGAAGGCTATAGCAAAGACAAAATCGGAGTTCATTTCTCTTGCCGCTCACCAGCTTAGAACCCCGCTCTCGGCGATAAAATGGGTTTTTAGCATGATTCTTTCGGGCGACATGGGTCCGGTCGGACCGGAGATAAAACCTCTTATTGATACGGGATTTCGTTCGAACGAAAGGATGATCGCTTTGGTCAACGACCTTTTGAATGTGGCGAGAATCGAGGAGGGCCGTTTCGGCTATAAATTCGAACCCGGAAACCTGGTGGAAACCGTTAAGGACGTGGTCGATTCTTTTGATATTTTGTCCAAAGAGTACGGAACCAAAATCAAGTTTATTCCGCCCGGGTCTTCTTTTCCGGCGATGGTATATGACAAAGAAAAATTGTCCCTGGCTATAAATAATCTTATTGATAATGCCATGCGTTATACCCATAAATCCGACGGTTTGATCGAGGTTGGGGTTTTTGCAGACGGCGACTTTGCAAAGATAAGCGTAAAGGATAACGGCATCGGCATATCAAAGGAACAGCTCGAAAGGTTGTTCACCAAGTTTCACCGCGGACCGAATGCCATAAAAATGTATACCGAAGGTTCGGGGCTTGGACTTTTTATCGTAAAAAACATAGTAAAAAGACACGGCGGGGACGTTGTGGTAGAATCAGAAGAGGGGCAAGGCAGCGTTTTCACCCTCCTTTTGCCGATAGACGCAAGTAAAATTCCGCCGGTGGCGGAAGTTTACGAGGGGGTGTAGGAGAATATAATATAAAATAAAATAAAATAAAAATTTATGTCAAGAATTTTAATAGCGGAAGACGATAAGGCTTTAAGCGGGGTTTTGAAGAAAAAATTGGAATTAAACGGCCACGAAGTCGCGGTTGCGGCCAACGGCGAAGAGGCTTTGGATATGCTTGGAAAATCAAAGCCCGACATTTTGCTTTTGGATATCGTGATGCCTAAGGTTAACGGTTACGAAGTTTTGGAGCATATGCATTCCGACCCGGCCCTTTCCTCCGTTCCGGTTATAATAATTTCTAACTCCGGTCAGCCGGTTGAGCTTGACAGGGCTCAAAGTCTTGGAGCGGTTGATTATCTGGTAAAAGCGGATTTCGAACCAAGTGAAGTTTTGGAAAAAATTAATAAATATTTAACGTCTTCTTCAGTTCCAGGCGGGGCCGGAACCGCTCCCGCAGCCGTTCCCGTACCCGAAAATAATCCCGAACAAAACCGATCGCATTCCGTTTTGGTGGTTGAGGACGATAAATTTTTGCGTGACCTTCTGGTGCTCAAACTGAAAAGAGAAGGTTTTAAGGTCTCGGAGGCCGTGGACGGCGAAGAGGGGTTGAAAAAGACTAGAAACGAAAAGCCGAACATTATCGTGCTTGACCTGATAATTCCGGTGAAAGACGGTTTTGCTTTTTTGGAGGAAATGAAGAAAGACCCGGAGACCGAGTCCATTCCGGTCATTGTTCTTTCCAACCTCGGCCAGCGCGAAGACATTGAACGGGCTAAGGCCCTCGGTGCCAGAGACTATATGGTCAAGGCTCAGCTTACCCCCCTGGAGGTGGTTGAAAGGATCAAAACCATTTTAAGGGAGTCTTATATTTAACTTCCGATATTTATTCTCGGCACATGAACAAAGAGGCCCGATTTGCCCACGCGTTTAATATTATTCATGGCATGGGCGCTCTTAAACTGGAAAAATTACGGAGTTCTTTCGGATCATTCGAAAATGCCTGGCCTGCTTCATCGGCCGAAATTAAAAACAAAACAGGAGATGCCGATCTCGCTTCTGTTCTTGAATCAAGGAAAAACACAGATCCGGAGGACGAATGGCGGGCGCTTGAAAACACGGGCATCAAAGCCGTTTCGCAAAACAGTGAAAATTATCCGGAACTTTTAAAAGAAATTCCCCACCCGCCGGCCATAATATACTGTTTGGGAGATCTAAATTGCGTTTCCATGCCGGCCGTGGCCATAGTCGGCACCCGCAGGGCCACCCGTTACGGGCTTGAGACAGCGGAAAATTTAGCGAGAGATCTGGCTTTTGCGGGCGTTCTTGTCGTAAGCGGTCTTGCTTTGGGTGTTGACAGCCGGGCGCACAGCGGGTCTCTGGCCGGAGGAGGAAAAACCGTAGCGGTGCTGGGGTCGGGACTTCAGTATATTTACCCTTTGCAGAATAAAAAACTCGCCGAGCGCATAATGGCCCAAAACGGCGCCGTTGTTTCCGAATTTCCTCCGTCGAAATCGCCCGAAAAGTGGACATTTCCGCAAAGAAACCGGATCGTGGCCGGGCTGTCGAAACTTGTGGTTGTGGTTGAGGCGCCGGAAAAAAGCGGAGCGTTAATTACCGCCGATTTGGCTTTGGATTACAATCGTGAAGTGGGGGCTGTTCCGGGGGAGATAAATTCGGTCAACTCGTTCGGAACGAATTTGCTTTTAAAAAAAGGCGCGGCCGTCGTCCGTTCGGCAGACGACATTTTGGAACTCATTGGTATGGAAACATCGCCCCCGGCTATTGACAAAGATGATACGGGCGGTCAATACTTATTGGGTTTACTCGAGGAGCCAATGCGAGCGGACGATATTTTACTGAAAAGCGGGCTGAATTCTTCGGAACTCAACCAACAGCTTACGCTTTTGGAGCTTTCGGGCAAAATTAAAAATATTGGAGGAATTTTTCATAGAGCAAAATGAAACTGATTATTGTTGAATCGCCAACCAAAGCCAAAACAATCGGCAAATTTTTGGGCCGGGATTTTAAAGTCGAATCGTCCTTCGGCCATATTCGCGATCTTCCGGCGTATGAACTGGGGGTTGATGTTGAGAATAATTTTGAGCCGCACTATGTGATACCAAAAAAAGCCAAACCGGCGGTAAAAAATCTTAAAGAAATCGCGGTCAAGTCTTCGGCCGTGATTCTTGCCACCGACGAAGACCGTGAAGGCGAGGCTATCGCCTGGCATATTACCAAGGCGCTTGATATCGACAAACTAAAAATCAAAAATCCGAAACTAAAAACCGTAGAGCGCATTGTTTTTCATGAAATCACCAAGCGCGCGATTGACGAAGCTCTCAAAACCCCGCGCGAAATAAACGCGCATATGGTTGAAGCCCAGCAGGCGCGCCGCGTTCTTGACCGCCTTGTCGGCTATAAACTCTCGCCTTTTTTATGGAAGAAAGTCATGCGCGGGCTGTCGGCCGGCCGCGTGCAGTCAGTAGCGCTCCGGCTCATTGTCGAGCGCGAAGTCGAAATAAAAGCTTTCAAGCCTATTGTTTTCTGGACCGTTGAAGCGTCTTTTGAACCCGGGTTCAAAGCCGGACTTATGAGTGTCAATCAAAAAACCCCCGCCGAGCCGGGGTTTACCGATAAGGAAGAAATCGACTCAATTACGGAAGACTTAAAAAAGGCGGTATTCAGAGTTTTGTCTGTTGAAAAAAAATCAAGAAAAAGAAAACCGCTCCCGCCTTTTACCACCTCGACTCTTCAGCAGGACGCTTACAGGCGTTTGGGATATTCCGCCAAACGCACGATGCTCTCGGCCCAGCGTCTTTATGAAACCGGTTTTATCACTTACATGCGTACCGATTCGGTGAATATAGCCGAAGACGCCCTGAATAAGGCCGAGGAATTTATAAAAAGCGAATACGGACAGGAATTCAGCGCGAAAAAACGTTTTCAAACCAAATCGCGCCTGGCTCAGGAAGCTCATGAGGCGATACGGCCCACGAATCCCGAACTGCTTCCGTCCGACGCCGAAAAATCCATAAAAGACAAGTCGCAATTCAAACTTTACGACCTGATATGGAGAAGGTTTGCCGCTTCGCAAATGGCCGATGCCGTTTTTGACGACACGGTTATAAAAATAAAGGCCGAAAACAAAAATTCTTACGAATTGAAATCTTCGGGCTCGGTCATAATTTTTGAAGGTTTTTTGAAAGTGTACTCGTCTAAAACCGAAGACGTTATTTTGCCGGACCTAAAAGAGTCGGCGGAGTTAATTTTGCTCGGCGCGGAGTCCGTTGAGCGCCAGACTCGGGGCCCGGCGCGCTATTCGGACGCGACTTTAGTTAAAGAACTCGAAAGTCTCGGCATCGGCCGTCCGTCAACTTACGCCCCGATTATTTCAACCATCGAGGATCGCGGTTATGTTGTAAGGGACGAACGCAAAAGTTTCCAACCGACCGAGGTTGGCAGCAAGGTTAATGAAATTTTGGTAAAAAATTTTTCGGAGATAGTAGATGTCGGTTTTACCCGCAAGATGGAAGAAGAGCTCGACGAAATAGCGGAAGGAAAAAAGGGAACAAACGAAGTTTTGTCGGAATTTTATGCCCCGTTCATAAAAAACCTTGATGAAAAATACGAAAGCGTCGCCAAAGAAGATTTATCCGAACCGACCGACAGGGCGTGTCCCGAGTGTTCCAAACCCCTGGTCATACGCCAAGGCCGTTTCGGGCGATTTATAGCCTGCTCCGGATTTCCGGAGTGCAAGTTTACCGAAGCTCTTCCTCCGCCGAAGATAGATATGAAATGCCCTTTTTGTAAAGAAGGCGATGTTGTGGTGCGCCAAACTCGCCGCAAAAGGACCTTTTACGGCTGTTCCAAGTGGCCCGAATGTAATTTTGCCACCTGGTCGAAGCCGACGGGAAAACTTTGCATAGAGTGCGGGTCTCCATTAGTGGAATCTCCTCGGGGCGAACGCTGTTCAAATAAAACTTGCGTTTTTCGGGCGAAAAAATCGGCTTCAAAAAAGAGTATTGACCCGGAGAAAAAAGAGGAATAATCTGAAAGCGGGTTCATTTTCATAAAAAGGAGGCGGGAATGCCGATAGAGGCGCTTCTTCCGAAACTTTCATCTATACGACTAAAGGGCTACGAGAGACGTCTTAACTTTCCGGGAGAAATTTTTCATTTTTCCCGCCGCGGGACGCCAATTTTCGTATGCGTGGCCAAAGTCCGCTCATCTTTTGACAAATGGGTCGGCGGGACGCATAGCGATTGGATTACCGATCCGGAAAATCCCCACGGCTGGAAAAGCACCGACGAAGCCATAGAAAAAGCGGTTCATAAAGCACTTGACATGAGAAAAAAGAACTTGTGCCACGGCCTGCCTTTTGGCGGAGTGAAGTTCACGATTTTCAGCGAAGTGCCTTTGGTTGGAGGATTCAGGGTTCATGCTTACAAACTTTTGGGCGAAGCGCTTAACTTTTTTAACGGTCATGTGTTCAGTGGAGCGGATGTCCATACCAGCACTACTGATTTAATGCTCGCTTTCGGCGTTTCTCCGTATGTATTGGGACTGGATAAGGAATACGGCGGTTCGGGCGATCCGTCGCCGTGGACAGCTGTCGGCGTGCATAAAGTCATAAAAGAATTCTTTGGTATTTTCCATCCCGATTCTAAAATGCATGGAAAGCGCGTGAATATAAAAGGAATAGGCAAGGTCGGCTACCCTCTGCTAAAAATGCTTTATGACGACGGTTTTAACATCGGCATTGCCGACATACGCCGTGAAGTTGTTGAAGAGGCAAGGGACCGTTTCAGGGGCGTTGAAAAGCTGTCTGAAGATACGATTCACGCTAAATATGCCCATGTTTACGCGCCCTGCGACAAAGAAGTGACCATAACTTCTGAAAATACTCCTGAAATTTGCGACGCGTCCAGCGACCACAAATGGCGCGCCGTTATAGGCTCGGCTAACGACCAAAACAGGCATGGCATGGAGCTGGAAGACGCGCTGTGGAGAAGGCAAATTGTTCATCTTTCTCAAGGTGGATACCTTGAAAACGGCGGAGGTGTGATTACGGTTGTGGCTCCTTTGGTCGGCGGGAGGAATTGGGATTTGTTGCGTGACGCGAAAATAAGCGGATTGGCTGATGATTGCAAGTTGGTTATGACTCAAGCGCAAGAAGAAAACATCGCACCTGCAAGAATTACTGAAGCGGTGGTTGAGAAGCGCGCGAAAGAAACCGGAAACGAACTTTAGATTAGATTTTAATTAAATGGTTAGAACCAAGTTCTAACCATTTTTGTTTTGGGGGTTGCAAAGTTTTTGGTTTTATGTTAATATGGGTACGGTTTAACGGCAATTTGGGTCAGGCAAGTTATTTGAAAGAAAGGAGGAAGAGTGGATTCGGATCTTATTAAGAGGCGTTCGTTGCTCAAAATTGCGCTTGATAAGGGTAAGGGTTCTTTTAATTTGAATCTTCAATATATCCTTAACGCCCTATGGCGCGTTGTCGATGAAAATGGAACAGTAGACCAGCCGAAAGATTTTCTATCGCGAAACGTTTCTTCCCCGATGAAATACATTGACGCTCTGGCTGATGCCCGCTGTCTTGAGATTATCGCGACAGGAGGCAAAAAAAGAGCCGTAACCAGCGTTAAGCTTTTGGAAAAATCGCTTTCCGCCGGATTTGCCCGCAAGGCAAAAGAGGCTTGGAAGCCCGCGCCGGTTGTTTTGCCGAAACCGGCCATGGTCGTTTCCGTATTTGAAGAAAATATTCCTGAAGAAAACAAAGAACCGGAACCGATCGTAATTTTTATGGATGTTCCGAATCTCGTGAACAAGGGCGACCTCGGAATGTTTTTGAGCGGAGTTTTGTGGAGCAGGCTGATTAAGATTATCGCGGGCCCGCGCAAGGTGGAAGATGTTTTTGCCTACGTTTCAATTCCCGATGATGTTAGAAATCACGAAGTTCCTGAATGGTTGCCTGCGGTAAAGATGGCCGGAGCTGGCATTAAAATAATATGGCGCGAAGGATACGAAAAACGCGGAGGTGGCGATTATCGCAAGAGAGACATCGATTCAATGATGAATTATGACCTCGGTATTTTCCCCAGAAGCCCCATAGACAGCAAGCGGATTTATAAGAACGTCAAAACGATAGTTTTGGTGACCGCGGACAGCGATTTTTCGCGCGCAATTCGCGATTTTATTGCGATCAAGAAGATAAGCGTGGAAGTGTTCTGCTGGAAGGAGGACATTTCGCCCAGATCCAGCTTGCGAAAATACGCGAGCCGTGTCGTTTTTTTGAACGAATTTTGCGAAGATTTTTTGCCCGCGCTCTCCAGAGTCAAAGAACTCTCAAGAGCAACCAAAATATCTTAGGACACGGCAAAAGCACTGGCAAGAGTGGCAAGAGCCGTGCTCTTGCCGGTTTTATTTTTGGGCTTGCAATTTTTTGTAGATATGTTATAATGGCGCAAGCAGCAAGATGTTCATTGACTTTAACCTAGAGGAGGAAAGCAGTTGAGTGACAAGCTGGTGGTAAATCCGAAAAGCCTGAAATGGGACAAACATCACGGCGTTCCGAGACTTAGTTTCGGGGTCGGATTGCAGTCTGTTTTTGACCGAGGGGCGAAGCTTTACTTCGATAAGTCTCTGATTATGCCCAGCGCGAATACGGAAAAAATGATTTTCCGCGGACATTCTGACCACACGACCGACAAGGTTTACTTTCCGACAGAAGCCATCTCAAATGAAGAGCGCAATGCCGGTTTGTTTTTGTTCGTTCCGTTTATCGTCTCGCCGAAACCAAAATACCACAAGATAGAATTTCAACGTCGTGATGTCTGGGCCGTTGCCGGAAGGCACGGAGAAGACGAGCCGTTCGGCCTGTCTTGGGACCAAAAACCCGGCAAGTTGTTTTTGCCCCTTGCTTTTCCGAACGAGACCGGAAAATTCCCCGATACATTCATTCTGATTGAAAAAAAGAATAAGGGCGCGGACCCAGAGTATGTTGTCATTAAATTCAGCTCCGATTTCGCGAAACCCCGAGAACTTGTTGTCGGCGAGCCGGTTGTCGTGAGCTGGTCGGTTGTTCCCATCTCCGAAGCGCCGGAGTGTCTGCAAAAAGAGCTGGAGAAGAGACAGGATGAGATGGCAATAGACGCTCTGGCCGACAGACAGGTGAGCGATTTTGCCCAGAGAAGGGGCTTGACAAGGAAGTAGAAAGGGTATATAATGAAAGCTGAAAGTGTAAGTTCCCTACAACTGCCAGAGGAGGCAAAACTATAGGAAATTAGCCGTTTTCAGGGTCTCGGGCAACATCGTCGAGTCGAACTCGAGCAGAAGCAACCACATGGCGCCTTAGGCGCACAACCAAGGAGATACCGACCATGGCAACGAAAAAGAACAAGCCTGGCATGATTACAACCGCCGAGGAGAGGGCTCCCAAGAAGCAGATCCCGGTCGACACCAAGGAGACGGCCGAGACCGTCCTTAGGGTTCCGACCCCGGTCGCAGTCAAGGTTCTGTTCCTGTACTTCGACGGCCAGCAGCACGAGGGCGAGGAGCACCCGAGGCCGTTCGCGACCGAGGCCACTCCGGCCGACGTCAAGTTCGCGACTGCCGAGCTCAAAAAGCTCGTCAAGCCCCGGCCCGAGAGGGACGAGGCGAACGGCCGGCCCCAGAAGCTCGACATCCGTCACTTCTTCGGTTCCGATGAGGTGATGCAGGCCTGGCGCGATAAGCGCTGGGAGAACGCGGGCACCGTCTACGACCTCATCCATGGGCTCGAGCGCGCCAAGTTCGACACCGAGTCGAACCGCGTCAAGACCGTGGCCGAGATGGACGCGGTGGCGAACGAGGTCAGGGAGCGTAACGCCAAGATCAAGGAGCTCGAGGCCAGGCGGCCCGACTCCGGCGAGGACGCTCCGATCCCCTGCGGCTCCGTTCTGCATCGTGGCGACAATCCCCCCATCCAGCCGATGGAGCGGAATGCCGTCAACCACAAGACCCTCGAGGTTGTTCTCCACAAGGAGGGTGCCAAGAAGGGGAAGGTGAAGGTGCTGGGCGACTTCACCGTCGTGCCGGCGGAAGACGGCGGTCTGGCCAAGGTGTTCCACTGCGACGTCTGTAGGGCGAAGCTGAACGCCGCGGCCGGAAAGAACAACCTCCGTCAGCCCTGGTACAACTCGATGGGGGCGGAGAAAGTGCTCTATTTCGAGGAGCACAGGGATCAGTTCCAAGCCCGGAGTGCGGACAGCGAGCTCGATGACCTGGCCGAGCGCATGGTGCTCGGCGGGATCGCCAGGCCGTTTCGCGCCTCGATCGGCGAGCGGGTCGGCGGGGGTCAGCGGCGCCAGCGGTAGCCTCTAGGTAACACGGCAGCATGGGGCCGGAGGGGAGTTCAAATCTCCCTTCCGGCCCTAAAATTTATTTTTTCAGAGCATTCTTGGATGTGTGACAAGAGCACGGCTCTTGTCAAATATTCAAGAGTTCTTTGATGGGGGCATTTTGCCCGGTATTAATACAGAAAGGAGAAGAACGTGCCCGGAAACGACCTTCCCGAAGGCGAGGGTTTTGATGGTAGTGAAGACGATACGGAAACTGAAGCTGGCGAAGAGCCGGAAGTGAACGAATATCAGAGGGCCTCTTCTGGCGCCAACGTTTACTTCAAGCAAATGATGCGCCTTTTTGGGCGCAAATATTACGGATTCGTAAACATGGTCAGCGATGTCCAGAAGGCCGGCATGAAGTCCGTTTTTCTCCATGATCAGGCCGGAGTTGAGACTTGCGAACTGGAGCTTGGAAAGCTCTGGACAGCATTCAAGAGCGCGCGCCTTTCAGAAAGTATAAAGCAGGAGGAGTTTGACCTTCTGGCCGTTGTTTTGCATCCCGATTTTGACCATCCGCTTCCGGAATTCAAGCGCGTGATGGCGCTTCATATGGGCGGGCAGGAAATTGCCGAATTCAAGATCGTCAGGCCGAGCTGGATTCATCTCGACAGGGGTGAAGAGCTTGATTTCATTCCGACCCCCGCGTCAATAGGCGTTTCTCTGCCGATGTGGTTTGGCGGGCTGGTTGACGCTATCAGCGAACTTGCCAAGATGATGGACCTTCGCTTTGAAGACGACCTTTCCCTGGATTACAGAATTGACTACATAAGGCGTTACTTGCGACAGGCCCGGCAGATGGCGGAGGTTCTTGAGAGCCACGCTCATGTGCCGGGTTATATCATCGACAACTCTACTTTCCGCTTCCAGCGCTTCCGTGACGGTCTGCGTCGCGTCCACAGCCTCATTGGGAGAACATCCCAGAGGTTGAGCGACCAGTATTTGTCCAAAAGGGAAGCCGCGCTTTTGCATAAGTAGTGAGAATTTCACGCCGAGGGGTCAGTTTGACCCTCGGCGGTTTTTTTATTATGATATAATTTAAAGATGAAGTTATTCTCAAGAAACATTTTAATAGCGATAGCGATTTTTTTATTAATCGCTTCTTTTTATCCTTTGGTTCTGGAACAGTTTGAAGAAGTTGAAGAAATTTCTCTTTCGGTTTTAGCCGAAAAAGTTAAATCAGGGGAAGTTAAGCGTATTGAAGTCTCGGGCGACACGCTCGGAGTTTTTTTGGCCGAAGACCAAAAACTTGTTTCAAAAAAGGAGGTTGAGTCGGGTCTTTCGGAAACCCTTAAAAATTACGGCGTTTCGTCTGATGAGATGGCAAAAATAGACATAGCGGTCATAAACCCGTCCGGTTTTGCTTTCTGGGCCGGAGCCATACTTCCGTTCCTTGCTCCGTTTTTGCTGGTGATTTTATTTTTCTGGCTGATATCCCGCCAAGTCAAACAGGCAAACGTCCAGGCGTTCACTTTCGGCCGGTCAAAAGCGCGCGTGATTATGCCCGACAGTAAAAAAGACAGAATTACTTTTTCTGATGTCGCGGGGGTGGAGGAAGCAAAAGAAGAGCTTCGCGAGGTCGTGGAGTTTTTAAGAACTCCGGCCAAGTTTTTAAAAATAGGAGCCAAAATTCCAAAGGGGGTTTTGCTTATGGGGCCTCCGGGCGCCGGTAAAACTCTTTTGGCTAGAGCCGTCGCGGGGGAAGCCGGTGTGCCTTTTTTCCACATGTCGGCATCCGAATTCGTTGAAATGTTCGTGGGTGTCGGCGCGTCTCGCGTCCGTGACTTATTTAAAATGGCAAAAAAAGCGGCGCCGGCCATAATTTTTATTGATGAAGTTGACGCCATAGGCCGTCATCGCGGGGCGGGACTCGGCGGAGGGCATGATGAGCGCGAACAGACTTTAAATCAGATTTTGGTGGAACTGGACGGATTTGAACCTCACGAATCCGTAATTGTAATGGCCGCGACAAACAGGCCGGATGTTTTGGACCCAGCGCTTCTGCGTCCGGGAAGATTTGACCGCAGGGTTGTTTTGGATTTGCCCGACATTAAAGCAAGAGAAGCAATTTTAAAAATCCACGCTAAGAAAAAACCCCTTGCCAAGGATATTAACTTGAAGCGCGTTGCCGAGCGCACTCCCGGTTTTTCCGGAGCCGATTTGCAGAATCTTATGAATGAGGGCGCGATACTTGCCGCTCGCAAAAATCAAAAAGAAGTAAACCAGTCGGACATCCTGATTTCAATTGAAAAAGTCATGCTCGGCCCGGAAAGAAAAAGCCATATTTTATCCAAAAAAGAAAAAGAAATTTCTGCTTATCACGAGGCGGGGCACGCCCTGGTCGCGTCAGCCATGCCTGATGCCGATCCCGTGCACAAAGTTTCAATAATTTCCCGAGGCCGCGCCGCCGGATACACCCTCAAGCTTCCTATTGAAGACAGGCATCTTTATTCTAAGGCGCATTTTTTGGCGGAGCTCGCGGTTGCTCTCGGCGGATACGCGGCCGAAAAACTTATTTTCGGGGAGCTTACCACCGGCGCCTCAAATGATTTGAAACAGGCGACCGCGGTCGCGAAAGATATGGTGACGAAGTACGGAATGTCCGAGAAAATAGGGCCGATTTCTTTTGACGAAGACCACTCCGTGTTTTTAGGGAGAGATTTAATGGCCGAAAAAAGCTATTCCGAAAAGACGGCTTCGGCCGTTGATGGCGAGGTGAGTAGTTTTATGCAAAACGGCTTTAAAAAAGCGACCGAGCTGGTCAAAAAACACAAAAACATTCTTGAGGCCATCGCCAAGCATTTAATTGAAAAAGAAACTATTGAAAGAGACGAATTTGATAATCTCATCCGGTCTTTCGGCCTCGTGCCCAAAACCCTTCTCGTATAAACGAAATATCGAACCTTGAAGGTTCGATATGCGGCATAAAACAAAAACCCCGCTTAATGGCGGGGTTGTTTCATTTTTATTATTTTAAGACATATCCATCCGGCAATGCCGAAAGCGATTAAAGTATCAACTGCCAGCCATGCGGGATTGAAGTAAATTATACCTGCGCCGGCAAGCACTCCAAGCGAGCTGTAAATGTCGGTGTCAAGGCACAGTTTGTATTTTCCGGCGCTTTCGCAGGCAAGTCCGCGTCCTCGCACGACATATCTTTGGGCGATATTTCCCAAAAGTCCCGCTATGGTCGCCGCAAGCATTATGGGCGCTTCAATTTCTTTTGGGTCAACATATCGCTTGTATGCTCCCCAAAGTATCCCGCCGACAAGCAGAAAGAGGAGGGCGGTAATCAGCCAAGAGCCGAATTCGTCCGCTTTTTTGTTTCCGGTAAAAAGAGCCGTGATTACAATCACTTCCGTCGCGGCATGAATCGCCACATGTCCCGTGTCGGCCAAAAGCGCCCTGCTTCCGGAGTAAATTCCCCCAACCAGTTGTACCAGCAAAATAAATAAAGAAAAACAGAGATTGATCTGAAAGTAAGGCAAATCTTTAAGGTTCTGCCCGTGGCGGTGTTCGTGTGGCAAGACGATACCCCCAATCCGAGCTGTTCTTTTTATATCCTACCCTATTTTATTTCTCCGGCAAGCCAGCCGAAGTATTTTTTGTTTACTAAAGCCGGAATTTTAATTATGCAGGGCACCAAATACGGATGAATGCGCCCAATCTCTTTTTTGGTTTTTATAAAGTTTTTTTCCGAAGTTTTGGCAATAATCACAAATTCTTTTTCATTTGCGATTTTGCCTTTCCAGCGATAGTTGCTTTCGATCGGAAAAATATTGGCGCAGGCAATTAGCCGTTTTTTGAGCAAATGAAGCGCAATACCCGACGCTGTTTTTTTATCCGGGTTGGTTATATAGATTAAAGCTAGTTTTTTCATGTTTACACCGAGCTTGTCGAGGTGTGCGCCCGCTTGGATTCGAACCAAGAACCCCGGAGGTATAAGCTCCGTGCTCTAACCGTTGAGCTACGGGCGCGCTCTTAAAATAATAATTTTATGCCGTCATAAAATCAATACTTGCGCAATATTGACATGTAGTTCCTTGATGTTAGTTTTTAAAAAGAGCACTTTAAGTTTTCTCCTCCAAGGAGGCTAATGATGGCTCCGCAGGTTTCGATTGATCTTGCCAGAGTAAAGCAGAATATTGATGACATAAAAGAACATCTGAAGCGCGTATCCAACGGCGAAAAGCTGCCGGCCCATATACTCGCGCAACTTCAAAGAAAAATCGCGTATATCGAAGGCCTGATTGAGCGCCACAAGAATTTGATGGACAAAACCCACGATTTGACCGAAAAAACAAAAGAGCTTCAGGCGAAGTACAAGGAGTTAAGCGAGGTTTACGTCGAAATTTTGGCCGAGTACAACGCCTTGAAAACGCCCCCGCATTCATATGCCAACTTTGTAAGATACCTCGGGGAAGAAGAGGTGGTTTTGGGTCCCGGACGCATCAAAAAGTTTCCTCTTATTGAGGTCAGAAATTATGACGGGGTTTACCGCCGGGTGCTATTAGTCAACAAAGACGTAAAACCGCATGAACTTAAATACGGAGAACTTTTGGTCATAAACTCGTCCTGTCCCACTTCGGGCGGACATGTTATTGCCAAAGCCGGAGAGTTCGACATCGCGGGCGAAGAGGCTGTTATCGAAAGCGTTTTGGGCCGTGACCGGGAGGGCGTGAGCGTTCTTGTTAAATCCGGCCAGATGGAAACGGTAGGGGTTATGCACGTGTCGGCCGGACTTGCCGAAGAGTTGAAGCCCGGAAAAAGAGTTCTTGTTAATCTTCACGCGGGTCTCGTCATCGGGATTTTGCCCGACAAAGAAAGTCAGAAATATCTTATGCCGCAGGTTCCGAAAGAAACGTTTGACGACGTCTGCGGTCTTGAAGGCGCGATACGGCGGATCAAAGAAGACATGATCTGGCCCATCATATATCCAGACTTGTACGAAAGGTTCGGCAAGCCGAGATTCAAGGGTTATGTCTGGCACGGACCTCCGGGGTGCGGAAAGACTCTTCTCGGAAAAGCTTTGGCCAACGAAATGGCCAAGCTTTTGAGCGAAAAATACGGTATAGACATAAAAGGGCAGTTTTTTTATATCGGCGGTACGGAGCTTTTGGACAAGTGGGTCGGCAACACCGAAGGATTTTTGAGGGAAATCTTCGGATCCGCAGAAAACACTTCCAAAAAAACTTTTCCACCAAGCCCGGTGCTGATTATTTTTGACGATGCCGAGGTCATGTTCAGGACTAGAGGCTCCGCAATTTCTTCCGACGTCAACGAGTCGCACGTAACCCAGATCTGCACGCTTTTGCAGGGAATGGAAGATAGGGGCAACGTCATCGTCATTTTCCTGACCAACAAGCCGGAAATGATGGATCCGGCGGTCTCTAGACACGGAAGAGTGAGCGACGTGTTTCATATTCCGCGCCCGAATAGGGACGGAATAATGGCCATGTTCCGGAAATATTTAAAAGCGGACTGGAAAGTTCTGCATCCCAAATATAATGTTGATGTTTATACCCCGCTCAAGGACGGCAAACCGATTCTGGCTGAAGGCGGTAAAATTAAACAATTACAGTTTGCCAACGATCCGTCGAGAGTCGTTGACTATCTTGCGGAAAACGCGCTTAAGAGAATGTTTGGACAATCGAACGAATTCAGAAACGAACTCTTGGCCGTTCAGTACGCAGGCGACAAAGACTTTACAACTTTGCGCTACGGCGACTTTGTTTCGGGCGCTATTATAGCCGAAGGCATAATGCCTAAGGTTTTGCAGATGGCCATCAATGAAGCCGTTGAACTGAAAAATAACAGTCTTCCGGAAAACACCGGAGTTCAGATGAAATTCATTTACGATGCGATTGAACATGTTTTTGAATCAATCCGCCAGACCATATGCACGCGTTCACCCGAAGACTTGATTGAATGGCTTGCCGTTCAGGGGCATAAGCCCAGGCCCATTGTTAGAATAAGGCTTCCGGACGGTATTTCTGCGCAAAAACAAGAGGCGGTTTTGGCCGAGGACACAAGTCGGGCGCATGACCGCGAAGAAAGTGAATCTGACGAAGACGAAGGGGAAGAAGAACTATAATTTGCAAAAACAAAACCCGCTCTGTAGACTTTCTACAGGCGGGTTTTTTGATAACGAAATATTCAAAAAGGAGCGAGTGTGCATATAATCATTGGGGCGGAAACCGAATACGGCATATTCGGCCGCAGCGAAAAACACGGATATATAACAGAAGATTTTTCTCTTGCGGCGGAAGTGGTGGGAAGCATAGAGTATTTGCACCCGGTTTTTAAAAGGCCACTTGAAGGCATAAAAAACGAAAAAGAACACAGAATGGCGGAACTGGGACTTTTTAAAAAAATGGCGGATCTCCTAAGAAAACCAATTTCCGCGGCCATGGCCCAGCGTTATGGCATGAGCGGAATGGTGCTTTCGAACGGAGCGCGATTTTATGTTGATTGCAAACATCCCGAATATTCCATTCCCGAAACGTCAAATCCTAAAGACGCGCTCATTGCGCAAAAGGCCGGTGATTTTATCGTTAACGAGTGCCGAAAAAAAGCCGAAGACGTTTTGAGAAGCGAAAAGAGTCCTTTGTTTGCCCGGCGCCTTCAGCACCCGACTCTCGAAATTCGCATAGACCGCACGAATAGCGACGGCAAGAAGTCGAGTTACGCGGGGCATGAGAATTACTCCGTCTCGCCCGAAGTTTTCAGGCGTCTTGTCGGAAGGGCATTTCGTCCGGGTGGGGATTTGTCTCCGGTTTTTATGACTTTTCTTGCCGCGCGTCAGATTATTGCCGGAGCGGGAAAGGTCGGATTTGAATCAGGAAAGCCGATTTCTTTTCAGATTTCGGCTCGGGCCGATTTCATTGAAAGGGAAATAAATTCTTCCACCATAGACTTTAGGCCGATCATAAACACCCGAGATATTCCGTATGCCGATGGGCGTTTTATAAGGCGTCTGCACGTCATATGCGGAGACTCGAACATGTCCCAGCTTTCCTTGTTTCTCAAGTTCGGGCTTACGGCGCTTTTTTTAATGATGCTGGAAGACGGGTTTTTGGAAAGAAACGAAAGCGTTTTTAATCGCCCTCTTTCCGATCCGGTCAGGTCTTACAGAAATGTAAGCCGGGACCTAACGCTGAAACACGAGATGTTTTTCGCCGGAGGAGTGAAAAAAACGGCTCTCGAAGTCATGGCCGAAACATCGGAGCTTATGGATAAGTTTGTTTCCGAAAAGGCCTTGTCCAAAGTCTGGCTTGAGGTTGCCGAAAAGTTTAAGGGCGTTATAAACGGATTTTACGGAAACAGGCATCAAAACGAATTTTCCAGAAATCTTGACTGGGTGGTTAAAGAGCGTCTTTTGGAAGACTTGGTAAGACGCAAAAACATCGGTTGGGATCATCACGAATGTTTTGCCCTTAATCTTCGTTACCACAACATAGATCCGGATTCAAAAATAAGCGTTTTTCACCGTCTCGAGAAAAAAGGGGAGATCGCCCGGATCGTAAGCGAGAACGAAATTAAGGGTGCCGTCTTGTCTCCGCCCAACGATACCAGGGCAAGCCTTAGGGGTTATCTGGCGGCAAATCATCCTGCGAGCATAGAAAGCATCGGCTGGAGTTATGTTTTGTTTAAGGACGGAACATTAGTTAATCTTGATGATCCGCGCGGGTTTGATGTTTTTTCGGTGGCAAGAGACCGCGGTTCGCTGGGTCTTTTAAGGCAAGTAATTGATGTCTGCCGAAGGGGGTTAAGCGATGCGCGATAGGGTGTTTGGCACGGAAAACGAGTATGGAGCGCTGATTATTGAAAACTCCAGCGGTAAAGAGACCTGCCGTCCAGTCAAAAAACCGACTGATACCCTGCATATCTCAAGGGAAAAATTTTCCAGGCTCGGCCTGATCTCCAACTCCGTTCAAAGTTCCGTGTGGCTCCACAATGGCGGTCTGATTTACGTTGATTGCGGGACCCATCCCGAATACGCTTCTCCCGAATGCAGAAGAGCGATTGACCTTGTTCGTTTCAACAAAGCCGGCGAAGAGCTTATATGCCGCGCTTTTCCGCAGTGTAAAATATTTAAGGACAATTGCGCCCCCCCGATTGATTTGGATTATACCGAGGTCGTGGTGGACGGACTTGTCAGTTACGGCTGCCACGAAAGTTATCTTGTATTCGGCATAGAAGATTTTAACACCGAAGGTTTTATCGGCTCTCTGGCTCCGTTTCTTGCTTCACGCCAGATTATTGACGGCTCCGGCTTTGTTGACGACGGAGGGAATGTACATCTTTCCCAGCGAGCAAAATTCATATATACTCTCGCAGGGTCAAACACGCTTAACTCAAGATCCATTATCAATCTAAGAAAAGAAGATCTGACCGGCACTAGAACGGATTTAAGGCGCCTGCATTTGATTGTTGGAGACGCCAACCTAATGGAAACTGCTATTTTTCTTAAAGTCGGTTCAACCCAGCTTGTTTTATCCATGATCGAGGACGGCTATGCGCCCAGGTTCGATCTTTGCGTCAATTGGCCAATGTTTTTAAGGGAAATGAGCAGAAACGCTTACGGGAAGGCCACAGTTGTCGTTTTTCCTAACGGCGACAGGTTTTCCGCGCTGGATATACAGTGGATTTACTGCCAAGCCGCGCGCAAGTATCTTTCCTTTACGGATTTTGAGTCGGAAGAAAGCGAACACGAAGCCAAAATTGTCTGCCGTATGTGGGAGGATGCCATTGACGCCCTTTGGTCAAACGACATGAACTGGCTTGTGGGACGTCTTGACCACGCGACTCTAAGGTATCTGTTTATGGTTGAAGAAAAAAGGGCGGGCGCACATCTTTCGGTTGATCGGAAAAAGATGATTTCACAAAACTACCGCAAGGTTAATAAAGGCGAGAACATGTCAAAATTGCTCGCAAAAAAACTAGGACACACCCGCCTTCTGACCGACGCCCAAATAGCAGATGCCCTGGTCAATCCGCCCAAAAACACCAGAGCGGCGTTAAGGGCGCGTTTTTTGAGGGCATTGTCTGTGGCGCAAAAGAAACACCCGTCAATTTCCGGAGCTGTAGGGTGGTCGGCGGTTGTTTTTGGCAAAAATACCGCCAACATTAACGACCCTCTTTGCTTTATTGATCCTGGTCATGGTTTTAACGGCATTCTTGAAGAGCTCGGCAAAATAAACAGCGGGGAATTGACTCACAAGCCACAGATGACGCATAATGATTTTGGGTATCCTCTGGAGGTCTGAAAATGCCGAAAAGAGAAAAGCGTTCTTTACCCAAAGACGGCAAAAAAGGAGAACATGCTCCGTCCCCGTCCGCCCAAGGCAAGGAATTTCAGCTTCCTGAAGACGAGATAGGCGACATTGTTGACGATGCGGTCAAAGGCACCGAACAGGAACTCGCGTCCAACAAACAAACCAACGCAGAATAGCAAGAACCCTCGGTTTTGAACCGGGGTTTTGTTTTTTGCAGGCCGAGAGTAAAATTCATTTAGACCATCTTTGAGAGGGGCTTTGCGAATAATGGGACGAATAATAGGGCTTGAACACGAATACGGCATTATGTTGCCGCTTCCGAACGGAGATTTTCGCGTCCCGCACAAATACGAAATCAGGGCTGTGATAAATAAATACGTCCTGCGTAACGGCGGCTTGTGCGGCAGGGACGAAAGAATTTGGCTTGCAAACGGCGGGTGCGTTTATGAGGATTCCGGACATCCGGAGTACGCAACACCAGAATGCTCTTCGCCGGAAGAAGCCGTCTTATATTCCAGGGCAGGCGATATTTTGATGCAGGAAATTTTTCCTAATTTTTTGTTTCATAAAAACAACTTGTCATCGGAATACGCGGTGAATCCCGCCACTTTCGGCTGTCACGAAAACTACTGGACGCGTTTCAAGAAGTACGACGACGAAGAACAAAAAAACAGATGTTACGAGCTTCTGACACCGTTTTTGGCGTCCCGCCAGATTATTGACGGAGCGGGATGGGTGGACAAATCAGGCGAAAAATTCATGATATCCCAGAGAGCCGGTGTTTTGCATTACGGACAAGCCGGTTACAGAATTCTGGTCAGCGGTACAACGATGGAAAGGCCGGTTTTTAAATCGGACGACTGGATTACCGACGGCAGATACTGCAGAGCCCGTCTGCATTTTTCGGCAGGGGATGCTAATATATTGGACTTCGCACTTTTTTTGAAAATTAGCGTAACGGATTTGGTTTTGGCAATGTTTGAAGACGGATTTATGCCGGACTGGATATGCCATGATCCGCAGGAGGCGTTTGGGCTGATAAGCCGTGATCTGACTTATAAAGAAAAGGTCATGGTTTTGGACGGCGGGAAAGCCGTATCGGCTCTTGAGGCACAAAGGTTTTATTGCAATTCGGCCCGGAAGTATCTGGAATCGGAAGTAAGAAAAAATTCGTTAAAGTACCGGAAGTTTAAAAATACAATAAGGCTTTGGTCGAGGACTCTCCAAGCGCTTTCAAAAGACGATATTGGATGGCTTGTCGGACGCGTAGACCATCGCACGAAAAGATTTTTAATAGAGTGCGACATCAAAAAGTCATCGGATCCGATCCATCGTAGAAAAGTTGATTTGCAGTACCACAAGATAAACAGGTATGGCCTTGGAGCCAAAGTAAGGCGATTTTATTCAAAGACGCAGATGGTGAGCGAAGAAGAGGCCGAGCGCGCGGCGCGTGTTTATCCTTCAGGTTCCAGAGCCAGGATTCGCGGGAAAATTATTTCGGGTGTTTTAAAAAATAAGGAGTTTGCTTGCCTGCGCGATTTTATAGGATGGAATATTGACTGGTGGTCGGTGGCGTGCGTTTTGGGGCACGATTCAATCTCGGGACCCAAAGCGGAAACCCGATGGTTATATGATCCGCTTGAAACGAGAGTGGCGCTTGCGAACAACTTTTTGAAGCGGTTTAAGGTCTTTTTGAAAAAAATATACGGCCGTCTTGCTTAAGACGGCCGTTTTTTGTATTCTAGGTTAGGCTTAAGTATCTTGAAATTTAGGAGGCGGTTATGCCCGAAACAGCGAGTCCCAGGCGAAAAGTTGTTCCGGAAGAGCTAAAATCGGCCGAATCGGTTGAAATCGGCAGCGTGGATTTTTTTATCGGCGGACCCGAAAACCAGAAAAGGTTTTTCGATTCCATCGAGTTTGGTTTGCGCAGATTCGGAGACGAACAGTGTAATATTTTTGTAACCGGCATCGATAGCCCCGACGCTCTTAAGATCGTCGGTGCGCATGTCGCGGACTTCGTGAAGAAACTTGGTTCAAATGGGATCTCCGTTTTCCCGGAACCACAGGATTATTGTTATGTTTATAACTTCAGAGAGCCGAAAGCGCCGAAACTCGTTATTTTGCCGCGCGGAAAAGGCAACGCTTTTAAGAAAGCGATGAACGGTTTTCTCGAAAAAGTCAAAGACGAAATATCGGGGGTGATTTCTAACGACTTGATTGCCAGCGAATACTCAAGGATTTTGGGTGAACTTAACGCGTGGGCGGAGAAGCATCAGGAGCAGATCCGCGAAGAGGCGGAAAGACTGGGTTTCATTGTGGATTTCAACGAAAATACGGGCGTGCGGATTACTACCGTAAAGCGTTTAGAAGACGGAAAATTGGCTGCTTTTAAGGATAACACTGAATTGAACGAATATCTAAGCAAGTTGTCCAAAAATGAGAAGGCCGAATTGGATAACGGGCGCGTTTATATTACGGAGCGGGTCAAGGACTATGTGCAAGACCGGATGCAGAGGTTTAACGACTGCAACAGGCAAATGAAAAGATTTGTTGCCGGGCAGATGGCCCTTTTTTGCAAATCGGTTTTTGCGGACTTCAAAAAAGACTTTATCGAAAAACACGGAAATGACGCGTTTTCCGGAATAAGCCTGTTTTTGAAAAGGCTTGAAAAACACACTGTCGGGTTTTATGACGCTCTTTTGCCTAAAAATGGAAACGGAGAAAACGGCGAAATACCGATTCCAATCAGAGATCCGCATATTCAGTGGAAGGTTAATGTCGTGGTTGATAACGGCGCGACCAAAGACATACCGGTTGTGGTCGAACATAACCCGACTTACGGCAATCTGATTGGCGGGCTTGATTCAAAACTGATGTTCGGCGGTTTTGCGGTGACCGATCATACTCACATACGCGCGGGCTCTATTGCCAAGGCGAACGGCGGATGCCTGGTCATTTCCCTTAACGATCTCGCGAGTTATCCGGCTGCGCTCCCGGCTCTTTTTGACAGCATCAGGCATAAGAGTCTCGGAATAAAAGATATGGGTTCGTCTGCCGGCTATGACTCGCATCTGCCTTTGCGTCCCGAGCCTATACCGCTTAATCTGCGTGTTGTGGTTTGCGGTCCGGGATTATATTGGCGAATTTTGCATGGGATGGCGCAGGATCACAGGTTTGACTTCATTCGTTTTTTTGAGGCCAAAGCCGAGGTTCTGCCTTTCGTTGAAGCCAATTCCCGAAATATATCTGTTTTTGCGTCGTGGATCAGGGAGTTTTCCAGAACCAAGGGTCTGTCTTCTATGGACGACTCCGCGGTCGGGCGCTTGATCGAAGAAAGCATGCGTCTTGCCGGAAGCCGTTCCCGTCTCTCAACCAACGTTGAGGCGATCGGGAGGATTATGATTGAGGCGTCGGAAAGCAAACTTGCTTCCGGCGACAACGTAAATCAGCTTTCGGCCGGACACATTGTCCGGACACTTGAAAAAAGATTCTGGCGCCTAAGTTTCATTTACGAAGTGATCCAGAGGCAGATCGCCGAAGGCCAGAAAATAATCAATATCGGCGGAGAGAAAATCGGCGAGATAAACGGTCTTGCGGTCAGCGACTTCGGCGACATTTCGATAGGGTCCCCGATGCGCATAGCGGCATCCGTTTACCCCTCGGCAAAGCCCGGCATGATTACGATTGAACGCGAGTCCAAACTTTCCGGAAAAATTTTTGACAAGGCGGACCATACCGTGCGGGAAGCCATTAAGGCAAGATATGCCAGACGGGCCCCGCTGGCTCTCGGTATCGGATTTGCTTTCGAGCAAAGTTATTCGGGAATCGACGGCGACAGCGCGTCACTCGCTGAATTCTTCGCGATTATATCCGCGATCTCCGAAGTTCCGATAAGACAAAGCGCGGCCATCACCGGCTCTATGAGTTTGCGCGGAGATGTGCAGCCCATCGGCGGGGTGAACGAAAAAGTCGAAGGGTTTTTCGACGTTTGCAAAGTGATGAATAAACTTGACGGAAATTGCGGTGTCGTTATTCCTCATCAGAATGCCGACAATCTCATGCTTCGCGACGACGTGGCCGAGGCGGTTGAATCGGGGAAATTCCATGTCTGGCCGGTTAAAACAATAGATGAAGGCGCCCAAATTTTAATGGGCAAGTTTCTTGGCGAATTGGACGGACGAGTGATTGAAAATCTTAAAGAATTTGCCCGAATCGCAGTGTTCTTTAGCGGAGACAAAAAAGAGTAGGATTCGTTAAATTTTATCAAAGCCATCCCGGTATGTCGGGACGGCTTTTTTATTTGTTTTTTTGGGATACAATTTGTTTAATGATGCCGCAAAATTACATCAAAGCCGGAAGCCATAACGATCTGGAGGGGCGGGACCGCCTGCTTTACCGCGCGCTTGAAATTTTGCCCGGTTTTTTGAGCTGGGGGACCTTGTCCGCCGTCATTTTTTTTTCGTGGGCTTTGCCCTCGGCCGTCGCGATTTTTATAATTGTTTTTGACGTTTATTGGCTTATAAAAACTTTTTATTTGTCTTTGCATTTGCGCGCGAATTGGAAGCGCCTGAAACATAATTTGGAAATTGACTGGCTGGAACGTTTGCAAAATCTTAAGTGGGACCATGTCTGGCAACTGGTGATCCTGCCGATGTATAAAGAGGATTACGAAGTGGTGGCGGAGAGTCTGGACGCGCTTTCAAGTGCCCGCTGGCCGAAAGAGCGGATGATTGTTGTTCTTGCTTCTGAAAAACGCGCCAAAACCACAAGTCTGACTTGTGTAGAAAAAATTGAAAAAAATTATTCGGGAAAATTCGGCAAATTTTTGGTTACTTGGCATCCGGCTGGTTTGGAAGGCGAGATTCCGGGCAAAGGATCAAACACCAACTGGGCCGCAAGAGTCGTTAAAGAAAAAATAATTGATGCCGAGCGTATTCCTTACGAAGACATTTTGGTTTCATCTTTTGACATTGATACGCAGGTTTATCAGCAGTATTTTTTGTGTCTTACTTACAATTTTTTGACATCAGAAAAACCGCATCGCGTATCTTACCAGCCGGTTCCTCTTTTTAATAATAACGTCTGGTCTTCGCCGGCATTATCCCGTGTGGTCGCGACCTCCGGAACTTTCTGGCAGATGATGCAGCAGGAGCGTCCGGAAAGGCTCTCAACTTTTTCTTCGCACTCAATGAGTTTCAAGATGCTTAATGACGTCGGTTTTTGGCAAAAAAACATTGTGTCGGAAGATTCGCGTATTTTTTGGAACGCTGTTTTGCGCTATGACGGCGACTACGAGGTGCGGCCGCTTGCTTATCCGGTGTCCATGGATGCCAATGTCGGGCCAAATTTATGGGAGACCGTAAAACAAGTTTACAAACAGCAAAGACGCTGGGCTTGGGGGGTTGAAAACGTTCCGTATCTTTTATTCGGTTTTATAAAAAACAAACAAATAAAACTCTCCAAAAAAATTCGTTTAGCGCTTACACAACTTGAAGGATTTTGGGGCCTTGCGACTAATCCGATTTTGATTTTTTTGCTGGGATGGCTTCCTCTTTTGATTGGGGGGGACGAGTTTAACGCAATGCTTCTTTCTTATAATTTACCGCGAATTACGCGCGTTTTGATGACGCTTGCCATGCTTGGCCTCATAACCTCGGCTATAATTTCCACAAGCCTTTTGCCTCCTCGTCCGAAAAAAATTGGCAAGAGCCGTGCTCTTGCCATGATTTTACAGTGGCTTTTAATTCCAGTGACCATAATAGTTTTCGGCGCGATCCCCGGCCTTGAATCGCAAGCGAGACTGGCCCTCGGCTATCCTTTAGGATTTTGGGTTACGCCAAAACATAGAAAATAAAAAAATCACCCCCCACGACCGCGCGATCGTGAGGGGGTGGAACTTGGTCCCGAGAATCCTCGGGACCCTGCAGTCGGGCCAAATTGCCCCGACCGAACCTCCCCCGACATTACTGGAGGAGGCGAGCTTCCGACAGATGGCCCCCTCTGTGTTGCGCCGGGCCTTGTCGGAGCTAAAAGTGGGATTCGCGAGGGGTGGCGCCGGTTCTTTAGTGGGGAGATCCCGGCAAGAACCCCTTCTTTGCAAAACAGAGGGTCATTTTCTCATACCACCCCGCGAATCCTCAATTCAAGGAAGAACTTTTAAGTATCTTCCATTATACTCTCTTAAAAACCTTTGTCAAGCCCCGCGACTTTACTCAAAATGCAGGTTTTGGAAGCGGGGGACAAGGGCGCGAAGTTCGGGGTAAGCCGTAAGTTCAAAGTCGCGCTGTAAAAGTTTTTGCGCTTCAAGACGCGCGGCCTCAACCATTTTGATGTTTTTAAGCGCTTCCATTCCGACATCCGAAATTCCCCACTGTTTTAAACCCGAAAGTTCTCCGGCACCCCTGAATTGCAAATCATATTCGGCAAGCTCAAATCCGTTTTTGGCTTCGGTCAATGCTTTTAGGCGCGACAGCGTTTTTTGCGTTTGCGATTCTGTAAATAAAAAACAATACGGCTGGTGCGTGCTTCTAAGTACCCGCCCGCGAAGCTGGTGAAGTTGGGCAAGTCCGAATCGTTCCGCTCCCTCAATCATAATTATTGTGGCGTTTGGCACATTTATTCCCACCTCAATTACGGAGGTCGCGACGAGTATTTGAATCTCATTTTCCCGAAAATCATTCATCACTTTTTCTTTTTCGCGAGGCGTCATACGCCCGTGAAGCATTCCGACTTCAAATTCAGGAAAGACACTCGCGGAAAGCTTTTTATGCTCCACCTTAACCGACTTCATTTCTAACGACATTTTTTTTGCGGCAACGGAATTTTCCTCAATGCGCGGGCATACCACAAAAGCCTGTCTGCCCCGCGAAATCTCGGCTCTCATTTGTTCGTAAGCGCGTTCGCGCTGACGCGGCGGGACTATGACCGTCATTACTTTTTTTCTGCCCGGCGGCATTTCGTCCAAAAGGGTCAAATCAAGGTCGCCGTAAATCGTAAGAGCGAGCGTTCTCGGAATTGGAGTCGCCGTCATGCTTAAAAGATGGGGTACGGATTTTTGAGCGAGTTTTGCCCTTTGGTTTATCCCGAATCGGTGCTGTTCGTCTATTATGACCAACCCAAGATTTCTAAATTTTATTTTATCCTGCACCAAGGCGTGAGTGCCGATAAGGATTGAAATTTCTCCGGACGCGATCCATTTTAAGAGCTGATTTTTGGCGATATGAGTGTCTTTTCCGGGATATGCTTTTGACGGAAATTTTCTGAATTCCGCAGATGTTGCCAGGGCTACCGACAAGCGATGGGACTTAAATCGTTCTACGAATTCTTTATAATGCTGGCGCGCGAGCACTTCGGTTGGCGCCATGTAGGCGGTTTGCGTATCATTTAAAGATGCTGCGTATGCCGCAGTTGCGGCAACGATGGTTTTGCCCGATCCGACATCGCCTTCCAAAAGGCGCGACATCGGTTTGGTTTTAGAAGCGTCATCCAACACTTGGTCAATTGCTCTTTTTTGGGCCGAAGTTAAATCATACGGCAAATCGGATATGAACTTTTGAATTATTTCGGGACTAGCCGAAATTGATCCGGCGTTGAGTTTTTCACGCTCCATTTTTTTTCTCTGCCGGTCAAGCTGTATCAAAAATATTTCTTCAAACGCGAAGCGTTTCCTCGCCGCCTCGGCGGTTCTTTCATCTTTAGGGGAGTGTATGGTTGAAAGCGCGGTTTTCAAATTGGGCAGGTGATAGGCTTTTAGAATTTCTGACGGTACTGGGTCTGGCAATTCGGCAAGCGCCGGTTTTAATATTTTTTTAATCCCGAATTGGAACCATTTTGAATGAAGCCCGCGCGATTCGGGATATATGGGTATGAGTTTGTTTTCGGCCGACTGTTCTTCGGCGAAAACAAAACCGCCTTCTCTATAATCGGGGTTAGCCATATACAGGCCCTTTTTGTTTTTTTGTATTTTTCCGGAAAAAGAATATTCTTTTTCGGGCGCCAGGATATTGGCCATGTATGGCTGGTTGAACCAGACCACTCTTAATGTTCCGGTGCCGTCAGAAACGATCATTTCGGCAATGGCCATTCTTTTGCGCCAAGTTTTGAGGGTTTTGGAAGAGATAATATGGCCCGAAATCGCGGCCTCGTCCCCTTCGGCGGCGTCAGAAATAGTTTTTGGCGTTCGGAATTTTTCGTAGCGCGAAGGGAAGTGCCAAAGAACATCGCGGACGGAAAA
>Ga0209541_10000184_pt1 | contig 117268 bp, 116 predicted proteins | sample RifCSPlowO2_01_FD_184027 | JGI IMG/M metagenome (GOLD analysis project Ga0209541, IMG submission 184027) | Groundwater microbial communities from Rifle, Colorado - Rifle CSP2_plank lowO2_0.1 (SPAdes) (version 2) | ecosystem: Environmental > Aquatic > Deep subsurface > Groundwater | place... | reverse complement strand
TGAAGTGTGTAGTTTTCTGGTTTTACATCCAGGAAGAATTAAGCAAGTTTTATCTTCCATTGATTCATGCATGCAAACAGCTACTCCGGAAAAGTCTGTTTTTGTTATAAATAAACTTGCGCATATTAAGTTCATGGCAGCATCACTTGATCCCCTGTCAGAACTCCTCTGGGATCCAACTAAGATTACAGGAATAGGACAATTTTCCAAAACAAAACTTAAAGCAGCGCTTGCAACAGCCAAGTTATCTGTTCCCATTCCAATTATTACCCCTTTAACCCCAGTTTTAATTTCTTTTTCAATTTCCTTGGCAAGTATTCCAAAATGTTTAAATCTTAAATCATCACTCCACATTTTTCTTACAAGCTTGCTTCTAAAGTTTGCTATATCTTTTAATTCCGGGAACATTGCAATTAATTCTTCTGGAGTAAATACTGAAGTAACAGCTCCTGTCTTATAATCTATTCTACTTGAAATTGTTCCGCCAGTATGCAAAATCGATATTGTGTGCAAATTTTTCTTTTGCACAATTTTTCCGATATTTTCTTTTTTTAAAATGTTTTTTTTAATCAAAGAAATTTTTTTCACCTTATTTTTATTTATTCCAATATTATATCCCGAGTCAAGTTTTAAAACATAAACATCCTTATTTACCGAAGGTATTAATGTTCCGAGAAATTTTTTTTCATCTGTTAAAATTTCAACGTAATCACCAAAATCATAATTGCTTTTTTCCATTTTATTTATAAAAATTCTTAAATTAAATAAGATTTATATTCTGGAATATATATATCAAATTTTAATAACATTTAAATACTAGAATGAACAATAAAAGAATCAATAATTAATCAAGTTTCATCATAACTTTGGTTTTGTTTGGCGACAAAGTCAATATGTTCGGTATTTGATGAAAACTTTGTTTCGTTTTTTGCTAGTTAAAAGAGTATCTTATTGGCGTAAAATCTCTTTCTAAGTAGGATGTATGTTAAACTACTATATAAAGTTTACTATACTGAAAAACATATATCTTCATGATCAAAAAATAAAAGGAGAACAAAAAAACGGGGGAATTAAAAATGGATTTTATAATACAAAACGCTCTAGAAGGCTCTAAACAAGCAAAATATGATAATGTTAAAGTTGGACAAGCCAACATCAAGGTTATTGGTGCTGGTGGTGCTGGTAATAATATGGTTTCTTGGTTATACAGAAAAGGTATACAAGGAGCTGAAATTATAGCATGCAATACTGACAAGCAGCATCTTGATATTAGTGAAGCAGACCACAAGATCTTAATCGGAGTAGAATTAAACAGAGGATTAGGCTGCGGTGGATTTCCTCAAAAAGGACAAGAATCTGCAAAAGAATCTATGCATGAGCTGAAAGAAGCATTAAAAGATGCTGATATGGTTTTCATTTGTGCAGGAATGGGCGGAGGAACAGGAACAGGAGCCGCACCTGTAATTGCGAGAGTAGCAAAAGAAATGAATGCCATTGTCATAGGAACAATAACAATGCCATTAGACATTGAAAAAGCAAGAGTAGACAAAGCAGAATTTGGCTTGCAGCAATTAAGACAAGCTTCTGATACTGTCATTGTTATAGATAATAATAGATTAGTTCAAATTGCAGGAAACTTGCCATTAAAACAGGCTTTCGCGGTTGCAAATGAACTAGTAAGTACAATGATTAAAGGTATTGTAGAAACTATTGCAGTTCCTAGTCTAGTAAACTTGGATTATGCAGATGTCAAAGCAATAATGACCTCAGGAGGAGTAAGCGTAATTGGGATAGGAGAGAGTGATACAGAACATAGAGTAGATGAAGCTGTAAAAAGAGCATTAAGCAACCCCTTATTGGATGTCACCTATCAGGGAGCAACAGGAGCCTTGATACACATTACAGGTGGAGAGGACTTAACATTAGATGAAGTAAACAAAGTAGGAGAAATAGTTACCCAAGCCCTAGATCCAGATGCACAAGTCATCTGGGGAGCAAGAATTTCAGAAGACATGAATAATAGATTAAGGGTAATGACAATTATTACAGGAGTTAACTCACCATATATAATTGGAAGAGTAGACCATAACAAACCAAGTCCAGAATTAAGAAGAATGTCTGATGAACTTGGAATAGATATGGTCCATAGAGGCAGATAAATTCCCTCTTTTTTATTTTTTACAAAAAAGAGGCTTAGTTAATACTTAAGGGCAGAATAAAGACTTCTTTAACCCCCTTGAAATGCCCTTTCCCGGCTGGTGTTAAAAGCCAGCCTATTTTTTTTAAATTTTTTAAAACTTTCTAAAAAATTTATTATTCTCTAAAACCGATATATATGCTGTGTTGCATAACTAACAATATTTAACACAGCTCTCGCTAAGTCAGCTATAAATTTGTCTACGTTATATTTTTTATTTGAGAATAAGCCCAGAACTTCATTTCAGCTTCATGATACATGTTTTCTTCTCTAGAACTGCTGACATACTCTCCAAATATTCTTTTAACAGCAGAAAATATTCCTTCTGTGCATGGCCATCTTGCCCCATATTCATTTTCTTCAGCCCACCGTTCATATCCTAGCCCTTTGTATGCTCTAGCTTTATTTGCCCTTGCAGTAAATCCATCACTTGCAGCATTCTTCCTTATCTTAATTACTGGATTAATTCCGAACTGATCGCATAAATCAAACATCTCATTGCAGTCATAAAGGCCGTCGCCAAGAAACTTTTTAATTTTCTTGTGATGTTTCTTTACCAAGTTTCTTGATGATTCGCCTTCATCTAAGGTTTCATTGCCAACTTTTACATCTACTATGTTGCCTTTCTTATCTCCAAGAACAACCACTTTAATCCAGCCTCTTTTCATATGCCATTTTTCTCTCATCCACTCACCCCTATTGCTTACCTTTATTCCACTTCCATCTGCTCCAGCAACAATATCATTCTCATTTGCATTAAAATTAATACCAAGTTTATTCACTCTTCTGCATATCTGGCTATAATCTATGATAGGAAAATTGTTAAACTTCCTAGATAAAGCGCGCATTATTCCTTCCAAATCTCTATAGTGAAACGATTTAACATGCAAAATCCCTAAAAACCCTATCATGGATTCAGGATACAAATAAGGCTTGCCTTCTTTTCTAATATTCATCTCTTCTATTTCTTTATTCCATGTGCTTAAGAATCTGGGATTGATATAGAATTCTCCTCTTTTTACCAGTTGTTCATTATAGGATTTCCAATCCCGATTATCTTTGTATTTCTTCCCCCATCTCTTCTTTTTTACCATAAGGGTTTCCTCCTAACCCCTAATACTTCATTATTGTAAATAAGAACTAGAATTTAAGAGTTATGCAACACAGCAAAAAAGTATTATTAATTCTAAGATGATGGGGAATTAAAATGAATAAATTAGTAAAAGTATTTGGAATAAGTGCATTATCATTAGCATCTATTGTAAATGGATGCGAACAAAATAAAGCTAATAAAAAGAGTGATTATCTTGAAGTAAGTGGAATTGTTGTTGATGAAAGATATATGCTCGCTTCTGGTGGTTGGAATAAAGTTAATAGTAAATATAGTTTTTCTTTTGATACGAAGTATGGAAGGAAGGTCATTGAAATATTTGATGATTATGCCAATAAAGAATCTATAGATGCTTTGATTCAGCCTGGCATTAAAATAGAATTTTTAATAGATAAAGAAGATTCTGCCAAGGTAGTTTATAACCTTGGTGCAAGTGAATTTATTAAATTAATTAAAAAATAAGATAAATTTCTCTGGCTTTGGACTGTTTTTCCTAAGCCGAGCGTTAGTTTTATAAACCTAAAAGTTATTTAATAATTATGGCAAACGAAATTAAGCAAGTAATGGAAAAATTGGATACTATTAAATCAGAATTAAGTGATATAAAGAGACACATGGTCGATATAGATAGTATTATGACTGAAGAGGATTACTTAGCTCTTATTGAATATAGAAAAGAAAAATCCTCAAATAAACTTATTTCTCACGAACAACTTAAGAAAGAGTTAGGGTTATAATGTTTGAGATTAGTTATTCTAATCAAGCAGAGAAATTTTTAAAAAAAGCTGATAAAATATTAACTAAAAGATTAATTAAGAAAGTAGATGAGTTGAAGAACACGCCAGTAATCCACGATACTAAGACTATTGAAGGTTATGAAGAAAAGTTGTTTAGGGTAAGGGTCGGTGATTACAGAATACTTTATGAAGTAGATTATAAGTTAAATAAAATTGGAATTGTTAAGATTGATAAAAGGTCTAAAATATATGATTAGTTAGCGTGGCTTTGGACTATTTTTCCTAAGCTGAGCCGTGGCGTTAATTTTATAAAATAGATTTTCTAAATTTTTACGCTAGTTAATTTGATTGCACCTCTTCCGCTAAAGTGATTAATAAGGGCTTAAGTTCTTTAATAAAATCATCAAAATCTTCTTTTTTAAATGGTTTTATTACAAGAGATCTAACTTCCGAGTACTGAAACTCCAAATTTTTGAGTTTATTTTTTGTTAAAAGTAAATTATCTTTGTATTTAGTATAAGTTGTTATTACAAATGAGAGTTTATCTTTTGTTTCTTTCAGAAGGTCTTTGGGCTTAATCTTAAACTTCTGGTAAATAAACAACAAATCAATTGCATCTCTGGATTTGACAGCCTTCCTTGTGAGCAAAGAACGCATTTTTTCAGTTATAATCTCTTTGATATGATAAACTAAAGCCTTTCTTTTAGTATAAAACTGAAAAAACTCCCTATAGTAGATTTGATCTTCTCTTGAAAATTCGCTTGGATTTATTAAGGGAATGAGTTCTTTTGTTTTTGGCTTAAACATAATCTTTTCCAGGAAATTAATCTGAATTTTGATAAAATAAGGACTATTTGTTAAAATAGAAGTGTAATAGATTTTGAAGGTTACAATTTTATTGTTACTTCCGATTTCAATATATTTTTTATCGGATTTATCAAATATAAAATCTAAACCAACATTTTTTAATTGTTCCCCAAAATAATTGATTTTCTCTTTACATATTTTCTTTATGCTTTTTGTTGATCTTCCTTCGAATAATTTTTGATTAACAAAGGTAAAGTCAAGATCTTCTGAAAACCTAAAATAATTCAAGTAAGCTTTAGCCAGGCAAGTTCCGCCCTTAAATACATAACCCTCAATATTAAGCTTTGAAATAAGAATATTTAAGTAAAAATCTTTTTCAATAAGCTCAACAGCACTTATCTTTGTCTTGTCTTTTACAGATACTAAAAATTGTCTAAGTTTATCTTTGTCTATTTCCATTATAGTGGCTCCTTAACCCCCCTTTTTCACAATTCTATTATATTTTTTTGAATATCTAAATAAAAGGCGCTTATCAAATTTATATTCTCTTAAGTCAATTTTCTTTTTTAAATAAATCATATCGAGCAGGGTTTTTTCTAAACAGCTATGATAAAGGAAAATTTTATTTTCTGTTTTTATTTTTTTTAGCCCGAAAAATAAAGAAGGTTTTAATTTGATAAAGAAAAAACTTGAACCAGCTATTCTCATTGGCTTTGTCCTGTTAAATTTGTCATTAATTATAATGTTTAATGGGAAAACTTCATGGGTTGAATTAAGAAATTTCAGAGAGGTATTCAAGCCGAAATACCATTTAGCACTTTTCTTTTCTAATCCCAATGCTAAAAGTTCATAAGGGGAGTATTTTAAAGCATTGAACTTCTTTTCTTCATAGCTTTTTATATAATAAATGCCTTTAAAAATAGTTGTAAGATACCCTTTATTTAGCATAACTTTCCTTAAAGTAAGTTTGTCAAAATTATATTTATCTGCCAAACTATCAAAATCTTTTCTTGTTATTATCTTGCTCTTCATTTCTCTTAAAATCGTGTCTATTTTATTCATATTATATTTCACCTTATTAGGTGAATTATAATATATAAATCTTTTGTTTTGTTTTTAAAATGCTGGTTAGACTTATTTGATATAAATAATTTAGTATCAATAAATAAGAACAAGAGTGAAACCACCATATCGTCCTGCTCTGAGCCGTGGCGTTAATTTTAAATAACTTTATTTCTTAGCTTTATTATGGAAAATCCAAGAGTTTTAGTTGGCTGCCCAACATCATTTCATAAAGAATATGCTTTAAATCAATATGCAGAAGCTGTAAAATCTTTAAATTATGATAATTATGATGTTTTATTAATTGATAATTCTCCCGATGATAATTACTTAAATAAAATAAAAAATCTTGGTTTGAATGTGATAAAAGGAGAGTATTTTGAAAGTGCAATTAAAAGAATAATTACAAGCAGGAATTTATTAAAAAAATATGCTTTGGATAATAATTATGATTACTTATTTAGCTTAGAACAAGATGTTATTCCAAACAAAGACGTTTTATCTAAATTAATCAGCCATAATAAAGAAGTTGTTTCTGGAATTTATTTTGTTCATAATATAATTAATAATCAAAGAATGTTAATACCCCAAGTTTTTATTGAATTAGAAAATAAAACTAATCATCTACCGGATATGCGCTGGCTTACAGAACAGGAAACCTTTAGCAATAAGCTAATAAAAATAGTTTCTTGTGGCTTGGGTTGTGTCTTAATACATAAAAATGTTTTAGAGAAAATAGAATTTAGATACGAAAACGATGTCTTTGATGATAGATTTTTTTGTTTAGATTTATATAATCTTAAAATTTCAATATACTGTGATACAAATGTAAAATGCAAGCATTTAGTTTTAAACAGGCCTTATCCTTGGAGAGAAATTAAAAAATGATCATCTTTTTCTAAATGTGAAATAAGCTATTAAGCCTGCTATAATAATCAATGCAGTTATTATTGCTCCTTTAGTGTTTATTATTTGGTTATTAGAAGTAGCTTTACTTGTTATTTTATTGTTTTTAGGCTCTTCTATTTTTTCGAAGAATAAGAGGGCTTTTTTATCTTCTATTCCGGCTAAATCAACTTTAATGTCATAAACATCATCTTTATCAAAATCTAATTTATATGAAAACTGTCCATTTAAAGGAATATAAAATGTCTCTCTTTCTCCATTATCTTTATAAGTAAATGATTTTATTCTCGTCGAGCCTTTCCCTATTTCGTCAATACTTATTATGTATTGTTTATCTTTAATATAAAAAGAAATTCCGTCTCCATCCTCTAATTTATATGCAATTTGCTTTTCCACAGAGAAATCAACAGGTGTAATTAAATTATTGGCAGCATTTGCTATTTGAATTAATATAATAAAAGCTAATATAAATAACATTTTTTTCATAAAATAAAAAAAGAAGAAAAAGGTTTATTTACCTTTCGTTTTTATCTGTTTTTTTTGCTAAAGTACCAGATTAATAGTACTACAACAACTATTATTACCAATATCCATACCCATGTTGATGAACTCTTTTCTGTTGTTGGTGGCTCAACTGTTGGCTCTGTAGTAGTTGGTGTTTCTGTTACTTCTGTTATCATTTTGAATACTAAATCTGCTTTGCCATTTGTTATTGATTTTAGCATTACAGACAAGTCCATTTTGCCATTGTCATTTAAGTCAACTTCTTTTGTCTCTCCAACATTTAATGTAACTTGGCTTGGTGTTGAAGCAAATTCAATTGTTGCACTAGTAGTTGTTACAGTCAATACTTTAGCTGTATGGCTTTGTCCAGATATGCTGAAGCTTATTCCTCCAGATGCAGGTATGCTTGTATAGGTGTCAGATGTACTTAATGCTCCTAATTCAGTTGTTACTCCTTCTGATACTGTTACAGGATTATCTGCTGATGAACCTGCAGATCCTCCTCCACCCCCTCCTCCATCTCCACTACCGCCCCCAGTAGAGGCAGCAGATACAGTGAAAGTTGCTGAGCTTGAAGATGCTGTTCTTCCTACACCATCTGTTACTGAACATGCTACTGTATAATCTCCAGCAGTGTTTGTTTCTGTAGTTGGACTTCCTATTGTTTGCTCACTACAGCCTGTTTTTGTTATGGTGCCAGATGAACCTGGTTTTGTAATTGTCATTGTACATGAAGCAATACTGCTTGTATCACTTCCACTACATGTATATTTAACTGTTCCATATAAACTTATTGAGGTGTCACTTGGAGCTGTTAATGTTGCAGTTGGATTTTGCGTGTCTCTTGCTATTACATAATCTGCATTCGAATTATTTATAATCTCAGAATGATTGTACAAATCATAAACCACAAACACATATCTAAATGTTGTGGCGTCTGAGGCACCTTGACCCCATGTGTTATTTGATATATTGAAGCTAAATACGTAACCTGGTGCCGAAGTTCTACTTACATCGCTTCTTGTATGCAAGGATAACGAACCTGTTGCATTACCATTACCAAACAACCCAGCTCTTTCCAAAATTTCTCCATTGAAACCGGGACCAGTACCATCATTACTATCGCTACCAACGCCAGCTTTTATTTCACTAACATTGTTATAAATTTGGTGTCTTATAGCTGTTAAATTTAATGATCCGCCAGTACTATTATATATTAACAACACCCTATCAATATTATAATCTGTTGTTGTTAATGATATATTAATCCCTTGTTGAGGATTTGTTGTATCATATCTAAGGTATTGTGTGCTTGCAAATGAATTTCTAGTGTTTACACTATCGGTTACATTTGTTGTACCCGCTCTTGGGGGCAATCCATCTACACCCGTTACAACACCAAATCCAGCATCACTAGTAGAACCATTTGTAACTGTGGTTGTCCAGTTATATACTGCTTCTGTACCATTTGCAGTAATAACGTTAAACCACATGCTTACGTTTTCATAAGGAAAAAGACTACCATTATAAGGGGGGGCAGTGACATTGGTTACCAAAAATGTCGCAATTCGTGAACTACTTGTTTCATATAATCTAGCAAATGTCCAATTTGAACCTGTATTTGGAACTTGATCACTTATGTTTCCCATTCCAGAGTTCGTGATATTAGAAAAACCACTTACATAACCTGGTAATGTTATGTTAATCTCAGTTATATTAAAGGCATCAGCATTTAGGACCAATGTAAAGTTAAAAAACTCAATTGTTCCGCCACGAGTCCAATTAGCTAATTCTGTGTACCCAAAAGTTAAACCATTTCCATTTGACGTTTGATTTTGATTATGTGTAATCCCAGCTGTAGCGTTTGTTGTTACAAAACCAGTTGATAAAGATGGGGTTCGTATAATAAACCCAACACCATTAACAGAAACTGTAAAATAAACCCCAACTAGAATTAATAATAAAATTGAAATATATAAAAAAGACTTCTTTTTATTAAATATCATTATAAAATCCCCTCCTTTTTTTCATTACGAGTAATCATAATAATAAAATTTATAAAATTAATAGGTATATAAATCTTTCGTCTTTTTAATTATAGATGAAAGGAATTAGTAGTCTCCTTATCGTCTAATAAAATGAAAGTAAATTATTTTGTTAAATATTGGTCACCTATAATATTATACGCAGGATTTATTTATTATTTATCTTCTTTATCAAATCCAATTGACCAAATAATTCCAAATGGAGTTTTAATATATTTTGACTTTGAACGTTTTATTTATCATATCATTGAATACTTAATATTAAGTTTTTTATTTTATAGGGCTTTAAAAATTAGCACAAAAAATCCACAAACTTTAGCAATTTTATTCTCAATAATTTACGCGATAATAGACGAACTACACCAATTTTATGTGCCTGGAAGAGTTTCAAGCGTATTTGATATAGCTATTAACTCCTTTGGTGCAATAGCAATGCAGTGTATGATTAACATTTATAATTATAATAAAGATTAGATTTTTTATTATTCTTTAAATTGAAAATCATGGGGGTTAATCTTTGTTGTCTTCGTTGTATTTGCTAATATTCTATTATGGATTTTTTCTAATAGGCCCTCTTTTACTATCCCTTGTTTTAATGCTAAAACAGTCCAAGCAGGACATAAAGGATCTTCTCTATGGTCGCTATAATTCAAAGGATTATCATTCTTTGTAATTAACCCTGTATTGGGATCTATTTTTGAATAAGCCGATCTTGTTGCGCAACCACCTAAACACAAATCATTTGCGTATAAATCACAAACCTCAGGGGAGCATACATAAGTGCCATAACCCTTAACAAATTCTTCTCTATAATTACTTAATCTCTCGTTATTAACAATTTTTTTTAAGGAAAAATCTCCATCAAAAATATTGCCGAATGTATATTTATCTGTTTCCTCTTTACTGGGAGATTCTGAACAAGCTGTTATATCCCCATTAGCTCTAATATGCAATCCAGATCTATTTCTATTGCATGTTTTATTATAAGTAAATGCAGCCCACGGTGCCCATTCTATACCATAAATTTCTTTATCCACTCTTGCAATTAGATCATACAAAACTTTAACATGTGGCGAATGTATTCCTGCTTCTTGATCTTCATTTTCAGCATTTCCGCAATAATGGACAGGAACTATTGAATGATCAAAACCATTATCTAAAACCCACATATGTAAGTCTAGCATTCCATCAAAAGTTGTATGGTCTAAAACGGAATTAACAACAACTCTTAATTTAGGGTCTTTGCCATATCCCTTATTTATTAAGTTTTTATAACCCTCTTGCATTTTTTTAAATGCACCAACTTGATTAACTTTGTAATCTTGTAATTCTGGAATTAATGTATCCCCTTTAGTACAAAGCCCTACTTCATTTTCAGCAAATCTTCTAGCAATTTCAGGAGTAATTAATGCTACGTCATCAAATATTAAGATTTTAGGATTTTTGCTAGAACCTTTATAAACATCTTTGATCATCTCAACAACTTTAAAAAAATGCTCCCCCCTTTTATTTTGCTTTCCCAATTTATCATCTTTATAAACCAAAGGCTCTCCTCCAGTAAGAACAAATAAACTCACTCCTAAATCATAAGCTTCTTTAGTAATGGATTCTAATAAGGCAAAAGGAAGGTATCCCTTTTGTAATGGGCTTGAACCAGCAAAACACCAAGTACATTCAAAATTGCAGCCTTTTGTTAACATATAATCTAAAGAAGTTAGTTTAATGCCTTCTTTTACCATCTCAATTAATCTATTTGGCGCTATTCCTCCCATCCCCGGATGTAAATCAACAACAGAACCCCTTAGTTTTTGAATATCGTTAATATCTTTTTGCGATAATTTATAGACCTTTTCTCCAGGTTTCGGTAGTTGTAAAGGTCTTGTGAATATTGATTCATTTCTAAATAAACCAGGGGTTAATAAATGTTCTAATGTGCTAGTAATGGGCACTTTGCATTTAACAGGGTTGCAATCAATTTTTGAATTTTTATGCTCTTCCATAAATCAATGAAAACTAACTTGTTTATAAATATTCCCCATAATACATCTTTATAAATCTTATAAATTAGGAGATTTTATGAAAAACGGAATGTACGAAAATAAAAGTTATACTGAGCATTTTCAAAAGCTTGGGCATAAATTAAAAATATTAGATAAAAAAAGCAGGGAAATTAAAACTAATAAGATATTGTCTGTAATTAAAGATTATTGCAGTAAAAACAATAAAGATATGGATAAATTTACTTGTTTAGATATAGGCTGTAGTGCAGGGTTGATAACAAACTATATTTCAATGAACTTAAAAAAAACCATCGGAATAGATACAGATGAAAGTGCAATTAACTCAGCAAAAAAATTGTCTAATAAAAATTTGACTTTTTTAAAGGCTTCAGCATTAAGCGTTCCATTTAAAGATAATACTTTTGATTTAATTATATGCAATCATATATATGAACATGTTCCAGATGCTCAAAAAATGTTTGATGAAATTTATAGGATATTAAAAAAAGACGGAATATGTTATTTGAGTGCGGGAAACAAATACAATATTATTGAAGGGCATTATAAACTGCCATTTTTATCTTGGCTTCCTCAACCTTTAGCTAACTTATACTTAATAATAACAGGCAGAGGTAAAATTTACGAGGAAAAGCATTTTTCCTATTTTAAGGTTAAAAGAATGTTAAGAAGATTTAAAATAAATGATTATACATTAAGAATAATAAAAAACCCGGAAAAGTATTCCTTAATAGATATTGTTGAAAAAGGATCTTTTATTTCAAGATTGCCATTATTTGTATTTAAAATTTTATATTCATTAATCCCGACTTACATTTTCATACTAAAGAAATGATTTATAAATTTATTTTTTAATCGAACATTATGAAAAACTTATTTGTAATCAGCACAGCATACCCTCGTTACGGAGGAGATTTTTATGCAATTTTTATAAAAGAATTAATGGAAAATTTAAAAAATTTTAATATTACAATAGTGGCTCCTGATGACCCCCTGGTAAAAAAAGATTTAAATAATGTTAAAAGATTTCATTACTTTTATCCAAAAAATTTACAAAAACTAGCCTATGCTTTATTACCAAATCTAAGAAAAAACCCATTATTACTAATAGAACTGCCATTTTTCTTATTCTCATTTCTATTTTCAGCTATAAAGCTAATTAAAACAAATAAATTTGATATAATAAATTCACAATGGTTAATTCCTTCAGGTTTAATAGGGGCATTATGCAAAAAACTTTTTAAAATAAAGCATGTTTTAACTACACATGGGAGCGATTTAGAAACATTAAATAAAATCCCTTTTAAAAAACAAATAGCGAACTTTATCTTTAGAAATTCAGATTATATCTTTTTTGTAAGTTCTTATAGTAAGGATCTTTTTAAAAATTTAATTAAAAATGAATATAAAAAAGAATTAGATAAAAAATCTTTGATTTTGCCAATGGGGGTTTATATTGATAAATTAAGAAGCAAAAATAAATTATCTAAAATAAAAAAACTTTACAGCATAAAAACAGACAAGAATATAATATATATTGGAAGAATCGAAGAAAAAAAAGGATTGAACTATTTGATAAGGGCGATGCCAGAAATTATAAAAAAGTTTAATGTTACTTTGTTTATTTTAGGTGAAGGTCCTGGAAAAAAAGAATTTGAAATTAAAGTTAAAAAATTTAGCTTGCAAAAGAATATAAAATTTTTAGGCCATATTTCTGGACAAAAAAAACTAGATTTTTTCAAATTAGCAAATATTTTTGTTAATCCAAGTTTAGCTGAAGGACTTCCAGTGGCAATATTGGAAGCTCTTTCTAATGGAAAAACTATAATTGCTACAGATGTTGGAGGGGTTTCAGATGCCATAAAAAACAATTATAATGGGTTATTGATTAAACCCTACAGCAAAGGAGAGATTTCTAGTGCAATAATTAAATTATTTAATAACCCCGAATTAATGGAAAAACTATCAAGAAATGCTCTTAAAACAAGCAAGAATTACGATTGGAAAATTATATCAAGTAAATATAATGAAATTTTTAATAAATAGCTTTTTAAGGTTTTTCTTTATAAAATCATTATGTATAAGGAAAAAAAAATATCTTTAGTAATTCCGGCACATAACGAAGAAAAATTAATAGTTCCTACTTTAAAAGGTGTTCCAAAATTAATCGATAGGATCTATGTTATAGATGATGCAAGTACAGATAATATGTTTAATGTCGTTCTAGAAATGCAAAAAAAAGATAAAAGAATTAGAGTAATTAGGCACCATAAAAATCAGGGGGTTGGAATTGGAATAATTCATGGCTATAAAAAATCTTCTGAAGAAGGTTATGATATTGCTGTTGTTGTAGGCGGAGATAATCAAATGGATTTATTAGAAGTTACAAGGTTTCTAGATCCAATAATAAACAATGAAGCAGATTACACAAAAGGAAATAGATTTATGCATGGAAGTGCTTTTAAAAATATGCCTGGAAAAAGATTTGTTGGAAATTCTGTTTTAAGCTTTTTGACTAAATTTGCTTCTGGTTACTGGAAATTATTTGATACTCAGGATGGTTATACTGCTATTAGCAAAGAAATGATAGATAAGGTAGACTGGAGCAAGGCAATGGTCGGTTATGGTTATGTGTCTGATTTTATTATATTATTAAATGTTTATAATGCTCGTATTAAAGATGTTCCTCGAAAAGCTATTTATCTACCCGGAGAGAGGCAATCTCAAATTAAAATTGTTAAATATATGTTGAAGGTCGGCCCCAGAGTAATTAAAAAATTTTTCTGGAGATTAAATAATAAATATATATTTCAAGATTTTCATCCATTAATATTCATGTATTATTTTGGAATGTTATTTTTATTAATAGGATTTATCTTAGCAATAAAAATATTTATTAATGGTTTAACAGGAAATGTTTCACCAAATCAAGCTATTCTGGCAAGCTTATTACTAATATCAGGATTGCAGTTTTTTTTATTTGCAGTATTTTTTGATATGGAAAATAATAAGCATTTATGTGTTTAATCTATAGAATTCTTTTATTTTTTCTGCAACATAATTAATTTGCTCATCTGTAATTTCAGGATATAATGGAATTGAAAGTATTTCTTCAGCATGTTTTTCAGCTACAGGAAAATCACCTTTTTTATAGTTAAGATGTTTGTATGCTGGTTGTAAATGCAGAGGAATGGGATAATGAATTCCTGTTTCAATATTATTATTTTTTAGATATTCTTGTAATTTTTCTCTGTTTTTAACTCTAACAACATACATATAATAAACATGTTTTCCAAATTCTTTTGGAGTAATCACATAATCTTGAAGTAATTCATTATATAAATACGCAGCTTTTCTTCTTTTTTCTATCCATCCATTTAAATATTTTAATTTGACATTTAAAATAGCAGCCTGCAAAGCATCTATTCTATAATTATATCCTTCAATTAAATGTTCATATTTTGTAGATCTTCCATGATTTCTTAATAACTTAATCTTTTCAGCGATTTCATCATTATTTGTTATAACTGCTCCTGCATCTCCAAAGGATCCTAGTATTTTTGCCGGGAACATTGAGAATGATGATGTTTCTCCAAAGTTTCCTACTTTTTTTCCTTCATACTCTGCACCATGAGCTTGTGCACAATCTTCTATTACCTTTAGATTATGCTCTTGAGCAATTTCTAAAATCTTTTTCATTTTACAAGGATTTCCATATAAATGTACAGGAATGATTGCTTTAGTTTTATTTGTAATTTTGTCTTTGATTAATTCAGGATTAATGTTATAACTATCTTCTTCAATATCAATAAAAACCGGTTTTGCGTTACAATGAGAAACAGCTTCTGATGTTGCAATAAACGTGTTTACAGGAACTATAATTTCGTCTCCTTGTTTAATTCCAGAAACTAGTAAAGCTAAATGTAATGCTAAGGTTCCATTTCCTACACCTAGAGAATGCTTTGAGTTATTAAAATCAGCAAAGTTTTTATCAAAATCTTCAACATCTTTGCCCATTATAAAACTAGAATTATCAATGACTCTTTGAATAGCTTGATCAATCTCCTCTTTTACACTTAAATAATTAGCTTTTAAATCAACTAATGGAATTTTCATGAAATTAAACAAGAAAAAAGATTTATAAAATTATGGTTAAACTTTGTAAGCTTGAGTTCCATCAGGATTCTTTAATTCCCTTATATCTCCTTTAACAATTGCGGGCCTACCATAAACTATAGAATATTTAGGAACATTTTTAGTAACTAATGAACCTGCTCCAATTAAGCACCATTCTCCTAACTCTATACCTGGCATTAAAACTACTTTAGCACCAACTCTTGCATTTTTTCGAATAATACAATTATCTATTTTTGGCTTTTGTCCTGGAATATAAGGATATTTTGTATTAAGAATATAAACGCCAGGATTAAATTTTGCATCATCCTCGATAATGGTTTTTTCATAAATCTTACAATCTGAATGAAAACTTACATTATTTCCTATCTTGGTCTCAAAAGCTATTTCTGAAAAGCTTCCAACCATAACATCATTTCCTACATCATTATTTTCACGGATTAAAACATGATGACCTGTTTGAAAATTATTTCCTATTTTATTACCAGAATAAATTATTGTGTGATCTCTTATCACAGAATTATCTCCAATTACAGTTTTTAATTCTCCGTCTTTTTTTCCTTTAGGCGGTTTTCCGATTACTACAAAATCGCCAATCTCAACATTTTTTCCCAAAATTACATTATTATAAATCTTTTTCATATTATATAATTCTTTTATTCCCACTTATTGGGGATTGTTCATTAATTTTAAAATGATAGTCTTTTTCTTCTAAAGGTAATTTAATACTTTCATTTCTTAAAGCAGAAATATAAGCTGCTTGCATAACTTCAACAGATTCTCTTCCTTGTAAGCTATTTGTCGCAATTTCGGCGTTGTTTAAAAGTACATCAATTACGTTTTCTATAACTTTATCATGATTTGACATGGATCCTTTATAAGTGCCATAATCGTTCGGAGGATTACCCTTTTCAAGTTCTGGTTTTTCTAAGCCTTTAACATACCAATAATCCAATGTATTTAAATATTCTCCTCCTATTTTTATATTTCCTTTCGAACCTATAACTGTCATTGAGCCTTCCATATTTTTGCCGTAAGCACACGTTGTATATTGCAAAGATCCTATACATTCATTTTCAAAAGTTAATATTATAAAACCAGCATCTTCAGTTTCTATATACGGATGGTTCAAGTTAGACATTTTCGCATATACCTCTTTGACTTTACCTCCTATCCATATCATTAGATCTAAAAAATGCGAACATTGTGTCATTAACGAGCCGCCATCTAAATTCATAGTGCCTCTCCAAGAATCATTCTTAAAATAATCCTCGTTTCTATTCCAAATGACATTACAATTAATAATGGAAATTTTACCTAATTTGTTGTTATACACAGTATCTTTTAAAATTTTTATAGGCGGATTATACCTATTTTGTTTTACTAAAAAGAATTTTTTATTACTTTCTTTTTCAGCCTCTACAATTTTATCAGCATCGCTCAAATTTGTTGTCATTGGTTTCTCACACAAAACATGTTTATTACTCTTTAATCCTTTAATTGACATTTCTGCATGCAATCCGCTTGGAGTGCAAGTATTAACAACATCGATATCATATTTTAACATCTCATCAAAATCGTATAATGCTTTAGCGCCATATTTTTTTGCTAGATTATCAGCTCTTTCTTTTATTATATCGCAAACTGCAACTAATTCAGCTCTTTCATTTTTAAAAATATGTTCTGCGTGTCTTGCACCAATTTTACCGCATCCAACAATACCAAATTTTATTTTTTCCATTTTTAATATCATAATTATTTGATTTAATTATATTATCAGGAAAGCTTAAATAGTTTTTTAATTAACTTTATATAAATAAATATCATTTTCACTTTGTTTTATTAAATCAAGGTCTAATTTATTATCCCTAGATATAACATAATTAACCCCTTCTAAATTGTTAACATTGCCTATAAGTATATCTTTATTTAACCAATATCCCAATATTGTATAGGCAGAAATATCTGTCTTTATGTAAAGCATAGTTTGATTATCTTTTTTTAGAAAACCACCGTATCTCTCATCTATTAATATGACAGAAGATTTATTCTTATCATACTCATTAAGCCATAAAGATAATTTAACTTGCGGGGTTTCATACCAAGATTTAGCATTATAAGATGATACGCAGACATTTGTTATATTTAATAAAATTAAGAATAGTGCTAAGATTAAGAAAACTTTACTTAGCTTTAGTTTAGCAAATAATTTTGTTATAATTATAATAATCATTGTTAATAATAAAGGAATTATTATGAGGCTGGCCAAACTTATATTTGGTATAACAGAGTTACCTACATAAAATAAGCTTTTTGAATAAAAAAGGTAATCTATAATTTGCCTTATTAGTCCAATCCAGGTTAAAGAGGGATTATTTGGTAAAAATAATGACCTTGAAATAAAATGTATAGAGGATACAATTATAATTAATATTGCTGATAATTTCAATAATCTCCTCTTATTTTTACTTAAATCATTTTTATAGTTAATTAAACCAATAAAACCAATAATAATTATTAAAGGAATAACGAAATCGACATATCTTCCTATTAATTTTCCAGAAAAGAACACCCATTCATTTAATTTATAAAAATAATTATCCGCCCTTAAATGATGATTTGCAGCAATTAATAATGTCACAATAACGCTAGTAAAGCTTAATAGTTTTAATTTGTTTAGTTTATCATCTTTAGATTTATAAAATGAATATAATGGAAAGATAACTAATGACGACAAAATTAATGCTCCCAAATAAGTTGTTAGCCAAATAACAAGTGGATAAACAGAATGAAATACAGAATCTCTTAAAAAAGCATTACTTACTTCCCATGAATAAATATTTGCAGAATGAATTTCTGGTAAATTGCTAAAAACAACTAAATTTCTAATAACCCATGGAGAATACAGACTAACTGCAATTAAACTAATTAACATCAGTTTATAGTTGATCTTTTTTTTAAACAAATCTAAAATGAATAAAATTCCTAGGGTTGCTAATATAACTATTCCATGCAGTCTTGCTAATAATGCTAGACCAGTAAATAAACCTGCTAAGATAATATCTTTTTTCTTGTCATAAACTAAACATCTATGAATAAAATAAATTGAGAATAAAAAAAGTGAATAAAATAAGTTTTCTGTTAAGATATAAGAATTATAACTAAAACCAAAAGGTAACAAAGCTATAATAAAAGTAAGTATTTTAGAATTTTTTTTAGATAGAAACTCTTTGGCTAATAGATAAGCTGGAATTATAATTAATGAAGATAATAACGCATTGATCACTTTTATTACAAAATAAACATAAATTGAATTATTAAAAATATGGGATATTGAGATTAAGATTGGATATAATGGAGGAATCTGTACGCCTTCTACACCGTAAACTTTAAAGTTCTGGTCAAGAAAAAAGCTTCTTGCCATCTTTAAGTATTGGTGATCATCAGAAAAGGCAGTTGACATCGGTATAAATGATGCTAATAAAATCTTTACTAAAACCAAAATTACAAAAAATGCTATTAAAAATTTTGTACTGTTTTTCATAATATAAGAATTTTAAATAAGTTTAAAAGAGTTTTTATAAGATTTATTCATATTTAGCGATATAGTTGTATAAAAGTTTTGCGATTTCAATATGGCCTTCTTTGTTAGGATGCCCGCTGTCCTTCATATATATCTTACTCATATCATCTATATAATCTTTAAAATTTATGCAGTTTAAATCCAATTCTGAGCAAAAATTTAATAAAATATTAAGTCTTTTTTTGTAATCAATATTAGGATCTTTTGATTTTATGAAAGTGGCCTTTGAAGGAAAAATTAAAACTATTAAATCTTTATTATTACCAACAACTTTACTTTTTAATTTGTTTAATTCTTCTTTAAATATTTCATTACAATTTTTAATTTCCTCTGATTCATCAACCATATAAAACTGCTTTGAAGTTATAGCTGTGTCACCTAAATTAATAACATTTTTTGTTAAGGGATACAAAAAACGAAAGATATATGATCTTTTTAATGAATCTTTAATAAAACCAAATCCTTTTCTCTCATCGGCAACAAATTCTGCTCTATCAATTAAATTACAACTTTCCTGAAAATCATTGCCCTCATATAAAACTAATATAACTAATTCATGTTTGAACTCTTTTGAATATTTATCATAAAGCCAGTTATACTCCTTTAAACCATATCCCACAACCCCCAAATTATATACCTCTATTCCTTTAGAAGATAAATCATTTTCTAATATTTGTGCGAATGTTTCATCTTGTTCTACACCGTGCCCAAAAGTTATAGAATCTCCTAATAAAATTATGCCATTTTCTGTGATATTGAACTCATTATCTCTAAAACCATAACTATTTGTTTTAACAATCGTATCAAAGGTTATACATTTAAATCTTCCACTATAATCCGACTTCATATAATGGTGTCCTTCACTCGATACCAAAAAGAGAGAATCATTATTTTTATCAACGATTGAACAACTTAGACCAAAATATCTCAAAACTACTTCTGTAAAAAATAAGAGAATTAGTAGAACAATGATTAGAAGAAAAATATTAATCATTAAGTTTCTCTTCTTTTTATTCTTCATATAATTTTTCATATTCTTTTGCTATATCAACAATATTAAAATTTTTTAAGACTGTTTTTCTACCATTCCTTTCCATAATTCTTTTTAATTTATGATCTCTCATAATTTTTAATAAAACTTTAGAAATTTCTTTGAAGTCGCCTTTTTTTACTTTTATACCACATTTAAGTTTTAGAATTTCATTCAATGGAGATATATCTGTTATTATTATTGATTTTTTCATAGAAAGAGATTCTAGTAATATCATTGGTATTTCTTGCTTTCCATTCATATTTAAGGTTGGATATAAAACAATGTCAGATATACTAATCAAGCTTTTAGTGTCATAGAAATTTTCTAAGAGCATAAAATTATCTATATTCTTTTTATTTAAAGTAGAAACAATAAATTTTTTTTCCTTAGAATCTCTATCTTTTTTTCTGTAAGAAAATATAAAAAATAATTTTTTAAATTCATTTAAATTTGATAAATTTAGAATAGACTTTAATACTATTCTTGTTCCTCTTTTTGGATCAAGTTCTGATGGGACTAAAACAACAAATTTATTTTTTAAATTAAACTTTTTTAACAAATGAGTATCCTTATTATTTGGTTTAAAAAAATTTGTATCTATCCCTGAATTTATTTTTATTACATTCTTAAATCCATTTTTAATTAAATTTTTCTTGGTGTGTTCTGATAAAACTACAATTTTATCCCCAAAAATTAAAAAATTAATAAGATTTTTATTATCTAGCGAAGTTGGGATTACTTGAATACTTCTTTTATTTTTTAATATCAAAATGAATCTATTAAATAAAGAAGTTATTAATTCCGGGGTATAAATGAATTGATAAATGTTTGAATTATCTTTTTTTAATAATCTTATGAATAACCTAATTTTATCGAGATGACTAATTTTACCTCCATTTGAGGAAGAATAAATTTTTTCTACGGTTATATTTTTGTTTACCTTTTCAAAGAAATTATTTTTTGTTAAAATGTTAATTTTATGGTTCTTTATATTTCTAACTAGACCATAAGCCAAATTTTTCCCACCTTCATCCCAGGGCTTTCCTAGTGGTCTTGTTACCATAAGTATGTTCATTTTTAATATAACAATAAATTTTTATAATCTATATCTGTCCATCGCAAGGTTTTTAAATGTTATTTTGGTATTCCACAAAGAAAGATTAAGGAGAAGTGGTAAAAATGTTATTTAAAAATCCAAAATATGATTATTTTAAGTATGGCGCGACCAAAAATAATAATCTTAAAAAATTAAATTTAGGTAGTGGCAATAACATTCTTGAAGGATATGTTAATGCAGATATGTTTAAAACTCCTGGAATTGACATAGTTTTTGACATAACCAAAACACCTTATCCATTTAAAAATAATGAATTTGATGAAATTTATTGCAGACATATTTTGAATCATATTTCAGAAAATGATAGAATGAAAATATTAGATGAATTATATAGAATAAGTAAAAGTAATGGGGTAATAAAAATTTTAGTTCCCTTTGCTTGGTCTAACGGTTCTATAGGACATATACAGCACCAGTCTTTTTTTGTGAAAGGGACATTCAATTACTACAAAGTAAATATGGGTTCTTTTGATATTGTAGAAACAAAAACAAGATTTAAAGTATTAAAAGAAGAATTAATTAGTTATGGAAGATTTAAAAGATTTTTGCCATTTAAGATTTTATTATCAAAGTTTTTAATTAATATTTATGATGATATTTATTACGAATTAAAGGTGATTAAATGAGCCTATTAAAAGAAATTTGTCAAGGAAAAGTGTATGAATTTGGTGGGACTCGAGGATTTTATGGAAATACTCCTTTAAGAGAACCATTTCTTAAATGCCCTCATGATATAATTTTCGTAAGTATTATAATTATCTTAATGATTGTTTTAATAATTGCTTTATATGGATTAATAAAAAAATAGAAGAAGCGTAGAATGATAGTAATTAGTAATAAAAAAATAATCCTTCATAATACTAGAAAGAGAATAGATTATCTAAAAGAAAAGTAATATAAATCTTACACATTTAAAATTTTTATGGTTAAAAAAGTTAAGATAATAAGGAGAAAAAAAGATTTAATTATCGAGACATTTTATCGTCCTATCACTGATTTCATCTTTGGTTTTTTGATAAAAACTAAAATAACCCCGAATAACATAACTACATTAAGTATATTTTTTGGATTAATAAGCGGAATTCTCTTCGCTTTTGGCGATTGGTTGCATATAATCTTAGGTGCTGTTTTTTCTCAATTCTCATTAATTTGTGATTTATTAGATGGAGATTTAGCAAGAACAAGGAAGCTCAATTCAGAATATGGCGGATGGTATGATATGATTGCTACTAAACTATTTAAATATTTTATATTTCTTGGAGCAACAATAGGTGCTTATAGAATCTCTATAGATCCTTTAATCTTAATCGTCGGGGGAATTGCAATCTTTAATATTACTGCAATTTCATTTATATCGAATTTTAGATCATTTTTCAAATTTTTCAAGAGCCATACTGAGTTGCCTGAAGTAAAAAATTTTTATATTCCTTTTAGTTTTCTAACAGTAATTCTTTTAGACATAGGTGCTATTTTTAATAAAATCGATTGGGTTTTATGGTTTTTTGCCGTATTCGGAACTTTAGGGTGGCTTAAGCAATTATATAGTTCTTATAAATTAGGCTCGCTTGACAAATCTTAATTTTTTTAGGTATTTTTTAAATTTTATAACATTTAATTCTTTTCTATATCTAATAATTACAAATAGGCTTATTATATAGACCAATAATATCCTTAATATAAATGAATTAAAAACAACTGCGGAATCAATATTAATTATGCTAAAAATAAATATTCCTGTTAATTCTCTTACTCCCAACCCAGATACCCCAAAAACAGGCGAAGCTAACAATACTACAATCGAAAGCAAGGAAAACACAAAAAATAGCTCAATGAAATTTGTTGTTTGTCCAAAAGATAAAAATAAAAAATAAAATAAAAGTGCTTCTAAAAATGTTTTTAGTATGGTAATTAAGATATTATAAAACAAATACTTTTTATTTATCTTAATGTATCCTTTTAAAGTATTGTAAAATCTCTTAAAATATGAGAAATACTTCTTTAATATTTTATTTTTAATAAAGTTTAGAATTAATTTTGATCTAAAAATAATTATGAATGATATTAATAACAAAATTACGATTAGTGCTAAGAGGATTATGTTAGTAGGAAACAATAAGCTAAGTTTTTTTACCAAAAATACGATTCCAAAAACAGCGAATATAACTTTTATAAATAGGCTTATCATTTTATCTAAAAATAATATGCTTGCCGCTTGGTTGAAATTTAATTTTTGCTTTTTTAATAAAGGGATCATTAACAGATCGGCAATTTTTCCAGGTATTATTGTAGCATAAACAAGGCTAATAAATGTGGCTTTTATAACATATTTAAGCGATATTTTCTTAAAACCATAACCGATTACCCATGTGTTTAAGGCAGCTAAGATATAACTTGATAATAATAAAACAAGGATTATTGGTAAATAATAAAAATTAAAATTTTTTATGGTTTCAATTAGTTTATCATACCCAATTCCATATATTATTAAAAGAAGGATTATAATGCCAAGTGCCAAGAAAAGTGTTTTTGATAGTTTCATACAAACATGATTTATTATAGATTTATAAAATTATTTAAATATTGTTTTGTACCCCACTTAATGAATACATTTTTAAATATTTCTTGTAATAATATTTTTATGGTAAAATATAGAATTAAAAATCCTGGAATTGGAATTGATATAGAAGATATCGGCAGATTTAAAGATTTAGATATAAATAAAGAAAACGTATTTTTGAGAAATGTATTTACTAAAAACGAATTAGATTATTGTTTTTCAAAAAAAGAACCAGCCCGGCACCTAGCCGTAAGATTTGCTGCAAAAGAAGCAATTATCAAGGCAATTAACTTTTTAAGTAAAAAAAAACCCGCTTTAAACGAAATAGAAATAATAAATAATATAAACGGGGTTCCATTAGTTAATTTAGGAGGTTATGATGTTAAAGTTAGTTTATCCCATTGCAAAGATAAAGCAATCGCTTTTGCAATACTAGAAAAAAATTAAAATGATAAATAAAGAATCTGCTATAAAAATTGAAAGTGTTACAGATTACTTTCAAGAATATGACTTAATTAAAAAAAATATAGAAATAGCGGATACGAATCAATTCAAAAAAATAAAAATTGTAGTATTATCAAGCTCAACTATCAAAGGGTTAAAAGAAATTTTATTTGTCAAATGTTACAAGCTTGGAATAATCCCCGAGATATTAATTGGGGGATATAATCAATATAATCAAGAGATAATAGACGATAATAGTTACTTATACAAATTTAAACCAGATCTGATTATCATTTTTATTGATACAGCATCTCTACTTGGGCAGTTGTTTTTTGATTACTACCAATTATCAGAAAAAGAAAAAGATGACCTGTTCGAAAGCAATATCAAACATATTAAATTACTGGTGAATAAAATTTCGCAGAATTTAAATTGCAAGATTGTGTTACATAATTTCGAATTACCTATTCATTCTCCATTAGGTATTATTGATAACAAGCAAAGATTGGGTTTTATCGAATTTATCAAAAATATTAATTACGAAATTAACAGATATTTCAAAGAAAACAGCCAGATTTTTATATTTGATTATGATTTGTTCTGCTCTAAGTTTGGGAAAGAAAACATCATTGATTATAAGATGTATTACTTGGGGGATATTAAAATTAAATTCGAATATCTTCCAAAATTGAGTGAAGAATATATTTCATACATTAAATCATTATTATCATTAACAAAAAAATGCATTGTATTAGATTTAGATAATACTTTGTGGGGGGGAATAATCGGCGAAGATGGTCTCGAAGGTATAAAACTAGGCCCCAACCCGGAAGGAAGACCTTTTCTAGAATTTCAAAGATATCTTCTCTCTTTGTTTAATAGAGGGATCATTTTAGCTATTAATAGTAACAATAATCCCGAAGACGCACTAAGTGTATTAAGAACACATCCGCATATGATTCTTAAAGAAAATCATTTTGCATCAATTAAAATTAATTGGAATGATAAAATATCTAACATGAAATTAATTGCTGAAGAGATAAATATAGGATTAGACAGCATTGTGTTCTTTGATGATAATAAATTAAATAGAGAAATGATTAAAAAAGCACTGCCTGAAGTGGAAGTTATCGATTTACCAGACGATTCATCTTTATATCTAAAAACATTGATGGAACTAAATGATTTTAATTCATTTCACTTTTCTGAAGAAGATAAGAAGAAAGGTCAAATGTATATAGATCAAAGAGAAAGACTGGAACTCAGTAAAACAATTCCAGATATAGAAGAATATTTAAAAGCATTAGATATGAAAATAACAATAGAAAAGGCAAATCCTTTTACAACCCCAAGAATATCACAGCTTACACAAAAAACTAATCAGTTTAATATGACTACAAAAAGATATTCGGAAGAAGATATTAAAACATTTTTGGATAGTGAGGATCATTTAGTCTTCTCCATAAAATTAGAGGACAAATTTGGAGATAACGGAATTATAGGGGTTGCAATAGTATATAAAAAACAGAAAATATGGACAATCGATTCATTTTTATTAAGTTGTAGGGTCATCGGTAGAAGGGTGGAAGAAACTATGTTAGCATATATAATAGAAGAGGCTAAAAGAGAAGGAGTAAATACCTTAATAGGAGAGTTTATTCAGACAAAGAAAAATATTCCTGCAAAAGAATTTTATAAAAGGAATGGTTTTAATCTGATTGAAATAAAAAATGATACAGAAAAATGGGAATTCTCAATCGAAAAGGAATATAATTATCCAGGGTTTATTAAAATTATTAAGGAGGATGTTAATGGAGAAAAATAGATCAAGCTTTGATAAATTCAAAGAAGAAGATGCCATCTATTTCAAAGAAAGAGAGCAACTAGCAAAAGAACTCGGTTTTGATAATCTATTTGAAATAGTGGATCAATTAGGGCTGTATTCAGGGATTCAGACGATTGGAAAAGTCTTAGCTGTTTATGAATTAATTAAGCAGACGCTTACTATTCCTGGCAACATTTTTGAGTTTGGTTGCTGGAAAGGGAGTAACTTACTCCTTATGGCAAAGATTCTGAAATTACTTCAACCTAATACAATAAAAGAGGTTTATGGTTTTGAAAGTTTCGAGGGCTTACAAACTTTCTCTAAAGAAGACAAGGTAAATGAAGTTAAAAAGGGTTCGTATCAGGGTAATGAAGAAATCTTAAGAAAATTTATTAAATTATATAAATTAGAAAGTTGGGTGCATTTAATAAAAGGTGACGCAACTAAAACCATCAAAGATTTTGAGGAAGAAAACCAGCATATTCTGATTAGTTTAGCTTATCTTGATTTTGATTTATATTCTCCAACGAAAGAGGCTTTGAATTTTATTCATAATAGATTATCTATTGGCGGCTTAGTAGTATTTGATGAAGCAATGACTCACGACTGGGAAGGGGAGGGTAAAGCAATGCTTGAATTCCTGAAAGAAAATGATGGAAAATATGAGGCCAGCATTATCCCTTTTGTAAGGCAACCAACTGTTATACTGAAGAGGAGCCGTTAGCAAATGAAACGATTAAAACAGATATTATCAAAGGTCTTAGAAATAGATGAAGATCAGATTACTGATGAAACCTCTCCCGATAATGTTGAAACTTGGGATTCATTTAATGGATTAATGCTTGTTTCTGAATTAGAGAATGAATTTAATGTGAAATTCACAATGAATGAAGTAATATCTGTAAAATGCGTGAAAGATATTAAAGAAACTTTAAAAAAACATGGAATTAGTTTAGATGAAAGCAAAAGATCTTAGTTTATCAGACATCAAGGAAGGGGAAACATATCAATTTACTAAAAAGATAACTGGCAATGATGTCCTGGAATTTGCAAACCTTACAGGAGATTTTAATCCATTACATGTAGATAAAGAATTTGGAGAGAAAAGTCAATTCAAAAGGAATATTGTACACGGCATGCTGGTAGGGAGCATGTTTTCCACTCTTATTGGCATGTATTGTCCTGGAATGAAATCTCTTTATCTTTCGCAGACACTTAATTTTAAAATACCAATATTTTATGATGACACCGTAACTGTGAAAGGGACAGTTACTGCAAAGAATGATGCGATACATCTAATAACATTAAAGACAGAAATAATAAAAGAAGGAAAAATATGTATTAATGGAGAAGCAAAGATAAAAATATTAGAGAATTAATATGAATAAGGTTGCATTGATTATTGGTGGTACAGGAGGTATAGGTTCTGCAATAGTTAGTTCATTGTCAAAAAATGGGATAATTGTTTATGCAACTTATTTAAAAAATAAAGAAAAAGCAGATAAATTCAAACAACTAGAAAATTGTGAATTTATGCAATGTGACATAAGAAAAGAAGCGGATGTTACGAAAATTATAGAGTATATTATTAATAATAACTCAAAAATTGACATTGTTATCAATGCAGCAACAACCAAGTTAAAACTAAGACCATTTGAACAATTGTCTCATCAGGAGTTTATTGATGATATGGAAGTAATATTACTTGGAGTGGTTAATCTCTTTAGGCGTGTCATACCACTTATGAAACAAAATAAATGCGGAACAATAATAAATCTTTTAACAGCAACAATAAATAATCCTGTTGCTAGAATGTCTTCCTATATTACGGCAAAATCTGGGTTAAATGGTCTTACAAAATCCTTGAGTGTAGAATTAAAACCATTTAATATTAATGTTTATGGGATATCTCCATCATTTGTTGAGACAGACTTAATAAAGGCATTTCCAGAGAAACTTTTAGAACTTGAAAGAGAAAAATTACTGGATAAAAAGTTTTTACAACCAGAAGATATCGCATCATTAATACTGGATATTATACATAAACCAGAAAAATATTTTTCTGGAACAAATATAATTATAAAAACTAGACAAGATGTTGCGATGCTGATAGAAAAATGAACAAGGTAATTTATTATTTTAATTCAAAGCCGATAACGCAAAAAGATATTGAAAATTCTCTTTTAGAGGCAGGCTTAAAAAAAGATGATATAATAATGGTTCATTCAGATTTAGGTTCATTTGGTAAACTTGGAGATGTTAAAAATAAAAATGGATTCTTGAGGTGCATATTAAATGCTTTCATTAATGTTATCGGAGATGAAGGAACATTAATTGTGCCAACATATAACACAGAAAGTTTTTGTAAGAATAAAATTTTTGATGTAAAAAATACGAAATCCACAGCTGGTGTGTTTACAGAATTTGTAAGAAATAAAAAAGGAGCTATAAGAAGCGAAGATCCTATTCATTCGCATGCCGGTATTGGTAAAAATGCAGAAAAACTTCTAAAAAATGTAAGTAATGAATCATTTGGCGAAGATTCTTTTTTTGATAGATTATATAAACTAGATGGCAAAATAGTTAATTTTGGTAAGTTTTTTGATATAACCTTTCTTCATTATATAGAAAATAAATTTAATGTTAATTATAGGTTTAATAAAAAATTTTCTGGTAGTATAATTAAAGAAGATGGAAGTAAAGAATATAAAGAAATTATTTATTATGTAAGGTACCTGCCAGAAGATGGTAAGGATGTTAAATATGACATAACCAAATTAGGATATGAATTAGAAAGAAGGGGTTTATTAAAGAGGGTTGAGCTTGGGAAAAGCTATATTCTTTGTTCTAAAGCAAGAGATTGTTATGAAGTAGGAATTGAAATGCTTAACAAGAATCAATATATTTTTCTTAAAAAAAATCCGAGTATCTTATAATTTAAAGAATTTCTTTTTATAAGAGATTTTAGATAATAAATTATCAACCAAATTTACTTTTTATATCCGAATTTTTTAATAATAATGATAAAATATGGTATTAGGCTAATATTCTAAAATTTTTTTACCCACAAATTTTCAGTTGATTTCAACTCAACGAGGTCTTTTTCTTTTAATTTATAAATAAACTCATGAACTGCCATAAAATCTAAATTTTCTTTTTCGGATATATCAAAAATAGTTTTACCATCATCCATAGAATGTAAAATTTTATGTATATTTCCAGCAATCAATGGATTTGTTTTAAAATCTACCCACAAATTATGTCTGGATAGATGGGGCACTCCTTTATAATTTTTATAAATCACTTTATCTAAATTTAAAATAGATAAAATTTCTTTCAATACTAATAAGGAGATTTCCATTTGACTAAGATTAATATTTTCTAAATTGTCGCCACTTGTGTGATAAAAAGGGAAATGGTACCAATCTCCTATCTCTAATTTTTTTGATCTAGAAATCGATATGCAAGGGATATCTATCCCAGGACTGTTATAAAAACCATCATCATTAACAACATGTTCAAAACAATTTGCGAATATGACTCCTTTTTCATGTTTTTTAATCGCATATCTTGCTACCCGGTCTATAATCGTATTTTCAAATTTTGAATATTGTAATACTAAAGGGAAATTTGGGGTGCCAGGCATTTCGCAGAATATCCCCCCGACGATCTTGTCAATTTCTTCGTAGTTTTCACTAATATATGCTATGGAACCAATTATTTCAGGTAAAAATAAAAATCTTAAGGTATAGTAAGGATTAGAATCTTTAAGTTCTTCAGCTAATTTTAATAGAACTGCTGCGCCTGCAAGATCATCATTAACTTGGGCTGGATGATCTATATGGGCCATAAAAATAAAACATTTATCTGTTTGTCCTTTTATGATATGTTCTCCGACGTACATATAATCATCTACGTGTTCAGAGTCTATAACAACTTTAAACTTGCTACTTTTCTTTAAAAGATCTAGTTTATTTTTTTGCATACAAAACCCCCAATCTAATTCATAAAATTTATATATATAAGGGATAAGATCAGGATATTTATCAGAAACATATACTTTTTTAATGAGATCGTCATTATTTATAATCATATTAATTGGTAAAGAACCAGAAACAACATGTAATGGATTTTCTTTCCAGTCTAAAATCTTATTTCCTCTTTCATCTTCTATATAAGCCTCCCTTATGATCCATTTTTTAGGTATGGTCCAATCAAAATATTGTTTTCCACTCGGATATTTATGATAAATCAAAGGAAGTCTTTCGTTTATAGTATCTAATGTCTTATTAAAATCATCAGATACAATATATCTATTAAGATTCCATGTTTTAAGCAAAAAATCTTTCATTTTTTTTATGTAATATTCATTCTATAAATTTAGTTTGATATATTTCATATTCTGTCTTATGTGCTTAGTAAAATTTATAAAAGTTGTTATAATGCCATTTATATGGTTCACGAGTTTGATGCTAAAAAGACCGAAGAATTTTTTAATAGAAGGTCAGATTGTTTCGAGAGTTTTAACAGTCTTAAACGTCCACGTGATATTATATTTTTAGAAAAAATTCTTCCAAAAATTAAAGAGAAAAATCCGAATAAAATTAAAGCAATTGAATTTGGTTGTGGTAGTGGAGATTTAGTTTTAAATTTAATAAATATGGGGATTGATTGTTATGGAATAGAAAAACATGACGAGTTATACGAAATAGCTAAAAAGAAACTTTCTGATAAAGGTCATGAAAATAGAATCATTAAAGGCGGGGTTGAAAAATTAATTGATTTTGAAGAAAACTCTATTGATTTAGTAATTTTAATGGGTGTTTTTCAATATTTGTCTCCGGAAGACTATGAAGAAATTTTAAAAAATATAAATAAAATTCTTAAAAAAAGAGGAGATTTAATTGGTTCATTTCAAAATGCATTTTTTGATCTTTTTACGTTTAATAAATATACACTCGATTTCTATAAAGAAAACTTAATAAAACAAATAGGAATAGATAAAGGGGTTGGTAAAGAAATTTTTAAAGATTTAAGAAACCTGATAACAAATCCTGATGAGCCGGATTATTCTCCAAATATAGCAAGAGATAATATTTATATAAGAACAACTAACCCCATAACGATTGGGGAAGAATTTTATGAAAAAGGATTTAAACTAATTGAAAAATATTTTTATGAGTTTCATTTTGTTCCAAGGTTAATTGAAAAAAAATATGAAAATGTTCTTATGTCACTTGCAAAAGATTTTGAAGTAAAAAGAGCAACAGAATGGTTCGGTTATTTTATGGCAAATGCATTTGTTGTTCATTTTACAAAAAATTGATTATATGTAATCTTCTTTATTATTGATCATATTATTAATTAGATTTGTTAATCTCGTAGAAGAGCCACCATCATTAACATAATTATTTTTAACAAATTTCTCCATATTTTTTTCAAGTTTTTTTTGTAGATTTTTGTCGTTAATTAATTTTTTTAATATCATTTCTAATTCTCCTGGTTTTTTTGCATGCAAAGCTGCATTGAATTTGGTATAACCAACGTTATCATCTGTATCGAAATAAGTGTCCATTATAATAACAAACTTATTAAGTATCATAGACTCTAACCCCATTGTAGATAGCCTGAGAATTATAATCTTTGAAGCATTTATTATATTGTGAATATCCATATCAGACACTATCTTAAAATCCTTAAATCCCTCTTTTTTTGCTAGATTATTTATGATTGAAGGATCTATAAGCTCAGAAGGGTGTTTTTTTATTATTAAAAAAAGATTTGGAAGTTTTTTGATTGCCCTAAATAATTCTTTATATATATTTAAATATTGTTTCTCTGTATGGGCAGACAATATAGAACTTTCATATCTATCTTTGCGATATCTTTCAGCACAATATAATACAATATCCTTGTTTAAAGGTATTTTATATCTTTTATAGATATACTCTTTTGCTAAGGGCTTATTATTATAATATTGGTCAAATACATGATATCCGGTAACAATAAGCCTTTTTTCTGGAATATTATATTTCTTCATTATAAGGTGTTTTTGTCTTTCTGAGTGCATAGCCATGGCTCTAGCAGAAAACGGAAGGAGCGGATGTCCTTTTGTTATTTTTTTATTAGATAGAAAGCCCTCAATGGTGGTTAATGTAGGTATTTTAAGATTATTAGCTGTTTTTACTATTGTTTTTTCAAATGAGATTATATCATTATGTGTTATAACTATATTAACATAAGGTGCAATTTTTTTCATTATTTCTATATAATTTATAAGTTTTTTAAAACGATTTAATATAATATATTTAAATTCAGGTTCTAGAATGGTAAATAATTGTATTTTATAAAATATATTTCTATTAAATTTTTTATCATATCTTAACTTATTCCACTCGTCTATGAGTTTTTTTTCATAAAAATTGATAATGCTATTTATTTTTCTGTCTGAATAATATTTAAAGGTTATATAGTGGTTACAGTATCTACTAAATAAAGATCTGCCTAAATTTTCTCCGGCCCTTATTATAACATTTTTTTTATTTTTATTTAATTTAATTAACAAGGGTGAGGCCTGTCTTAAGTTACCTAAATATAAAATATTATTTCTTTTATTTTTATTTTTTAAAATATAATTACTAAACAAATAATTTTGAAATTTCGCAATTAATTTATATAAAAAATCTTTTAATACTAAATTTATTGGTTGTTTATGTGCCTTTTTAAGTAAAAAATAATTAATTTTAATCTTATCTTGAGAAATTTCTTTTAATATTCTTATATCTTCTTCGGATTCAGTTATTATAAAAATTTCTTTTGGTTTTTCTTTGTTGGTAAACTTGGTTAATATTTCTATTTTTAATAAAATTGGCCATATTTTTAAAAAGTCGGTTTCGATTAATTCCGGTAAAGATAGACCAAAATACATGAATTTATCTTCTATTGGTTTATACCATGTTTTAGCTATTCTACGAGATTGTTTTTCTATTTTAGAAGCATATTCTGGTTTAAAATAATCGTCCAATAATTTATATTTTATAGATTTATTAAAGATATTATTATTAAGGTAAAAAGCAATTAAATTATCTTTATTTAATTTCTTAATTATTTTATTGGCTTCACCCAAATTTTCGTCTATATTTATAATTAATAAGTTTTTCATAATTATAAAAATAGGGAAAGCTTCTTAAAGCTTGTTTTTAAGAATATAAGATTATTATAATAATTCCGATTAAACAGTTTTATTATACTCTCAAACCATTTAATTCTTCTTTATTATCTATTACCTTTTTCATAGCCCCAGCAATATCATCCATGTCTTGGAATGTTGCCGGAGGTCTTACTAGCATTGTAAACATTAGTTCTTTTTCATAAAGTTTTTCAGTAACCGGACAAATTCCTTTATCATAACTAACATGTGGGGCAAAATGTTTTATAGAAAAGAATTTATTTTCATGATAAATCGGGGATAAATACAATGGTTTAACATAACCAGCAAAAAATAAAGGTATGCCTTCTGCGCTTAAAGACTTAACAAATAAATCACGAGGAATTTCAGTAATTTTTTCATCATACTTAAATACAGTCATATTGTAAACATTTATACCATGCTCATTATTTAAACAAACTTTAATTCCAGGAATGTCTTTTTCAACTTTCTTGCTAATATATTCGGCTAATCTAATCCGTTCTTTAATAAAATTATCTAATTTTTTAAATTGTTCAATAGCAATAGCCGCATCTACCTCTGTCATCCTATAATTTCTTCCTAAAATAGCTGAGCGATATTCTCTTGGCATGTTTTCTATTATATTTTCTCCATGATTTCTAACTAATTGCGCAATATGGGTTAAATCTTCATTATTTGTAATTAACATCCCCCCTTCTCCTGAAGTAATATGTTTACCTTCATTAAAAGAATATACCCCACAGTCCCCTATTGTTCCGAGATATTTGTCTCTATATTTTCCACCAATAGCTTGTGCACAATCCTCAATAACTTTAAGATTATGTTTTTTTGCAATATTCATGATCTCGTCCATTTCTGCAGGACCTCCAAATAAGTGCACGACAATAATGGCTTTAGTTTTTTCATTTATCTTTTCCTCTATTTTTTTAGGGTCTATTGCAAAATTATTTTCATTTATATCAACAAAAATAGGAACAGCATTATTCATTAAAATACAAGTAGCACTTGCACTCATTGTGTATGGGGTCACTAAAACTTGATCTCCAGGCTGTACACCGACAGCTGCAACTGCTGCATCTAAGCATGCTGTAGCTGAGTTCATAGCAACAGCATATTTAACATTAAAATAATCTTTAAACATATTTTCTAATTCTTTAATTTTCTTCCCGCCTAAAAAATATTCTCCTGGTGAAGCTAAGAAGGTTGATAATTTACCGCTTTTTACAACATTATAAGCTGCTAAAGCTTCTTCTTCGCCTATAACAGGGAAATTAGGAAAAGGTTCTTTCCTATATTTTTCTCCTCCATTTATTGCCAATTTTGCCATATTACTTCTAATTTATCATGACATTGCTTGTTTTTAAAGGTAATTTTATTTTTTTACCATCATTCATTGCAGATTCATGAAATGCACATATTAGGGATAGTGCTTCTCTTCCATCTTTACCGCTTGAAATTGGGCTATGTTTATTCTCAATACAATCTATGATATCTTCTATTGCTCTAACCATCGGACTTTCATTTTTAGTCCTTTTTCTTACAATCTTAGATTTTGTTTTAAGCAACTCTTTATATCCAATTAATAAATCACTATCTTTAACTTTATATACTTCCAAATTTAATCCTAGTCTATTAATTCTTAAAGCCCCCTCACTTCCAATTACATAAAGATCTAAAATTGAATAATTTTCATTATTTAAAGATTGTATTGTGGTATTTAGCCCATTTTTAAATCTTACTAGACCATCAAGATTACCCCCTGAACTATTATTATAAGCTTGAACAAACTTCACTTCTCCAAAGAAGAATCTCAACAAATCAAACATATGGCTACCAAAGTTATTTATATCATTACTATAATAGAAACTAGCTTGTTGAACTGTTCCGATATTACCTTGATCAATAAATGTTTTGATTCTATTGTGAAATGGATCATATCTCCTTTGATGTCCTATTGCTAATATTATATTTTTATCCTTGCATAATTTAATCATCTTATCAGCTTGTTTTAAACTATTTGCAATGGGTTTTTCACAAAATATAGCTTTCGGATTATAGTTCGTAGCTTCTTTTAAGATTTGATAATGGGAATTACTCCAAGTGCATATACTCAAAATATCTAAATTTTCTCTTTCCAACATTTCATTGTAGTTTAAATAAAGATTATCAACCTTCCATTTTTTTCCAGCTTCATTTAACTTATCTTTATTAATATCAGATAAAGCAACTAACTTTGTTTCTTTAACATGATTATAAGCACCGGCGTGTGTTGTTATTCTATATACTCCTGTAGGATCATACTCACTAGCTATATTGCCACATCCAATAATTCCAGCACGATAACTCTTATACATAACCTCATCGAAATTAAAAAGATTTATAAAATTATTTAGTAGAAAGAATAAAATGGGAAAAGTTGGAATTATAATACAAGCGAGAACAGGTTCGACTAGATTACCTAATAAAATGATTATGGATTTGGAGGGTAAAACCCTATTTGAACATATTATCGAACGTTTAACCTACACAAATTATAGAGATAACATTATTTTAGCAACAACAACTAAAGAAAGAGATGATATTTTATTTGGTTTAAGCAGTAAATTAGGGATATATGGTTTTCGTGGTTCAGAAGAGGATGTTTTAGAAAGATTTCTTGGAGCTACTAAGCAGTATGGTTTAGACATAATTGTGAGGGTATGTGCAGATAATCCATTCATAGACCCTGAAGGAATAGACTTAATTGTTGATTATAGGGAAAAGGTTAATGCAGACCATGTTGATACTTATCATGAGAAAGGTTGGCCAAGCGGTTCTGGATCAGAGGTTATAACTAAAGAAGCTTTATTAAAAATAGATGAACTAACCAAAAATGAATCTGTTAAAAACTTAACATATAGAGAAAATGTAACTTTATTTGCTAGAGATCCTCAAAATAAGCATTTATTTAGGACAGGACATGTGGACGCTCCTTTGGAAATATTAAGGTCTGATCTAAAACTCTCTGTTGATATTTTAGATGAATTAGAAGCAGTAAGAAAAGTTTACAAAGCGTTATATAAACCAGGAAGTATTATATCCTTAAGAGAAATGATTAAATTTATAGATGAAAATCCTGATGTAATGTCAAAAGTAAAAGAACATGGTGTGCCCCCCTATAATTTAGATCATTATTTAAAAAAATAGACTTTAAACACCAAGCATTTTATAAATAAAATCTACTACTCTTTCAGTTGATTTTCCATCTAGTTTTAAATTCGATCTTCTTTGTTTTAATTCTTTTTTGAATTCTTTATCGAAGATTATTTTTTCTAAAGTTGGTTTTAAATTTTTTTCAGTATAAACTGGAACGCTTAAACCGAGCCTGTTTGTTATTAAAGTATCTTGTCCTATTAAATTTGGTTGTACACTCACAACATCTTTATCAAGATAAATTGCCCCAAATAAAGGATTAGAAGTCATTCCTAAAACTAAGTCGGATATAATTATATGTTTTAATGTATCATCATCTCTTAAAAATACTACATTAGCAGGATTATTTGGAATAGCTTTTTTTGTACTTTTAAGTTTTTCTTTTTTATCCAAATGAAGTTTTACTATTAAAAATAAATCATCTTTGAGTATATTTCTTAATTCTTTATAACTAATTCTTAATGAATCTATTTCCGTATAACCTGGATTATAATTTTTATCATTATGCATTCTTGCTAAGTTATATTGCGAGACGAAAGTTACCACATAGTTATTTTCAGAGATACTTAATCTAACCTTGAATTTATTTGCCTCTTCTTGAGTAAAACTGTTTTGCAAATTAAATAAATCATCGTAATAAGGGTTTCCGGTAATAACTAACTTATCTAAAGGAAAACCAACTTTAATCATATCTTTTAATGAATATTTATCTGAGATACAAATATAATCTGGGATATACTTAAAGGGTTCTTTCAAGTCATAATCACTGAATATTAAAACATAATTGGGAGGATGCCCAGGAAGTAATGAAATCGATGGAATAGAGGCTTTTTTTGCTGCATGAATTGCATATTTCTCAGAGTTGTTTAAACTTACTCCAGTAAGAACTAAATCTGGGCTTTCATAGTCAATTATTTTGTTGAAGGATGATATTTGTAAATTCTTTATATTATAATCTTGTATTATATTAAAAGAAATTCCTTTAGAATTTAATATATCCCGTGCTGTACTATAACCTATCAAAGTTAAAGTAACTCTATTTTCATCTCTAATTTTAGATACAGGATTAATTAAAGCGTTTGTTCCACCAGCATCAGAGGCAACAACTAATATTTTTTTCATATAGCCTATTTAAAATAGAAAGGTTTAATAAATTATAGTTCATGAACATCAATTATTCTTCTGATTTCATAAAGAATTTCTTTAAATTCATTAAATTTGATATTTAATAATTTAATGTTGTTTTCTTTGCATATATTTATGATTTCATTTGGAATCATATTAGCTTCTATAGTTAATAAAATTATTACTCTATTTTTTATAGCTCTTTTAATTAAATCTAAATTAATTATAGGAGTTATCAAAATATCCAAGTTTTCTTTTTCTAACATTTCGTTATGATCTCTATAAAATCTTTTTATATTTAATTTTTCTTTTATTTCTTCTATATCTTTATTATGAGAAAGTGCAACGAACTTAAAACTAGCAGATAGATATTCATTTATTTTTTTATATTTTGATAAATTATTTAATAACAAATTAACGTCATCATTTAATTTATAATCTCCAATAATTCCAATTCTATATAATCTATATTCTGTATGGTGTACTGTTTTATTAATAAAATTTAATTCTGGTTTTTCCTTAAGAAATCTTACAATATCTTTCATTGGGATTTTAATAGAGTTAAAATGTTCTAGTATTAATCTTATAAGTTCAAAATCCTTTGGATTGTCTATTGTTAATCTAAGATTTTTAGAGTGAGTTTCTTTGTCAGGTATAAAATTTCCGATTCTATAAATTTCTGGGTGACTTTCTATATAAAACAAAGAATCTTCTCTATCATATATTGCAGTTGTTGTGGTGTTATAAACTTCTTCCAATAAATTTATTGGGCATACTCTAAGAAAGTAACCATGTGGACCACTTCTATTATTATGCAATGTTGTAACGTAATCAAAATCACTATTAAAATAAAATTCTAATCCAGAATCTATCAACTCAGAATCTACCAATGGACAATCTGCTCCTTGTTCAACTATTATCTCTGCTTTATAATTTTTTGCAGCCAAATAAATCCTTTCTAAAATATCTTTTTCACTACCCCTAAATATATTTATACTATTTTTTTTACAAAATTCTTCTATTAAATTATCTTCTTTATTTATTGTGGTTGCTACAACTATCCCATCTAATAATCTGGATTCTTTTATTCTTTCTATTAAAATCTTTAATACCGGTACTCCAAGTATTTCTTTCATTACTTTTCCAGGCAATCTGGAAGAGCCCATCCTAGCTAGAATTATTGCAAATGCTTTCTTATCATTTTTCATGTTCATAAATTATCTAAAAAATTTAAAAAGAAATAGATTAATAAAGTTTGTTAAACTCTATGGGGGCATCTTCATCCAGATCAACTTTAGTTTTTTTACCGAGAACATCTTTTAAGAATTTAGGATATAATCCTTCTTCATTTCTTTTGGCAGTTATCATATGTCTTTCTATTATAGTATTTTTTGGAATATAAACATTAGCAACTAATTTTCTTCTGCCAAATTCACGTGCTGGTTTTTCATATTCTAATATTTCTCTATCATAAGAGCCTAAAGATGATTCAGCTACTCTTACATCTTTAACTAAATCAGAAAGTTCTTTTGGATCTACTGAAATAATATGATCTGGAGATCCTCTAATTGTTTTATCGAATGTAAAATGTTTTTCAATAATCTTAGCGCCAAATACAGTTGCAACTATATCAGCAACATATCCTAAAGTATGATCTGAAAATCCTATAACATAATCTGGAAACTCTTTTTTTAATGTTTTAATGAAATTCAAGTTAGCGTGATGCATTGGAGCAGGATATTCAACAATACAATGCATTAAACATATTTGCTCATTTCCTGTATTTCTAATAGTTTCAATACTTTCCGCAATTTCTTCAAGAAAACTCATTCCAGCAGATATTAACATTGGTTTTTGTTTTTTAGCAACATATTCTAAAAAAGGTAAATTTGTTAAGTCTGTAGAAGCTATCTTATAAGCTGGAACATTTAATCTTTCTAATAAATCTGCACTTCCTTCATCAAAAGGAGTTGATAAGAAAGTAATACCATTTTTATTACAATGATCTTGAAGGGCTTTATACTCTTCAAATCCAAAAGTGTCTTGTGTTTTATAAAGATCTAGTTGTGTTTTACCTTGTCTTTGTTCTTCAGGAAGCCACCACTGTCCTGCAGTCTTCGTTACCAGTTTCTTGGCTTTAAATGTTTGAAATTTAATAGCATCTGCACCATTTTTTGCAGCTTCTTCTATCAATTTAAATCCTTGTTCTAGCTTACCATCATGATTACAGCCCGCTTCTGTAATTATATAAGTGGGATGGTTCTCTCCTACAAATTTATTTCCAATTTTAAATTCTTTCATATTAAATTTAGTACCATTTAGTACCATTTCACGAAAAATTTATAAATCTATTTGTTCAAAATTTATTGTGCGAATTTGGATGTGTGAAAATCAAGGTCCTCCACTTGTACCTCATATCTGCCATGGTCTTTTAAAGATTCTACTTTATAGAAAAGATCGCTTATACGCATATACTCACTCATTTTTCTAAGGGTAAAGTTGGGATTAATGTTTTTAAATTGATTTAGGTTGTTGTTAAGCGCATCGATTTGATCTTGTGGTAGATAAAATCTATAAGTTATAGGCTCTTTTAACTGATGCTCATGTAAACTTTGTTCATATGCATTTAATCTCCATCTCAAAATATCATAACTAAAATCTCCGAATTTTTCCTTTTTAAGAGAAAATTCTTTACTTATATCTAAATCAGCAAAATCAATTCTTAACATACCTTCAAAACCGATAACTTCATTAATCGCTTGTTCATAAGTTTCATAACCATTTCTTCTTGAAATTAATTCTTGAGCTATTTGTGTCATATATTCATCAAATTCACGAGGACATTCAAGTAATGTTTTAAAAGTGTATTTGAAATTTAATTTGCCAAAACCGCCGTGTTTTAAATCATCCCAATTTTTTGGTTTACTGTAATGTTCAACTAATGCTTCTCTCGTTTGGAACCATTCATTTCTTGATTCTGTTCTAAACTCTTTAATTAGTTTTTGAACTTTTTTTGGAGCATTATCAATATTTTTCAAAGTATAATCAAGGAAATCTGCTGGATTTATATCATGAGATAAAACGTATTCTAATAAACCACGATAATATTTATAATTCCAAGTAAATTGTACTAACCAGCCTAGATCTCTGAGATAAAATAAGTCATCCTCTGACATTTTATTATTAGATTTTACCATTTCTTCAATTTCAATTGTTTTAAAATTATCTCCATTAATTTTATATTCCCCATATTGCGTATCTATCAATCTAAATTTAGTTTTGACACCCCATTTCCTTAAATCGTGAGGATCTGACATTTCAGCGCCTTTAAGAATTCTACAGTGATAAGTTACAATTTGACCTGCACGCTCTTCAAATAAATTCTTAACTCCGTTAAAAAAGCTTTCTCGTGTTTCTTCTGGCAAACCCATAATTAATTCACCATCTGAATCAACTCCAATTTTATTTAAATATCTTAAGAACATTTTATAATCATCTTGACTTATATTATCTCTTTTGACTGCTTTTAATGTTGCAGGATTTGTAGATTGCAAAGATGCATCTACACTTACTAAATCCCCCCCAAGAATTTTTGCAATTTCAATTACTCTTTCACCTTTATTTTTTGCCCAAAATGTTGTAACCTTTCTTGGATAACCCTTTTCTTCAGAAAGTTGTTTTATAACCTTAGCATATTCAACATCTTGCTTTAGAATGCCAAAATTTGCGTCTGCAATGCATAAAATATTCGTTTTTTTCTTTTTGCTTACTCTGTCTGCAATATAAAATAATTCTTCCTCTATTCTATCTTGTGGAAATATAGACATTTTTTGATAATAATCCGGACCCCACGCACAAAAAGTACATGGGTAAGGGCAGCCTCTATTTGTTTCAATGTTAGGAATTAATGTGTCATCAAAAAATTCGTCCATTACTCCAGTTAAATAAGGAGAAGGAATTTCTGATAACTCTCGCATGAGTATATCTTTTCCAGAAATAGCGTTTCTTTCATCTAATTCTTTATTAAAAAATGCAACACCATCCATTGGAGATTGTTTTATTTTTTTTATATCACCATCAACTTCTAAATACTTGTTAACTAAGTTTGAAAACCCAACTTCACCATTATGTATAATATAAAAATCTAAATTTGATTGGCTTCTTAAATAAGGACTTAAGTAAGCTGCGTTTGCATAAATTTCCTCAAAATCTAAATTTGCAGGGGGAATATTTATGTTTGGACCCCCCATAACAGTAATAATATCCGGATGTTTAGACTTAAAATATTGCAATAATTTCAAATCTAAATCTTCATTCCATGCATAATTACTTAAGCCGATAATCTCAGGCGGATTTTGTTCAACAGCTTTAATTAAATCACCTGGATATTTAAATAGTTTCGTTTCTAAATTATCTCCGTGAAATCTTCTAAGATAGGATTTAAGATATCCTATATTAATTGGAAACATAAATGGACCGCGACCAACCCAATTATGCACTAAATCAGCTAGGTAAATCTTTACCTTTCCATTGGAACTAATGTTTGATTTCATTTTACGAATTTAATTTATTAAATTTATCTTTTAAGTTGTTAATTATAATATCAACAATTCTATCTAATCCATAACCATCGACTAATTTTTGACCTTTTTCACTCATTTTCTTTCTCATTTCATAATTATTCATTAATTTTTTGATAGAATTTGTTAAATCAAGATCTGTTAATTTATTTCCATCGTTTAAGTTAATTATTGCCCCATATTTTTCAATTATTTTTGCTCTCTCTTTCTCTAAATCATTTTGGCACAATAAAATTGCTGGAACTCCTGCTGAAGCTAACTCAAAAGACGTATGACCGCCCGAAGCTATTGCTATATCAGCTTTTCCGAAATCCTCCGCGTTATATTCTACATCATATTTAATTGTGAATTTATCCTTATCTAAATATTTTAAAAGATCATAAAGTTGCTGATGGCTTCCAAATGAGGGGCCTAAAAAGACAGTGGCACGAATGTTATCTATCTTATTCAAGACTTTAGCCACTTTTATTGTAAATCCAGAAGGGTCTGCTCCTCCAAAAGCTAATAAGAAATTTTTACATTCTTTGTTTATCTTCTTTTTTTTCATATTCTTAAATGAATCTTTTAAAGGTGCATATCTTGGACCATGATAATAATTTTTTCTAGTATTTTTGTCTTCATATAAAGAGTTAAAAACCAAATCGGCGTACCCTCTAGTTACAGAAAATTCTTTGTCTTCAAAATTAACAACAAGTAAATTCATTTTTTTAAGTTCTTTCATATAATCTTCTTCTAAATTTAAAACATCATTTATCACAATACTTGGATTAAATTTTTTAATATGTTTAATATACTGGTTAATTTTACTGAATTCAACTATTTCTACTTTAAATCCTGCATCTAAGATTTTTTTTATTCCAATATGCGAAGTTGGCTCTAGAATAAATCTTATATCTGCATTATATTTTTCTTGTAGTTTTCTTGCAATTCTTATACTCCTAAATATATTACCCATTCCTAATTTTAAATGCCCTTCTGTTCTAATTAAAACTTTGATTTTTTCCATTTTATATAGTCCTTTGGATAAGTTAAATGTGTAAATTTTCCTTCAAATTTGGATGTTTTAAATTTTCCAATTAAATCAGGAAGGTAATCTGAATCTTTTAGATTTTTTGGTTTCATTATAAAAATTCCAATAGCTACTTCTTGTTTTGGTTTTTCTATCCAAGTATTATTTTTAATAGCCCCATAAGGAATTTCGTAATCATAAGTTAATACAGTAGTCAATTCTGGATTTGTTTTGTGAAAATTAATAAATTTCTCAAAATCTAAATTAATTATCGAATCTCCAACTAATAATAAAAAATCTTCATTAAATGTATTTTTTAATTCTCTAAGGCTAGCTATTGTTTTATATCCTAATTTTTTAAACTGTTTTTTATCATTAATTATTAAATAAATATCATCTATGTTATATTTACTTAAATTGTCTATGATATAGGATAAAACTGTCTTGCCATTTTTCTTTAGAAGAGGTTTTATTTTACCATCCATTCTTTTTCCATCTCCTCCAACCATAATCACGGCTTTCATTTTAATATTCAACTTTTGAAACTAAATGAGTATCTCTAAATTTGTTGTTCCATTCAAATTTATTTGATGATGGCCTATATTTTTCAACTAAGTACCTTCTAAATTGAAGAAGATCCTTTTCGCTTAATTCTGTAGTTCTTACAATTGCTTCAGATCCTCCATAAATTGTTGCGTATGCTCCTACCCCTTCGTTTCCTAACATTTGTATACCTGGATCTTCACCTCTATCTAAAGCATCCCTTAACTGAGTTCCTTTATATGGATAATATAAATAAGCTCCAAAATCATCTATTCCCGATTCTGCGATAAATTTTTCAGTTTCTCTTAAAGTTTTCCAATCTTCTCCAGGTAAACCTAGTAGGATAAATGCTTTAACAATTAAACCATTTTTCTTTGCATACTCAACTGTTTTATAATTCATTTCTACAGTAGTTCTCTTTTGAATATTATCTAAAATTTTCTGGCTTCCCGTTTCTGCACCAAAAGCTATTTCATAACATCCATTTTCTTTTAGCATTTTTGCAAAATCTTCTCCCCATTTTGTAAAATATCTTGCTTGTGAATTGCACCTAAAAATTAAATCTCTTTTCTTTAATTCTTTGCAAATCGGCTTTGTATCCTTAATAGATAAAGCGAATAAATCATCAAAAATATAAACCCCCCCATAACCCATATTCTTTATATCGTCCATCTCTAAAATTAAATTTTCTAGTTTACTGTGCTTTACAGCAGTTCTTGCATCTTCACAAAACGAGCATAATTCTGGACAACCGCGAGCAGTCATCATTGTCGTACTTTTACGCTTACCTAACTCATAATAATATTTTTTAATAACGTCAACAGCATTTTGGCTACTTCTATCTGGTCTTGGTGCGTCATAAATATCTTGTTTACCCATAATATCAACTAATACTCTCGGATCCTCAATTAATTCTGTAGTAATGTGTTTTCCATCTTTTATACCTGTCCTCGAATAAATATGAGAAAAATTAGCTGTCTGTCCATTTAAAATTCCAACCAAAGTTTTTTCTCCATCTAAAGGTACAAAATAATCGTAAGGTTCGTTGTTTCTTATCATATCATTTAAATAATGTTTAACATGGGGACCCCCGGCGATAACTATTTTATCAGGCCATCTTTCTTTAATAGATCTTAAAATAGCGTGTGCTTCTTCTCTTTGTGGGGTCATTATAGATACCCCAAAAGCGTCAAATTTTTCAAATAAAGTTTCAGTTTTATTATCTAAAACAAGGTATCCTTTCTCATCAACAACATATCTTCTAATTTGTTGGCCATCAGTTCCTATAATTTCTGATTTAATATTATAATTATCATCCGCTAAAACAACATTTACGTCCGGTAAATATTTATTTATATAACTCTTTAGATAAAGATTTGCCATCGGAGCATAAATTTTATCATCCGCTAAAAAAGGACTTCTACAGCTTAATAATAATAAACTCTCTATTTTTTTTGTTTTATCACCCATAATTATCACCAAGTAAAACAAAGATAAAACGTTATAATTTATAAAGACTATTGTACCACTCTAAAGTATTAAAATAGACAAGAATTTATTTTTTTAGATTACGAATAATAATACTAACAATTCTTTCTAAACCGTAACCATCGACTAATTTTTGACCTTTTTCACTCATTTTTTTCCTTAAATCATAATTCGACATTAATTTTTTTACATTCGAAGTTAAATCATCAGAAGTTATATTTCCATTACCAAGGTTTACTATTATACCATAATTTGAAAATAATCTTGTTCGATCTTCTTCCATAGAATTCTGTGAAAAGACAATTGTTGGTACTCCTACGGCGGCTAATTCGTAGATAGTATTGCCCCCAGAAGCTATTCCAATGTCTGCTTGTTTTATATAAGGATAAAGGTCTATAGCACCTTTTATTAAATCAAATTTATTTTTGTCGACTTGTTCTAATAACTCTTCTAATTCTCTATGATAATTAAATCCTGGTCCAATAATAACCTTTGCTTTAATATCATTTAGGTTACTTAAAGAGTTTATAGCATTAATCGTAAAACCATTCGGATCTGCCCCGCCAAAGCATACAAAAAAATTCTTACAATCTTTATTTATTTTTTTCGTTGGTAAATCTTTAAAAGAATCGGTTAAAGGTGCATATTTTGGACCATAATAATATTTACCTCTTAGGGGTTTATTTGGGGGAGGGTATAATGAATTAAAAATAACATCAGCATATTCAACGCTTAGTGGTTCTTTTGTGTGCTCCATATTAACTACTAATGCATTTACACTTCTTAACCTTCTCATAAATTCTTTTTTGATATAAATAATATCGTTTATTACAACATTAGGACTAAAAGATCTTATTTCCTCAATATATCCTACAATGTTATCTTGGTTTAAAACCTTAAATTTGCCATTATTTTTTTCTATTAAATCCATACCCCGCGAATCTGAAGATAATAGAAATAATACTCGTGCATGATACTCATCTTTAAATTTTTTAGATAATTTAATAGAGGTGTATACATGTCCCATTCCCATTTCACTATTACCTGCTGTATTAAATAAAACTCTTAAATCTTCCATTTTAATTTTATAAACAAAAAATTTTATAAATCTATCTTTAATATCTTCTTTTTAAAACAATTATCTCTTATTATTATAGTAGGGAATAAAAAATTTCAAAATCTTGTTTTTAACATTTTATACAACCTATTTTTCATAACAATAAATATGCTTTTATCTTGTTCATCAAAGGATTTAAATAATATGGATAGAATAAAATAAATAAAGATAAATAATAAAAACAAAGCTATTAAACTAATAGACGAGATTTCTATTTTAGTCTTTATTAAATAAATTACTAAAAATGATAAAATTCCGGAAACAATGAATTTAAGATAAATAATCCAGTTTGTAAATATTTTTGTTATTTTATATACTAAAATAGAATAAATGATATAATTTATTATTAGAGAAGCAGACATTGCGATTGCTCCTCCTAATATCCCATATTTTGGAATTAATAATAAATTTAAGATAATATTCGATAAAGTAATAATTATCCCAACAAATAATATTATCTTTGTTTTCCTGAGCATTATTAATATGCTTGAATTAACATGTGTTATTGAATGCAACAAAAACGCAAAAATTAACACTAGAAGGGCAGTATATCCAATAACATACTCATTTCCAAACATAATTCTTAAAATTTGTTTTGAGAATAATAATAAGATCATAAATATCGGGAAGTTTGCAAAAAATATCCATTTTGATGTTCTCACTGTAACTTCTTTTATTTCCTTTTTATTATTTTGACTGTATAATCTTGTGATTATTGGAAGAAATAAAACCATAATTCCTGTTGGTACTAAAACCAAAAGACTTGAGGTTGAAAGAACTACATTATATATCCCGACTTCTGACGTGCTTCTAAAAAATCCAAGGAGAAAAACATCCATCCACTTTATTATTAAAGTAAAAATATCAGCAAAGAAAAGAGGGAAAGATATCTTTAAAAGCTCAGCACTAAAACTGCTTGTCTTTATTTTACGATCTAATATATTAAAGCACTTTTTTTGCATGAAGTAAAAGGATAAAAAGAAGGTTAGTATTATGGCAATTATATATGCAACCACCACCCCAAATAAATTATAACCAAAATAAATGGCAAGAAAAGTCAATGCTAATTTTACAACATTTTCTATAATCTCCTTTATTCGGACTTGATATTCTATCTTCCTGTAACTTAGTATTACTTGTAGGAATATGTTGCTTAAAACAATAAAAGGAATTGTTAAAGAAAATAATTTGAGAATTGGAATTAGTTCCGCATTATGAAAGATAATTAATGAAATTTTATCTGAAAATAAAAATAAAAGAATGGTAAAAATTATGCTGATTGGCAAAGATATTTTTATAGAAGATAATATTGTTCCTTTAATCTTTCCTTTATTTCTTTTGGCTTGGTAGAATGAAATATACCTTACTATCACTGTTTTTAACCCCAACATAGTTATTGTAGTTAGAAATAAGGTTGTTGCAAGTCCAAGACTTATTAAACCATATTTTGAACTTCCAAGTCTTGCTAATAAAATTATATATAAATAAGTTAAACCTCTCCCGAATATCATTCCTAAGAAAGATATTATTGCTCCTTTAGCTATTTGCAAGGAATATTTAATGTTCTTCATTCACCTTAAAAGAGGCTAGCTATTTTTAAATTTATCCTATAAAACATTTTTATTTTTACTATTTTGAAATTAAATTTATTAATTCTTTTATATTTAGTAAATTGCTCTCTGATTCATAAGCTCTTTTATTAATAAGGATGGATTTAGCTGTATTCACCATTGCAGGATAAGCCGCCCTGATTAAGTGATTCGCATAAATTACCATATTAATTCCATTATCTATTAATTCTTCTTCTCTAATGTGGGAATATGTTGAAGGAACAGCAACTAATTTTACTCGATTTTCTAATTTGCTATATTCTCTGCAAAATTCCTTTATCTCTTTAAAATCTTTTTCTTTGCTATGTATCATTATTGCATCAGCTCCAGCTTTCATATAAGCCTCTGCTCTTGCAATTGCATCTTCTAAACCCTTTTTTAATATTAAGCTTTCAATTCTTCCTATGATCATGAAATCTTCTGTTAATTGGGCTTTTTTTCCAGCTTTAATTTTAGCTGCAAAATCCTCTATTGTATCTTGTTCTTGGTTTACGTCTGTTCCAAATAAAGAGTTTCTTTTGTATCCGGTTTTGTCCTCTATAATCACTGCAGAAACACCAGTTCTTTCGAGAGTTTTTACCATTGGAACAAAATGATCTATATATCCTCCGTTATCGCCATCAACAATTATTGGTTTAGTTGTTATCTCTAAAACTTGGTTTATTGTTGATAATCTAGAAGTGAAATCCACATACCCTGTATCTGGTTTTCCTTTAGATAATGAGTCAGTTAAACTACTAATCCAAGAACCATCGAATTCTTTGAATGTATGGCCATCTTCAATTTTAACATTTTCTACTATATAACCTGTAAGACCATTATGTGCCTCTAAAATCCTTACTATATCTTTTGATTCTAATATTCTTCTTAATCTTTTCATTCTAATTTCAGGGGTATAACCTATTTCTCTAAGACTTTGGTTAATCTGGGTTGAAGAAATTCCTTGGGTATATGGCGGTTCTATAACTTGACCTCCCCATTCTTTCATAACATTAATCACCCTTTCTCTTTTTTCTCTTTGACTTCCTGTTTTCCAGTCATCTCCATGCACAATATAATCTGGCTTTAATTTTTTTAATATTGGGACATAATCATCTTCCTCTTGGGGAATGACTTCATCAACCCCTTTCACATTTTCTATTATTACTCTTCTTTGATCATAAGGTAAAAATGGGATTCTCTTATAATTTGCAATAGCTTTGTCTGTTAATAAGCCAACAACTACCTTTCCTAATTTCTTTGCTTCATTTATGATATTTATATGTCCAATATGAATTAAATCAACAGCCATCGGCACATAAACTATCTTTTCACTCAAACCATTGTTTTGTTTCATGGGCAACCCTCCTAATATCTGGAAAATAAGATAATTCTTTTTGTACTGTAAGATTAATTGCTCCAGAAACACCAATAACTAAAAGTTTCGCATTTTTCTCACTAGTATTTGAAAACATGTGTTTAATTAAAGGTTGAATGTACATTGAATCTCCAGGATATATTATTTCAATATACCTTTTATTATCTATTTCCCAATTAAATTGAGCACTTTCTTCTCCATAGTTATAGACATAAGAATGGAGTAAAATTTCAGATGGGTATTCCATATCTGGTCTTTTACTTAATGCCTCTATGTCAAATCCTTTCATTAAAGGCATTTTTGAAGTTCTGACTAATGGATTTATCTTATAAATGGGGTTAAATTTGTTTGGGTAAATATATTCTTTACTTTCATTTTTATGTTTAACAACTACTTCTTCTTCTGGTTTATATTCTGGAATCGTTAAATCACTTAACTCTATGTTCAATGCATTTGCAATTATTTTCATGTCATTAACAGGAATAGAATATTTATCATCAAACAATGCCTCTATTTTTGTAGAAAGAGAAAGCCCTTTTCCTTCTAATAAATCCTCTAAATTTGAAAAACTCATCCTTTCATTTTTCATATGTTGCTGAATTAATTGGCTAATTGCCTCATTATGATTTCTGTAATCAACAGTTGATTTTTCTATTCTTTCTTTGCCTAAAATATACAATTCTTTTTGAGCGCGTCTGGCATCTCCTCCAAAGGTGACTGCAATAATCAAAGCATCTTTACTTGAATTTCTGCTAGCGAAACTATGTGCATGAAATGGAGTTATATAATTTGAATCCCCTGTATTCATTTCTGAGGAATATTTTTTTCCATTAATCTCCCAATAAAAATTTACAGGGCCTATAAAAAAAGTTGTTTGATGTAAAAAATGGCCATTATTATATGCTATATCCGGGTTCTCAGGATTTGAATCATTAACAACTCTTAATTCTTTAATCCACTCTGGTTTAAATGGACTTAGCTTGGACATTGCCGTGTCTCTATATTTATAATAAGGGGTTTTAGAACCTGTTTTGTCCTTTCTATTAAAAATCCTGCTTGAGTTCTTTGATTCGTCTGCCCTCATAATTTTTATTCCATTTACACAATCATCTTTTAGCAAATACAAATCAGTTGAATCAATAGGATAAAAATTTCCCATTTTGCCAATTAGCATATAAGTGTCTTCAATATTGGCATTACCATTAATTATAGCATTAATTTTGTCTGGATTAATCTTTAATTCTTCTGCAGCTGATTCAGGTGTTCTTTTTAAGTCATTTAACTCACTCTTTATTCTAGCACCAATTATTTTTAGATACTCTTTATTTTCCATATTGTTTTCCTCAATTTTTCATAATCTAAATTGATTATAAAATTTTATATATAAAAACTTTTATATAGATTTTGTTTGCTTGATTTTTTCCAATATCCTATTTAGAGACTCTCTTGTAACCTTTCTTGGATTGTTATTCATTCTTTCTGGATTAAATCCTTCTTCTAAGATTATTCTAATATTGTTTATCCCTGCTTCACTTAAAGTCAAAGGTGCGTTAATACTTTGCATTAATTTTTTAATTCTTTTATATAAATCAATTACATCTAAAACTCCTAAATTCAAACATAAATCATCCAACTTTTTTCTTGCAAATTTATATCCTCTCTTTTCTAAACAATCTTCTTCATTTACATTATAATTATATAATAAAAATTCAGGCAATGTTAAGGCGCAGGCAAAGCCATGGTCTAAATTAAAATAAGTTGTCATGGGATAAGAAACTGAATGGGGTGCTGTTGTAGCTGTTTGGCTAAATGCTAAACCAGACTCTAAACTTGCTTTTGACATGTTAAATTTAGAATCAATATCATTAATGCGTTTGTAAGAGTAATCTAGATTTTCTAATATTAATTTAATAGCTTGAACAGCATGGGTATCTGATAATGGATTAGAATTAATACTCCAATAAGATTCTACGGCTTGAGATAATGCATCTAATCCAGAAGAAGCTGTTAATCTTATCGGCATAGTAAATGTTAATTCTGGATCAACTATGGCATGATCTGGGTAAAACAAATAATCTTTTATGCTTCCAAAAGACTTCTTTTTGTTCTTATGATAAATTGCGGCGAAAGGTGTAACCTCAGAACCTGTTCCAGAAGTAGTTGGGATTGCAATTAAGGGTCTTTTATTTTTTATTTTTTTATCATTTGAATAATCTAAAAGATTTTCCTCATTTCCAATCATGACAGAAATAATTTTTGCTGTATCTAAAACACTCCCCCCACCTAATCCTATAATTAAACTTGCATTATTTAGTCTTGCTGTTTTTAACGCTTCATTTACTTCTTCTAGTTTTGGAACTGGATTTACCCTATCATAAACAAAGACATTATAATTCTTCAAAAGATTTAATGTTCTTTCATACAATTTAGTTTTTTTAGTAAAATTCTTTCCAGTTATTAGAAATATACTTGCTAGATCATACTCTTTTACAATACTTTCTAGCTTCTCAAAAGATTTATTGCCAAAATGTATTTTAGTCGGCATGTAGTATATCATTTTATTGATTTCATAAAATTTTTAGTTATTTCTTCTGGATTAATATCAATTCTCTTAATATCTTCTTTGTTTCCTGGTTTAACTTTTGCTAATAAAAAATTTGGGCCATCTTCATTTAATAAATATTTTAAATTTTTTGCAAGCATATCATTTGTTAATACTTTTATCGCCCTTTCATACCCACAATTTAAAGCTACCTTTTCTAAATCGGTTTTATTAGAGGTTGTTGATTGTACGCCTGTAGAAGAGTAAGATTCATTATCCAAGCATATATGTAATAAATTTTTTGGTTTTTTGCTTCCAATTGTTGATAATATCCCTAAATGCATTAATAATGCACCGTCTCCATCTAAAACTATAACCTTATCTTTTTTTTCTAAAGCAGTACCGAAGGCAATTGCTCCAATGTGACCCATTGAACCAATTGTGTAAAAGTTTTTGCTTGAATCATCTATCTCATATAATTCTCTGGATATCATCGCTGTTGTTGAAAATCTTATCATTCCTTTTGTGTACTTACTTATTATCTTTATGGCATCATATCTTGACATTTCATAATCCGAACTTAATTTTCTTGAATAATCTTCTATTAATCCAGGGTTTAATAATAAAGCAATTGTATTTTTATCTTCTAGTTTTTGATCAGCCCATTCAATATCATCTAGAGATTCGAAAACTTTTGATTCTATATTTGCTAATTTTAGAAAATCCGGTGTTCTTTCTCCCATTAACCAATGTTCAGGAGCATCTTTTTTGTTTTCTGGATTACCCCTCCATCCTATCATTAATAAAGTCTTTATTTTATATAAATCATTTAATGAAGTTTGGGGATTAATTAAATTACCAATACCAGCGTTCTGCAATAAAACAACTGGTTTCTTTCCTGCTAAATATGATCCAGAGGCTATAGATAATGCCAATCCTTCGTTTGCTGCTGGTATATAATCATTTAATGATTCCAAGTAATTAAAAAATCCTCCAAAAGATGAATCAGCTACGCCTGTAAAAGGCCCGAATCCCTTCTTTTTTAATTTTAAGTATAATCCTTCAGGTTTCATTGTTTTAGTAAATATAGAAATCCTTAAAAAATAATCTATTTAGTTTTGTGTTATGGTGCAGTCAATAAAGAAGCTAAGAGAAATATGCCAAAAACCTGTAATTAATCTAAATCCATTTTATGCAAGAAAAGTTACCAGAAAGATTTCAATATATTTTACATGGGTTTTGATACACCTTAAGGCTAGCGGAAATACAATTTCTTTATCAATGCTAATTACAGGGATTATAGCATCTTTATTTTTTACCCTCGGGAACTATTCTGGTTACATAATTGCGGTTTTATTGTTGCAAATTTGGTATATCTTAGATCACGTAGACGGAGAATTAGCAAGATACTGGAAAAAAACAAGTGCAAAGGGAATTTTTATAGATAAATTAAATCATCATATTGTGCATCCATTAATATTCTTGTTTCTTGGAATTGGGTTATACAGACAACTTGATAATCCATTAATGTTAATCCTCGGGGGGTTTACAGCCTACTTTTTATTGTTGCAAGATTTAATTAATATTGATAAAAAAGATGCAATTTGTGCTTTTAATAATAAAGTGAATAAAAACATAAAAGAGAATATTTCTTTGAAAAATAGATTATTTAGAAAAGTTACAGAGTTAGTTTATAAGGTTCCCGGAATAATGAACATTGTTACTTTGGCAGCATTTTTTAATTTACTTTATTACGCATTTTTATTTTATGTAGCGACTTTTCCAATAATGATATTAATAAAATTAATTCACAATTTAAACATACCTGGCAATAAATTTAAATAACTTTCTTTTCAAACCTAAGGTCATGGAAATTTTGGATCTTGGTTGTGGAAGAAATAAACTTAAGGGGGCATTTGGGATAGATTTTGTTAGACTTCCAGGAGTAGATTTTGTTTGGGATTTGAATAAAGAACTTCCTAAAAAGTTCCATAATAAATATGATGTTGTTTATCATAATGGTGTTTTAGATCATCTTGGCAATCCATTATTATTTTTAGAAGGCTGTAAAAAATACTTAAAGAAAAATGGTAAAATGATTATTATTGTAGATAATGGGGATTATTGGAGATATCATCTGCATTTAGGAAATTATCACGCTGATTTATGGGAAAAAGATTTTCCAGATCATCCGGAAGTTCATCATAAGATGCAATTTCAGATGAAGCACATTGTCAAGATGCTTAAGTTATTGGGCTTTAAAATTGTTAAAGCTAAATATATTAGACTAACTGGAACTTGGAGAGATTATCATATTGATTATTTACTTCCTAGGTTTTTGGGATGTAATTTTATGTATATGGAAGCTAAGAAGACTTAATGCTTATAAAGCATACGATTTCCACTAGTCTTTGACTAGTGGGCGAAGCCAAACCAAAAACTATTTCTAATTAAAGATTAAAATAAAAGATAGGTAGTTTGATGCTATCTATCTTGTACACCTTGCTTAGCTAGAGCTATCTAATTCTTAAAAACCTTTCGGAGGATGCAAATGAGAAAAGAGATAAGAAAATATGCTCATGGACTAAGCAGTATATTCGTTCATATGAGCTTTAAGGTAAAATACTGCCATAAGGTCTTTGAGATTAAAGAGTTTAGGGAAGCATGCGAATCCTGCTTCAAAGAAGTTGCCGTCAAATACAGCGTAGAGATTTTTGTTATTGATCATGCACATGCTATACTTGACTTGGGCAAATACAGCGAGCCAGATATTAGAAAATGGCTAAAAGGCACTTCCGGCAAAAAATTACTGGAGAAATTTCCAGAAGTAAAAAGGAAGTATTTCTGGGGTTCTGGTTTATGGGGAAAGCAATATTATTGTTATTCCATCGGATCAGATATGAATGTGCTTAATAATTATGTAAAAAAGCAGAATTTCTTTTCGAGCATGCAGAACAAGGATCAAAAGATATTACTAGAGTATTAGCGAGTGACTTGAGCCGAAGGCTCAACATGCCACCATTCTGTGAATGGTGGTGTCACGAGCGTTTGACATATCTTTCTGACTACTAAAAAATAATTAAAACTTTTGTTTTCCAGTAAAAAATCCTTTCCAAAATCCTACTATTGTTATTATATCTTTTAATAACTTAAATAATGGAAGAATTATTATCTTTTTATCTTTAACAAATTTAAATGTATTTAGTGTATATTTTATTAAAATAAATAAAACAATAATAAATGAGATTATATTAATATAAGGAATTAGCAATGAAAAATATAATATTGTGGAAGTTAAAGGATTCCAATAATTATTTGGCAAACTTTTTATTCCATGCCTTCTAAAGTTAGCCCCTATTGCTTCTGCTAATGTTAACGCTTTATTTATTAATTGCTTTTTTAAAGAAAATTTATAAAAACCATGTAAATGTAATATATTTACTTTAGCTGTAATAAATTTATACCCTAATTTATCTAATTTCCATCTTAAATCAGTATCTTCTCCTGCAGTCCTGAATGTTTTAGTATCATATAATCTTGCTTCGAATAAAGCTTTTTTATCAAATAAAGTCGGTCTTCCTTCTCTTTGCTTATTTTTTAAGCTAGTTTCATAATCTTTTACTAAAACAGCCTTGTCCCAAAATGAGAATTTATCCCAGTATTCTTTAGGAATTACTAGTTTGCTTCCAACAAAGCAGTTTTTATTTTCATTATAAACCTTAATCATCTCATTTAACCAGGATTTACTTTCTAGAATACAGTCACACCATATAATGCATAATAAATCATGTTTGGATTGTTTAATGGCTTTATTTAATGATCTAGATAATCCTAAATTACTCTCATTTTTGATTAATTTCACTTTTTTATATTCGGAAATAACTTTTATACTATTGTCTTTTGAACAATCATCTATGACAATTATTTCTATTTTTCCTTTATACTTTTGTTCTTGAATGCTTTTTATAGTTTTAGCTATTGTATTCTGTGCATTATAGCTTGGGATAATAAATGAGACATTTTGCATAATTACACTTTTTAAAGAAGATTTATAAAACTTTTCAAGAATAAATAAATTATGATAGGATTAATTAAAAACGAATATGGATGGAAAAGGATACTGGAACAAGAAAAAGTTCCTTGGGAAAATATTAATCTAAATAAAAATATTAAGGGTTATTCTTTTTTAATATTGAATTCTAGAGATTTAGATGAAAATAAAATAAATAAAATAAAATCTTATCTCAGTAAAGGAGGTGCTATGTTAACAGATACTTTGTCATTTAAACAATTAGATAAGCATAGGAAAATATCAAAGGTTTATATCAAAAATATTTCTGGAAAAGATGTTTTATTTAGGAACATAAATAGTATAAATATAGAAAAAATAGGATATAAAATAAAAAATTCTAGTATTATTTATAAATCAAGATTTGGAAAAGGATTTGTAATTGTATTGCCGTTTGACTTAAACTTATTAATGCTGGACAAAAGATCTAAGAAATCATATTTATCGAGTAACCATACTTTATTAAAAGAAAATCTTTCTTTAGTCTCAAAAGGCGATTTAAGAAGATTAATAATAAACTGTTTTCATTATTTATATTTTATAAGAAATCTCCCATATATACACATTTGGTATTATCCTAAAAATTATGAAAGTGTATTTTCTTATAGAATTGACTTAGATATTTTTAATCAAAATGAAATAAATAATATAATTAAGATAATTAATAAATATAAAATAAGTTTTACATGGTTTTTAAGTGTCATAGATAATAAAAACCATCAAGATGGAATAAAAAACTTACATAATTTAAAACAGGATTTACAATCGCATTCTTATGAACATTTAGTTTACAATTCCTTTGATGAAAATTATAAAAATATATTGGAATCAAGTAATTTCATTTCTAAAATTTATAAAAAACCAATAGGATTTGCCGGCCCTTTTGGTTATTGGAATAAGAATCTTGGTATTGCTTTAGAAAAGTTGAATTATTTATATAGTTCTGAATTTTCTTTAAGCTATGATGATCTGCCTTTTTATCCGTATTTAGAAAAAAGTGAATCTAAAGTTCTTCAATTGCCAATATATCCGGCGTGTATAGGATTGATGATTCACAGACTTTACAGCAAAAAACAAATGAAGGATTATTTTGATTATTTGATAGAGATGCGATATAAAAAACAAATGCCTTTATTTTTATACGATCATCCAAATAATGGTGTTGGCAATTACCCGGATGTTCTTGATTATACCTTAAATAAAATAGAAAATCTAGATAATGTCTTAATTACAACTATGACAGATTTTGCCAAATTTTGGAGAAAGCGTGAAAAAATAAAATTTAAAATTAAAAATAATAAGATAATTACCAATAATATGTTTAATGATATTTATTTAAGAATTGTATTTCCCGGATATAAAGAAGTTAGAACTCCATTAAAGAATCAAAATATTAACATAAACAAATTAAGTATGAAACAAATGCCTTTCTTTTATGATAAAAAAATAAATAAATTAAAAATATTAAAATCTAAACTCACCTTTTCAATGTTTTATTTAAAAATCTTATTAAATGCCATAGCAAAAAAACTTATTTAGCCCTTTACCCATTCTTCTGCCTTATGATTTTTATACCATTCTATATATTCTTTTAAGCCAGAGTCTAGATCATAATCTGGATTAAAACCATATAATTTTTTTGCCTTGCTGTAATCACAATATAATCTATTAACCTCACCCGGCCTTGGAGAAACAAAGACAGGTTCAAGGTCCTTTCCCGCTAAATTTATTATTTTTTTAGCTAAGTTCAAAATAGAAATCTCTGAACCTGCTCCGAAATTTATTATTTTATCATTAGAATTATTTGAATGTTTGAGCACTAAATCGTAGGCTTTTACACCATCTTTTACATACATATAATCTCTTGTTTGTGAACCATCCCCAAAAATAATTGGCGGTTGGTTATTTAAAACTCTTTTAGTAAATATGGATATCGCCCCACCATAACCTGTGTCTTTTTGTTTAGGGCCATACATATTAAAACATCTTACAATATCTATTCCTAGATTATATGTGTGATTGTATGCTACTGCAAGTCTGTCAGCTGCTATTTTGCTTGCACCATATGGATGAGGGGATTCTAAAGGATGATTTTCATCCATTGGAACATATTTGGCCGGGCCATAAACCTCGCTTGTCGATGCAATTATAATTCTTTTAGCATCGTGAGTTTTAGCTGCCTCTAATACATTCAATGTTCCAAGTACGTTTGTTTCATATGTTTCAACAGGTTCTATTATTGATTTATCAACATGAATCTGTGCAGCTAAATGAAATACAACATCTACTCCCGGCATTAATTTATCAAGCAGATCTCTATTTCTTATATCCCCATTAACTAACTTAAAATTCTTTTTACCAAGTAATGCTCTAACATTATACAGATTAGAATTGCTGAAATTATCTAAACAAATAACCTTATTTTCTCCGTTCTCATCAACATATCTTTCGCATATATGGCTTCCGAGGAAACCCGCTCCACCCGTAATTAGAAACTTCATAAAACAAATTTATCCCAAGAAAGATATTTAAAGCTTTCTTATGCCAAATCGTTATAAGCTTCTTTTATTTTATTTGTAACAACTTCCCAAATAAACTTTTTTTTAATATGAATAGATAGTTCTTTATCTTTCTCTTTCTTATAAACCATTAACAATTTTCTTTCAATATCTTTATTATCAAAAGGATTTATGTATGATGCATAATCCTCAAAATATTCTCTAGCACTCCCACGAGATGTTACCAGAACATTTGCGCCTGCTAATCCGCCTTCTAAAACACTTAATCCAGGATTTTCCAACCAAGAAGGTAAAACAACTGCTTTTGCAGCAGCATATGCGGATGATAATAATGAACCATCATGGTCTATTTTATCTATGAAAATAATATTTTTCTTTACGAATTTTTTGCATAATTTGTAATATTCATTTCCTCCTTGATAAGAACTGCTTCCTATAATTAACAAAGGCAGTTTATGTCTGCTTGCAATTTTAATTAAAGTTAAAACATTTTTTCTAGGTTCTATCCTTCCTGTATAAAGCAAAAAATCTTCCATGCCATATTTTTTAACAAACTCTTTTTTATTTGCGTTATAAAACCTTTTGTCTACACCGTATGGCACTATCTTAAATTTATTATTTTTTAGCCTATAATTTTTCATTACAATATTTTTTTCAGCTTTAGAGTCTGTCAAAATAATGCTGGCCATTTTTAACATTTTGTAAGCATTGGTTGTTTTGTTTAATATATGAGTTCCATGCAATAAGGAATAACCGCTCAAGCTTAACTTTTGCTTTAAATTGATTCCTGCTCTCAATGCAAATCTTAATGAAGGCCAGGAATAAATTGGGGTAATTGCTACATTAATTTTTTTGTTATATGCAGCTTTAATTAAATCATAACAATTACTAGACAATCCAAAATTGTGTAAGATATTATAATCTTTTAATTTATCTTCCCATTGGTTAAATAATTTTGTTTTAATTCCATTTTTAGTTAAAAATTCTTTAGTTTTTAATAATAAAATCTCTCCTCCGCCTGGAGCTTGGAATGCACTATTATTACAGTTAAATAAAACTTTCATTTTGTTTTATCCATTCTATTGTCTTTTTTAAACCTTCATCTATACTTATTTTAGGTTGCCAGTTAAATAATTCTTGAGCTTTACTGTAATTGCAGTACAATCTGAAATCTTGTCCTTTACGTTCTGGACTAATAATCATTTTTGATTTACTATTACTATATCTTATTATCTTCTCAGCTATTTCCTTTACACTAACCTCTTTTCCAGTTCCAAAATTAACAGCTTCACCTAATGCTTTTTTATTAAATCCGAGGATTAATAAACCGTCTATAATATCATCAATATAAATAAAATCTTTTGTTTGTAAACCCCCCCCGTCTATTTCAATTTCTTCGTTTTTTAACGCCTTTGCAATAAATATGGAAATAACGTCTTTACTATGTCTTGGACCATAAATATTAAATGGCCTGGCTATTGCAACGGGCAAATTATAGGTTTTAAAATAAGAATAGCAATAAGCCTCACCAGCAACCTTGCTTGCAGAGTACGGGGTTGTTGGCATAAATTTTTCATTTTCGCTTACAGCATAGTTTCTAGAACCATAAACAACGGCCGAAGAGATAAAAACTAATCTTTTTAAATCATTCTCTATTGATAATCTACTAGCTTCTAGAACATTTAAAGTGCTTCCTAAATTTATTTGATTTACTCTAATCGGATTTTGTATGGAATTTGGTATATAACTATCTACCGCTAAATGGAAGATGATTTGTGGGTTGCTTTTAAAAATAGCTTCTGTTGATTCTTTACCAGATAAATCACCAACCAAGATTTTTTTTAATTTATCCTTGACATTTTTTATTTTCTTTAAATTTTCGTTATGGACATATACAAAAACATGTGCTCCATAATCAATTAATCTTTCAGTTAAATGACTTCCAATAAACCCATCTGCACCAGTTACTAATGCCCTTTTTCCATCATAAAAATCTTTTAAACTATTTTCCATTTTAAAATTTATTAATTATATCTAAGGTTTTTATTGCAGTATCACCATTACCGTAAGGATTATTCCAATTTCTCTCCTTATCAAACATTTTATCTACACATTTTAAAACTGTTTCTGGATCAACACCAGCTAATAAGTTACTTCCAACTTCCAATGTTTCTGGCCTTTCTGTATTATCTCTTATAGTAACACAAGGAACTTTTAATATGCATGTTTCTTCTTGTATTCCACCTGAATCTGTAATCATCACCTTTGTATTTGCTTCTAATTGTAAAAATTCCAAAAAGCTTATTGGTTCTAAAACTTTAATTCCAAAAGGAACTTTTAAGTTAAATTCATTAATCATCTTTTTAGTCCTTGGATGCATTGGGTAAATTATTGGAAGTTTATATTTATTGTAAATTAATTCCAAACTTTTTAATATATTATTTAATCTTTCTTTATCATCTGTATTTTCAGCTCTATGTGCTGTTAATAAAAAGTATTTTTGTTTTTCTACATTTAATTTAGAAAACATGTCTAAACTTTCATCTGCTAATTTAATATTTTGATAAACAGAATCTACAATAGTATTTCCTACAACATAAATTCTTGATTCTTCCACACCTTCTTCAACTAAATTTTGTTTAGATTTTTCAGTAGGTGTAAAATGATAATCTGATAAATGCCCTGTTCCAATTCTATTCGTTTCTTCTAGCATTCTTGTATCATGACTTCTTAAACCCGCTTCTAAATGTGAGATTATTAAGTTTGCCTTTGCAGATGCCAAAGCTCCGGCGAAAGCAGAGGTAGTATCTGCTAAAATTATCATATTGTCCGGATGTTCTTCTTTTAATATAGGGATAGCTCTTTTAGTTATAAAACCAACGTGTTTTCTATAAGATTCGTAACCACAATTTAAATTATATTTTGGTTGAGGTAATCTTAATTCATCAAAAAATAATTTATCCAGCTCGTGGGAGTAATGCTGATTAGTATGAATAACAAAATAATCAGCTTTTCTTCTTTCTAACTCTCTAATTACAGGGCATAGTTTAATTATTTCAGGTCTTGTTCCAAGAATTAATCCAATTTTCATAATATTTTCGTATTAAAAACTTATATAAATCTTATTATTACTTTTGAATTATGAACATCTTCTATAAAATAGCAAGAATCCCATATCATTTAGTTAAAAAGACATATAAAAATTTTAATTTAGTTATTCGAAAATTATTTTTTAAACTTGATAAAAATTATTTAAGAAAGAAATTTTTACAATTAGGATTACAAGAGGGGATGAATGTTTATGTTCATTCTTCATTAAGCAAGTTTGGTTACATTGAAAATGGTGCTGACGCATTAAATCAAGTTTTACAAGATATCATTCAAAATGGTACAATAATGATGCCTACATTTACCCATTATAAAGAAAAATTTAATTTAAATGAATCTTGTTGGACAGGGAAGGTGGCAGAAACTTTTAGAATGCAGGATAGTGTAAAAAGAAGTATCCATGTCACACATTCTGTTGCAATTAAAGGTAAATTATCTAATTCTCTAGTAAAAAGCCATATTAAAAGCAAAAGGCCGTTTGATAATAATTCTCCTTATGCAAAATTTGCTAAACTTGATTCTTATATCTTAATGCTTGGAACAGAAAATAATAGCATGATTCATTATGTTCAGGATAAAATTAATTTTCCTAATTTGTTTTTGAAAGAAGATTATGAATATAAATTTGAAAATAAAACATTAAAAACGAGATTACATCATCCTAAGGGTTCAATAACTTATATTTGTAATGGGAAGCAATGTACAGACGTTGAGTTTTTAGTTGAAATGTATTTAAATGAAAATTTTCACGAACATGGTGTAATGAAGACAATTAAAATTGGAAATGCTGTTTGTCACCTAATTAAAACTAAAGATTTTGTAGAAATTGCTACTAATTATTTAAAAGAGAATATAAAAAGATATAAAAATGAGTATAATTTAATATTAAACAATGGAAGCAGTTAAATTTTCAGAATTAGAAGTTGGGATGAAAGGAGAGTATTCTAAAAAGATAACTCAAGATGATTTAGACAAATTTATTTCAATATGCAATGATATTAATCCTATACATGTTGATTCCGAGTTTGCTAAAAATGCTAAATTCAAAGATAAAATTGTTCATGGAATTTTGGTTAGTAGTTTAATCTCAACTGTTGTTGGAACTAAAATGCCTGGTCCAGGTTCTGTTTGGTTAGATCAAAGCTTAAAGTTTCTATTGCCAGTTCATGTTAACGATACTATAACCTCTACTAGTGAAATATTAGTTAAAATCCCGGAAAGACAGCAAGTTATTGTAAGAACTACATGTGTAAATCAAAATAATGAAGTTGTTATTGAAGGAACAGGGTTACATAAAATTCTAGAAAAATGAAAATATTAATTATTGGCGGATCTCAATTTATAGGACCTTTAATCCTTGATAAACTAGTTAAAAAAAATCATGATATTATTGTTTTTAATAGAGGAAAAACTAAATCACAATATGATAATGTAAAATTTATTAAAGGTGATAGGAGGAATGGTTTTAATATTAAAGATAAATTTGATGTTGTAATCGATACTTGTGCATATAAAGGAGAATATACCAAAAAAGCTATTGATGAACTGAATTTTGATTTTTATGTTCATGTTAGTACTGCAGCTTGTTATAAAAAAACTACAAAATTTCCTTTAACAGAAGAATCTGAATTAGGAGATTGGCCGTTATGGAACCTTATTTGGCTCGATTATAATAAAGGAAAGGTTGATTGTGAAAAAGTTTTACAAAAAAGTGATATTAAGTATGCTATTATACGTCCTGTTTATATTCTAGGAAAAGGAAATAATGTTGATCGGGAGAATTTTATTTATTCTAGCATTAAAAATCAAAAACCTTTAATTATCCCAGGAAATGGTGAAGCAAAAGTTCAATTTGTCTTTGCAGAGGATGTTGTTGATTCTATTGTTTTATTGGCTGAAAAAAAATTAGAAGGGACTTTTAATTGTTGCAATGATGATATTATTACTTTAAAGAATTTAGTTGAAGAAATGGGAAAAATTGTTGGAATAAATCCAATAATAAGGTTTAATCCAAAAACAGACGGAGAAAAACAAGATTTACAAGAATTTCCTTTTGCTAATGAAACCTTTTATTGCACTAATGATAAATTAAAAAAATTAGGAATTAAATTTACTTCTTTATTAAAAGGGTTAAAGAAGGATTATGAAGAATATTATAAGAAAATAATTTAAATATATTTATAAGATAATTATTTTCTATCAATATTTAACCAAGGATGAAATTCAGGTAAATTTTCAGTAAACTCGTAACCATAAGTTGTTTCATTCCCTTCTTTTTTAATAACCTTAAATCCACGTTTAATATATAATGGCTTCATTCTCCAGTTACTTTCTATTTCTCTTAAAATCCCCCTAATTGTTTTAGCTTTTCTTTCTACAGCATAATACATTATTGCAATTAATAGAGCACTTCCTATACCTCTCCCCATTGTTCTGCAGGATACAGTTAAATCCATAATTTCCCAATCCTTGGTTCTAGTATCAACAATACATTCCGCAATTAATCCATAATCTCCAAATTTATCTGTTAATTCAGAAACATAAATCTCGATTTCGCCATTATCATATTGTTTTTTTAATTTCTCAAGTTCGTATCTATTTCCTGTGGTGTTCATTTCATTAGTTCTATTAAATAATTGAACTACCCTTTCCCAGTCTTTTTCTTCTACAGGCCTTATTGTCATATTAATATTACAACCTTTCAAGAATTCTTTGTAATCTCCTTTGTGGTTTTTCTCGGCCTCTTCTCTATTTCTTTGTTCTTTTAATATTTTTACTCGTTCTTTATCTTCTTCAGTTTCATTCTCCAATTTAAATTCATGTAAGTTTAAAATATCTAAAGGATCTCCTAATTCAATTGCTTTTATTTCAGGTAATTGAGAAAGAACCTCTGCTCTTTGAAATGCATCATCATCCACAAAACAAACTTCATTAGGAAGAACGTTGTATTTTTTAATTAATTTTTTTATATTGTCTGATTTCAATCCCCAGTTAACTTCAGCAGAATCAAAAAATTTCTTAATTTCAAATTTTTCTAACATAACTTCAACATCTTCATAATAATTTTTAGAACAAATGGTATTTTTAATATTTCTTTTGCTTAATTCCTTTAATGCTTCTTTTGTTCCTGGTTTTAATTTAATATTGTTTTTATCTTGATAATAAACAGTTCCATTCCATAATGTATTATCCAAATCCCAGATAACTAGTTTTATTTTTGGCATATTTCAACACAATAGAAAAATTAACTGCATTCTTTTAAACCTTTTGGTAATGAATTGTGTTCTAGGGCTTTTATTCCTGGCAATATCTTTCCCGATAAAAATTCCAAGCTAGCTCCTCCACCAGTTGAAATATAAGTAAATTTATTTTCTAATTTTAGTTTTTCAACAGCATAACTCGTATCTCCTCCGAGAATGATTTTTTTGCAGTTTAAATTTGAAATAAATCTTATAATTTCATTTGATCCTCTAGAAAATTCTTCTTTTTCAAATAAGCCTAAAGGACCATTCCACAAAATCGTCTTTGCATTTTTTAGTTCTTCTTTATAATTTGAAATAGCCCCTTTTCCTATATCAAGAGCAATATTATTTTCTTTAATAAAATCTTTTGGATAAATTATTTTATTATTAACTATTTTCTCTTCAAAAATAGAACTACTTCCTAAAAGAACTTTATCAACTTTAGAAATCATATTATCTAATATCTCTGATCTTTCTGAAAATTTTTTACCTCCAAGAATTAAGATAAAAGGATGCTCTGGATTTTCAAATAAACCTTTTAACATATTAACTTCTTTTTCAAACAATAATCCAGGGAAACTTGGAATGAATTTTGTTATTGCACAAACAGAAGCCTGCTCTCTATGTGAAACTGAAAAAGCGTCATTAATGTAAATTTCGCCATATGAAGCCAATTCTTCAGCAAAATCATAATTGTTTTCAATTTCTTCTTTATGGAATCTTAAATTTTCCAGCAAAACAATTTTATCATTCGGAATTTTTATGTTAATACAATCATCTAATTTTTTAACATTTATTTTTAAATATTCAGAAAGTCTTTTGGCTAAATTATCATGGTTAAGTGATTTTTCCTTGCTTGTTGGCCGCCCAATGTGATTTAGAATTATTATTTGTTTGGCATTTTCTTGCAATAAATATTTAATTGTCGATAATCCTTCTAATATTCTTTTATCATTTGTTATATTTCCATCCTCATCAATAGGAACATCCATTCCGACTCTTAAAACAACTCTTTTTTCACTAAAATCAAAATCTTCTAGGACATTAAATTCCATACAAATTCTTTATTAAAAACTTATTTAAAACTTCTTCTTTCAATAATATCATGAAAATTGGTTTTTTAATAAATTACTTTTATCCAATGAAAGGCGGAGCAGAAAATAACTGCTTTTATCTAGCTAAAGAGCTGGCAAAAAAACATGAGGTTCATGTTTTCACTTCATTATTGCCTAGAACAAAAAAAAATGAAACTTTAGATAATATTCATATTCATAGATATAAAACAAAATTCCGTTATAAATATTATTTAAGTTTTACACCAGGACTTTTGAATGCAATCTTAAAAGAAGATTTAGATATGTTGCATCTTCATAGTTTTGGATTTTTATATCATGATTTAATTATGTTGTTGAAAAGTTTTACTGGCAATACCAAGTTAATTAATACACCCCATGGACCATTTATGGCCTTAAAAAATTATAACTTAATTGAAATGTTATTCAAATTTTTCATTTCTGTATTTGAAAGAATCATAAATAATAAATACGACGCGGTAATCCAGGTTAATCCCGATCAAGAAAAATGGTTAACAGATTATGGAATTTCAAAGGAAAAGATATTTTTCTTGCCGAATGGAATCAATAAAGATAGTTTTGAAAAAATTGATAATAAAGATTTTATAAAAAAATATAATCTAAAAAATAAATTTGTTGTTTCTTACCTTGGAAGAATACAAAAATACAAAGGCTTAGAACAAGTTATTAAAGTTTTACCAAGATTAAATAAGAATGTTGTTTTTTTAGTTATGGGAAAAGATTCTGGGGATTTATCAAGATTAAAAACGTTATCAAATAATCTGAAAATTCGAGAAAGAATAATTTTTACAAGTGAATTAAGTGATGACGATGTTATAAAAGGATTAAGTGTTTCTAAAATCTTTATTCTTTCAAGCGAATGGGAAGCTTTTGGAATTTCCATTTTGCAGGCAATGGCACAAGGAAATGCTATAATCTCAACAAGAACAGAAGGTGGAAGATTTTTAATAAAAGAAAATGAAAATGGATTCTTATTTGATTACAATAACCTAGATGAATTAAAATCAAAATTAAATTTATTGATTAAAAATAAAAATTCTTTAAATAAAATAGGCAAAAATAATATTAAAAAAGCCAAGAAATTTTTATGGAATAATATCTCGGAAAATTTAGAAAAAGTTTATAAATCTTTACTTGCTCGTTAATAAGATGAATAGAGAATACTTAAGCAGAATGACGAAATTTGGTCATATGAGGAATGAGGTTTTTGATTTAGTAAAAGAATACCAGTCAAATAATGTTGGTCTGAGGTATGACTCTTCTTTGGATTCTATTCTTTATGGGGACAAAAGATTAATAGAATTTGAACTTGGAATGATTGCTGGAATAAAAATCCACGATACTTCCAAAATAAGCAAAGATATTTCTTCACGTTTAGTAGAAATTGGTTTTTGTATTGTGAATTAAATAGTTATTTAAAACTTTTTTTCCTGGTTAAATTATAAAAATCGCATTTGTCTGCCCATACTATAATCCTGCAATAGATGGGCCAAAGCAAGCAATAAAAGAGCTAGCGAGTAGATTAATAAAAGATGGACATGAAATTCATATTTAAGAATCTAATAGCATTTTAAAAAGATACAATTATTGACACTTTTTTAAACAATAGAAAAGCTTGACCAAAACAAGTAATTAAAGAAATAGGCAACCGGGGTAGTAATTTATTTAACAAAGCTGATTAATCCGCAAAATTCGAAAAGTTTATATAGTAACTTATAGTTTCTATATAGTAACCTTATGTTACCATGATAACCTTAACTCAAAAAGAACGAGAAACTATGCTAATTTTGTTCAAAGATTATACTACTTCTTACAATGCAAATTCTATAAGTAAAGTTCTCAATATAAGCCATGTTGGAGCTCAGAAGATATTTAAGAGACTTATTCAGGAAAATCTAGTTGTAAATAAAACCATTGGTAAATCAATAATCTACAAATTAGATTTTAATGATGATTATGCAAGTCAGCTGGTCACTTTTCTACTTGCAGATGAAGCAAATAAGTTCAAACGCTGGAAAGAGGAATTTAAAGAACTCTTTAAGAGAAATAGAATAGTAATCCTCTTCGGTTCAATGATTAAAGATTATGCTCATGCTCGCGACATTGATGTTATGATAGTGATGAACAATAAAGATATTAAAGAAGTAAGTATTATTCTTAATAAGAAAGAGAAGATACTGCCTAAAAGACTTCATGTTATTAAACTAACTCACCACGACTTATTCGGAAATCTTAAAAAGAAGGATAAAGCAGTTATTGATATTATAAAAAATGCAATTATTCTGTATGGGCAAGATGAATATGTTGGGTTAATGAAAGATGTCACAAGCCTCTAAACATGTTGAATGGTGTTTGAATAAAGCAAAGAAAGAAATTGAAGAATGCAAAAAGTTAGGTAAAAGACCAAAACATAGGGGACTATTGAAAGCAAATCCAAACATTGATGAAGCTAAGAAACATCTTGCTAAAGCAGAGCATAACCTAGATGGGATTAGCCGATTTAGAGAGATTGGATTTTCTGATTGGTCTATGTCAGCCGGATTTTATTGCATTTATCATTGTTTTCTCGCTATTGCTGCTAAATTTGGATATGAATCCGCAAATCAAACATGTACCATTGCTTTAATGAGATTCCTAAAAGAAGATAAAAAAATTCAGCTCGATGAGAAATTCATTGAATTATTGGAATATGAAGGAATAGAAGATATTAAGGATAACAGCGTTATTGACTTAAGAGAAGATTATACTTACGGTGTAAAAATTTCAGTAAAAGATGAAGCAAAAATCAATGAATTGGAAGAGACTTGCAAAGAACTTATTGACATAACCAAAGAAATAATTTTCAGATAAATACTTTCATATTCAGAATAAAAAGATTTTGGAATGCCAGGTTTGATTTTTAAAAAGCTATTTAAAACTTCTTTAATGATTATATCAAATGAAAATCGCATTTGTCTGCCCATATTATGATCCTGCAATAGATGGGCCAAAACAAGTAATCAAAGAATTATCTTCTAGATTAATAAAAGATGGAAATGAAGTTCATGTTTATACTTCAGATTCTGATAAATACAAAAGAATTCAATTAAAAGAAGAGCTTATTGATAATATTCATATTCATAGATGTTATTCATGGTTTAAGGTTGCTAATTTTGCTACATTCTGGCCAAGTGTTTTTTTTAAATTACTAAAAGAAGATTTTGACATAATTCATTCTCATGTTTATGGTCATGCTCATGTTTTCTTTGCAAGTCTTGCAGCTAAAATTAAAAATGTTAAATTAATTCACACAACTCATTGCCCTTGGACTCAAGCCTATAGATCATCTATTGGAAATTTGTTATTAAAGCTGACTTATTCAACCTTTAGCAAATATGCGGTTAATTTAAGCAATAAAGTTATTGCAATCACACCATGGGAATTAGAATTTTTAAAAAAATTAAATATTAAAAATGTTATAGTAATCCAAAATGGGGTGGATAATATTTTCTTTAAAAAAATTAAAAATAATTCTTTTAAAAGAAAAAATAATATTAAAGGAAAACTAATTTTGTTCTTTGGCAGATTAAATGTTACAAAAGGACCAGATAAATTTGTTTTAGCTGCAAAAGAAATTTTAAAATTAAGAAAAGACATTTATTTTATTTTAGTTGGCCCTGATGAAGGCATGAAAGATAAATTAATTGGAATGATTAGTAATGATAAAAATATTTTACTTCTAAATCCTATTTATGATAGAAAGAAAATTGCGGAAATGTACCAAGCAGCTGATGTGTTTGTTTTGCCTAGTTTTAGAGAAGGTTTGCCATTGACTTTATTTGAATCGTTAGCATCCGGTTTGCCAATAATAGCTTCTCCTGTAAATGGTGTTAAATATGAAATGTCTAGGAGAAATGGAATCTTTGTTGATTATGGTAATATAGAAGGCTTAAAAGAGGCTATATTAAAAATACTTGATAATCCTAAATTGGCTAAGAAATATGCTTTAAACAATAAAAAAACAGCTTTAAAATACAACTGGGACTTAATTTATTCTAAAACTCTAAATTTATATAATGGGGTTTTAGCTACTAATAAATAATTAAACTTATTCAGAAGCATGATTTACTTTAACATCTTTAAAACCCATTCCTGTTTCTTCGATTATTTTATTTTTTATTGCAACTCTTTCACGATTTAAATTTCTTATTAAAATAGGGCATAAATAAAAGGACTTACACTAGAACTTTGACTGAAAATTATTAATGTGCCAACTAAAATTAATAAAACTATAATTGGAACTAACCACCAAGCTTTCCTTTCTTTTAAGAACATCCAAAGCTCTCCAAGCAGAGATCTATTTTCAGCCATAATTTCTTAGAAATTTAACCGTTTATTAGTTTTTCGTTTTTTAAATTTTCTAATATAATCTCTGCTGCATATTCATTGCCTATAGGTGTTAAATGTACATCATACTTGTAATACAATTTATATTTATCCTCATAATCTCTGAAATTTTCTTGCAAATCGATGAAATGAAAATCACATTTTTTACTTAATTCTTTTAACATCTCTAAGATTTTATTAACATCATAATCTTCTTCATTAAGATTTAATTTTTTTAATATTGCATTAAAATCTTCTGGAAAAATATGAACCCTGGCAGGAATATTTACAACAACTAAAGAAATGTTCTTTTGTTTTAATGAATTTGAGATTTCACAATATATCTTGTCGTTTAATTCTTTATAACCTTGATATTCTTTAGAGTAAACCTTTTTTGTTATTGGGATTTCATATGTTGTTATTTTATATTTCTTATAAACATCATTTTTACCTAAATCATAAATCTTGAACAATAATGGCTTGAACAAAAAATATGCGTGAGATTTGTAACTAAAAAATAAATCTATTTTCTTCAAGGACTAATATTCTCTTTCATTTAAAGATTCAATTTTAGGCACAGGAATATTTGTTAATTTTAACGAATTATTTTCTATTCTAAATAATGGTTTGGGATAATCTTGCATCTTATCATTTCCAGTATCTCCAAAATCATTTGCATAAAATCCAATTATTACTAAATCTGGATTATAATCTAAAACAGTTTTATTTAATAATAAATAATAATGATCTGTAGAATACCCACTTACTCCAAAATTTAAAACCTCAAAATCATCTAGCTTATTTTGCAATATATTGCTTATCCTTTGTTCCTCATCTACACCATGCCCCCAAATATAAGAATCTCCTAGAAAAGCTATTCTTTTTTTTTAACCTTTTCAATTTCGACATCATTACTCATTCTTATGCCTTGAGCATTATTTTTTATGTTTGTATTATACTCGCTTGAAAAAAATATCCCCCCCATAATTTGGTTTTAATTTCCAACCAAGGGTTTCATCATATTCGGCAAAAGTATCTCTTTCATGCGTTGGGATAAAAGTCGGATTTAATGGTTGTGGATAAAAAATTCTTAAGAATATTTCAAGCAATGCTATAAACAAGATTATTGTTATAAATAATAAGGCTAAATTAATTATTACTCTTTTTACTTTAATCTTTAGCATATTTTTCACTATTCCAAATATCCTTAGGATTATCCTCTCTTTTTATTAAAAATTTATCTATGACTAAATAATCTATTCCAGTTCCCATCATGCATTTATATGCATCATAAGGACTGCAAACTATTGGTTCTCCCCTAATGTTGAATGAAGTATTTATTAATATTGGGATTTTAGATAATTTTCCAAATTTTTTAATTAAATCATAGTAAAGTGGATTTTGAAATCTTCTTACAGTTTGCAATCTTCCACTGCCATCAACATGCGTTACTGCCGGAATTTTTTTCTGCCACTTTTTTCTAATAGGATAAACCATCAACATAAAATCAGTTGCTTCCGAGATTGGTTTATCACATTCAAAATATTTTGATGCATTTTCTATACAAACTACTGGTGCAAAAGGTCTGAATTTTTCTCTATGTTTTACTTTAACATTTAAGATTTCTTTCATTTTTGGATTACACGGATTTGATAATATACTCCTAGACCCTAAAGCTCTTGGGCCCCATTCCATCCTTCCTTGAAACCATCCGATAACATTATTATTGTAAATTAATTTAGATACTTTATCGAGTAATTCTTTATTGTCATTAAATTCACTATATTTTATATTATTTTTATCTAAAAACTCTTTTATTTCTTCTTTAGAATAATCGGGGCCAAGATAAGCATGATCTAATATATAATTTCTTTTTTTCCCTAATATTGAGTGATAAATATAAGATGCTACGCCTATACTTGTTCCTCCATCTCCTGGATCTGGGTGAATCCAAACTCTATTAAATTTTGTAGTTCTGAGAATTTTTCCATTATATACACTGTTTAATGCTACCCCCCCCGATAAAACCAAATTTTCATATTTTGTAATTTTATAAACATTGTTTAATATCCTAATTAAAACTTCTTCTAAAACTAATTGTAAAGCAGCTGCAATATCTTTATGCCTTTGAGTAATTTCAGATTCTGGTTTTCTAATCTCTCCATCTAATAATTTACATAATTTTTTTGAGGGCATTCTATCTGCAAAATGATAAATGAAATAATTCATATCTAGTCTATAACTGCCGTCTTCTTTAACATCAATTACTTTTTTTAATTTTTTATAATAAGAATTAGTTTTTTTGTTCATATTACCATATGCACTTAAGCCCATAATTTTATATTCAGAATTATTTACGGTGAATCCTAAATAAGCTGTAATTGTTGAATATAGCAATCCAAGAGAATTTGGAAATTTTATCTCCTTGATTAATTTAATTTTATTTTCATTTCCAACACCATAAGCTGTGGTCGTCCATTCTCCTACCCCATCCACTGTTAATATTGCAGCTTTTTTAAAAGGGCTAACTAAAAATGAGCTTGCAGCATGTGCTAAATGATGTTCTATGAATAAAATATCTTTTTTGTATTTTAATTTTTTTCTTATTTCTCTTACAACTCTTAATTTTTCATTAACCCATGACGGCAAAGAGCTTATAAAAGTCTTAAAACTTAAAGGAAACATCTCTAAATGTTGTGATAAAACTCTTTCAAATTTTAAAAAAGGTTTTTCATAAAATCCAACATAATCAATATCATTTATTGTAATATTTTGGCTTTTTAAACAGTAATTTATTGCATTTATGGGAAAACTTGTATCGTGTTTTTTTCTAGTAAACCTTTCTTCTTGAGTAGCAGCTATTATAATGCCGTCTTTTAACAACGCAGCAGAAGCGTCGTGATAATAACATGAAATTCCTAAGATATAATGCATTTTATCTCCTAAAACTGTCTATAGTATTCTTTTAGTTTCTTTTTACTTAAATTTAAGTCATTCCAATAACTTTTTTTCCCTGAAATTTTAGTATCTAAAAAACGTTTTTTCTTTATTCTTGCAAAAAAAGCAGTTATTCCAACCCCGATAATATAAACTATTGTAAGCAAAACAGAGTTAATTATTATGCTTATATTATCTCCGAAGTTCTTCATTCCTATTTTAAATCCAGTAAAAAATTCTTTTATTGTCATTTTAGTTTTCTCTTTAAAATTACTCCCATTAAAACTATGATCAATGTCATTATCATAACTATTAAATAACTTATATTAGAATCTTTTAAATTTATTATGAAAAATAAAATTGTTGTGAATAATAAATAGCTAAATACATATCCTGCTTTCTGTCCAAATCCCTCTAAAAACTTATTCTCTTCAAATCTCATGTTTTTTAACAAAATAAATAACTTAAAAAGGCTTTTTATCCAGAAGCATAATTAACTTTAATATCTTTAAATCCACTTCCAGTTTCTTCAATAATTTTATTTTTTATTGCAACTCTTTCTCTGTTTAAGTTTCTTATTTCAATAGCTCTTCTTCCAACTTCCTCCAATCCAAGCTCGTTTTCCCCGCCTTTTCTAATATCAGCTTCTAAATCCCAAATTTTAGAATTTACTTTATATAGCTCTTGCAACCATTCATCTTTTACTTTAATACCTTTACTTTTAAACTCTTGAATTGCGAGGTTAAAAGCATTTAACTCTTTTTTTAAATGCTCTTCATTAATTCTTTCGATTTTTAATTTTAATATGCTTAATCTATCCAAAACTTCCGACAACGGCATTTCCATAAATTTAGTTAATAAGAAATGTATATAAGCTTTTTTAATTAAATATCTTTATGATTTCAATAATAATAACTTCATTTAATGAACCTCATTTAGAAAGGGCAATAAATTCAATTTTAAATCAAAAAATTAATTACAAACATGAAATAATTATTGCTGCTCCTGATAAAGAAGCTGAAAAATTAACTAAAAAATATAAAATAAAATATTTTAAGGATCCTGAAAAAGGAAAATCTTATGCTTTAAACTTATTACTAAAAAAAGTTAAATCAGAAATTTTAATTTTAACAGACGGTGATGTTTATCTTGGCAATAATTCGATAAATGAAATTCTAGAATTGTTTAAAGATCCATTAATGGGGGTTGCAACTGGAAGACCAATGCCGGAAGAAACTAGAGAAAATAAATATGGTTATTTTGCAAATTTACTTTTTTATGGTGCACATAAAATAAGAAAAAAATTATTTAATGAAAAAAAATTTTTAGAATGTTCGGGGTATTTATTCGCATTTAGAAATAATGTTATTAAAAATTTTCCTTCAGATGTTGCAGAAGATACTATAATTCCTTATTTATTCTGGAAAGAAGGTTATAAAGTTGGTTATGCTGAAAAAGCTTTAGTTTATGTAAAAAATCCAGATAATATCAAAGACTGGATTAAGCAAAAAAAGAGAACAGCAAAAGGACATGAGACTTTAAAAAAATATTATTCAAACTTTCCAAGAGTTAAGTCATTTTTGAACGAAATTAAGTACGGGTTATTCTGGGCCTTAAGTTATCCGTTAACAGTTAGAGAAATGTTCTGGACTATTCAATTATTTTTTGTTAGAATTTATATGTGGATAACAACGTTAATAGAATCTAAATTATTAAAAAAAGATTATAAAGATGCCTGGGAAAAAGTACAATCAACAAAATAACAATGTTTTTAAATTTATTAATTACTTAATTCTAAATGGAAAAAGAGAAATTAAAGTTATTCTTAAAAGAAAATCTTCCCATCATATTAATCTTACTTTTTGGTTTTATTGTAAGGATTTATTATCTAATTTTAACAAAAAACCAAGCTGAATGGTATGATTCGGGAGAATATTTATCGACTGGATTGCACTGGTTTTTTAATATTCCTTATGATATTAATCCCCAAAGACCAATTTTATTTCCTTTGATGGAAGGTATTTTATTAAATTTTGGGGCAAGTGAAACTTTATTAAAAATAATTTTAGAATTAATTCCATCAACATTATTAATCTTAATTTCTTATTTAATTGTTAAAGAAATGTATAATAAAAGATTAGCTTTACTTGTCGCTTTATTTACAAGTGTTTTTTGGTTAATTTTATTTAATACAGTAAGATTACATGCCGATATTCCATTATTGTTTTTTGGGTATTTAGCAATATTATTTTTCTGGAGGGGTTATGTAAAGAAAGAAAAAAATTATTATATCTGGTTAACTGGGATTTTTATCGCTTTAGCTTTTTTAACAAAATTAACCGGTGCTTTATTTGGAATAATTATCTTTGTATTTCTCTTGTTCGTAGATAAAATAAAGTTTTTAAGGAATAAACATTTATGGATATCTTTAGTTTTAATGCTTTTAGTAATTCTTCCTTATCTAATATGGCAGAATAATACTTATAACAATCCTTTAGCATTTTTTGCAGGCAGTCATGTTACTAGAGACCCTGGAGGAATTTTATCTTATAAACCAATAGGATGGCATGTGCTTAATTTCTTGCCATGGATGTTACACACCCCGTATTTTATATTGTTTATAATTGGGATATTAACTTTATATACATTAATATTAAGTTTTGATTTAATCTTGAAAAATAAATCTCAAGAGAATTATAATGATTTATTTATTTTTTTATGGGTTTTTCTTACTTTAGTTTATTTTATATTTTTAGAAAGAGATGCTGAAGATAGATGGTTGTTACCAATTACTTTGCCATTATTGATTTTAGCTGGCAAAGGATTATATTTTATCTATGATATAATTAAAAAATATCAAAAGCATGTTGCTATTGCAGTTTTTGTTATATTAATTTTAATTGGAGGATATTTCCAACTATCTAGGGCAAGTGAAATAATAAATGCAAAAAAAGATTCTTATCAAGAAGTTAAAGAAGCTTCATTATGGATCAAAGAAAATTCTAATCCAGAAGATATTATTTTTAGTAAATCAAGCACGCAAATGACTTATTATGCTAGAAGGCAAGTTCTTGGTTTTGGAGGCAATGAAACAGAATTTAAGGGGGAAATTAAGAAATACAAGCCAAAATATATTGTTTTTTCAGTATTCGAGCCTCATGGAGCAACCTTAGAGTATCCGGAAAAATTCAAAGATTCTTTAGAGCCAGTAAGAGCTTATTTTACCGACGCTGAACAAACACAGCCCGTTTTGGTTGTTTATGAATTTAAGAATTACGATTTATGAAATTTTAAAAATTTTGGAATCTCTTTATCATACCTCCTTTTAATCTCATGATGGGAAACTTTACTTAAAACATTAGATTAATAACTACTTTTAAACAATAAAAATAGAAAAATTTATAAATTAGAAGACATTACATTTTTTATGGTTGATAAAAAATACATTGGATCTGGGTTCGAGGGAATTTTGTATAAGCTTGGAGATGAATCGGTCTTAAAAGTTTATCATGGAAGAGGAGGCGGGGAGAGGATTAGTAAAATTGACGCAGAGAACGAATTTTTAAAGATGAGAATCGCATATAAAAAAGGAATAAACGTTCCAAAGCCCATGGATTTAGTTAAAATAAATTTAAAAGAAGAGGATATTAAACCAATTAAGAAAATAGAATATAATCTATATGGCACCGGCGTAGAAAGCGACGTAACCGTGACTCTCTGGAATCCAAGTTTAATTTCAGGATCAGAACAATTAGTTGGTCAAAAGAGATATGCAATTAAAAGAGAGTATATTGAAGGAATTCCGCTTTCACATAGACTCTTTCCATCTATTAGGACTAAAAAGAAAATGAAAGATTTATATAAAAAATTTGACGAGTCCGGCTTAATTTTATTAGATAGATTCTCTAAAAATTTTGTAATTACACCTGCTGGGAAAATTTATCTTATTGACTGCTCTAAATTAGAAAACCTCTGTGATTTTGAATCTCCAGAAAATTCCTTGCTCACTAAATTTACTTCAGCTTCGATATTGGGGGATTTTTTCTTAAAGGGATTATATTTATTTTATCCATAGTAAATCTAAAGTGGTTATAAAAACAATTCCATATAAAATTGTTATTAAAAACATAGAAATTGGATGCAATAACCAAGCATCTTTTGGCAATTTATGAATCTAATAATTATGATTTATAAAAAATTCTTTCTTAAGTAAGTTATTCCCCCTTTAGAAAATAAAATTATTTTTGTATAAATTAATAATGTAAGTAAAGGCATGAAAGAATGCAATAACCATACAGGTTCTTTATCTCTTACCATATTTTTTATGCTAATAAATAAATTTGGGATTATTATTAAATTTGAAATATAATTTAAAATAAAATACAATTTTCCTCTTAAACCTAATGGAACATATTTAACTTTTCTATTTTTACTATTCTCTCTTACAAAGTATTTAAAATGATAATTTCTTTTTTTGATAAACTCTTTTAACCCAACTAAAACATTTAAATGTTGTAAAGGAGCATTTAAACAAATAGCTAATTTTTTGTTTAGTTTTGCGAACTTATATACAACATCACTGTCTTGGTTATATCCTCCAATATTTTTTATGTCCTTTTTTCTATACGCATAACCATTTGAGCCAGCAATATACCATTTATTCTTATTCATATGTAAAATTAAGCAATTGTTCTTTTTCTCGAATTGGTTTTTATTCAAAGAAACTTGGCCGTCTATACTAAATGTGGTCATGAAAGGATCAGTTCCTACTAAGCTTAGATATTTGTTAATTATATTATCATCTTTAACTACTGTAATTTTAGAACCAGAAATACAAGTATCTTTATCTTCGAATAAAGGTTTTAATATATTATTGACCCATTCTTTTGATAATAAAACATTATCCTGATCTATGAAAATAACATAATCTGATTTAGCTTTATTAAATCCTTGTGCCTTTCCCATCCCTTTTCCTTCGGAATACTTCTTTTTATTATGAAATATTTTAACAGGATAATTTTTAGCAATCTCAAGAGTTCTATCTTTAGAACCTCCATCGAGAATTAAAACCTCAATTAATTTTTTAGGATAATTCTGTGAAAAAATACTATCTAAACATTTTTTTATTGTTTTTTCACCCTGATAAGTTGCTAATACAAAACTTATTTTTGGTTTATTAAGCATTTTTAATATGACTCATATAATTATCAAGGGTCTGAGTAATATAATGCATCATCTCATCAGTTATTCCTGGATAAACCCCTAAGAAAAAAGAATCTCTTAGAATTTTATTTGCATTATTTAATTCACCATATAGTTTATATTTAACATTTTTATACGCCGGATGTGCAGTCAAATTTCCAGAGAATTGAACTCTTGTTTGAACTTTATTTTCTTCAAAGAAGGTTACAATCTCATGTCTTGTAAATTTATCTGTATTAATTGTTACCGGATAAGCGAACCATGAAGGATCTGCTAACTTCTCTGATTTTGGTAAAATAAACATATCTTCATATTTTTTAAATGCATTATCTAGCATTTGAAAATTCTTTTTCCTTTTTTCAGTAAATTCAGGCAATCTTTCAAGTTGTGTTAATAACATCGCAGCTTGGAATTCTAAGGGTTTTAAATTAAATCCAATATCGTCAAAGATATATTTATGGTCGTATGGAATATCATTTAATTTATACTCAAATCTATTCCCACATTCTCCAAATGGTTTTTGGTCAGATCCAGAACAATAACATCCCCTCCCCCAATCCCTTAACGTTTTAGTTATTCTTTGTAATTTATTTGATTTCATTAAAATTGCTCCGCCTTCACCACAAGTTAAGTGATGTGCAGGGTAAAAACTGTTAGTAGCAAGATCTCCAAAACTTCCTGTCATTCTTCCATCGAATTTTGATCCTAAAGCATCACAATTGTCTTCAATTAAAAATAAATTATTATTTTTGCATATGCTCTCTAAATCATGCATGTTGTAAGGATTTCCAAGGGTGTGGGCAAAATATACTGCTCTTGTTTTATCTGTGATAGCTTCTTTTATTTTATTCGAACTAACATTATATGTTCCAAGTTCAGGATCTAAAAATACTGGAATTAAGCCAAATTGTAATAATGGGTTTACTGTTGTCGGAAATGAATTTGCGGCAACTATTACTTCATCATCATGTTTTAATTTTTTCTCATTAAGCTTCCATGATGATAATGCAGCTACACTTAATAAACTGGAAGATGACCCGGAATTTGTTAAAACTCCATAACCTGTTCCAATTGTTTTAGCCAATCTTTTTTCGAATTCTTCTGCTTTTGGACCAAGTCCGAACCAACCATCTAAGAATGAGCCAATAAAAGCTCTAGCTTCTTCATCACTATAAACTGCTCCAGAATATTGAACATAAGTAACTCCTGGAATAAATTGATTGTTTTGTTTTTTTAAATCAAAATATCTTGACACTTCAGATAGAATTTTTATTCGCGATTCATTCACTTCTTTTTCTAAATTTTTTATGCTTATTTTTATCACCTTCATTATGCTATAGATTAAAATTAAAAAACATTTATAAATTTATCTAAGCATTTTTACTTTATGATTGTCCCTAATGATCAAAACAAAAATATTTTAATAACTGGTGGAATGGGTTTTATTGGAAGTCACTTAGCCAAAAGATATGTTGAGAACGGAGAAAATGTTTCTTTGCTATCTAAGTCTACTTCTAAAATTAGAAATATTAGTGGGGTAAACGATAAAATTAATTTAATTATTAAGGATATAAGAGAAATTAGCGAATCTGATGTTGCTAATAAAGATTATATCTTTCATTTTGCAGGAACCGTAGATAATTATGCTATAAAGGAAGATCAACCATATAAGGATATAGAAATAAATTGTAATGGAACGATAGCATTATTAGAAGCTTGTAAAAATTATAATTCTAAAGCAAGAATTATCTTTGGAAGCACATTTTTTGTCAATGGTAATGTTGATAAATTGCCTGTTAATGAAAACTCTACTTGTAATCCTCTGGGCTTATATCCTGCTACTAGACTTGCTGGAGAACATTTTTGTCATATTTATAATCATGTATTTGATTTAGATTCTGTTATAACTAGATTTACTAATGTTTTTGGACCATTTGAACAGGGAGATAATAAAAGAAAAGCAGGATTTAATTTTATGATTAACCAAGCTGTTAAAGGGGAAGAAATTCAACTTTATAACAATGGCAACTTTATTAGAGATTATATTTATGTTGATGATGTTATTGATGCTTGTGTAACTATTGCTGAAAAAGGTGAGAGAGATAAAATTTATTATGTTGGAAGGGGAGAATTTACAAAATTTAAAACGTTAATTGAAATAATAAAAAAACAAATTCCAGATTTAGAAGTTAAACCAGTAGACCCTCCCGAATTTCATAAGAGTGTTGGTATTGTAGATTTTGTTTGCGATAACTCTAAATTAAAATCCCTTGGATGGACCCCCAAAATATCATTAGAAGAAGGAATTAGAAGAACAATAGAATATTATCACAGTAATTTTTAAATATTTTTTCTTTCGAAAAAACTAACTAACATCCCTAAACCATATGAAAAATGCACTAAAAAAAATACAAATGGTAAAAATGGTAAATACAAAATATTTTTCTTTAATGCAATATAAATTCCAACTAAAATATCAATAATTAAATGTAATTTTATTGGGAAAAAGAATTGCTTAGAAAATAATAACAAAATTGGTAAAAATATTATATATAAAGTAAATACTGTTGGGATTATCATGACAAAATTAACATTCTTTTTATTAATCCATTCTTTTTTTAGTCTTACATTGCCATAATTATAATGCTGTTTTAATAAACTAAATAAGTTATTTCTTCTTTTATGATAAATTATTAAATCGGGAGAATAAGCTATCTTGAATCCATTTTCTTTTGCCCTTGAAAAAAATTCTGGATCTTCCCCAGGCCAAAGTTTTGTATTAAACCCATTTAATTTTTTAAAAACATTCTTTTTAACAAAACAATTTGCACTTGTTAAACTTAATTCATCTGCATTTAAATTTATTTTTGCTTTTTTGTATCTTTTACTCATTTTATAGCTGCACCAATAAGATTCTATTGCGGCACCAGCTAATTTACCAAAGAAACTATCATTTTTTGGTGTTAATTGAGGCCCTCCTAAAATATCAACATTATATTCATTAAAAAAATCTTCAGCGTTTTTCAGCCAGTTTTTATCAACAATAGCGTCATCATCAACAAAAGCAATAATTTCGCCTTTTGCTTTTTTAATGCCATAGTTTCTATTTTCACTTGTATTTTTGCCTTTTTTTACAATAATCTCATATCTTTTTGAATTATAACCTAAACTTTTAATTGATTTAAGCACTTCAGCATTTCTATAAGGTGCTACTGCTATTATAATTGACAACGTTTTCATATTAATTGAAGAACCTGTATTTTAGTAAATAATATAATGCTATTATTCCATCTTTAACAGTAATTTTCTTCCCCTCCTGAAATGATCTTGAATTATATATTATTGGAACTTCAATAATTTTATAACCTTTTTTAATTATTTTTGCCGTAATCTCTGGTTCAAAATCAAATCTTTTTGCCTTTAAACCTATATTTTTTATTACGTCTTTAGTCATCATCTTATAGCCAGTTTCCATATCGCTTATCCTTCTTAGATAAAGCAAACTTGTAATTAATGATAATCCTAAATTCCCAATATAATGATGAAATATTTGAAATCCCTTTATTTTTCCTAAAACTCTAGAACCATAAACAACTTTTGCTTTATCATCTAAAATTGGTTTAATTAATCTTTTAAAATCTTCGGGATTGTATTCTAAATCTCCATCTTGTATAACTAAAATATCTCCATCAAAATTTTTTAAACCGGCCCTTATAGCAGCCCCCTTACCTTGATTTGTGTTTTGGTTTAATAACCTAATATTCTTATATTTTTTCATTAAATTTTGAATAATCTCTCTTGTTTTATCTTTACTTCCATCATTAATTACTATTAATTCTTTTTTTATTTTGCCTAAATTAACATTTTGGACTTTCTCAACTATTTTTTCTATAGTTTTTTCTTCATTATATACCGGCATTATTATGCTGAGTTTCATTTTTTTCACTTTCGCTTTTTGTCAATAAATAAAATATTAAAAATATAGCTAATATTGCAATTAAAACTTCTAAATATAAGATAATATGTGCTATAATATCTAAAACTTTATTAAATCCATTTGCATTGTAATCATCAAATATTTTTTCTTTTGGAATATATCTTAGAGGATAGTAAAACCATTCATGTGTTGAATCAACTAATTGCAATGAAGTGGGTTTTAATAAGAGATTTGTTTGATAAACATTAAAATAAGGAACACCTCTATTTGTTGTTATTGTTGATAGATGTCGAGAACTATTTTTAAAAAATTCAACAGTATTTTCTACAGATGCATTAAATTCAGGTTGGCTGTTTATTGTTCCCCATCCACAATCATCAATTATACATTCTATGAAGTAAGTTGAGATCTTAATAGGACTTCCATGTAACTGGGATTGTGCATTTGTTAAATCATTTAAAAAATTTGATTCTAAATAATGTTTATCATTAAACGAGAAGGCAATTCTCCCCCGATAAGTTCTGCTATCTACAATAACCAATGAATTATCTTCAATATTATCTTTGCTATAACTCATTAATTTTGTAATTTCATTTACTCCAGAGAATGCACCCCTATTTACTATAAAAAATAAATTGAAAATAATTATGGTTAATATTAAAATGCCTAACATTACATTTGTTTTTAACTTAAATTTAGACAGTTTTTCAGCTAAAAAATATATAAAAATCCCAGTAAAAATACTTAATAACGGCATTCCGAATATAAAATGATATTCTAATAAAGAAGTTCCAGCCAAAAATAAAAAAGGAAATAAAAATGATAATGAAATTAGTAATAAAAATTCTCTCTTTTTGGATAAAGCTACAATAAATCCTAAAACCCCCAATATAAATATTAATTTGTCAAAATTGTAGAAAAATGATAATCCGCTTAAAAAACCAGGCATTTGGTCATCATAGCTAAAAAATATATCATGGAATCTAAACGGTTTTAATGTTGCTTCTATTGGCACATAAGTCTCCTTTGCTATGCCAAGAAACCTTGAAAACTGTAAATCGACCAAACCCCTATCTTGATACAATAGATAATTAAATGTTAATACAGGCAGAGAAATTATCAGCATTGTTATAATAAAATGAATTAATGGCTTAAAATTAAGCTTTTCCTTATTTTTTAATTTATAATAAATATAAGATATTATTAAAACAGGAATAAATGTTATTGCAATTTGCTTTACTAAGACGGCAATTCCAAGAAAAACATAACATAATATCAATAACCTCTCATTTTTTTCTTTTAATGATTTAACAAAGAAAAATAAACTTAGTAAAACAAAAAATACCATTGCAACATCCATCTCAGCCAAACTCATCGATATATGAAATGAGGAAAAGGTTAATAATATTGAAGAGATTAAAGCTAATTTTTTATTATATAATAAACTGGTTAATAAATACAAAACAATTATCGATAATGATCCAAATAAAACCGCTAAAAATCTTGCACTGAATAAGCTAACCCCAAATATTTTGTATGATAAATCGGTTAAAAAGAACCAAATCGGATCCTGGTCCATAATTTGTAATTTTCCGCTGTTTATGAAATTTATAGCATGAGGTGCATGCAACATCTCATCTGCATTTGGTGCTATACTGGTTGATATAAATGCCCTTAAAATAAAACCAATTAAAACTAATAATATTAAATATTTTATATTGCTCTTTGAAAAAATAAAATCTATTATCTTGTCTAAGTAATTTTTATTTTTCATTTTTATAATATTTTATGATGTATTTTTAACCATTCCGGTAATGCATCATACGCTTTTACTACGAAATTAAAATTTGAATATAGTAATCTTAATCGAATTAATCCCAAAAACATTTCAGGAATAGCTTTGAATATCTTTAATTGTGATCCAGGATTATCTCTCCAAACAGTAGGAATTTCTCTGATTTTAAACTTATTTTTTCTAAGATTATACAATAAATCAACGTCAAATGCCCATTTTGTTGTTCCGATATCATTTAAAGTTGTTTTAATAGCATATTTTTTAAATAATTTAGCACCTGTTTGTGTGTCATTGTAAGGCATGAAAAATAAAACTTTCATTAGCATATTAAAACTTTTTCCAGCAATCCTTCTTAAAATACTTTGTTTAGGATAAACTTTTGATCCTTTAATCCATCTTGATGCTATTATTCCATCATAATTCTTAATATTAACCACTAAATCATAAAAATGCTCTGGTAGTGTAGAGATATCAGCATCAACAAATCCTATCAATTTACCTTTAGCAAATTTAAATCCTTTGATTATAGCCCCCCCCTTTCCTATCGCTTCTTTGAAATTTAAATATTTTACCTTTTTGCGCTTAAATTTTTTTACAACATTTAATGTATTGTCCTTACAGCCATTCAACACAACAATAATCTCAAAATCTTTTAATGTTTTTGAAAAAAATTTATTATATTCATATAAAGTTCTAGCTATTCTTTTTTCTTCATTATAAGCTGGGATGATTATACTTAGTTTTACCATCTTTTGAAAATACAACCTGTAACAACATAATTATAAATAATGAAAGCATTAAAAAGGTTAGTATATTTATTACTTGTGCTAAACTTTCATGAAAAATATAGATTAAAGCAATTTCTAATAAGTTAAACAAAAATAACACACATAAAAATTTAGTTTTGTTTATTGATAGCTGATAAAATGCTATTGTATAAACTAAAGAAAATAGTCCAATAACTATTGCAAACCATCCTAATAAACTTGAAACTTCTAAATAGGCTTTTCCATAAACTAAATTAATTATAAAATCAGGCAAGAAAAAATAAATTAATATTACAGGAACTAAAAATAATAGCATCATTAATATTGATTTGTATAATAGATGTTTATGCGGAATTTTTTTTGCGTAAAGTTCCGAAACTTTTGGAAACATAACCTGGGTTATCGAATATGATCCAAAAAATAATACCTTTGCTAATGTAGAAATTGCAACGTAATAACCTGCTTTAACATCTGTAAAAAAATGTTTTACTAATATAACATCTATTGTATAAAATGCGGTTAATCCAATTAGCATTAATATTATTGGAATTGAATACTTGTAGATCTCTTTAGTGTTAAATTTTTTTACTTTTTTCGGCAATATCTTTTTTAATGATTTATAACCTATAAAAAATGCTATAAGGTATGATAAAACAATTGCAATAACAGCGCCATTTACCTGTAATCCAACTAATATTAATATAATTCCTAAAAATAGTTTAGAAATTCCCTCAAACAATAAATTTAATCCAAATGATTTAAATTTTTGCAATCCCTGTAACATTCCTCTAATTATAGGGACTAAAAAAACGAATAAAACAAATGGCGCAAGTGATATTAAATAAATTGTTTTAATTTTTATATATGATGCTATTAATGGGCTAATCGCCAAAAATATAACTAAAAATATTGTTCCAAAAATTGCTAATTTTTTTATTGAAGATTTAAATAAGTAAGTTATCTCATTGAAATTTTTTTTAGCTTTAAATTTAGCTGTAAAATTTGCTATTCCTGTTTGTATTGTTGTTAACGGAACATTAAAAACATAAACTATAGATAATATAACTCCAATTATACCATAACTTGCCGGTCCAAGAGATCTTCCAATAAAAAAATGAAATAAAAAAACTAGAACCCCTGTAATAAAATTTGAGATAAATAAAATTAGATTATCTTTAACTAATTTATTTTTCTTGTATTTATTAATTAATTTTTTAATCATTATACAACCCAAATTAAACTTGAAAATAATAACTCAATTAAAATCATGAACCAAAATACTTGTTTTTCAGTGTATCTTCCTGTTCTTGTTAATAAATGGGGAATAGAATAAATTTTATTATTGTGATAAGATTTTATTTTTCCATTTTCAAAATACCCATAACTTTTTGCTTTAAATTTGCTTCTTAATTTTAATACAAACTCAATAAAAAACGGAATGCTAGCTATAACAGCTGCTTTTTCTATATTTCCTAAAATAGCTATGCATGCAATGATTGCTCCAAGTAAATAAGTTAATGAATCTCCTGGTAAAATTTTGGCAGGATATTTATTATAGAAGTAAAATGCTATCAAAGCAAATAAAGTTATTAAAGATAGAACAACAGCAACCTCCCTATTATTGAAATAAGCATATAATCCAAGCATTCCTGTATAAACAATGCCCATTCCAACTTCAATTCCATTAAAACCAGCTAGTATATTAATCATGTTTGCTGCTCCAACTACACCAATTGGGATTAGAATTAAAGGATAAATTAATCCAATATCAATTCTTCCCAGAATTGGAAAAGTCATGGTTGTTACTCCGGCATTAACGACCATTAACGGAACAGCTGCAGATAATGTTAATAAAGGTTTTTGCCATTGCTTTAATCCTTTAGAACTTTCTTTAGATTTTTTTATTATTAAATCATCTAAGAATCCAACAAAAGTTATCATTAATATGGAAATTAATCCGGCTAATAAATATATTAGTGTTGAAGTGTATTTATAGTAAAAAGTCTGTATAAAAATATATATCATTAAACCTGTAAAAATTCCAGACATTACCGATAATCCGCCAGAAATAGGAACTAAAGGCGTATTTTTTTTATTCATATCTTTAACAACTAAGTTAATTCTTCTTAAGTATCTTATTAACCAATTTGTAGCTATGTAAGTTACAACAAATGCTACTATTGCCGATAAGAAAGGAACATAGCTCATTATTAGTTTTCTTTAAAGAAGTTATAAAAAGGTTTCTAATTATTAGTCAACGACAAAAGAAAAGCATATAAATAAGTAATACCCTCTTTGTTCTATGATACCAATAGAACAAAGAAAGATAATTATCCAATTGGATAAAAAAGGAAAGACTCAGCAAGAGATTGCTGAGTTGTTGGATTGCAATCAATCTTCTGTGAGTAGATTCCTCTACAAATATGAGTATAAGGGCCATATTAAGGATCTTCCCCGCAGTGGCAGACCGACGAAGCTTACAAAAAAGAACCTTATAAGGGTTAAGAATAAACTTCTTGCAAATATAAGGAACGCAAATGACAACTATCGTTCAGTCAGCACTAAGCAAGTAAAAGACCTTATTCATAAAGAGATTGGTGAGATTTATTCTCTCAGACATGTAGAGAGAGTAATGCACAAGCTTGGCTTTTCACTCATAACCCCACGACCCCAACATATCCGACACGATCAGGAGAAGGTTGACAAGTTCCGTGACGAGTTTAAAAAAAAATTCGGTCGGAGTATGTGGGCTATGAATTAGTATCTATTGACGAAGCAAGCTTTCAGATTAATACGAACTACAAAAGAATTTGGTTTCTCAAAGGGGAGAAACCAAAGGGAGCATTCTTTTGGAGCAATAAGAAGCTTATTGCTTTCGGAGCTCTTACAAGCTCATCAAAATTCTACTATGACTTTTATGTTGCACAGAACAGCTTAACATTTTGCTTTTTCTAAAAGGCCTTTTTGCTTGGCTAAAACCAAACAAAAAGTATGTGCTTATCCTTGATAATGCGGGTTTTCATAAGACAGATGTTGTAAAAAGCTTACTGGAAAAACATGACAAACAGATTGTAGTTGAATACCTTCCACCATATTCACCGGAACTCAACCCTATTGAGACATGTTGGAAGGTAACCAAAAATGCAGTGACAAAGTCACAGCATTTTAGAAATCTCGACTCAATGCAAGAAAAACTAGAAGAATTTTGGAAGAGACATATTTTTATGCAGAACTTTATGCATTATTTATGTCGTTGACTATACTCAAATGATCTCTTAAATCTCTTTTTAAAATTTAATAAACCTATCAAATTATCTACACCATCTTTTATTACTCTTAATTTTGAATTTCCGATTCTTAACCTATACTCTATTGGAACACTTTTTACTCTTAATCTTAAGCAAACAGCATACAATTTTAATTCTTGACATAATGGCATTCCATTACTGAGAATATCTAAATTTATTTTGTTTAGATAATCTCTTTTAAATGCAACCATCCCAGATTGAGAATCTTTTATTTGTTCACCATAGATGATTTTTGTTGTAAATGTTAAGAATAAGTTTCCAATATAATTTAAAAAATGCATGGATTTTCTATTTAAAAGTGCGAATCTGTTCCCGATAATAAAGTCGTAGTCTTTATTCTCTAACATTTCTATAAACTTTGGGGTATCATAAAGAGGATATGTGGCATCTGCATCACTTGTAATAATTATATCTCCATTTGCTTCACTTAACCCTTTTTTATAAGCATAACCATAACCTTGTTTGCCTTCAAAAACAACTCTAGCCCCTCCTTTCTTTGCAATTTCTTCTGTTTTGTCTTTAGAATTATTGTTTGCTACAACGATTTCAAATTTATAATCTTTAATTTTTTTTATAGTCTCTTTTATTTCTCTGATTGTTTTTCCTATAGAAAGTTCTTCATTGTATGCTGGTATTACAATACTTACTAATTTAATCTTGTTGTTTAATTTCATTTGATAGTTCTATTGCAGTATCAACACAGTTTATAATCTTTCCTCCTAAAATTGACCAACATCCAAATCCATGATGAATAATGTCAGATGGTCTTGCGTCATCATGTTCTCTATACGCATTTACCCCCCTAAAAACATATCTTGATTCTAATACTTCTGCTTCTTTTAATATGGGCAACCAGTTTAAACTCTCTTCTATTATTTTTTTCCTATTTGATTTAACTTTATTCCATGAATCAGGAATTAAACCGTCTTTTAGAACTTCTCTTTTTAACATCGAGTCTTTTATATGAACTAAAGTAAATTTATTATCTTCAGATGTTGGAACTAAATTTGTAAATGGACCATCCATTATAGCAAATGATATTTTTGGAATTGGAAGTCTTACAATTAATGCCTCAACTAAATCTATACGTAATAATCTAATTGGAAAATTAAACCAATATGAGAATTTGTTTAAATTAGCATAAGTAACATTAATCACAAAATCATATTCTTCTTTATATCTTTTATCTTTCTCTTTTATTAATAAAACCTTCTTACCATTTTTGTTAATTGAACCATTGATGACTTCAGTTCCTAATTTGATCTTTATATCTTTTTTAGATAAATATGATTTAACAGTTTTTTGTAACTTAGCATAATCATAGATTGGTTCTAAAGTTTTTAATGAAATTGTTATCTTTTCTCTATTGACATGAGTTGGATCAGGATGTTCTAATTTAAATGAGAATTTATTATCTCTGCAGAACTTTAAATATTGCTCAGCAGAAACTCTTGAGTTTTCCTTTGCTACAGAATAATAAGTTGGAAAATGACGTATTATGCAATTATTATAATATTTTTCAAAATTGATTCTAGCTTTTTTAATATCCTCTACTGTTTCTTGACTTCTAGGATAATGAAAACCTTCGTGGTGTCTATATTGATTTACAAATGATGCTTCACGCATTAAATCATTATTTCTTTCAAATAAAGTTACATCACAAAAATCTGCTAGTTTGATTGCACAATTAGTTCCAAAAATTCCCCCTCCAATAATAGCGACTTTAGGCTTAGATTCTTTTTGAGGATAGTTTATTGACGTCGCGATGTTTACTATTCTTGCTCCAACTTTTAAATCTGGATAACTTTTTGTTTTGTTCTTTAATGCTTTTAAAAAAGTAAGAATCTCTTCTTCTAAAGGTTCAATATCATTTTTACAATCTATGGTTTTAATAAGAACTTCTTCTGCTTTATCACAAACTTTATCAACTAACTTCTCTTTTGTTATTTTTACTTTAAATAATTTTATTGTATTTTCTTCTAAATCACATAATACCCGATCGTTATTTTTAAAATAAAAGTTTATAACTCTTTTTTTGTCTTCTCCTTTCCACCCTATTTCAAAAATAGCATCCATTCCATTTGGGTAGCGTAAACTAATAATATTTGTTCTATTTTTATTCCTCCCTGTAGATATTTCAGGCATTTTATTAAATAAATAATCTACCATATCATACAAATGAAGCATTTCAAGAGAGATATTTCTTTTATTATCGAATTTAATGGGATTGATAAACTCCCCTTTAATTAATTTAGGCACTTTACCTCCAAAAAGTTTTTTTAGCTTTTTTATTGCAGGATGAAATCTAAATATATGCCCCACCATCACTATTCTATTATTGTTTAATTCAGTAATTAATTTTTCTGAAGAGTCCTTTTCATTTGTTAGTGGTTTTTCAACAAAAACATTTGTCTGTTTTGCACAGTATTTTATTAAATTATAATGCGTTTCTGGTGGGGTTACTATAAAAACACCATCAACATTTTTAAGTAAATTATCATGAATTTTATTAAAAGCCTTTACTTTATAACTTTTAGAAATCTCTTTTGCAGATATATCTGTTTTTACAACAACACCTACAAGATTTAATAAACCTCTTTTTTCGAGATTTTTAAGAATTCTAAGATAATTTAACCCAAATTTACCGGCCCCGATAAGCATCACTTTTGGGATTTCACTTCTTTTCATAAGCGCTATAAATGTTTCAGTAATATATTTAAACGTATCTTTTTGGATTAAAACTGAAAATATATAAATTTTGCTAATAAGGTTATTATTAATGAAAATAGAAAAATTTTACTTTATCATCTTATTTTTATTCCTCTTAGTTATAAATCTAAACAATTTAAATTTGCCTTATCACTGGGATGATTTTAATTATGTTATTCCTGCTGTAGACCATATCTATAAAGATAGTCCGACAATTTTTTTATGGGAGTATGGACAAGGGCACCCCCCATTTTTATTTATTTTAGGAGGTTTAATCTTCAAATTATTCGGAGACTCATTAGTAGTTGCTCATTTAATCTCTCTAATATTTGCTTTTATAACCCTCTTATTCACATATTATCTTGGAAAAGAACTATTTTCTAGAAAGGTTGGAGTGATTTCTTCTTTAATCTTATTGTTTACCCCAATTTTTATTTCCTACTCAACTCTTTTTTATTTAGAAGTTCCATTAATGACTTTTTCTGTTATGGCTATTTATTTTGCCTTAAAAAATAAAAATTATTTATCAATAATTTTCGGTTCATTAGCGGTATTAACTAAAGAAACAGGGATTATTATCGCCTTTTCTATCTTTTTTGTAAAATTACTGAAAGAAAAAAATTTTAAGTCATTACTTTACTTAATTCCTGTTTTTGTATTCTTGTTATGGTTATTAACGAACAAATTATATTATGGATACTTTATGTACCCTATAAGCACCTCTTTAATCTATCTTTATCCAATTAAAAATTTAATAAATGGAATCGCTGAACTTAAAAATTTATTCTTTGATCAATTTAGATGGATATTAACCTCAATAATTATACTCTCGTTGATAAACAAGAATTCTTTTAAGAAAAATAAATACTATTTCACTTTTTGTTTTATAGTCTCTTTAATTGCATTTATCTCAATTTTCTTTTTAAAATCATTGAATCTTAATACTTACTATCCAAATATAAATGATTATTTTGATTTACTGCAAAAATTTAGTTTTTTATTTGCAGTTCTATTTTTCCTTCTTTTGGTAAATATTAAGGAGTTCTTTAATACTTACGCAAAGAAAGAATTATACTGGATTTGTATTCCGTTAATCTTTATGATCGGAGCACATTTCTTAATTATCCCATTTTCTCCGAGATATGTTCTACCAATCTATCCTTTATTGTTTTTGTTATTTGGATTTTCTATAAATAAAGTTTTTAAAAAATATAGTTATATTTTCGTTTTAATTTTTATTATCTTATCTGTCTCGGTATTTACAGGAGACAGATCATTAGTAGGGTTTGCACTTGAAGATAACTTAGAATCTAGAGATTTTATAAAAGTTAGGCAACTAGGTGCATCATACTTAGAGAATAACTTTCCAAACGCTGCAATACTAACCTCATTTCCTTTATCCTCAGATCTTTCTTATCCATATGGCAAATATGTGAAAAAAAGTTTGAATCTATTGACTATTGAACCTCATCCAGGAATAATCTATAAAAATTACACCCAATATATCAACCCAGAAACTGTTCATAAAAAAGAAATAAATTTATCTCAAATAGACATTTATTATTATTCACCGCAACAATTTCCAAATAAAAAAACACAGGATATAGCTGATAAATTAAATTTAACCTTAATAAAAAAGTTTGAGGTAAATAATAAAACAACTGAAATTTATTTAGTTAATAAATGACTAAATTTTTCTAAATCTTAGTTTAATCATTTTAATAAAAAATTCAGGTATAACTTTTAATAAATTAATACTAGAAAACCTTCCTTCGTTCCAAATTATCGGAATTTCAGCAATTTTCATATTTTTTCTTTGCGCAATGTATAAAAGTTCTGATTCAAAAAACCATTGATGATCTTTAATTAAAGGAATTACGATGCTAGCTGCATTTTTATTTATAGCCTTAAAACCACATTGAGCATCATTATATTTTGTATTCAATAAAAGTTTAAGCAATAATAGGTGATAAAATATTGAGACTATTTTTCTTTTTAATGATCTTTTGACTTTAGAACCTTTATGATACCTAGATCCTATGCTTATATCATAACCATCTTCAATTTTTTTTATTAATGCAGGAAGGCATTCTAAACTAACTGCTAAGTCAATATCCATATAAACCCTGATATCTGCTTTACTTTTTATCCAACCATTTATCACTCCAGAACCCTTTCCGGCAACTTCTGTGTATAAGTATCTAACATTTTTATATTTTTTAGAAAGTTCTTTTGAAAGATTTATTATATCTTCAGCATTTTTTCCATTTACAGACATAACAATATTCCATTTATACCATTTTAAACTTGTTTTATATTGTGCAACCTGTTTTTTTATACTATCTTCTATTTCATTTAAATTACCATAATATACAGGTAAAATAATATCAACGCTTGTTTTTTTCATTTTCTATGATAATGCTTAATCCTTTTCCTATTGTTAATGGATTTATTTTAAATACTTTCTTGATATTGTTAATATCATAATCTTGATTTATCTTAATATTCTCTAGTTGAATTGCGGTTATAGGCGGATTTTTCAATAAATTTTGAAATAGATAAGCTAAAGGTTTTAATAAAAATATAGGTATATTTATTTTTAATCTTTTTAGTTTAAATTTATTAATTATTAAATCAACTAATTCAGTATATGTTATCCTAGAACTCCCGGCTACTAAAAAAACACCCGTTATCTTTTTATTAACACAATGTAAAATTATTTTTGTTAGATCTTCAATATAAATAGGCTGGATTTTATATTTACCATTCCCTATTATTGGTATTACCGGATATTTTTTTATAGTTTTTATTAATTTTCCAATGTATTTGTTTTCTTTTTTTCCATAGATTATAGTTGGTCTTAAAATTACAAAATTCTTTAACTCTTTTACTAAATCTTCAGCCCTCTTTTTTGTTAATGAATACTTATCCTTGCCAAATAAGACATTTTGAGAACTTAAATAAATAAATCTTTTATTGAACTTTTTAGATTCGTCTACTAAAAATTTTGTGTAATTTACGTTTATCTCCTCTATATTTTTATCAAAAGGGTTTGTTATAGCAGCTAAGTGCACTATAACATCTGAATTTTTTATCATTTTTTTTATCTTTTCTTTATCATAAAAATTTATATCTGCTTTATTACTTCTTCCAACACATAATACTTTAAACTTCTCTTTCAAGAATTTTATAACATTATAAGATATAAATCCATTACATCCTGTAATAAGAACTGTTTTGGTCATAGAAATAATAAAAACTAAAAACCTTTAAAGTTTATCTTTTGTTTAAAATTAGGATATAATCTTTATAAATTGTGTTTTTAAAAACCTCTAATTTTTTTATTTTAAATTGATATGAAAATAAAGACGTAAGGTTTTCAGGATTTCTAAAGTAATTTCCCCTGTCGAGATTGATTAATAATTTACAAAAAATATTTTTTTGTTTACCAACTGTAAAATGATCCACAACTATAATTTTACCTTTTTTATTTAGAATTCTATATAACTCATTAAAAATTATTTTTATTTTTTTATCGTCTAAATGATGAACAACAGCCGATATAAATATTTGGTCAAAATAATTACTCCTAAAATTATAAGGTGGCAATTCTTTTATTAACATGAAATTACCTTTTCTTTTATTTTTACAGAAACGAATATATTTCATGCTAGTATCTGTTCCATAATAATTTTTTGGATCAAAAATTACAGAAAACTGCCCGGAACCACATCCAAAATCTAGAGTTTTTTTATCTTTACCCAAATTTTTTAATAATATTCTTTTTTCGTCTAAATAATTGTTATGAAGTATCGATCTAAATCTATCAAATATCTTACTATTTTCGAATACTTTATCGATCATTTTTTTAATAAAATTTTGTTTCATTTTATTTCATATAAACATACGTTATTTTTATTAGCTTTTTGACTAAATTCACATTTATATAAGGTATAACAAGAATCATTATAGCTAATAACCTCTTTTACTTTTAAATCATAGAGGCTTTTTCTTAGCTTTAAACAGTCACCCGATTCTAAATAATTTTCAGGTTCACTTAGTTTGTTTACATATTCTTTGCTCGCCATCGAAGGATACCAACCGCTGGGTGTTGATAAATTTAAATATATTGAGGCATATGAATAATAAGCTTCTGGATAAGAAGTTCTTCTTGATGGACTATTAAGGACCATAAATTTACTTTCTACTTTTTTAAGTATTTCTATGGTATCTTTTTCTAATTCTGTATGCTTTGTAAAAGTTGGGGTGAAAATTATATTTAATAATATACTTAAAATACTTACTAATGCAATTCCATAAATAAAAATTTTTTTGTATTTTTTGAATAAATTAAAATCTATTTTGAAAAACATATATATCATAAAAAACAAAAGCATTAAACTATAAGCATCTGGGAAAACTTGATTTATAAATGGTATAAATAAAATAAGTCTCGTTAATAACAATATTGCAATAGCCAGTATCGGAGAAAAAAAGATTAATTCTTTTTTTCTATTTCGACTGGATCTTAAGTAAAGATAAAAAATGATAAAAAAGGCTAAAGGAATTAAGATAGCAACAATGTTATCGCTATAAGTCGCTCTTGATATTTTAGATAGTGTTTGTCCGACAATAATTGTCTTTGATGTTGTGCTAGGAAAGTTTTTTATATAATCCAGCCACCAAAATGAACTAGCTATCCAAGTAACTAATAATATTAAAGAGATATAAATCCTTTCACGCAGATCTTTTATTAAAAATAGGCCTAAAATTGTCAAAGTTGAAATTATGGCTAAATTTTGGTGAGATAATATTGAAAAAAAATAAAATGGCATTATAAATAAAAAATTTTTATCTATTTTTTTATCTTTATATACTAATAAAAAAATAAAGATAATAATCACATTGAACCACCCGAATAATTGGTGAATTTTTCCTAAACGGATAAAATTACCTATTGAAATAGCATTTCCGAAAAATAACAGAAAGAACGCTAAGCTTTTTGTCTTAGATATTCCTAATCTATCCCTGTTTAAATATAACGCTAAAAATGATAAAAGCAAAATTAGAATTAATGCTAAAAAAAATGTTAATTGTATATCTTTAATTAAAAGGTATAAAGGATAAATAAAAAAATAAAATCCAGGCTGGTTTATTTGAAAATTTATAAATCCATTATACCAATAAGGACAAAAATTATGAAATCCACAAACTTTTAAAAAATGTAATTGGGCCATATAAGATGACCAATCATTATATTTATCTAATGGAAAAATATAGATTATGTTTGATTGGTCGATTAATCTTATAATTAAATAAGTCCCTAATATTAAGATTGGCAGATACAGCCATTTATCATTAAATTTATTTTTATCCATTTCACTTTAATATCCCTCGTTTACTACTGTAACCCTTGAATCAGGCAGTTCTCTTTTATAATACTCTTCAGGAACTTTTAAATTTCTAGGGTAATTAACTTCCCATACTTTATAAGGCCCTATTAACCTTCCATTGTATATCGCTAATGGAATTTGCGATTCATCACTATAAGCTGTTTTAAAATTCTCTGATTCTTTATTAAACAAATATAATTCTGAAAATAAACTCTTATAAGTCCTCTTAGATAAATATAATCCAGCGCCTATTGGATTTACTTGATTATTGCTTATGGTTGGAATTACCCTGAAACAGCCTTCTAAGCCTTCTTCAAACTCATATTTTTGATTATTTACATAAACACATTTTAATGGAAGATCTAATTGCTGGCCAGAATAAACTAATATTGCTTTAGGCTGTTTTATGTTATATCCTAAAACAGTATTATTATTTTTGACATCTTCTACTGGAAGAATTACAGCTCCAATGCCTGCAGATTGTCTTGGATATACTTTTCCATTATAAACTAAATCTTCATCCAGTGGAAATCCTCCTGTATAAACATAAGAAGTTCCATTTCTTGTTTCTTGTGTCTGTTCTTCATTCAATCCAAATGTGCTTATCCAGGAATATCTGTCATAATTTACATTAGATCCAATAGAAGAATATGCAGGATATTTTCCAATTTCATCAGAAACAATTAATAAATGAGTGACATTTTTTGATTTTAAAAATTCTAAAGCTTCTTTTTCACTTTGTCCAGTTAAAACATGCCTTCCTGTAAAGTAATTTACCTCATATCCTCCTGCATTTCCGCCATCGCTTATTGTTGCCCTGTTGTTATATTGTACTAAGTAACCATAATCCCACCAATGCGCAAATACAGAATTTTCAGAAGTATTATCTCTAATCCATTGTCCCATATACTGCCATTGCTGGTTATATGTTGGGCCGACAGAACTTGCTTGTGCCAATGATGTTTGCGCAAAATTTGATAATAATAACAATGAGACTACTGCAATAATTAAAATAGAGCCATATGAAACTATTTTATTTTTGAATTTTTTTACTAAATCAGCTAATTTAAAGACAAAATAACTTGCCAATATAGCTGTTATTGGAGAAAAAATAAATATAAGTCTTACTGCTCCTCTTGCAGCAATTATCATTATAAAAAACCATATTAAGATAAATAAATATCTTTTATCCAAGCTTTTTATTTCATGCAGATATTCTTTATTTTTATACTGCTCATATAAGTAAGGAATAAACATTATTAATATTAATCCCAAAAATGCCGCTAAATAAATTATTATAGATAATGCACTTGTTCCATTAAATGCAGAATTTGGAGAATATCTTGAAAAAATAAATCCTAAAATAAATATTGTGTAAATTATTGTTAATTTTAATTTATTCTTGAAATTATTGTTCATTTCATTAAATAATAATATTGAGCCAAGAATAAAAAACCACAAATAATATTTTCCAAAATTGCCTATCCAGTCCGTGATATAAGGCTGGGAGTTTTCAGCAACAGTTCTAACCCACCTGTCTGTTGCAAATGGTATTGTTAATGTATTTATTGTCTGCTTTACTAATCCATTGAAATATGTTCCTCCAAAAACAATAAGCATGAATAACGAGCCAATAACAAAGGCTATTATCAATGTAACTAAAGCAGGAGGCAGTTTATTTATAAATTTTAATTTTTCAAATAATAAATAATGTTTTTTAGCAAGATGGTTATATAACAATAAAAAAATATAAAAGAATAATGCAAATACCGCCATTGAGGTTGTTGATGATAATAATATTGTTCCTAAGTTATATCTTGAGCTGAATAATGTCATTAAGACTATTAAAGACAAGAATAGCCATGACGCATAGCTTATAAAATCTTTTTTGCTGAACTTGTTTAATAGAATTTCAATTATTGCAAATATTCCTATCATTAAAAATATAAAAACACCCCCGCCCCAAATTGCGTTTGTTATTGCAGTTAATATTCCAGATATTCCTCCATAAATTAACGTTTTAATGTTTTTCTCGGTTTTCCAGGATAAAACAAAAAAGTATAAAGCAGCGAACATAAATATTGTTGCTAATGCCTCTTTATCAGAAATTCCTGTTAATGTCCTGAATAAATATGATGGAACAAAAGCTAGGAATGCTGTTGATAACAAGGCAATTTTTTCGTTGAACAACTTTTTTACCAATAAAAAGAAGAATATTAATCCTATTGCGAATGCTATTGCAGGATAAATTACATCTACAAGCTCCAATGAAAAATTAGTAAATATATCAAGGAATTTATGCAGATAAACTATAAAATTTGCCAAAAAGCTGAATTCCTGAACTCCTGGAAAACCATAAGGAAAATATCTCAGCATATCTACCTGCATTAGACTTCCGTTTTCAGCAATATATTTTGCGTATCTCATAAAAGCCATTGCGTCGGGATCAGCGGGAATATATTGATTGGTTGTAACATCAATCAAATACTGGAGATTTTGTATTCTTAAGATAAAGCTGAATGCGATTAAATTAATTAATATTGCCAATGTCGTCTTTTTTAACAAGAATAATATTATTGAGATTATTGGGATGATTAAAAATAAAAATGTTTTTCCAGAGTTAAACTTGTCTTTAAATGTAAAATAAATAATTAGCATTAATACTATATAAATTCCAAGATAAATCAAATTTTTATTATCTAATTTTAATTTTTCTGCAAAAAAAGCCCTGACTTTTTCTTTTCTTTCCTCTATTTTATTATCCTCAATATCCCCCATTAGGAATGATTAATATTATCTATTTAAATACCTTTCTGAAGTTTTTATTTTTTTTATCAAATGGAATATTAATACGCTGAATATCAAGATTCCCAATACAATTATTAATGATGTTACATTATCAAAATTATATATTATTGGTGTAATAAATAGCATTATTTCAGTAGCCAATTTTAAAATTGCTATTGCTATCAATATTAAATCAAAGCTGTCTTTTAATATTCTCCTGAACTTGCTGCTCTGCACATCATGATTGATTATTGCTACTGAAATAATGCCCCCTGCCAATCCTCCTATAAAATAAGCAAGTATTTCAAAAAAGCCATGTGTCATATATCTTCCTACTGCTAAAGGCAGCATTGTAAAATAACTGGAATAAGCTGAAATTTTCTGCCTTGCGAAATCTCCTATTGCAGCCCCAATAACGCTTGCATTCCATGTTAATATAAATATTGCTCCTGCGCCGTAAAAAAATGCAAATAATACTGTAAATAACAAGACTTTGAAATTATTAAAGAATATTTTTAATAAATAGCCGTCTAAAATGCTTCCTGATGTTATTTTTGCATTAATCTGGTTTATTGTCTGTATTTGTATGCTGAATAATCCCTCTGCAGTCTGCTGTGGCAAAAATATGAAAAAAATCGAGTAGCTTAATATAAATCCAAAAAATAAATACATTAAATAAGACAATGCCTTCCAATGCTCATGCAATAGCTCTTTTTCACTGCTTGAGTTCATATCTTTATACTCTTCATATTTGAATGTTTTATAAATTAATGGAATGCATGCTACAACTGTCAATAAAACCATGATCATGCTTGCCTGTGATCTAAAAACCCATAATGATAATATTGCTGCAATAGAGGCATACAAAAAACCAATAAAGAACATTCTCCATGGCTTATTCTCAGCTTTATTTGGGTAAATTAAGTCTTCTAAAACCATGAAAATAATTTAATTAAGATGTTTATAAACTTTACCCATAAAAAAGCTTTTAAATTCTCGATTTTTAGTTAAATCATGAAAATAAACTTATTTTTAATATTATTTACAATTATAACAATGTTATTTGTTGATGTTTTTTCGCATGAAGTGTATCATTATTATTCTCATAAAGAATATTCCAAGGGAATTTATTTTGATTTTAATGAATTAACTGCATATACTTTGATAGAATTTCCAGATTATAAGACAAGGCTTAATTACAATGATAATGCTAAAAATAATGAAGAAATGAAGGCTGATATTTTTGGAAAGACATCCTCATTAATCTATTTAACAATAATTTTTATTATCTTCAAAAAATGAAAAAATTAATCTGCTTTGACATGGATAATACTTTAGTTTATTCTGATGAGGCGCATATTTCAGCGTATAATGAAGCATTGGAGAAAATCGGGTTAAAAAAGAAAAATAAAATTTTTTTAAAAAAATTGTTTGGGATGCCGCATCATCAAATAGCAAAAATACTATTGCAAAATGCAGGTTCTAAGAAAACAAGAGAATTTCTTAATGAGCACCATAGAATCTTTATGCATAAAACTAAAATTTATGTTAAATCAATCCCGGGGGTTAAAAAAACATTATTTAGATTAAAGAAAGATTACGATGTTGCCGTATTATCCAACTGCAGCAAAGAAACTATTTTAGCAACGTTAAAGTCTGCTGAAATTAATCCAAAATTGTTTAAGATATTAATAGGGAGTGACCAAGTTAAGAAAAGCAAACCTTACCCAGACGAAATATTAAAAGCTGAAAAACTAGAGCACCATAAGCCTGAATTTATGATTGGAGATTCAATTTATGATGTTATTGCAGGGAAAAAAGCTAAGGTTAAAACCATTGCAGTATTAACAGGAAACTACCCCAGGAATGAATTAAAAAAATATAATCCGGATTTTATGATAAATAGCGTTAATTTTCTTCCTAAATTATTAAAAAAAATTAATAATAAATAAATATTTACAGGAATTTTATTTTTTAAGTATTTTTTCTTTTTTTAATTTATATTCCTTCATATTTTTTATTTCTTTTTCATAATAACCAGATAATTCTAATCTTCCTTCTTTTTTCGCCTGCTTTAATTTCTCTTCGTGCAAATCTATCTGCTCTTGCAAAGACTCAATTCCTTTTTTTAATCTCTTCTTTCTATTTGGCATTTAAGTTTTTAATCTCATTATTTAAAATCTCTAAAAGTTTTTTTACTATATCTATTTCTATCTTTACATTTGCTGTTTTTTTATTATCTCTTAAATCTTTATAAACTTTATAAATTTTTTTGAATTCAAATTCTGGAATAAATTTAATTATAAATTTTTTGAAAAAAGAATTTGAAAATTTATCTTTATTTAGAATTGATCTTATTAAAAATATCCCCCTTAACCTTAAGATCATTGAATATATAACATTATAAGATATTAAATAGTTTGATTCCATCTCGTCTAAGCCAATAAACCCCTTAGAAATTTTAATGCTATCATTTGTTGTTTCTTTATACCATTTAATAAAGCCATTGAAGTCTGTTTTACTTCGTTTTAATTCGTCTAATAAATAACTATTAATAATAGGTTTAGATTCATTAATCATTTGATGGATAAAAGGGTTTCTCTGAACAGCTTCTCTGATTTTTTTAATTTCAATAAAGCTTATGTCGAACCTTTTAATCTTTTCCACTTTAAATATCTTTTTTGCTATAACAAGAATATCAATGTCAGAATCCTTTGTTTCTTCCTTTCTCGCATATGAACCGTATAGGTAAATTCCTGAAATATCTTTTAGATAAGGCAGAAGAATGTTTATAACCTCTTCTTCCAAAGATAATTTTGGGGCTTCTATTCTTGTAACTATTATTTCTTCGCCTAGCCATTCTTTCGGAACCCAGACGGCTCCGCCATTTCCAGATCTTGCTACCTTTTTCCTAATCTGTTCTTTAAACATCAGTTCTTGCATGTCTATACATAGTATAGACTTATTTATAAATCTTTTGTTTTTAATTTAAAATTACAAAGAAAAAAATATTTTGCACTAAATGTTATGAAAAAAGTTGCAAATAAAAATATCGAAGAAAAAACCTTATCAGGAAAGTTGGTTATTGTAAATATGAGATTCTAAAGGTTCTTCAACTAATCTATAATCTTTTATAATTATGTGGCCACAATATTTATTCTCAACAATTTTTTCTATTTTATCTAAAATAATTTTTTTATTTCCAAAGATGGGAGCAGAAAGCACTATACTATCCGCGAATCCGCCTTCAAATCCCAGATGGAACCCATATTTAATTGAGTCTTTCTTGAGATCTTCAAAATTATTTTTTGTTATTGTTTTTCCAAGCCATTTTATTAAGCCATCAGAGGCAACCTGGCTAATTATAATCTCATAACCTTTATTTATCATATCTCTAAATAATTCTTCATGATCTTGTCCAGCATGACTTGCAAATACCTCTACTTTTAAAGGCATTAATGCTTTTTGCAGACTTCTTAATTGTGTTTCCTGCAATCCAATTCCTCCAAGAACCAAAGCATCTATCTTATCTATATTTTGCTGTTTTTCTACTAATTCTTTTACAATATCAGCTTCTTTTTTAGGATCTGCTACATTGCAAGTTAAGTAAAAATGCTTGTATCCTAGAATTTTGCTTAATTCTTGAGTTAATTCAACTGTTGCAAAATGAAATAAATAGCAGTCTGTTCTTGTTGGTTTTACACTAATTAAATATTTTATATTCCAATTTTTGCTTTTGCAGTATTCAATAGCATAAGTTGAATCCTTTCCGCCTGAATATAATATTCCTACGTCCATAACCTTACTGTAATATCTGGGTTTAAAAATGTTATTGTGGTTAAGCTGGTTGTGTAGTATCCAGAAATTAATGCATGTTTATAATGCATGTCTATTAATAGGATGTTATTTCTCCGGAATTTTAATAGTGATTTAGTGGAAAACTTCGTCATTGGGCAAATCGAAATTTTTATAAAGTATAACCCTCATTATACTTATCATGATTATAGAAAGACCGGCAGAAACAAAAAAGATAAGAGAAATTAATAAATGGATTTTAGTTTATGGAAGAAGAAAGACTGGTAAGACGTTTATTGTTTCTAATTTTATAGATTATGATGAATACTTTTTCATAAAAACAGATAAAAATATATTAACAAAAAATAATAAAGCAATAAATTATGAGGTGTTTATAGAAATTTTAAAAAGAGCTCTTGAAGAAAATAAGACTGTTGTGGTCGATGAATTTCATAGGCTGGGAGATGATTTTTTTGATTTTCTGCATTATACTAAGAAACAAGGTAAGCTTATACTTATCTCTTCAACATTATTTTTGTCAAAAAAACTTATTTCAGGCAAATCTGCTTTACTCGGCTTATTTGCTGAAGTTTCGGTTGGCCTGATAAATTTAAAAGATATTATTAAAGTTTTTGGAAAATTTAATCTCTCTAAAAAGGAAAAATTTGAGCTGTTAATACTATTAAGAGAGCCGATTGCTATAGGCTTTTTTGATGAGAAGAGAAGTGCGAGAGAAATCATTGCAACTATAATATTAAGCTCATTAAAAACAATACCGGCCCTTGTAGGAGAAATCTTCTTTGAAGAGGAAAGGGAGATTTCTGCTGTTTATGAAGGGGTATTAAGGGCCATCTCTATCGGCAAAATAGGTTCAGGAGAAATATCAAGCTACTTATTCTCCAAAAAACTGATTAAAAAAGACGATCCTAGCCTTATACAGCAGTATCTAACTAATCTAATTTATTTTGGAATAATAAGAAGGATAGAAATATTAAACAAAAAGAAGTTCATATATAAACTTGTTTCTCCTCTGGCAAGAATCTATTATTATGGCGACGAAAAGTATAATCTTTCTGAGCGAAAGATAGGGGAAAAAGAGCTTTTTGCAGTTATTAATGAAATTTTACCAAGGATTATTGAAGATTGTGTGAGAGAATTCCTTGCAGAAAAGAACGGATTGAGAGAAGCGGTTATAGAAGCAGAAGATTTCAACATAAACAGTTGTCTATTGAGATTTAATAAGATAGAAATTGCATTAGAAGTTAAATGGAAAATTATCACAAAAAGTGATATTGCGAAGATTGAAGAAAATTTAAGAAAGATTCCCTCAAAGAGAAAAATTTTGTTTGTGCCGGATAAGAAGGGCATTAAATCAGACTTAGAGGTAATAGATATTGATGATTTATTTTATTAGCAAAGCAACTACAGGATCTTTTAAGAAGTAATATAAAACTAAAATTATTATAATAATTATCAAGGCTCTTATAACAAAAGCTATTTTCTTTAATAAAAAATTAATTATGAAGATTACAGCTATAGCAATAAGAATTATTTTCCAGAGATCCATATTAATATTATATTTTTAAAGTAAATAAATCTTTCTATTCTATTCCTCTGTTATCGAGCTCATTTTGCAATATTGTGACAGCCTGGCTAGAAAAATAGTTTATTTTTCCCAAGGAAATTTTTTTTGTACTTTTGCTTATTCTTTTTAATTCTTTTTTATCTATGCCTTCATGGTCCCCTAAGATAAAAACAGGATTTTCTTTAATCTCAATATTTCTTATACTTTCTCCGTTTCTGTCTAATAAATAAATATTTCTTGTCTTGGCTAATTCCTCAACAACCTTAATCAAGCTGTTTTTTTCAATGAAACAGCTTTCAAAAGCTTCTGTTCTTCTTCCTTGTTTATATTTATACAGCATTCTTTTAATTAATCCAGCAACATCCTTTTTGCTTATGTTGCTATTTGCCATTATTTCAAGATGCTTTGGAGGATCTGGGGGGCCATAAAAAATTAAATGTAATTTTACATTATTTCTTGCATTGTTCGATATAAATAAAGACATTATTACAACATGGCATACTATATCCATTCTTCCTGCTTTCATTAAATCATTGAAATTTCCGGAAGTTCTTGCATTTCTTGAAAAATATATTATTTCTCTCATGATATTACAGGAAATTATAGGATTTTTAAGTTTAGCTATTGTATGATTAAAATAAGCTTTGCGTATAAACTACTCTCTAATTTTACTAAAATAAGATAATCTTGCTCTATTATACAAGATTATTTCCCCGTCACTTGAATAAACTTACTATGCCTCATAATTTTTCTTATAATTAAAGGGAAGAATGAAAATTAATCAATTTAAGGTATTATGGACAAGATACATTTAAGCATTTTAGTCAAGATGATACAATAATACAAGATGTGTATAAGCCTTGTTATTAAATTTATAAAAAAAACGAAAGATTTATATATGTTGCAATATTAACAACAATCGGTGCAAAAAATGCAACATTTAACGGACAAAGAAATCAGGTTGGTAATGTACTTTTATAGGTATAAACAAGGTCATGTTAGAAAAATCAAAAAGACAACAAAGATGCACGAACATACTTTGCTTAAGTATCTTAAAAAATTAGAGAATAAAAAGATATTATCCTCAAAAAAAGAAGGAAATTTAAAAATATTTGAAATTAACACAAAAAATCCTTTAACTAGAATATTATTTGCTTATTTTGACATTTTAAGACTAAATGATTTAGAATATAAAAGAAGAAGGGTTATAGAAGAATTCTTAAGTAGGATAAAGGAAATAAAATTGCCATATTTCATACTATTATTTGGCTCAACTTCAAAAAAAACCTATAGAAACACAAGCGATATAGATCTAATAATTATCTATGATAATTATGATAACATAAAAAATAAAATAGAGATTATAAGAAAAGATTTATATGCAGAAACTAATTTTAAAATCAACTTTATATTAATGAAGCTAGAAGAATTTATGAAAGAAAAAAACAATAAAAAAAATTATGCATTACAGGATGCTTTACAAACAGGTTATCCGATATTAGGAAATAATTTATTTTATGAGGCAGTATTATGAAAAAATGGGAATCTTGGATTGCTAATGAAAACTTATTAGGTAAAGATTTTAATAAATATTTAAAAAAAGGATTGATAAAAGGAGGAGCAACTAAATTAGAGATCGAAGGACATTTAGATAAAGCAAAAAGAAATTTAAGATTTGCAAGAGATATAATTGATGTGTTCAAAAACTATTATGAATGGGCGATTATATCTTATTATTATGCTATTTACCAAGCAGCATTATCTTTATGCGCTAATAAAGGTTTAATGACCAAAAAACATCTTGCTACGATAATGATTTTAATTAAGTTTTATTATCCAAAACATATAAATAAATTAGATTTAAAAGCAATATCGGAAAGTGTCTCTATTGAAAAACAAGATATTCAAGAATTTGTTAGCTTAAAAGATTATAGGGAAGATGCTTCATATAGTATTTCAATAAATTATGAAAAGAATTTAGCCGAAACTTTGGGGAATAAAGCCATTGACTTTGTAAACAAAGCTGAAAGAATAATTAGGGAAAAGAATGAAAATTAACCAATTTAAGGTATTATGGACAAGATACATTTAAGCATTTTACCTAAGCTGATAGTATAATGATTATTTTCTCTCTATTACAAGAAATTATAGGATTTTTAAGTTTAGCTATTCATATAACACATAAATTAGAAAACTTTATATAGTAACAAAAGTTACATATTGGTAACAAAAGTTACATGAAATATCACAATTATCTTGAAAACTTATTTGGGAGCAAAGTAAAGATCAAGTTAATTAGAACTTTATATAATTTTAAAGATAAATCCTTCACATTAAATGAATTATCAAAATATTCAAGCATTACAAGGCAGGGCATAACAAAAGTTCTTGATGATCTAAATGGTATGAACTTTATAAAACTTGAAAGGGTTGGAAATTCAATAGTAATAAAGCTAAATAGAAGTGAATTTATAAATGAAATATTAAAAATTTATGATTTGGAAAAGAACACATTGAATAAGCTTATTGAAACAATAAAATCTTGCTTCAAAGGCAAAAAAGTTGCCAGTTTAGCGCTTTTTGGAAGTGTAGTTAAAGGCGAAGAGGAATTTAACAGCGATATAGACTTATTAATAATAACCGATAATCAAAAATTGGCTTCTGAAATTAGTGGGAAATGCAATTTAGAAATAATAAATAAATTTGGAAATGTTTTAATGCCTTATATCTTAACAAAGGATAAATTTAAAAAAAGCAACATAAGGACAGATGTTATAAAAAATCATATCTTAATACTTGGAAAAGAACTGAAATGAAAACTAAGCCTGTAAACAGAGATTTATGCTATAACTATTTAAAAAAATCTGAGGAATTTTATGATACAATGAACGAGGCTATAAATAAAAAAAGGTGGAATGCAGCAGCTTCTAATGCAATTCATGCTGGAATAAGCGCTGCGGATAGTGTTTCTGTCTTTATTAAAGGATTAAGAAGTTCAAGTGAAAAGCACGATGATGTTGAAAAGATTTTAAGAGAATTGGGGTTGGATAATAAAGAAATAAATGATAAAATTGTTCAAATAAAAGGTTTATTATCGATTAAGAATAGTGTAGAATATGAGGAGAAGTTAGTGAATGAAAATATGGCTTTAACTGCTTCCAAAAATGCAGAAAGACTCTTAAAATGGGCAAAAGATAAATTAAAAAAGTATTAAACCCTTTCAACTAAATAGCAATATATTTTTTCAAAGAACATTTTTTGCCCTTCTAATAATTTAAACTTAAAGTTATAATTCTTTATAATCTTATCTATTTTATTTTTTCTCGTTAATGAACTAAAGACAATTAAAATTTTTCCATTTTTATTTAAGTATTTTGAAGCTTGAGAAAAAAATCTTTCAAGAATTTCATAACCATATTTTCCTCCTGTTGTTATTTTTCTGCTTTCATCATCTTCTAATTTTTCTTCCGGCAGATAAGGGGGGTTAAAAATAATTAAGTCAAATTTTTCTTTGATATTAGAGAACAAATCAGAAATTATTGCTCTTATTTTCTTTTTCTTAACATAATTAACACTTTCTTTATCAATATCAACAGCAAGAACATCTTTTGTATGTCTTAATGCAGTTTCAGCCTGTATTCCGGATCCAGTTCCTAAATCAAGAACCTTTCCTTTAGCAAATTTATCAACATATTTTGCCAGTAAAAAAGAATCTTCTTCAGGATCGTAAATCATTTTCTGCTGCCTTAAAATATTCCTTAATCCTTTCAGTTATACTTTTAATGTAGAATTTTTCTATTTTTTCCTCAAAAATGTTTATTAATTTTTCATTTTCATTTATTCTATAGCTGTTGCTTAAGCTTTCTATCAAAAACAAATCCTTTAATCTTTTTAACTGCCTTCTGATATTCGAGCTTGCTATTCCCTTTAATGGAAGATTTTCATTTTTTCTTATTTGTATTACTTTATCCTCAATTTCTTTTGCGCTTAACATTTTTTTTTCACTGATTAATGTCAATAATACATCTACGATAATATCCCTAGAATCCCCTGGCTGTAATAACCCTATGCTTAAGCAGAGTTTTTTAATTAGATCTCTTTTATTCAAACTAGAAGGATTTTCATATTTTCTTAATGTTATTTCTGCTAATGGGGTGTCTTTTGAGATTGTCTTCATCTTATATTCTCAAATATTCTTTCTATAGTCTTTTTATCCCAACCTTTTTTTAAGGCTATCTCTTTTATATCTTCTTTACTATAGCCTTTTAGCCTATAAATTTTTATATAATCCTTTAAAACTTCTGTTTTATCTACTTTATTTGATTTTCTTAATCTATAATAAATGAATAATAATATTAATAATGAGATTATTATTAAAACTATTAAATAATTTACTATTTTATTTTCTTTATTCTTGAGGATTGTTTCTTTAGAAATGTTTTTTTCTTTTGTTTTATCTGTAATCTCTTCTGTTTTTTCTTCTAATTTTATCTTTTCAGCTGTTATAGCAAAATAACTAAATCTATCTGTTTTAGCAGAGTAATAAATATAATTGGAGTCTTCTCCAGTTTTCTTTGTTATTATTCTATTCCATCCATTATCAAATCTTTGTAAAATAACTGTTGACGCATCATAATTGTTATTTGTAATCCATTCTTTTTGAACCTTAAAATCTATTTTAGCATTTATACTATTGAGATTCTCCAAATCAATTTTTAAATAGGTATAAGCGTTAACTAACAAAGGAATATTTGAGAGATAATCGCAATTTTTTATTTCTATATTAACATTCTCTTTATCCTCTAAAATATTTAATCTAATTGCTACGATGGCATTATTTTCTAAAAATTTTATATCTCTATACTCATTTTTTAAAACATTTCCCAAATCTTTGTTCACATTTATTGTTTTACAACTACCATCTCCGTTGCCGGAACTTAAGCTTCCTCCACCACCTGATCCTGTACTTGAGCTAGAAGATGTTGATGCTGTATTTACTGTAAATGTGCCATAAACATAATTAGATTCAGTATCTCCATCAAATGCTTTAACTCTCCAATAATAGTTTGTATTATCATTTAACTGTATTGAAATGGTGTGTGCTGTTGTATTTCCATTTATCCCCTGTTCTTGAACAGCTCCTTTGAAATGATAAACATAATTTGAAACAGTGTCACTTATCCAGAAATCATTTGGTGATTTTAAACCGATTGTATTCAGTCTAAAATTATTCTCTATTCCGGCACCGGAAAATGCAGAAGAGCCATAAGCATTGAACAAATCAAAGCCGTCTGTGATGTTATTTCCAAAATAATTAATATGATATACAAAATCGTTATTTCCTACAATCCAAAAATCACTTCCGTTACTTGTAATGCTTGAAGGACTAAATGAAGCAGCCACATTACGATTAAATCCTCCCTCTAATCCTGGGTTTCCTGTAATATTATTTCCGAAGGCGTCAAAATGATAAATATGGCCAGAAGTCTGATCGCTTATCCAAAAATCACTTCCGTTAGTTGTAATTCCCCTAATGGCAATGTTAGAACTTCCTTTTCTTCCGGAAAATCCCCCTGTTAATCCAGATGATCCTGTAATATTGGTTCCAAATGCATCAAAATGGTAAACATAATCTACCCCCGCATTAGTTACATCAGCAATCCAAAAATCACTTCCGTTAGTTGTAATTCCCCTGTTAAGAGTAGAGATCACACCAGATTTCCATCTATCAAATCCTCCAACTATTCCAGGCGTTCCAGTCATATTGGTTCCAAATGCATTAAAATGATAAGTATACGCGCTAACGCCAGCAATATCGCTTATCCAAAAATCACTTCCGTTAGTTGTAAATCCACCAGTACCGCCGTCTATGGGATTTGCAGTTAATAAGCTAAATCCTCCAACTAATCCAGGACTTCCAGTGTAATTAACAAATGTATCTCTTCCATTATAAACAATATTTGAAAAATCACTTGTATTTGAAACATCTAAGATATAAGTCAAATTTTTTCCTTGAGTATTAACTGTAAAATTAGTCCAATTTAGATTAATATCTGAAGTATATTTTAATATTGTGTTATTTGATGGTTGCAAATAGACAATGTTGCTTAAAATATTTATACTATCGCTTAAAGTAATATTTTCAAATCCTGAATTTGTGCATGCAGTTGTATAAGAATAACTCCCTCCAGAAAAAAAACTTCTATTAAACTGAAATAGATTCTTAGTTGTGTTCAATGTCATATTGTCATTTAAATCAGAAAAGGTTATTGTGCAATTCGCTGTGGTAATTAAAGCCCCAGAAGTTAAATTTGAATAATTAGCGAAAAAGAAAGTTTGATTATTTATATATTTAGCAAATCCGGCATAAGGCATTCCAGTATCAGCTTCATCCCAAATTGTTAAATTGCTATTGCTTGTAGCGAAATAATTGCTAAAGCTTGTTACATTAAATTTTAATGTTCCATTTCCATAACTTATGGTGCTGCATAAATTTCCGCATTTAATCCCATCTTTCATTATTACAGGAGTATAATTAAAATTCAGATTATATAAACTAAGATTAGCGCTTTTATTTAATCCCTGTAAATTATTGCTGTCTATACTAATAAAATTATCTGAAATTATAACATAGGTGTTTAAATTAGAACCGGAAACATTTACACTCTGCAGAAAATCTATTCTTCCAAGATTAATTTTTTCCAATGTCAAGTTTGTTATGTTTGTCTTGTCTAAAACTCTTGTAAATTCAGTTGTATTTCCATTAAAATTAGAATAAATAGGAAGACTTCCTACAGCATTAAGATTTATATCAAATACAAAATATTTTGTCTTTGAATTTCCAACAGTATCATTCGCATAAATTGTTATATTATTGGTGCCCGAACTCCAGTTTTGTGTATTAATGTAATAGTTGTTGGCAGCAAATGTTGTATTTGTGTTATTAAAATTGTACCATGCTGTTGAGAGCTGCACATTATCTGTTATTGTAAAATTAAGATAAGTTCCATTTAACATTAATGAATTATTTATTGGAGCATCAAGTATTATTACCGGATTTGCAGAATCATTTGTTATAAATGTTTTGGGGTCTCCAATTATAACATCGGTCCAGCTTAAATAACTAGAAGCCATATAAAAACTCTCGGCTAGGTTAAAACCATCTGCATATCTATTAAATAAAATATTTGAATTTGCAATCGCACTCGCATACGGCTCATAAGCATATCCCTTAACTCCTGTAATCCCTTCGTGAATTAGATCTGCAGCTAAACTTTGTCCATAATTTCTATTTGTGCTGTTAAATGTTCTTGCAGAGGTACTTACTGCTGTTTCTCCAATACTCCCGTTAACATACATATTTCCAGGAATAGAGTTTATAGTGTAAGAATGGTCATTGTAATCGTTGCTTCCCCAGCTGAAATATCCAATAACATTGCTTTGATTAACTATAAAAATATTATCAGCATTCGTCGAGGTATTATAGCCTTTTCCCTTTAAGCTTGAATTAGCTGAACTTAGATAATTATTAATATTTCCGGTTGAGCCCCAATTTGGATCTTGGTCCAAGACAAAAGTCCCATTATTTACTGTTTTTCCTGCGTGATCAATTAAATTTTTAACATCATCGGGGATCCCATCATTATCGGTATCATTTTGGTAGCTATCTAATCTAGTTACTAAATAAATATCATATTTTTGTTTGGAAAATCTTTGCTCCTGCCCGGAATAAGGGTTTCCAATTGAATTTGTTCCTCCAATGGAATTATTGTACTTACCCAAAATTAAAGTTAACTCAGAATCAACACTTGCACATTGATGATTACTGGCAAAGCAATTACTTCCAATAGGATTTTCTATTCTTAAAGGAATTCCTTTTGTTAACACAATATAACTAATATTATTAACCAAATTATTTTGTGTTAAATAGTTTTCGATGGGTATTTTAATAGAAATATTAAATGTTGTAAAATTTATTGTTTCCTGCTCTGTTACGCTTATGTTTGTCTTATAGGTCATGCCTCTTTGTGTAAAAAAATAATTGCTGATATTCATGCTTATTGCACTTTGATTATTAGATACAAGCAAAACATCATTATAATCATAATAACCCGCATTTGCCAAATCTATTGCAAGTAAAAATATTAAAAAAAATAATCTTTTTTTCATCTTCTAAATTTTAATTTCCTTCTTCTGTAATAATAGTATATTCCATAAGATATAAAGCTGAACGAAATTAATTCAACGATTAGTATTACTATATCATTTATTCTTATCTGCTTAGGCAGTTTTAATTCTTTTCCTTTAGAGCTTACTAAATCTTTGCAGCTTTGCACAGCAGCATCAGCCAAGCTTAATGCCTTATCATATTGTGATAATTTAATTGCTTCTTCTGCCTGGGTTACTAATTCATGCAGTTCTAAGCATTCTGGATTTCCTTCAAATAATTTCTTTAAAAACTCTAATTGTTTTACAGCCTCATTTTTCTTTCCTGAATCCTTTCCTATCAAGCTTATTATTAATTTTGCAGTATCTGTAATTGCAGGGCTTAATACCCGTGCTTTTAAGTTTATTTCATACTGTCCTGTAAGGGAATTATCTAGGCTTTTTATTGTCAATAAAACCTTATCTTCCTGATTTCCAATTAATTGAGGAATGAATGTTTTGTCTAAAGCTAGGCTTATATTAGTTGTATTTGATTCAGCAGATACTGTAATTCCATTTAATATATTTGTTCCCTTGTTTCTCAGTATTATTGGAGCTATTATTGTATCTTCACCATACATTGTCAATAATCCTGGTTCTATAATTTCTATGTCTGCAAGAACTATTCTTCCTCCTCCGCTACTTCCTCCACCTCCCCCTCCGCTGCTGGAGCCTCCTCCTGTGCTTGGTGTTGTAGATGAAGTAGTATAAGTAAATTTAGCAGAAATCCTATTATTTGCCAAGTCTGCAGCAGTAACCATCCATGAATAAGCTGTATTATCATTCAATAATTGGGTTAATTGATATGTTGAATTGCTTATATTTCCTGTTAATAAAATTGTAAATTGGGGTGAACTAATGTCAGAATCATCATCTATTTCTAAGGTATAGTTTGCAAAATTAATTTCTGTTATATTTGTCCAGCTGAAAAATGGTGTTCTATTTGAGCTTAAATTGCTATTTACAGGAGTTAATAATGTTAAATTTGAAGGATATACTATATCAATATTTAATGTTCTTGTTTCTGTTGTATTTATTTTATTTAATAAATCTATTACTGTAACATTATAAGTATAAGCAGTATCGCTTAGATTTGTGAAATTAATCTGATAAGTCGTTGTATTATATGTTGTTATATTTACCTGGTTAGTTAAATTAAATAACCTAAATGTTATATTTGCTAGATTTACTTCAGTATAGCTCCAGTTAAACAAAACATGGCTGTAGTTCCTGTAAGTATTATTTAAGGGAGTTTGGTCAGAGTAGTTTATTGTTGGATTAATTGTATCTATTATAAAGTTTCTTATTTCAGTATAGCTTGAATTATTCTCTAGATCAGTAGCCCTTGCTCTCCAGTAATATACACTATCACTTAAACTTGTAGTTATATTATGGCTGTTTGTTGTATTTACTATTTTTCTTATAGTTCCATTGTAATAATTAATGCTGTTGAATGTGAAAGAATCATCTATTTCTAATATGTAATAAACTTGATTATTGTCAATATCATCAGAGTTATTTATTAAAAATTCAGGAGTGCTATTGCTTAAGTAAGTATCATTTATAGGATAATTTAATAATGGAATGCTTGGAACTGAATTTAATATTAATAATTCAGATGTATTTGCATAGGTATTAAACTCTCCATCATGAACAGTTATCATTGCCTTCCAACTTTGTCCTTTTGTTAAATTTCTGAAATCTAAAATATCAACCTTTAAGGTATTGCTTGTGTAATCTAAGTTTGTTAAGTTAATATTGCTTAAATTATTTTTGAACCATGTAATGTTATATTTCAAGCTGGAATTTTGGCTGTCTGTAGCTATCCAAATTGCTGTTAAGTTTATATTTGTCTTATTTAACCCGTCTGTTGAATTAATCTGAGGATAGCCTTGTGTAAATACAGATGCATTGTTTATTCCTTGTATTGTTATTGTTGTTGAATTAATTAAAGTTGAATTAATTGTTCCATCAAATGCGAATGCCTGCACAATAATATTGTCATTTTGGCCAAAATTACTTGGTGTTAAAATATCAGAAGTATTTGTTCCATTATTCAAATTGTTTGTTGTTGTTCTTCTAATTATTGCATTGTTTTTAAACCATTCAAATGTTACATTGCTTAAATCTGAATCTACATCAGTAACAACTAAACTAGCGCTTATTATATGATAAATATTATAGTTTGTTTGATTAAAAGCGGGCTGTGTTATTGTTGAAGCATTGTTTAATATTAATAACTCGGAAGTATTTGATATAATGTTAGTATCATTATCAAATAAGTTTATCATTGCCTTCCAAGTCTGCCCTTTAGTTAAATTAGCTGATTGAATATTTTCTAGTTGCAATGCCCCACTTATATAATAAATATTATTTAATGTAAAGTTAGTTATATTATTTGTAAATACTGTCAAATTATATCTTAAAGTTCTATCAGAGGTGTCATTATCTGTTGCTAATATCATTACCCTTAAATTTTTACTGCTTTGATTTAATCCATCTGTTGAATTAATCTGGGGATAACCTTGTGTAAAATTTGGTGCAATGTTTGGTGTAGAAATTGTAAAGTTTCCATAAACATAATTACTCTCTTGTGAACCGTCAAATGCTTTTATTCTCCAATAATAATTTGTATTATCTTGTAATGCTACTGTAACATTATGCTGTGTTATATTCCCTTGTATACCTTGTTCATTAACAGCACCTTTAAAATGATAAACATAATTTGCATTTGGATCGGTTATCCAAAAATCACTTGGGCTTTTTAAGTTTCCATGATTTAATCTTTTGTTTGTTTCAATACCCCATGTATTAATTGTGTCTGAAGAATAAGCAGATATTGTACTGAACCCATCTGTTATATTATTACCATAGTAATCGAAATGATAAACAAAATCTCTACTATTATCTGTAAACCAGAAATCACTTCCATTTGTTGTAATCCCTCTTGGAGAAGCTTCAGGCGAATAAGCTTTTATTAAATTATAACCATCTGTTAAATTTCCTCCTGTAGAATTAAAATGATAAATAAAAAATCCACTTCCAGAGTCTACAACCCAAAAGTCACTTCCATTTGTAGTAATTCCCGTCGGATTTATTGAAAAATAAGCACTTCTTAAATCAAATCCATCACTCATATTAATACCATTTGCATTAATATGATAAACATAATCTGGATCAGAATTTGATATCCAAAAGTCACTTCCATTTGAAGTTATAAATTGAGCATTAATGACTGTAGCGACCACCGAAAGGCTAAATCCTCCATATAAACCAGGGGTACCGGTAATATTCCCTCCTGTAGAATTAAAATGATAAATATATTTTGTAGATGGGTCTAATATCCAAAAGTCACTTCCATTGGTTGTAATTCCTCTTGGGTCTAAAGAAGCAGCCATTGTTCCACTAAACCCCCCATCTAATCCAGGGCTTCCAGTGTAATTGACATAAGTATCTTTTCCATTATAAATAATATTGCTAAAATCTGAAACATTTGAAATATCTAATAAATAATATAAAGCATCACTATCTAAATCACTTGAATTAGTCCAATTTAAATTAGGGGTTAGTGTTCTTACTAATGTATTATTTAATGGCTGCAAGTTGCTTGTTACATTTGGAATCGCATTTAGTATTAATAACTGACTGGTATTAATAAATGAATTGCAAGCATTGCTATTATCGCAGACTAAAACTTGAGCACTCCATAAATCTCCTTTAGTTGTGTTTTGATGCTGCAACGTTTCAATTCCAGTTCCAGGATTACTTACAGCAATATTAGTTAAGGTAAAATTAGTAATATTGTTTCTAAACCATTGTATGCTATAGTTTAATGTATCCCCTGCATTTGGATCAGAAACATTGAATCTAACCTGCAAATTTTCTGTAGTTAAATTTGTTTGCAAGCTAAATGTTGAATTTATTTTTAATGAGCTTACATTATTTGGAATACTATTTACAGAAGCAGCTTGCACAAAGCTTGTATTAACAATTAATGTTCTAGTCTCCGTCATATTAGAATTTCCAGAAGTATCTTTAGCATACCCCAAATAAGTATAAGTTCCATTGACATTTACAGTTTGATTTGTTATATAATTCCAAGTATCTGTTTGATATTTATACAAGTTTGAATAATAACTTTGATTTATCTGCTGTGCAGTTAAAGGAATATTCCACATTATTGCTTCATCCATATATCCCCCTCCTTCGTTAAAAACACCAAAAGTAAGCATTCCGTTATCCATTCTTTGATAAGAACTTGAATTTGCTGTTTGGCTGTCTCTTTGAACTCCATCAAGATATAGCTTCATTGCAGAACCAGCAGGGTCATAAACCCCCACAACATTGTGCCAGATATTATCATTTATTAAACTTCTTGAAAAGCACGGGTTTCCTGCTGTTCCACAGCCTCCAGTACCTTCAGGAAATACGAAGAATGTTACTGAGCTTGCCCCATCATCTTCTATATCAAACCCTGTAGTTGGAAAATTAGATGCCCCGAATAGAACAGCATTACTAGTGCTATTTTTTTTTACCCAAAATGAGATTGTGAATGGCTCTCCATCGTTAGGAATATGGGCATTAACATCATCATTCTGCCTTATCATGACTAGTATATC